>Ga0129317_1000232_pt1 | contig 67051 bp, 54 predicted proteins | sample Cm1ome_FD_94430 | JGI IMG/M metagenome (GOLD analysis project Ga0129317, IMG submission 94430) | Eastern black-and-white colobus group fecal microbial communities from Wisconsin, USA - Cm1105 metagenome | ecosystem: Host-associated > Mammals > Digestive system > Large intestine > Fecal | place...
AAACTCGGTATGACCATAATAGGCATACTCTTTCATGATATGCCAAAGTATTGGCATGCCGCCAATCTCAATCATTGGCTTTGGCTTAAACTGGCTTTCCTCGCTGATACGTGAGCCAAAGCCTCCGGCTAAAAGTACTACTTTCATATTGTATTTTTATTCATGTTATTATAAATCATTTCTATCAATCGCTTGCTCTTTTCAGGGTGAACCTTTCTTGCAAAGAAACAATGTGATGCTGTCATCTTTTTAAAATGTTGCTCGGTCAAAACCGCGGGGCTGCCAACTTCTCCTTGATTATCCCAAATAATGAAACGAAGATTGTCGTTGACCACATGGAAGTTGATGTCACTATTAAGAAGAACAGACTGAAAGATTACTTCATCTGGAGCAAATGTATTTTCTGCTATTTTATAGTTCATATGCATAAACTTTAATATCTCCTCTACCGCCATACGGTTGAATGAAAACCACCCCGAGCCTTGATAGTAGTTAGGAAATGGCCATTTCCTCTTGATATGGAACAATTGCTGAGCTTTGACAAAATACTTTTCAATCTGCCGATGCAACATATTCCCCCTATAGTTCAGCTTGTCAAACAAATGAAAATACTGAGTTCGGTTTAGCCCAAGGAGATAGCCTTCTTGAGGCTTCAACATTTGGTCAATGCCATACGACAAATAATTTTTCTCCTTATTCTCATCAAAGAAACAATAAAGTTCTGCCAATGGCTTAATAAGTATGTCTTGTCCTGTAAGCATGTGAAAGAATCCATTGTTCTTATCTTGCATGGAAAAATTCAGCAAGTCAAGCATTGAACGCATCAACGAAGCCCCCCCCCAATGAATTGGTTGGGTATAGATAATATGAACATCCTCATCATGAATATACCGTTCCATAAACCCATTAAAAGCGGAGATACACCGTGGATTAACATGCACGTAAATATTGCTTCTCTCTCCTCGTAGAGATTCTATCAAACTGGAAGCATAATCAGGATTCTGATAGACACCTATAAGAAAAGCGTGCTTCTGTCGTTTTTGTTTCATTTGTTTATCTCGAACCAGTTATAATATTCAACAATTTTGGGAACATTTTCTTACGTGCCCAATACATTGCGTATGTTTTACTTTGTTCTTTTGTAAGAATATTCATTGTTTGTTGATTTTGAAAAGTAAAAATATTATATCCACTAGTTTATATCTGACCAAAGTAAAGAAAAGACGATGTTTTATCCTTAGTAAATGTGAAGGATAACGTCTACAGAAGTCTATAACCTCTGGACAAGCGACAATTTTCTGAGTCTCTTTTCTCATTCTTCTATATCCGTTTTTCGATATATATGCATACTGTTGCGAAATGCAAGCACGTATTTTTAGCAACAAATACCTGTCAAGACGATTTGTAAATTGCCCCTTGGAATATCCTTGCGCCATAAGCCTCTGTGCCATACACTTATATTGATAAAGCTCTCTATCAAATCTGTCCGAGCGATAGGAGCGAGTGAGCGATGTGCCATTATCGCAATAGTAATAGTAACATCCAGGGACAAATCCCACTTTTGTAGCATGTGGCAAAAAGTCTATATGGAACATGATGTCCTCAGCAATGAGTTCACGTTCAGAGACGAATTGCAGTTTATTCTTTCTGATGGTATCCAAAGAATAGATACCCTTCCACATTGAGGAAAGAATCTTCACATCTGAATGATAAGATGGCTCAGAGCCAACCATATCCATCAAGACTTCATCAACAGCATTCCTACCATCACAGATTTGATAGTCCGACTTTTCCTGCCGTTTTCTAATATGATCAGCATTCTTATATATATTATACCCACAAAAACAAGCATCCAATCCATGATTGTGGGCATAGTTATACAAATCCTCAAACATGTGAATATCTACAAAATCATCACTGTCAATGAATGCGACATATTCTCCTCCACATACTTCCAAGCCCGAATTGCGGGCAAAGCCTAATCCACCATTCTTTTTATGTATTACTTTCACATTTGTGTATTTGGCTTTGTAGTCCTCACACAGTTGCGGACAGCGGTCGGGCGACTCGTCATCTACCATTATTATTTCTATCTCCCTCAACGTTTGGTTTAGAAGCGACTGCATACAGCGGTCAAGATAAGCCTCCACGTTGTACATGGGAACGATAATACTTACTTTTATCATATAAAATTAATAAGACGCATTCACCTTCCTTATCTGAACATTTTGACATTTGCGAAATAAAGCAATTAAAATAGCCATGTATGTTAACGGAACATTAAATTCTATTCCCAACGCAGTAGAAAATGTTGTTATTACTAAATAGGCTATTGGAAGAAAAAAAAGATTCTTGTATGTGTGTGTAGCCATAGCAAAAGATGAGCAAATTATAAAGAATAGATAGCTGACACAACCCATAATGCCATATTCTACAATTAATGAGAACCAAATGCTTTCAGCTCCTAATAATAATGGATTTTCTACACTCACAACGTCCCAAATATACATTCTTCCATTTCCCCACCATGGAGACTGATTGAAATACAGCATACATATATCCCATTGCCATTCTCTCATATCTGTTGAGCTTCCACCGCCCTTGTTTGAATTAATAATAGTATCTAAAATATGACTGAGATATGGAATAGAAACTAATAATACAATAAAAAGGAATACGGCAATTAAATAAGAAGATTTTTTCTTAAAGAAAGAACGTAAAGGTAAACAAAGTACAATAAATGCAAATCCAACAAATAAAGCTCTGCTTCCTGAAAACAAGACTAATATAGGTAATGTGCATATTAAAAAAAACAGCAATCGTGATTTAATCCGATAATTAAAGAAATATTTTAAATAAAAAAAGGCAGTGAAAGCAAGTATACTATGTAATGCCATGTGTCCACTTTGCGCAAAAATAGAATTACATCGTTTTAAACCGTAACGAATTTCTGAAGAATCCATAGACCACATATCAAATGAGAATAAGCTTTCCATTACATCATAAAAATAATTATGTCTTAGGATTTGTTCTAGAAACGCAAAAAATACAGCAACAGTGAAAAAAGTTATTAAAACTTTCCATAAAAAATTCATAGCTTTTTGCGTATCCAAACATCTAAGGAATAATATAGGGAATGCAAAATAAACAATCAGGTTTATGATTGTCAGTGCAAAATTACCTTGTTTAACGACAAAATAAGTTGTTATATAGCATAAAGAAATAAATATTATGGATACAATGATTGGACGAGGAAAACAAAGATTGGGCGATGTAGAACTAAATATTTTCTTTTTTAAAAAGAAATATATTAACAGTAAAGCGATAACTAAGGCAGGAAATATTCTTACGCCTGGAATTCCAGTACCCAAATGTGGCATTGCCTGGATAACAATTCCTGTAAAAATTACAGCATTCTTGAAATTTCTTAATGCCCAAAGGCAAATCAAAGCACAAATTATAATTCCCATAGAATGTTAAAAATGTAATATTTCTTATTGTTGCATAGTCTTATATATTAAGAAGACAAATGTGTATAGAGCTTAATACCATAAACTAATTTATTTTACAGTTATACCTGATAAATAATCCCTTTCATAAACAAACATGCTTTTATTAGAAAGTTTTTCCTTAATCCTTTTTACTATAATCGTTGCATTATGATAATGTCGCACTGATTTTTTCCCATTTCTTGCAATCTGCTCGTATTTTTCTTTATCCATCTCTACATTAACTAAAATCTGAGATATATCTGAAGCTGATTTATAAATTAGGCAAGACTCATTTGGCGTAACGGCTATATTTTCAAATGCATAATAAGAACCAATGCATAATAACCCTGTTGACAAAGCATCTAATGCTTTACCTTTAGTTCCCGACCCCACGCTGATGGGTAATATCTGAATATCATATTTTTTAATTTCTTCAATATAATCATCCACCCATGTTTTTTGTTCAACACTGAGGATTGATTTTAATTCAGCTACTATTACGTTCCAGTTTCTACCAATAAACGTAAAATGAAAATTCTTCAGCTTATCTGAATTGTTTTTTAGACTTTTCATCATATCTAATGCATCTGAATATGTATACTGATTGAACGCTCCTGTAATGACGACTTTCAAAACAGGTTTATTCAGATTGATTTCTTTTTCAGCTAATGTAAAATGGGGATGTGGCAGGAAGAATGATTTTCTTGACCCTGTTATTTTTTGAAATAAAATGCAATCTGTTTGTCCGACCAAAGCTATATAATCAGCCAACCTTGCTGCTTCACGCTCTACATACGCTTCAGTTTTTATTCCTTTGACTGTATTATAAAAATAGCGAGGATTATCTGTGGCATATCTATCCGCTATAGCTCTTAAGTGGTGTAACATGAAACAATCAGGCCCAATAACCATCATTTTAAATTTCTTCATTTGCTTCATCACCCGAACTAAATGTATCGGATAAACAATTACTAAATCTGGATTTAGCCTGGTTATTTCTTTTTGTATTCTTTCTGGCAATTTATAGCGGGCAACTGCTGGCATGTCTTTCGGGAAAAACAAAGAAAACAGTCTATATGCTTTTGAATATATAAATAATCTCATCAAGAAACTTCTTGGAGTGATTTTAAAGTGTGGCCCTAAATATTCTTTAGCCTTTGAGATATATTTTTCTGGCACCTTATTTGAATTTGTTGAATATATGAATAATTCATTATTCTTTTTCAATTCTTTAAGTAGATGGAAACCAAGGGCTGAAGGACCGTTAACATTATCCAAAGTAGGTGTATAATCAGTAATAAAAACTATTTTCATAAGTATCTAATCATTATTAAATAATGCTATTCACCAAGAACTCGAACGATTTTTCTGACGCAGTTCTTCAAGACACTGATTAGTGGTAAAGTCTATTTTGCAAAGATTTAGACTACCTGCGTGTCTTTACTTTCTCAAGCATTTCCATTGCCTTACTTTTTAAAAAAATGCGTTCTGACGGTGTGCATCCAAGAGATAAAATGAAGAAAATGGAAGATAAAATGCTGATTATACAGGTCATAAAGAACTTAACAAATGGCGTACATTCAAGTTTAAGATTGATTAACGTCGGTAATATGGGGGACAACAGGCAGACAAACAATATCGGACGAACTACCTGTTTGAAATAATCTTCCTGCCCCATACCTATCATTGGCAAAACTATGTGGAGACGTGCGTACTGTGTGCAAAGTTCAACTACTATGTGAACAACGAAAACATATTCGGGGCGTATCCCCAAAAATTTCAAAAAGATATATGCTATCGGTACGATAGAAAGAAGCATCGATCCTTCTACTATCTGGAACTTTCGAAGATTACCTGTCGCGTGGACGGAAACGTTTATCGGATTTGACAAAGTGTAAAGTAACCCTATTACAAGTATCAGCCTGAGGAACGTCACCGTGTGGTCTGGTACAATACCGAGCCAAAGGTGCAGCACGAATTCCGCTTCAAACATCAACGGCATTACGATGAAGAACAAAATGTAAAACGAGAACTTCGAGCTTTTAACCAACAGACGATGCATGTTGGCAAGGTCGTCCTGTGCATAGCTCTTGGTCAGCTGGGGGTTGAGTGCCATTTGGAAGTTGGAGCAAAACTGCTGGCACACGCCCTGTACCTGCACAGATATGCCACGCGCTGCATTAACCGCAGGACCAAAAAAGATGTTGAGCAGGATATTAAGTCCCTGCGTATAGCCGATAACTGCAAGGTTGCCGTTCATCGTCCAACCAGCAAAAACAAATATTTCACGGAATAGTTTGCCGTCATGCGTCGGTTTCGTGTGCGTCTCTTCGAAGTGGCGCGAACAATAAATGCCATAGACAATGCGGTCAAAAGCCTGAATGCAGAAAATGAGCACGGCGTAAACAATCAGTTTGTCGTAAGGTATAAGCACTAACATGTAAACTATCAACAGTTTAAGCACAGCATCGGCTATCGAAATGTAAGCAAATGCAGACATCCTCTCATGGGCTATGATTGTAGCATTGTAAGGCACGCTGATGACAGCAAGTATAGACGAGAATATTGAAAGCTGGTACACCCACATTGCTGCTGTGGCACGCTCCTGCGGAATGGCAAGCTGCGTTGACATAAACCAAAGACCGAGAGTTTCGCCAACTACAAGTACGATGCCTGCGAGGATGAAGTGTATGCTCAGTATATTACCAAAAGTTTTTTTTATCAATGCCATATCACCTTTTCCAAGGTCGTAGGTGATGTAGCGTGAAGAAGCGGCCCCGAGCGAACCTGTAAGAAAACCGAGCATAGTAATTACCCCTCCAACGACGTTATTGATACCATAATCTACAACTCCCAACGTGTTGAGTATGATGCGTGATGCGTAAAGGTTCACTGCCATCATAAACAACATTCGGAAGTACAGCAGCAACGTGTTCTTGGCTATGCGTCGGTTGTTTGCGGAGGCGTTGGACATATCATTTACAATAAATTTCTCAGTTGGGTTGTACTCGTAGCCACCAGAACCCCTTCCTGTAACGGAGTGGAATAAAATCGTAGTTGGATGCCCATTAAAAGAACACGTAATTGATTGTTATTTTCTATTACAAACATACCATCTTCTGTTAACAATTGACATTTTTCATGTGCAACTAATATATTCTCTGACTGATCAGGCTTTCAGCCTAATTTACCGATATCAACCGTAATGTTCTCCTTTTCGGAATCAGATGAAAGAGAGCCCAAAGCAAATCTAAAAGTTCCATAATTAATTGATTTGGTCAAGTAAAAAAATCCCAAATGTCGCTTACTAAATCGCTCACATCTTCAAATTTATCCTTAAGAATATCAATGGCATCAGATAGTTCACATTTCCCATCTGCATCTCCTAAGGAGTCAATGGAAGTCATCAAGGCTTTGATTTCTCCATTACCTAATGACTCTCCAAGCATGGCTTTCTTGACACAATGCCCGATTATCTTTTTTGCTATAAAGGTACTTATTATCATATGAGTAGTTTAATAGAGATTGTTGTATGTATTCAATTGTAATCTTAGATTTTACAACTTTTATAATGCAAATATGAAAATAGGCTTCGATTCCCGATGAAGCCGCTTTCGTTGACCGATGAAGCCTGCTTCGTTGGCATATGAAGCCGCTTTCTTTTTTTTGATTTTTATAATGCGTATGCAGCCTTTTCCATCTCAGCTTCCAACTGGTGCAGTTCTCGTATGTCGGGGAGGATGGGATTAGCAGTCCGTTCTTGGTGGAGTATATAGAGACGGGCGAAGTCCTCCTGGTATTTGTAGATGCCGAGGGTGGCTGTGCGGAATATGGCTTCAAGCCCCTTGTGCAGTTCGAGATACTGGTGGTCTATGAACCTGTACACATCTGGATTGTATTGTCGCAGCAGTGTCTTGAATGCCTTGTGGCGCAGGACAACCCGTCTGCCGTCGTATTTGTAGCGGGTGTGAATAGCCGGGCGGTATTGTGACAGCAGAACACGGTTGAAGTCCATGGCGCAGAACACCACGAAGAACCACAGGTGGAACAGGAGCAGGTCTTCGGAGGTACAGCCGTCCGAGACAGCCATATCCGTGAAGTTGAGCCAAGCCTGACGGTCGCACGCCAGTTCCTCAAGCAGTACATTGTCGCTTCCATTTATCAACTGGTCTATATAGTCTGTGGAATAGGGGTGCGACTTCATTTCCTCATGCATCTTAGCCGCCATCTCCTCACGTTCCTCCTGTAGCAGTTCTTGTGGTATGAGACCATCAATATGCTGTTGTGTCTTGGGATGCGACAGCAGCTCATCTTCGGTAATAAGTGAGAGCTGGTCTGCCAATTCATCCTTCATGTCGTGCAGCAACTCCCGTGTTGTCTCTGCCGCAGTCTCCCCTGATTCGGGCGAGTGACGGAAGATAATGTGGAACGACTCGTGTAACATGATGAAATACAGTTGTACGAGAAGTTGTCCGTGCGCATCCTCATGCTGTTTCTGCGTGCGGCGGTCGAGACTGAGGCGTTTAATCTCCTGACGGAAAGCGTCCAGATGGCGGCGTGCACCCTCATAGTCATCCAGTTCAAGGAAGGCATGGAACAGGGCATAGTGGCACACCGTTTCTCCGATGTCTGTACCCTCACCCATGGCAAGGTTATATAGCGAGAGGACGGTTTGCACCTTAGGGTTGAAGCGGATGGCGTAGCCTGTCTGCCCGTTGGCGGTCACCGCCTTGCTTTCAGGGAACATGTCGGCTCCGCGAATTATTTCCGAGGCTGCCTGTATGCCATGATAATGGCGGAGCGAACGTGCTATCTGTCCGAATATATGGCTGTAGTCAATATTCATTTTCTGCAAGTTGAATGGTTTGCGAAAGGGTGAGATGAGTACGCTCAAATCCGTATGCCCCGGAGGTATATCGAATGTCAAAGAGTGCGTCTGCACCGATATTGTCATGTATTTTGCGTAGTGCCGCAGCCACGGAGACAGATGCGCCTTGCAGTTGATAGACTGGAGTGGCAGTTTCAGGGTTGCCGTCGAAGTGGCTAACGGTGACACGGCTTAATGTCATGTCCATCTGGTGTATGATGTCCTGCAGCAAGGCAAATTTATCGCGGTCGAATGTCACGGAGAAATTGACGGTGATGGTGTCACCGTTGATTTTGAAAGGTCTGCTCTCACGGCTCTCCCTCTCACGCACCTTCCATTTGTCACGGGCTATGACGCTGTTGATGTGCTCGCGGAGATTATTCACCGAACTGCCCTTTCGTAGATTTGCTGCAATGCCGATAAGGATTTCGATAAAACTTCCTTTGACAACCAACTCGGAGTTGATGCTGCTGACATCAAACAGTTTTGCCACAGCCTCCGCCACCTCATGTGCCTTAGTGGCACGTTGCAGCATACTGAGCGTTTCCTCATATACAGCTTTTTCTTTATCCATGTTGAAGAGCTTTCGATACTCTTCTATATAGTTGTTTTCGTTCATTTCTGTTTGCTTCTTTGAATAAAATACTGAACAGGACAGAATCGTGAGGTCAATGTTTCCGGCAGTTCGGAAATGTTTCAGAGCGGGTATAGGAATGTGGTGGAATCTGGAGTAATTTTGCAAACGTAAACCAGTTACAACGGGTTCTTTGACATTCTGAAACAGCAACCATAGCAAGGTGATACACCTTTATATAATTATTATTTATTGTTTAATCCCTGCCGGGCATAGGCAAAAAACAGCCTGTGTAAATACCAAGTCCCATACCGGCGATGGGCAATCTTTATGATCAATTACAGTGTTTATCTGCTTCCTAATCCGCAGGACAAAGAGGCTGCTCCCAAGGCATACGCCAAGGCGCAGGCATCTGAAGTGATGTCGTTCCGCAACTTTGTACATCACATTTCCGACCATGGCGGTCACAAGCGCGGTGTGGTGAAGGGCGTGCTTTCCGATATGTGCGAGTGTCTTGTGGAGATGCTCCTTGAAGGTAAAAAAGTACAGCTTGACGAACTCGGCGACTTCTGGCTGTCGCTGACCAGCACGGGTGCCGAGAGCTGTCAGGCATTCACGGCTGCCAACATCACAGGCGTGAACATCATTTTCACACCGGGCATGGACTTTGAGAACCTCATTGGCCGTGCCAGCTTCAACCCAGTGGCAAGCCGTGTGGCACAGGCCGCTACTCTGAAAGCAGAGAAGGCCGGAGAGACCACCGTTGACCTTGAGGCAGCAAAGGCTAAGAAACCCAGCAATACCAAAACCGAGACTGGAGGCAACGGCAACACTGATGAGGGAGGAAGCGGACTCTAAACAGCTTAGAGCACTATTGTTGAACGTTAAAAATACGTAGATTATGAGCAAGACAACAAACAAAATCAACTGGGTGAAAGTTCTCGAAGCCATTGTGCAGGCTCTTATTGCCGCACTCACCGCTTTAGGTGTATCATCATGCAAGGCAAACGGAATAATCTGATTGGTGACATGAGAAAGATCACTCTTATTATCGTGCACTGTTCCGCCAACAAGGCGGGCAGTGCCCTTAGAATGGCTGACATTGACCGCTGGCACAGGTCGCTCGGCTGGAACGGATGCGGCTATCATTATGTGATTCCTACGGACGGAACCATTGAGAAGGGACGGCCGGAGGAAATGAAGGGTGCTCACTGCAAGAACCATAACAGCCACTCCATAGGCGTGTGCTATATCGGAGGCCTGGCCGATGACGGCAAGACTCCCAAGGACACACGCACTGAGGCACAGAAGCGTGCGCTGAAACGGTTGCTGGAGGAACTGCATGAGCGTTACCCGAAAGCGTTGATTGTCGGTCATCATGATTTGGATCCTACTAAGGCGTGTCCGTGCTTTGAAGTTACGAATTTTGACTTATGAGTTACGATTTGTCGGCTATGCCGATGTTGAATTAAGAAATTATGAATTGTGCATTACTTTTCAACTTCTTCAAGAAGCTCAATGGGGATTTCCGTGGAAGCATAGCCAAGCATGTTAATACGGATGGCGAGCTTGGTCTTTCCCTTGGGCTCTTGTACGAGATAGCCTTCCATACCTGCGAGGCGTCCGCTCTTTACACGCACCTTGCTGCCAACCTTTAGGCGGGAGGCATCAATGGAGACAGGTGTCTCGGCATCGCCAACCATACGCTGGAAGTCAAGCATCTGGCTATGGGGTATCATTGCGAAGTCTGCCTTGCCGTATTTATCGCGCCGGGTTCTGTCCATCACGAAATGAAGGATGAACTTTGCCTGACATGCTATGGCGTAGCGGACATCCCTGCTACAATGGATAAAGAGGTAACAGGGACATATTTTTCTGTCAACCCAATGTCGTTTACCTGTACTGGGCCACTCATGCAGTTCCCGTTGTACAGGGACATAGGATTCAAGTTTTATATCCTTGTTATTTTCGAACAGCTTTTCGAGCTTGTCCTTACATGCTGTTTCCGTGTTGGGGGTAACTACAGCTATAAACCAGCTGTTTTCTTCCATGGATTTCAGAAATTACGAATTTTGAGTTACAAGTTACAAATTGTCGGCTAAAGCCGATGAAGAAACAACGTTCGACGAAGTCAATTATTGAGTTACGAGTTGCAGAGCTTGATTCTGCTGCAAATAATTATGCATTATGAAACGAAGTTCGGCGCAGCCAATTATGCATTATGAATTAAGAATTATGAATTGACAGAACGCCTACGGCATCGGCAAGTTTTGAGCAACTTGTCGCTATAAAATCGGTGTTTTTGAGCCTTACCGCAGGCTTTGGGGAGGATTTATAATTTTTTATCATTATACTCTCTATTTCTGACCCACTCTTAGGAAGAGTGAGTCAACTTGTGTAATCGTGCTGATTTTTAATATTTTATGGAAATATATGGCTCAAAATAGCAAAACATAGTGCTTGTGATATTGTTAATTTTGCTAAACAAACAGTACTTTTCTTAATTAAAATGCCAATAAGTGCAAATAAAATCGTACCTTTGCAGCGAATTGACTCACTCTTCCTAAGAGTGGGTCAATTTTGCTAACCAGTTTTTGGGGTATTTTGTGTACAATAATTTTGTGTTATCTCTGTTTTTTCGTAATTTTGAATAAATTACTTTCGCTCGGCATAAAAAAGATTAAAAATCCTTTTTATATTTTGTTATGCGCTCGCTTATTCGTAATTTTGCACCAAAATATGATAAATTGTACGCAAGCATTATGGCAGAAAATCATTTTCAGGTAATAGAGAAACGGCCGGAGGAGCTGGAATGTGATGTTGTTAGGTTTCAGAACAACAAGGAGAAGTGGGTGGCGTTCGTAGGGCTGCTCAACGGTCATCCATACGAGATATTTACAGGTCTGCAGGATGACGAGGAAGGCATAATGCTGCCCAAGACAGTGACCAACGGCAAGATAATAAGGCGCAGGAACGCCGACGGTACGTCGCGCTATGATTTTCAGTTTGAAAACCGCCGCGGCTACAAGACCACGGTGGAGGGGCTCAGCGAGAAATTCAACCGCGAATATTGGAACTACGCAAAACTCATAAGCGGCGTGCTGCGCTACGGTATGCCCATACACAATGTCATAAAGCTTGTGGCATCGCTCACGCTCACCAACGACAGCATCAACACATGGAAGAACGGTGTGGAGCGGGCACTGAAAAGATATGTGGTGGACGGGACAGATGCCGTGGGACTGAAATGCCCCAACTGCGGCGAGGAGGCTCTGGTGTACCAGAACGGAAATCTTGTGTGCAGGAAATGTGGAACGGTAAGCTGACAAAGTGCTGACGGAGTATGAAAGTTACGGAATCGTATATATATATAAGTAATGTGAGGTTTCATGCCTTTCACGGAGTGACCGAGATGGAGCGCACCGTGGGAAGCGACTTTGTGGTTGACATGCGCATGGCTGTCCCCTTGGAGCGCTGCATGAAAACCGACGACCTCACTGACACCGTAAGCTATGCCGATGTCTATAAGATAGTGAAGACGGAGATGATGACAGCGTCGAAGCTTATAGAGAATGTGGCATGGCGGATAGGTGAGGCTGTGTGTGACGCCTATCCGCAGATAACGGCTGTTGACGTGAAGGTGATGAAGGAGAATCCTCCGATGGGGGCTCTTTGCGACGGGGCCGGAGTGGAGATTCATCTTCAGAATGATGCGGAGTGAGCTAATTGCAGAATGTGGTAATTCAAGGAATATAGATGATCAGACATTTCATTAATATAATAATCCTGTGCATTGTCCCCTTGTGCGCATCGGCTGTCAACAAGCAGTTTACGCTGGTGATTGACCCGGGGCACGGCGGAAACGATGCCGGAGCAATGGGAGCAATATCGAAGGAAAAGAACATCAACCTGAAGGTGGCATTGGCTTTCGGACGGCTCGTGGAGGAAAACTGTCCCGACGTGAAGCTGGTTTACACCCGCAAGACTGATGTGTTCATACCTCTGCACGAGCGTGCCAACATAGCCAACCGCAACAAGGCAAACCTGTTTATATCCATTCACACCAACGCCCTGCCCAAAGGCAGAATATCACGGGGGCTGGAGACATACACCCTCGGTATGCACCGTGCAGGCGACAACTTCGACGTGGCAAAGCGCGAGAATGCGGTGATTCTCTACGAAAAGGACTATAAGGAGAAGTACGAGGGATTCAATCCCAACTCAAGCGAGAGCTATATAATGTTTGAGTTTCTTCAGGACAAGAACATGGCAAACAGCGTGGAGCTTGCAAAGTTTGTGCAGAAGCGCACATGTGCCTCGGCGCAGCGCCAGAACAAGGGAGTGAAGCAGGCAGGATTTCTTGTGCTGAGAGAGACGTCGATGCCAAGCTGTCTCATTGAGCTTGGCTTTATCTCCACTCCCGACGAGGAGCGTTTCCTCAATTCCGACAGTGGTGTGAAGTCGCTGGCGTTTGGAATATTCCAGGCTTTCTGTGAGTATCGGGCAAAGTACGACAAATCGGTGACGGTGCCGTTCAAGGCGACACAATATGAGGATTTCGCCGCCAAAAGCAAGGATAAGGACAGTGATGCAGGAAAGGTAAGAAAGACGGAGGAGGCTCCCAAGCCGGTGCCTGTGGACGACAGCAGGACACGGATGATGGACGGACAGCAGCCCGATGAGGCTTCGGTGCATCCCGACAATGTGATGGCGCAGCAGGCGGATGGGGAGAGACAGAAGCCTAAGGACAATTATATAGCTCCGGTGTTTAAGGTGCAGATTGTGGCAAGCGACGTGCAGCTGAAGAAGTCGAGCCCCCAGCTGAAGGGCATGGCAGACGTGCAGTGCTATCAGGAGAACGGCATGTATAAGTACACTGTGGGTGAATCGGAAAACCCCAATGAGATACTCCGTCTGCGCAAGACCCTGCTCGACAAGTTTCCGCAGGCATTTGTCATAGCCTTCCGCGACGGCACCAAGATGAACGTCAACGAGGCGATACGTGAGTATAAGGCAAACAGGGACAGGAAGAAATGATTTAAAAGATAAGAGCTTATGAAATATTTTACAAAAGAGGTGCAGATTGCACTTGTGGCGATTGCCGGTGTGGCAGTATTGTTTTTCGGTTTGCAATTTCTGAAAGGACTGAGCATATTCGGCAGCAGTGACACATACTATCTGAAGACCGACAACCTGATGGGAGTTACGGCATCAACTCCCGTGTATGCCGACGGATATAAAGTGGGCGTGGTGGGAAGCATCGACTACGACTACGACGCTAACGGCAACACCGTGGTGGCGCTGGCTCTGGACAAGGGTATGCGCCTGCCTTCAGGCTCGGTGGCCGAGATTTCGAGCGACATGATGGGAAATGTGAAGCTGGACATTCTCCTTGCCAACAATCCGCGTGAGCGTATGGCTGTGGGTGACACCCTGCAGGGCGTTGCCAATGCCGGACTGATGTCGGCAGTGGGCAGCATGGTGCCGCAGCTTCAGGCAATGATGCCCAAGCTCGACAGCATTCTCACAAGCATCAATGCTCTGCTTGCCAATCCCGCGATAGCCAATTCCATAAACAATATGGAAACCATCACGGCGGAGCTGACCGAGACTTCACGCCAGTGTAACGTGATGATGCGTGGACTGAACAGGAACATACCTGCGCTGATGGCAAAGACCAACCGTGTGATGGACAATGCCGAGACCTTTACTGGCAAGCTCAATGAGCTGGATGTTGCCTCAACAATGAGCAAGGTTGACGCCACGCTGTGCAATGTGGAGCAAATGACAGCCAAGCTAAACAGCAACGACGGCACTATCGGACTGCTCATGCGCGATGCCAGCCTGTACTGGAACCTGAGCAACACCATGCGCGATGTCGACTCGCTCATGATTGACCTCAAGGCTCACCCCAAGCGCTATGTACACTTCTCGATATTCGGAAGAAAGGATAAATAAATGATGAAGGTGTGTCAAAACCACCCTTCTACTTCTTTTTAGGCACGGATTACACGGAATACACAGATTAGTGAGAGAAAAAACTGTGAAATCCGTGTAATCCGTGCCTAATTTATGTCATTATGATTGCTTGTTTCCATTTATGATACACCCTCTTTCATTTTTAAAACTCTATTCTGAAAGTTGTAGTCTTATTTTTATCTGTTTTAAGGGAAAAACGGCATTTGTGATGGGTGAGAATCTCGCGTATCAGCAGAAGCCCAATGCCATGACCGTTGGGCTTTGTCGAGAAGAACGGAGTGAAGAGGTGCTGCTCAGCCTCGGGCGCTATTCCTGCTCCGTTGTCGGCGATAATCAGTGTGGAGTGTTTAGTGTTCAGTGTTGAGTGAGGAGTGTTCAGTGTTGAGTTGTGGGTGGATATTGTTATGCGCCCGTTGGCATTTCCTTTTTCCATTATGCTCTCGATGCTGTTTTTCACTATGTTTATAAGCACCTGAGTCATCAGCGGCATGTCGATGCTTATGGTGATGTCATGTGTCTCGTGCAGGTCTGTTTCCAGATGAATGCCTTTGGCGTTGCAGAGCGACTCAATGAACTGCAGGCTGGAGGTTACGAGAGAGTTCAGCGAGGTGGGGCGCAGCTGCGGCTCAGGAATCTTCACAACATCGGCGAAGCGAGTGATGAAAGCCGACATCTCATGACTGCGTGTGGTGCATGCCTGCAGGGCGGTGCGCAGTTCCCCGGTGTCTTTCATTTCCGAAAGCTCGTCGCTCACCGTCTCCATGATGCAGCCGATGGAGGTCATCGTGTTGTTCACCTCATGCGATATCATTCGTATCACCTTGCCGTAGGCTTCGCGCTCCGCCTTCATCACGTCTTGTGTGAGGCTCTCTATGAGTACAAATGGACGGGCAAAGCCGCGGTCGAGGAAAGAGCTGCAGGTGCAGCGGTAGATGTGGGCGTCGCTCATGTTGAAGGTCTGGGTGTCGCCAGTCTGCATCTTGCTTATCTTTTTTGCAAGTTCGTTGCCCGTTTCAGCCAGAGTCTTGCCTATGCTCCAGTCGTTGCAGCCGAGCATTTTACTGGCGGCAGGGTTGAACGACGTTATCTGGTTGTCGAAGTCGAGCATCACCACTCCCATGGGTGACACCTCCACCAGAAGGTTGAGCAGATTGTTGCGCTCTTGCAGGCGCAGCTGACGCTCCTTCAACTCGTCCATCATTCGGTTGAAGATGTCTATGATGCGGTCGGCATGGGGCTCGCCCACACGGCGCAGACGGCTGCTGAAGTCCTGCTCACGCAACAGGTCCATGCCTCCTGCGATGGTCTGCATGGGCCGCACCACACGGCGATGGTAAAACAGCAGAAGTGCCAATACAACTATGGCAATGCCCGTAATTATAACTCCCATTTTATTCTCTGACTTCTTTAATTTCGCAAATTATATTTCTCTAATCTTCTATACAGTGCCCCACGGCTGAGTCCTAAGGCTTCGGCCACCTTTGACAGATTACCGTCATATTCCCTCATTGCATTCTCTATTGCCGTGCGCTCCTGTTCCTCCAATGTAGAGTGTGGAGTTAGGAGTGTTGAGTGAGGAGTGTCTGTTGGCAGTTCTATGTCTTCGGCGGTTATCACGCTCTTGCCGCTCATCAGTACAGCGCGCTCCACGATGTTTTTCAGCTGACGGATGTTGCCGGGATAGGAGAACGATTTCAGGCGCTTGACCGCATCATCGGAGAGGGTGACAGGTGGCAGGGCATTTGCCTCGCACTGCTTGTTGATGAAATAGGCGGCAAGTGCCGGAATGTCCTCTTTGCGCTCACGCAGCGGCGGCAGATGCACGGTGATGAGGTTTATGCGGTAGTACAGGTCCTCGCGGAACCGGCCCTCCTCAATCAGGCGCGGCAGGTCGGCGTTGGTGGCGCATACTACGCGCACGTTCACCTGACGGGTGTGGCTGTCGCCTAATGGCTCGAAGGTCTGGTCCTGCAACACCCGCAGCAGCTTCACCTGACTGGCGAGGTCGAGGTCGCCAATCTCGTCGAGGAAGATGGTGCCCTTGTCGGCAAGCTCAAAGCGCCCGGCGCGGTCGGTAACGGCTCCCGTAAAAGCTCCCTTGCGGTAGCCGAACATCTCACTCTCGAAGAGCGATTGCGAGACGCCTCCGAGGTTCACCTTCACAAAACTCTCGCTGGCGCGGCGGCTCTGGCGGTGAATAGCCTCAGCTATCAGTTCCTTTCCTGTGCCGCTCTCACCTAATATCAGCACTGGGGCATTGGTGGGTGCGACACGCTGTATGGTGTCGAGAACCTGGGTCAGGGCAGGCGAGGAACCCACGATGGGAGTGAGGAGTGTGGAGTTAGGAGTGTGGAGTGTTGAGTGAGGAGTGTGGAGTTGGCTGCGCTCTTTACTATTCACTCCACACTCCACACTCCTCACTCCACACTGTAGTTCCTGCGCTTCCAGCGCAAGGGCTACCCTCTCCATCAGCGCCACATTGTTCCAGGGCTTGGTTATGAAGTCGAAGGCTCCGGCGCGCATTCCCTTCACTGCAAGGTTGATGCTTCCCCATGCGGTCATGAGAATCACGGGCACAGTGGGACGGAACAGCTTTATCTGTTTGAGCAGGGTGAGCCCCTCATCGCCCGATGTCGAGAGCGAGAAGTTCATGTCGAGCATTATCAGCTGTGGCTCCTGCTCACGGACCACAGCCATTGCCTCTTTGGGCGAGGCAACAGCCTGCACCTCGTAGTGCGCCCTGCGGAGCATCATCGAGAGCGATGTGCGTATGCCAATGTCGTCGTCAATTACAAGTATCATTTTGTTATTCTTAAGACTTTCGTTTGCAAAGGTAACGATTATTTTTCAATTATCGCCTTAAAGTCGGCATTAATGTCGGTGTCGTTGATGAAATCCCACAGGGTGAGGCTCCTGAGACGGTAGAAATCATACCAGTAGCCGTAGAGGCGGTTGATGCGGTTTTGTCTTGCCTCGTCCTTGCTCTGCTGCGCATCGTTCAGCTCCAGCGCCGAGATGCTTCCTGCCATGAATGTGGCGATGCTTGTCTCGTAGCGTTTTTGCGCGATGCTGTCGGCATCGTCGGCTATGTGCAGCTGTCGCGCCTGGTTGTTGAGTTGCTCCACGAGGATGAACAGGTTTTGGTCGAATGCCTGCTGCTCCTGCCTCAGCTGGCTGTTCACCATGTCGCGGTTGCTCTCTGCCACCTTCACCTTGCCGCGCCTTTTGCCCCAGTCCACCAGCGGAATCCTGACACCCACCTCCACCTGCTGATAGTCCTTCAGCGGCGAGTAGGCGTTGTCGAGCCTTGTGTGCTGCCCCGTGTACCCCACGCTGGCATAGACCTCTATGCTGCGCAGCTGTCCTCGTGCCGCCGCCACGCTGTAGTCAGCCTCCAGCTTGCGCCGCTTTATGTTGTGGTTTATGGCATAGTTGTCCATCGCCTTCTGCAGTGCGGTGCGGTAGTCTATGTGCTCGGGCAGACGGGCGTCGGGCACGGCGGTGGCAAACTCGGCGCTGTCGGGCAGGCTGAGAAACGTTGTCAGCTGGAATCGGCTGTTGTTCAGCCGGGTCTCGTTGTCTATCAGCGTGCTGCTGGCGCTGAGCAAGGTCTGCCGTATCTGCCGCAGGTCGTTCTCACTTATCTTTCCCATCTTGCGCTTTGCCACTGCCACGTCGTAGAGCTTCTGCGCATTGGCATGGTTCTGCCGTGCGATGGCAAGGTTCTCCTTTGCCATCAGCAGTGCGAAGTAGCAGGTGATTGCCTTCATCGTCACCTCCTCGGTGGCGGTGAGGAAGTTTGCCTTTGCCTCGCGGTATCTCACTGGCTCTATGCGGCGCTTCCATTTCACGTCGTTCACACCGAAGAGCGTCTGACTGAGCGTCAGTCCCAGCGGAATGGACATGAAACGGTGCTCGCCGCCGCTGCCATACTGGCGCAGGTAGTCGAGCGACGAGCTGAGCGTCAGCGTGCCTCCCGTTGCCCATATCTTCTGCGTGGTCTTTATGGCTCCCGTCGCCTCCAGGTAGTTGGAGCGCACAAAGGTGTAGTTGCCGGCATCGGTCTGATAGGCGCTGTACTGCTTGCTGTATGTCGGCAGGTTGCCCTCGAAGGTAATCTCGGGCAGCAGGTCAGCCTTGAATGAGCGGTATTCCCAGTAGGCGGCCTTCAGCTCGTTGAGCGCCACGGCGGCATCCACGCTGTTCTGCTGTGCCATGCGTATGGCATCGGAAAGCGTGAGCACGGGCACGTCGGCGGCAACGGTGAGATGAGCCATGGCTACCGCGACAGCCGTTAATGTCCTTATCGTTTTTATTTGCATCAGAGTATATATAATAATGTATAGAAAACACTTCCGGGGGAAGTTCTTGAACACTTGCGAGGGAAGTCCTCAGACACCTTAACTTAAAGTGTTCGGATACCTTAACTTAAAGTCCTCGGGCACCTCAACTTCACTCTCCCCTCAGCACATCCGCCGGATTAGCCTTTGTCGCCCTAAGTGCCGGAAACCAGATGCCGAGGGCGATGATTAGCATCATCAGTACGTAGGATATTGCCGCGCAGATGATGAAGCGTCCTGTTGCCAACGTCTCGCCCTGATAGTATTCCGTGAGGTTGGCGTGTGCGATGTTGAAATCTATAATCAGCGACGGCAGGAAAGCTATGGTCATCATCAGTATAGCCTCGGTGAGCAGCCGCAGAGTGATGTCGGTGTTGGTTGCCCCTATTGCTTTCTGCAGTCCTATCTCGGGGAAACGGTGCTGGGTACGCAGCCAGAATGTGCCGAGCAGACCGAGGAACACGTTGACGAGCAGGAACACTATTGCCACGGTGTAGTAGCGCATGTTTGTGTCTTGTTTTGCCTCGCTGTTTCTTTTAAGCTCGCCGTATGAGTGGAAGCCGTTGACATAATAGTTGCCTACACGCAGTTGCTTGCCGCTTATCTTCTGGCGGAAGCGGTCGGAAAATCCCTGTGCGCAGTTTTCTTTCACTCGTATGGCGAGACTTATGCTATATATCATCTGGTGCATCGCTTCGTTTGTGGCAGGCAGGATAAAACTTTTCTGCTTGGTAATCTCCTCCCGTGAAAACCTTTTCACTGGCATGAACGTGGCTGCAATCCTTCGCGGCAGAGTGTCGTTGCTGCCGAACGATATGCCCACTTTCATTTCCTTTCCTATCAGCTTGTTTGTGTCATATTCCTTCCCGAATGCCTGATGTGAGAGTAGCACGTTGCCGTTTTTAAGCATGGCGGCAAGCTGCCCGGGCGTCTCTCCGTTGGCTCCCCGATAGCGGAACACTTTCAGGAAGTCGGGGTTGCAAAGTATCATTCTTGCCGATGTCGGCAGTGTGTCATAGTGTATCTCCGTTGAGTACGACATGCCCTGATACGGGTCGTTGCGCAATGAATATCCCACAGCCTCAATATCGGCATCGTGGCGCAGACGGTCGGCGAGTGCCAGAAAGTCGGCAATGTTTATTTCCATTGAGTCGGGGTGAGCAGTGTCGTAGCCCACGGAGCTTTCATCGAATTTCGACACGTCCAGCCTGTAGCAGTTGGTGGCGTCAAATCCTAACGGCTCCATGGCGCGTGTCACAATCACGTATGCGCAGTCCACGAGATACCATACCACGCAGCTCACTATCAGCAGCTCCGCCATCATTGCCCAGTTGGAGCGCCGCTCGTTCCATATTTGGTGCAGGATATATGAGTATCTCCTGCCTATGTTTTTTCTCTTGTTGTTCATATCTAATAATTAATTTTTCACTACGTTCAAGGGAACTTTTAATAACTACTTCAGCGCCTCCACAATGTTGCTCCTGCTTGCCCTCCATGCCGGCACGATGTTGCTCAGCAGATTGAGCAGGAGGCAGAACAGCAGTGCCCACCCATAGATTTCGGGTGAGAACAGAATGTCAGCGTCAAGCTGTTTGTCGGTAATTTCTTCAAACGTGCTGTAAGGAAATATGTAATTGCCGAGCATGAAGCATACTGCAAAGCACAGCAGCAGTCCCGCCAGTCCAGATGCAAGTGTGTGAAGCAGCGATTCGGTAACGGTCTGCATCAATATGGTGCTGCGCCTGGCCCCAAACGCTCTTCTTATGCCAATCTCCTCTTTGCGCTGTCTCAGCCGGCTTTGCGTCATGCTTGCTATGTTGATGGCAGGCACTATGAGCAGTATGGCAAATATGAGCGCGTAGTGCAGGTGGATTTCTGTCAGGTCTGGAGCCTTGTTCGACCATTCACGGTTTACATACATCTCCTGTATGTCGGGTTGTTCCATCAGGTCGAGCGTGTCGGGCGAGATAGACTTGTTGTAGGCTGCAAGGGCACGCTCCGTCTCGTTCTTTATTTTTGAGAAGTCGGCACTGCTCTTTGCTAAGAGCGCCACTCTCATGGAATATTCGGGATTCACCGTATTGCCCAAAGGGTGAGCCACGCCGGGAACGGTGCTCACAGGCACCCATATCTCGGAGTATGCCGATGTGAGCAGCGGCGACACGTCTTCCACTATGCCTGCCACCCGGTATTCATGGTTCTCTATCAGGAAAGTTCTGCCTTTCAGGTCTTTATCCTGCCCGAATATGTCACGGCAAGTCTTTTGCGAGATTATGGCAATGGGCATGTTGCTGTTGCATTCTTCCTGAGTGAATGCCCTGCCCTCGATGAATTTCATCGGGAACACATTGAAGAATGCCGCGTTTACCGCCTTGGCTTTTGCCTGTACGTTGTCCCTGCCCTGCATGTTGACATTTACAGATGAGATCATTGGAGAAAACAGTGCTATCCGTTCCGGTGACTTCAACTTTGCGAATAATTCCCGTATAGGCTTCATCTGCATACTGCCGGAAGAGTATCCGCCGTTTTTCATCTTTAATATCATTTTCGTGGCATATAGTGTCCGTGACCTGTACGGCTCGCATCCATAGTCAATAATTTGCGCCTCGCGCGTCATCATCACAATCATTATCAGGCATATCGACAGTGCCGTGCCCGCTATCGTCAACCCTGTGAGCAGCGGCTGCTGCCTCATGTTGGTAAGTGTCTGCTTTATAATGTTCATAGCTTATTCAACTTGACGTCCATCAAAAAATCTTATTATTCTGTGAGCCTGGCGTGCCTGCTGTTCGTTGTGTGTCACCATCACAATCGTGCGCCCCTCCTTTTCGTTGAGGTCGAGCAGCAGTTGCATTATCTCCGCACTCATCTTCGAGTCGAGGTTACCCGTAGGCTCGTCGGCAAGGATAATTTCAGGATTGCAAGCCATTGCACGGGCTATTGCCACACGCTGGCACTGACCTCCGGAGAGCTGCGACGGCATGTGGCGCATGCGATGGCTCATGCCCACCTGGCGGAGCACTTCCTCGGCACGCTTTCTGCGCTCTTTGGCACTCATGCCAGCATAGAGCAGCGGCATCTCCACGTTGTCAATCACGTTGAGCGACTGTATCAGATGGAACGACTGGAATATAAATCCTATCGTGCTGTTGCGGAAGGCAGCCATCTCGCTGTCCTTCATGCCTTCGCCAGATGTGCCGTTGATTGTCACTGTGCCGCTTGTGGGCTTGTCTAACATTCCGATGATGTTGAGCAACGTAGACTTGCCGCAGCCCGAAGGCCCCATCACAGCCACAAACTCACCCTTGTTGATTTTGATGTTCACATTGTCCAGGGCAACGGTCTCAATCTCGCTTGTACGGAAAACCTTGCCGATTTCTTTTAATTCTATCATGCTATTTTATTTTTAAGTTATTTTTTCCGTCATACTGCTCCATGTCGCTCACCACTACCTGCTCGCCTTGCCTCAGCCCGTTGATTACCTCAACATAGTCGTAGTTGGCTTCGCCCAGCTCCACATTGCGGCGCACCAGCCTGTCGCCTTCCTTCACAAACAGCTTGTATCTGCCCTGTCCTTTGTAATAGGCGCCGCTCTTTATGCGCATAACGTTTGACTTCATGGCTGTCATGACATACACCTCAACCTTCAGCCCCGACCGCAACAGTCTGCTGCTCGGATTGTCGAAGTTTACGGTAAACTCCATCATGCTGTTTTTTGCCTGTGGATTGATGGTGCTGATGGTGCCCGGCAGCTGTTTGCCTCCTGTGCGCACCTGTACCTGTCCTCCCACCGCCATGCGGTCGCTGTAACCGTCGGCAATGGAGCACTCAGCCTTGAAGCTGCTCAGGTCGCTCACCGTTGCCACTTGTGTGCCTTGTGCTATCTGCGCTCCTATACTATTATTTATATATGTGAGCACCGCCTTTCGTGGCGACCGTATCTTGGCGTCGTCGAGTGTGCGCTTTATCTCCGCTAAGCTTTTTCGGAACATCTGCAGGTCGAGCTCCTGCACACGATATTCTGCGTTGGCTGCCTTTATGCTGTTCTCATATTGCTTGTTGAGCTGCTCCAGTTCCAGATGTGCCGTGTTGTAATCGAGCTCAGCCTGCCGCACACGGTCGGTGGTGCCCGAGCCTATGCTGTCGAGATAGCGCTCGTTGCGCAGCTGCATCTTCTTGCTGTTGAGAGCCATCTGCGCCACACGTATCTTCATCTTCATGTCGGTGAGCTGGGTGTTCTGGTTTATTTTCAGCTTTTGCAGCTGAAGCCGTCGCATCTGCTCGTCGTCAAGTCCTTTTTTATATTCAGTCTCGGCTGTCTGCAGGTCGAGCCTCAGCAGCGGCTCATTCTCTCCCACCGTGTCGCCCGCCTTCTTGTATGTCTCCACTATGCGCGTGCTTATGGGCGATACTATTATCTCCTGATATTCGGGCACCACGCTTCCGCTTGCGGTCACGCTCACCTGCAGGTCGCCCATGTCCACTGTAGACAGCTCCACGTTTTTCATGTCCACCTTGCTGCCTGCCAGATGTATTGCTGCAGCAACAGTCAGTCCTATTGCCGCCATCGCCGCTCCAATGCGCCACACTTTTCGCATTGTCGCCTTCTTTCTTTCCTTTAATGGTATTTCTCTGTCCATTGTCCGCTTTCGTTTATGTTCTGCCATATATACAGCAATATCTGTGCCAAAAGTGTAATGCGTTGATAACTAAAGATATAAATAAAAATACAAGTGTCCGAAAACGGACACTTGTATCAAAAGCGGACACTTGTTTAAATGAAGAATTCTTCACTCTTCATTTTACAACATACGCCTTTTTTATTTTCATATCTTTTAGTGGGCGGTCGTTTTTGTCGGTCTCCTCCCATTGTATGTCTCTCACCACGTCAATGCCTTCGAGCACTTCACCAAACACGGTGTATTGTCCGTCAAGGTGTGGAGTTCCTCCAACGCGTTTGTACACTTCACGTGCCTCGTCGGTGAGTTTCACCTTTCCCTGTGTCGATTCGTCAAGCCGTTGCTGCATCTTGTCGAGCATCTCATCGTTGAAACGCTGTCCGTAGACAATGTAGAACTGGTATGCCGACGATGCCCGTTCTGGATTCTCGGCATCACCCTCACGTGCCATGCACAGTGCTCCGCGTTTGTGCATCAGAGTGGGGTAGCATATTTCCGCAGGTATGGTGTAGGGTTCCGCCACTTCGCCGAGCATTGTGCCCGGTGCGGCATTGCGGCTTGTGGAGTCTCCAGCCTGAATCATGAATTTGCTTATCACTCTGTGAAACAGTATGCCGTCGTAGAAGCCCCGCTCTACCAGCTCCTTGAAGTTTTTGCTGTGCAGCGGTGTCTCGTTGTAGAGCGCAAGGCGTATGTTTCCCAAAGTTGTTTCGAGCATAATCTCGGTTCTGTCTGTCTGCTGTTCTTGTGCGCGGGCATTGCCTGTGGCTATGAGCGCCACTATCGCCAGCACTGCTGTCTTAAAATGTCTTGTGATGTTTGTTTTCATAATCTTTTCTTTTGTGCTGTTATTTTCTGCAAAAGTACAAAAAAAGGAATGCTGGGCAAAATAAACATTGTGTTTTTTAATGTTTTTTTGCCATGATGACAGTAGAGTCTGACATTTTGTCAAGAAAAAGTTTAAAATAGTTTTTGTAATATTAAATGGCAGCAGGCTTTGCTTAAAATAGTTTAGCAAGATATAAAAACAGGTGACAGAATTTCCTGCAAGCCCCATGGAGAACGCTTCTTGCATTTTATACAGCAGATGCGGAAGCAGAAAAGCCGAAACATCCAGTAAACAATATGTATAACAAATTAAAAGAAAAGGAGATTAAGATTATGTTACCAGTAAGAAGATTTGCAGAGCAGAATTGGTTGCCAAGTGTATTCAACGATTTGTTTGGCAATGAGTGGTTGCCGAGAGTTAGCGCAACATCACCGTCGGTCAATATTCTTGAGGATGAGCAGGAATACAAGATTGAGGTTGCTGCGCCGGGCATGACAAAAGATGACTTCAATGTGCAGGTGAACGATGGCAATGAGATGGTTATCAGCATGGAGAAGAAGTCGGAGAACGGAGAAAAGGACGGCAAGCGTTATCTGCGCCGTGAGTTCTCATACTCCAGCTACAAGCAGACATTCACTTTGCCCGACAATGTCGACAAGGATGCCATCAAGGCAGGTGTTGATAATGGTGTGCTCACCGTATCGCTGCCGAAGTTAAACGAGGAGCAGAAAAAGGAAAGTTGCCGTTGCATAGAGATAAAGTAAGTTTAATGAAAAAATCCGCCACTGCGAAAAAGGCAGTGGCGGATTTTTTTGTTTTATTTCTTATTGAAAATTATTTTTATTTTCCGAGTATTGAGTTATCCAGAAAAATATTTCTATTATCAAAAACTGGCAATTTTGTCATTTTTTGATAATAGAATTGCATATTCCATAAGTTTTTCGTACCATTGCAATGACAAAAACTGGCAAAAATGCCGTTTTTTGATAATAGAATTGCATATTTCATAAACTTTTCGTACCTTTGCAGTGACAAAAACTGGCAAAAATGCCATTTTTTGATAATACATAAATAATATAATTATGAAGATTAAGAGGCAGCAATATTTAGACCAGCTAATAGCAAGTCAGAGAAATGGACTGATAAAAATAGTTACAGGCATCAGAAGATGTGGAAAATCGTATCTTCTGTTTACATTGTTTCATGAATATCTCGTTTCTAAGGGGATTAACGATGATCATATCATCGAAATAGCATTAGATGACCGTTCAAATAAAGAATTACGTGATCCTGACAATATCCTGACGTATATAAAGAATCAGATAAAAGATAAAGACTTGTACTACATAATCCTTGATGAGGTACAGATGATTCCTGAATTTCCAGATGTCTTGAATAGTTTATTGCATATCAGTAATGCAGATGTCTATGTTACAGGCAGCAACTCACACTTTTTGTCAACAGATGTAGTGACGGAGTTTCGTGGACGGGGAGATGAGATTCATCTCTTTCCATTGTCCTTCTCAGAATACTGTGAAGGATATAATGGGTCAGAAGATAAAGCTTGGAAAGATTACTATACTTATGGTGGACTTCCCCTTATATTGTCACTTGATACAGATAAGAAGAAGGAAGATTATCTGAAAAACCTTTATAAAAGTGTGTATCTTGTAGATGTGTTAGAACGTCATAAAGTGAAAAATAGTGGCGAATTTGATGAGTTGGTTAGGATAATGGCTTCTTCCATTGGAGCACCATGTAATCCAACGAAGCTGGCGAATACTTTTAAAAGCACAAAAAACGTTGCAATACATCATCAAACAATAAACAAATATTTAGGATTCTTAGAAGATGCCTTTTTAGTAGAAAGATCAATAAGGTACGACATTAAGGGGAAAAAGTACATTAACACATTGGCAAAATACTACTTCTCAGACTTAGGAGTGAGAAATGCCTTATTAGGGTTTCGTCAACAGGAGGAGAATCACATTATGGAGAATATCATATATAATGAGTTGCGTATAAGAGGTTTTCAGGTTGATGTCGGAATGGTAGAGATTAGGGATTTTGATAAAAATGGTAAGCAGATAAGAAAACAGCTGGAAGTTGATTTTGTTGTAAATCAGGGTAGCCAGCGATATTATATCCAGTCTGCTTTTGCTATGCCTACTGTGGAAAAAAGGGCGCAGGAAGCTGCATCCTTATTAAGAATAAAAGATTCCTTCAAAAAAATAATTGTAGTAAAGGATGATATTAAGCCGAAAAGGAGTGAAGATGGTATTTTGACGATAGGGCTGAAAGATTTCTTGTTGAATAAGGACAGCCTGAATTATTGAGTATATATTGTTCAATGAAAAAACGCCTGCAAGAACAAAACTTGCAGGCGAATTTCATTTATTGTTGTGTGTAACTGATTTACGGATTACTCAGCCAGCGGGTCGAATGTGCCGTTGGCGCCACCGTTATTGTAGTCTCCCCAACCGATGGTCTGCTGAATGCCAATGTTGTTTGACAGAGCTCCCTGACCAAGACCAAGGAAGTAGTACTTGGGAAGGTACTTGATGTAAAGCAATGCCTTGTCAGAGTCGCGGCCGTCACCAGTTTTGTCGATACGCTCTATGTATGTGTCATAGAATGTTGTCAGAGCTGTTAACTGTGGCTCAAGTTCCTTGCTGAGGTCAACAGCGGCAGGGCGTATACCGTCATACTGGTTTGGATAAGTTTTTGTTGCGTCAGCCAGTGGGTCCGGGTTGATTATCTTACCGTTCTTCTCCTCGAACTTGTCACCTCCAAGACCTTTATTATAAGTGTCGCGTACACGGAATTCGATTCTCTCACGACGCTGGTTGTTGAGAGGCTTGAAGCCGAGATATGTACAAGTGTTGCCACCCCATCCTGTGAGATTCCATGATGCAGGAGCACCGTCAACCTTCTCTGTACCTCCGTCGAACAACATCCAGCGGCGCATGTCGTCGAAGCGCTTACCCTCGTATGCCAATTCAATCTGACGCTCATAGAGCACAGCAGCCAAACATGCAGCCTGGTCACTTGAAAGGTTTGCATCAAGTCCGCAATCGCCAGTGTAGCCAACACGCTGGCGGATACGCTTCAGCTGAGCCACAGCCTCGCTCATTTCACCTGCACCGGCAGCAGCCTCGGCAAAGTTGAGCAGTACTTCTGCATAGCGCAGCTCTATGAATGGACATGCGTTATATTTGAAACCTGCGTCTATGCTGTAGTCATAGCGAGCCTTGCTTACGTCGGCATCGTTAGAACGTTTGCGGATATACATTCCGCGAGCCTTGTCAAGCAGGTTGTCGGTACCGTATGTCTTTCCGCTTTGCTCTACGTTGTCACGGTCATCAGCAGTGTTATACCACACATAGCTCCAAAGCTCATAGTTTGAACCCACGTATGGGTTGTATGTTGCGCTGGTATTGGGATCGCCTTCAAAAGCCCACCTCACACCGGAGAATGCGAATGTACGATAGAAACGCGGGTCACGGTTCAGGAACGGCTTTGTAGGATCGTACGCAATGTCAGATGCTTTAACTGTTGTATAGCTGTTATACTGTGCAGGACGCTTTCCGTCGCTCATGGGGAAGAGGTCCACCATTGTGGCTGAAGGCTCCTTGCCGCCGTTTCCAAGAGTGTTTGATGGGCGGATGCCGCGCTCCCAGGGATTGTTGCGCGAGTAGTCAGGTGTACCGCCATCTTTAATCTTGTTGTATAATGTCACGAATACAGCCTCCTCGTTATTGTCGGCATTGAACATCTCGGCCCATCCTGAGGCATTGATTCCAGGTGCAGTCTCGTTACGCAAGCCGTAACCGCAAGAGTTGATTATCTCCAGGTCTTTCTTCATCTCGCTGTAGGCAGTCTGCCAGCGGGTCTTGTCGTTAGCACGGTTGAAGAGCGGGCTTGCCCAAAGCAGCAGCACGCGGCCCTTCAGAGCCAAGGCTGTGCCTGATGTAACACGACCATAATCCTCGGCGCGTGCCCAGCCTCCGTTTGTTGTGAATGGAGCAAGCAGCTCAGCCGACTTCTCAAGATCCTCAATGATGAACTCCATGGTCTCCTTTGTGGTTGAGCGTGGAGTGAATATGCCGGCTGCTGGTATCTGCACTTCTTTCACGAGAGGCACACCGCCATACCATTTCATGAGGTTGTAATAGCACCATGCGCGGAAGAAATATGTCTGACCGAGAATCTCATTTTTCTCAGCCTCGCTCAATGTTCCTTCCTGAACGCCCTCGATGATGTCGTTGAGATTGCGGATACGTCCCCATACCGACTCCTTTATGTTGTTTGCCTGATTCTGGAAATAGTCTGGCACAGCATTTGTACCTGACATATATGTCATTTCCTTTTGAGGGTCAACGAACTTGCTGAAGCCGCAATATTCCTCGGTGCTCTGGCTGTGGTCGTCCGCGCTACCCGTACTTGTATTCTTCCATGATGGATTGGCGTTCACGTCAGGCATACAGTTTACCACAGCGTCGCTCAGACGGCCTTTGGCACCATCGTAATTATTGTACGCATTGTTTCTGTCAACTGCATCATAGTTCTGCAATTCGTCCATAAAGTCCTCGCTACATGAGACAAGAGCCATTGAGAACATGAATGCGCAACCTATATATTGTAACTTTTTCATAAATTATGTGTCTCCTTTATTTTAGAATGAAACGTTAAGACCGATAGTGAATTTACGCAGTGCCGGGTAACTGCCGTATGACGTCATTGGATCCATGAAGTTGTCTGGATACGGGTTCAGGAAGCTGATGAGGTTCTGACCTGTAACATTCAGACGGACGTTCTCCAGTCCGAGTGGCTTGATCCATGTGCTTGGCAACTTGTAAGCCAGGGTAAGACGGTTGAGCTGTATGCGTGTGCCGCTTACTCTCCAGAAGTTTGATGTGAGGCTGTTCACGTTTGAGTAAGCCAGGTTAGGCAGTGCGCCGTTGAGGTTCTGCTTCACTGTAACGTTGCCCTGTGCGTCAACTACGTCCTCGTAAACAAACATGTTGTCCGGATTCCAGAACGAAGGCATGTTGGTGAACTCGATTGACTGTGCCGGCTTGAGCGCCTGTGAGGTGACGAAGCTGTAGCCGCCCCAGCTTGCGCTGAGCTGAGCCGAGATAGAGAAACTCTTGTATTCTGCGCTCAGGTTGGTGGTGAAGCCCCATGGGTTAGAGCGGTTGCTCAGACATACCTGGTCATCCTTCTCGTCAACGATGCCGTCAGGACCGGCGTATGTGCCGTCAGCCTGCTGTGCGCCGCGAACGTCCTTGTAGATAAGCATACCGGGACGTACATCGTCCTTTGACATTCCGAGATATGATGTGATGTTGTATTTATTGAAGTACTCCTCGATATCCTGGAAGCTGCGGAACATACCGATGCACTGCATACCCCATGTACCGATGTCAAGGCGATGGCCGCGGCGTATAGAGCGGTAGATGTTCTCTGTTGCCCATTCCATTTCGAGCATCTTATTGTCAGAATAGCCGGTGTTGATACCAATCTTATACTTGAAGTCCTTTCCTATCTTGTCCTTCCAGTTGAGCGAGAGCTCCACACCCCAGCTGTCCATCTCACCCCAGTTCTCCTTTGCCGATTGTGTACCGATGGTACCTGCCAGTGACACGTTGTGGGCGAGAAGCATATCGCGGTTCCATACATAATAAGCATCGATGTTCACGCCGAGACGGTTGTTGAGCACGTTGAAGTCGATACCGAAGTTTGCCTTGTATGACTTGTCCCAAGTTGCATCTCGGTTGATGGCTGAGTTGTTCTTGTTCATTGAGATACGGTTGCCGGAATTGTTGCTGTCGCCAGTACCGTAGATGGTACCCTTGTCCTTGTCCATACCGTAGCTTGCACGCCACATCCAAGGTGTGGTGTTGTCGCGGCCGGTGAGACCGAACGATGCACGCACCTTCAGGTAGTCAATCCATTTTACATTGTCGAACCAAGGCTCCTGTGACACAATCCAACCTCCAGAGAGTGAAGGGAAGAAGCCCCAGCGGTTTTCAGGAGCGAAGCGTGTTGATGAGTCTTCGCGGAAAAGGAACTCCAGCAGGTAGGTGTCATTGTAAACGTAGTTGATACGTCCAACGTATGAGAGCATACCTGCCTCGCTGCGTGTGAAAGTGGTTGTCATGTCACCACTTTCCTGCGGTGCGCCTGAGTTACTCTGACCGTTGCTGAAAGGATATACTCTCTGCACGTTGCCGTAAAGCCACTCGCTCTCGCTCTTTGACTTCTCGATGGTGAAGAGACCTGCTACATGGTGCTTGCCGAAATCACGGTTGTAGGAAACCACGAAGTTCATCTGATAGTTGTCAGCGCGCGACATTGAGCGTGACAGGTATCCATAACCGTCCTTACCGCCGTTTGATACGGCTGTACCGCCGTTTGCCAGCTTGAAGTTTGAGTCAAGCAGCAGGTCGCTCTGGTCAACACCAGGTATTGGAGTGTAAAGGTGCTCGCCGCTGCCGAAGCGTGTGTTCATATAGTATGCATTGTAAGACGAGCCATACTCGTTGCTCTTGTCCTGTGCGATGCTCTTTGAGTAAGAGAACTTCATGCGCAGACCTTTCAGAGGCTTCAGCCAGTCGAAGTCGTACTCCAGACTACCGCTAACGCTCATGTTGTTGGAGTTTGAGTTGCTGTAGTCACCCGAATGCTCCAGTGCACTGAAAGAGTAAAGCTGGTTGGCGTTCTTCTGCGAGTTGCTTGGTCCGTAGGCGGCGATTATTCTGCCGTCAACTTCCTCTGGCATATAATAAGGACGTGTGAGCAGCAGGTTGTAGTCCTTCTCTGAGTTTGTGCCGCCCACCTTGTTCAGAGGCTTGTTCTTTTTGCCGTAGTCACCGCTGACAGAGAGTGAAGCCTTGAAGTGGTCGCTCAGGTCAACGTTTACGCCGGCGTTGTAGTTCCAGCGGTCGTAGTCGAGGTTTCCAAGGTTACCGTCCTGCTTGAAGTAAGACAAGCCGCCAAAATAGTTAACCTTTTCAGTTGCACCGCCAACGTTAACGCTGTGGCGCTGTGTAAGAGATGATTCCCAATATTTGTCGAGCAGGTCGTAGTTGAGGCTCTTCATTGCCTCAAGCTCGTCAGCCTGGAAACGGTCGTGCAGAATGTTGTCGTATGTGTATGTCTTCTTGGGGTCTGCTGCTGCCATTGCGTTGAACAGCTTACCGTATTGGTAAGAGTTAAGCATCTTGGGGTGGCTAACAGCGTCGTTTATACCAAACTGTCCGCTGTAAGAGATTTTTGGCTTACCCTGCTTACCCTTCTTTGTGGTGACGAGGATAACACCGTTGGCGGCACGGGCACCATAAACGGCAGCGGCAGCATCCTTCAATACAGAGATGTTCTCAACCATTGACGCGTCGAGGTTGTTAAATGCCTCCTCACCGAGGTTGCGGTCGCTGTTGCCTACCTTGATGATGGGGTAGATGTAGCCGTCGATAACGTAGAGCGGGCTTGTCTCCGATGAGCCTACTGCTGCCATGTCGTTGGCATTACGGATTGATATGCGGGCTGTCTCGCCTGGACGGGCGTTACCGCCACTTACACCAAGACCGTTTACAAGACCGCTCAGCGTGCTGGCAAGACCTGTTGATGCCAGGTCCTGAATCTCGTCTACTGGCACTGTGGCTACAGAACCTGTGAGGTGGGCCTTCTTCTGTGTGCCGTAACCCACAACCACCACTTCGCCGAGGCTCTGTGCGTCTTCCTTCATCACAATCTTTGCATTCTTGAAGTTGGAAACCTTCTGGGTCACATATCCTATATAAGAAATCTCAAGCTCCTTGCCTTTAGGCACGCTGATGGTGAAATTTCCGTCAAAGTCGGTGATGGTTGCTCCACCACCGCCAATTATTTTTACGGTAGCGCCGATGATGGGTTCGCCGGCTTCGTCAACGACATTGCCTTTGAATGCCTGCTGGGCGTATGCCGATGCGGCAAACATAATCATAACCGCGAGGCTCAGGCAATATTTTATTATATTATTGTGTTTCATAATTATCAGTATTGAAATAATATGATTCTATTTTTTGTTATTCTCTCCAGCGTGGGTCGCCAATGGTTGACGAAATCTCACCGCGCGCTTTCAGGTTGATACCGCCGTTTGGCTTTGTCAGGTCAAGCTCCTGCAGGAAAGGACCTACGAAGTCAGGATCCTCCTCTGTACAGTATTTCTCCTTGTCTGTGCCGTCTGTTGCATTGGTGTAACAGTAAATGGTGTTCTTAGCCTGATCGATGTCCTTTGTGCAGTTGCCGATAGCCTTGTTCACACGCCATGTATCGTAGAAGATGTTGCCGTTCATTGAGAATGTCATATTGCCGTTGCTCACCATACGGTCGCCAAAGTTCTTGCCGCTCATACACTTCACCCAAGTATTGTTCTCAAGTGTTGTCTTTCCGCTTTTTTCAAATGCTTTGCCGAAGAGTTTTGCCGGTACGGCATTACTTGCGTTCGCCATACGCAGTGTAAAGGCTTTGTTGTTGTCGGCTATGTTCATAAACGTGTTGTTGCGCAGTGTCATGGTGAGGTAGCCACCGGTTTTCCCGTCTACAAAGTTTATGAGAGCCTTGTCGGTTGTGCCGTTGTTGAGCTGTATTATGCAGTCGGTTACACGAAGGTCTTTCATTGCCCATGTAGTTGACTTGTTGCCCCATATAAGTGACATGGGAAGGTTCTTCACCATACATTCTGACATTATGATAGGTTCTTCGATAACAAGAGTCTTTTGGTTGGCGCCGCCATTGGCATATTCCAACACGTCATATTTGCAGTTCTCATATACGCCGGGTTCATCGTAGCTTGCAGCGTCAAGGCACAGCAGACCGATGTTAGAGGTTGTAACGGTTGCCATTTCCGTGCAGTCGAAGTCAATCCACTTCAGTTTGAAACCTGTACCGGTCCAAATGCTTCCCTTGTCACCCACCTTCACTACAGGGTGGTCGATTTTGTTACCGCGCAGTGTGAACCAGTTGTTCTTGAAATTGGCAACATCGTTTAATGTGTACTCACCGCCGGCAACCAACTCAAATGCCTGCTCTTTCTCGCTGCTTGTGATATTGGCATTGATAAACTCGGCAATGTCGCTGCCGTTAGGGATAACGGTTGCGGCAATCATTGTTGAATAAGCGAAGAGTGTAGCCTCTTCAGCATCCTTGTTGTTGAATTTGGCATTTCCCATTGTCTTTACCGACACGCTGTACTTAGTGTCCTCAGCCTTTGGGAAAAGCGCGCTGCAACCGTCATAGATAGAGTCGAGCACAACAACTGGGTTCTGCGGGTCATCTACATTATTGACGATTACTTCATAGCCGCCGGCACCTTCAACAACTTCCCATGTCACTTTGACTTTTTCTGAACCGTCAGCCATTGTAACTGTTGAGAAGCAGCTTTCTTGCAGCTCCGGCGACTTCAGCGTGGTGTTGCGCACGCTTGAGCCGAATGTCTCATCGTCAAAGCCATCCTGTGCACATGATACCATAAGAAGTGAGAGTAAGGCAAAACATACCCCCCTACTTTTTTTGATTAAAGAATGTCTTTTTTTCATAAATTGATTTTTTTATAGTTTGTTTATTTAAGTTTTATTTGTTTTATATGTATGATAATTCTTAGTTAAGAAACGTTATGGCGGGCTGTTTGTACTCATCTATTGAGTTGTAAATTTTAGAAAAGGTGCCAACGTCACACCCCAATGTCCCCGAAACGCCGATAAACACAGGGATTGCGCGGGGTGTGACCTGGGCATAGAGGTGGCACCCCAGGTCACACCACAATACTTCTTGTTCATCTTGAACAATGTAAAAGACGGTTCATGGTAACTTGGACGGTCGCAAACATCGGGAGTGCATCGGGAGTTGTGCGGATGCAATACTTGTGGATAAAAATCCACATGACAAGGAAAAAGTGATGGAACTGACTGTAAAAACATCATAAAATAGTGATAATTCTATAGCTAAAAGTTTTAGCTACATGGCTAAAAGCTTTAGTTATGTGGCTAAAACTTTTAGTTATATAAATAAAACTTATATTTATAAAATTATTCCCGCTAAATTTGCTTTTCTTCAGTCTTTAGTGATGGTAAAAAATAAACCGCAAGTAAAATCACACGTTAAATTGTATATATCAAGTGAGACGAAAGGCTGGGGGTGTGACCTGGGGTGCCACGTAGGGTGCCACCTCTATGCCCAGGTCACACCCCGCGTAATCCCTGTGTTTATCGGCGTTTCGGGGGTATTGGGGTGTGACGTTGGGACCTTTATGAAAATCATAAGTGTCCACTAAATAAAATTAAGACTAAATTGATCGTTTTTAGTGGACAACAGTAACATGAAAACAAATTAAAGTGCATTTTATTTTATAAAAACTTCAGATGGAGTGATTCCGTACCGTTTCTTAAAACATGTTGTGAAATGGTTGGGATTCTTGAATCCTGCCTTGAGATAGACTTCGGAGAGAGGACATTTTCTGCTTTCAATAATTTTCTTCGCATATTCAAGACGTTTTTCAACAATCCATTGATGCGGTGTCTGATTGAAAATTTCAAAAAACTCTCTTTTGAATCCAGTAAGGCTTCTCCCAGTAAAGTGCGCGAACTGTTCCACGTTCATATCGCTAAGGAAGTTCTTTTCCATAAAGGTGCGTAAGTCAGATTTCCATTGCTTGGAGAAATCGAACAGCAGAGGAGCAAGTTCTGGCAAAAGTTGCAGGAGCACAATGACTGTCTCCTGTACTTTTGACTTTATCAGCGATGTAGGAATCGGAGAGTCGAATGAGAAATACTGGTCGAGTGACAGGAATAGCCCTTTGAGGAAAGGATGTGGTGAAAGGGGAATGGCAAGTTCACGTTTCAATGATTCATCAACTTCGACAAGAGGTATCTCTATCAGGTCTTCCATATCCCTGAGGTCGGAAACATTGAGGTGGAAGAACAATCCTTTGAAAGGCTCTCCGTTCTCGCCGGGCTGTTTATATTCCTTCACAAGATGGTTGCGCCTTACGAAGACTGCCTGTCCATTCCTTACATCCACTTTGCGGTTGCCGGACCGTAGGGTAAGTCTGCCCGACATGATGTAGACGAGCTTATGTTCTTCCACCATATCGTGGCATATCATTTTCGACTCCGTTATGCAGCGATAAAACGTGTCAAGATAATTCTGATGTATTTCTTTTCCGAGATTTGCCATATCACTCCTAATTTTAATTCCAAAAGATATTGGGAATCAAGTATATTAATTATCTAAGTTCCATTTTCAACAGAATCACGCCTTGGCGTGGCAGTATGATTCTGTCTTCTATGTTTCCGTTTATAGCCGTTACAATACCTTTTCGCCTAATATAAGTTTGTCGCCAGAGATGTCGACATGGAAAAGGGTCGGGACTCTGTGATATTTTCCATTGACCACCTCATGGCTGTGAACCGACATCAGCCAGTCGCCGCCGAATGTCTTGAATAGCATCCCGTGACCATAATTAGGAGGAGTAATTGGCTCCATTTCCTGTAACCAGGGGCCATCGAGAGTACCCGACTGCGAATATGCGACCCCCTGAGTATATACATCGTATATCCAACTTGTCCATAACATCCCCAGTCTGCCGGTTCCAGTACGGAAAATCCAGGGACCGTCTGTAACTTTATTTGGGCGTATCTTGTCGTCCTCCTTTTCACGGCTCCATGGTGAGTCACTGGCTCGGAACAACACTTTCCCTTCTCCGATTGTGCCGCTGAGATCCGGCTTCAATTGGATTTTCTCTATTGTGCCGTCCCAGTTCTGCAACCACTCATAGCAATAAACCATGTACGGCTTTCCGTCCTTGTCTACCGCAAAAGTGCCGTCAAGCGTAGGTTTGTCGGCTGGAAGATAAACAGAGTCCTGCATCGGCTTGTACGGTCCGTCAGGCGTATTGCTGACGAGTACATGACTGGCACGGCGCTCAATATTGTTTCCGCGCACTGTGTCTATGATAACGTCGCGGTTGGTAAATGTTGCAAAATAATAGTATTTGCCGTTATACTTGTGAAGTTCGGCCGCCCATATTGCCGGATGGGAGCCCATCCATGATTTGGGGTCAGGCTGTGCTACATCGTACGGACCGGACCAAAGTCGCAGATCCTTGCTTTTCCACATCAGACCGCCAGTACCGGTCATATAATATGTATGGGTAACTTCGTCGGGCAAGATTGCCGGGTCGCTGAGTACAATGGAATCCAACGGAATATTTTCACGGAACCCTTTATGCCGGGTTTGGGCGGACGTTCCCAATGCACACAAGATGAATAGGGCAGTTAACAGTTTTTTCATCATAATATAAATATTTATTTCACTTGATATAATTCGATTCCTATTTTCTTTCCGAGATTTCGGCTGTATTGTCTGTCATGGGAGTTATTCCAGTGCTCGAAGACACCGAGACTGCCGGTTTTCACTCCATTAGGGCGATAGTCGCCTAACCGGTCATTCTTACCTTTTGCAGCTTCTTTTAGGTAATTGTCGCAGTTTTGGCTTGACCCTTTAGGGAATTGAGGTGCACCGCTGAATCCGAGTTCGTTGCCGAATTCGGCATACAGGAAATCGAGGCACACGCACTCTATTGCGACAGGATCGAGTGACATAAAGAGGCTTGAACTCCATCGGTTGCCGAGAGTTTTCCATTTGTCGCGGTCAGGTTTCGGTGCTCCTACATTGGTCTGCATCCCGTAGAGACCGTCTACGATATAGAGGAGCGTCTTCTTGCCGAGGTTGGGAGAGCCCATAAGGTCGACATACGCACTATAATTACCTTCTTTGCCTTTCATCTGGCTGACAGTGGTTGAGCCGTGCATCTTTGCAGGAAATGGAATGGAACCGAAATGATTCTTGGCGCATAGCGTCACCCCCGTAATCTCATGTCCTTTAAGGAGTGCTGCGTTGACGAGGTAGTCGGCTTCTACCACGGCACGAGGCAGAACCGTCCCTAATGTAACAGTTGAGTCGGTGTATGATATGGCATTCTCCACCCAGTCTGCCGCCTCGACACCCTCCGATCCTTCCGCGCTCATCCATCGCACCCTGGGGAAAAGGCGATGCACAGGTCGGTATATTCTGTCGGGAATCGCGCGTGGCTTCCAGCCTATAGTGGCATCGTATATGACGATGCAATTTTCCGGCACTCCAACCTTTTCTGTGAGCTGACGCAAAAGGGCGATTGTAGCCTGTGGCGACTGGTCTATGTCATTGTCTATGTCATCAGTCCCGAAGGTATTATTGAGATTTATTTTCACTGCGATGGTCTCGCCTTGTTTGTAGCTGTGGTTCCCCCTGCCATTAGTCTTGTTATGGTACTTGAAAATTTTTTCCCATGCCTCTTTCACATGGTCGGCGCCGACGAGGGTACAGATCGATTTATCATACATGTTTTCAAGAATATCCTGGTCGATATTGCCATCATCCCACCATCTGCCGGTGCTACCGTCCCATTTAGATACCTCTGAATCCATTGCCCATACCACACGCCCCGGGAAAATCCCTTTCCCCTCGCCAATGGGCTGATTCGGCATCAATGAAAGCCCTTGAGAAAAGGCGGATACGCCGAATGCAATTGAGAATAACGATAATCTGATTTTTTTCATTACTGTTGATTAATATGAGTCTAACAATACATGGTCGGCAACACCCATACGGCTGCGAATGAAACGCGCCTGGTGCCAATATGGATAAAGCAGAGTCGGACGGCTCACTTCATTCAGCCTTTCGGCTTCTTCTGCAGTCAGCCTGATGTCGATTGCTTTCAAAGTGTCCTGTAGTTGAGCCACGTTTCTTGCTCCTGCCACTATGGAAGTTACACCTTGGCGCGACAGCGTCCATGCAAGAGAAAGTTGAGCCACTGAAACACCTTTTTGTGATGCAATATTCTTAAGGACATCAACGATGCTCCATAACCTGTCAAAATCCTCTACGGGAGGCTCATTCCATCCATTGGCAAAACGGCCTTCCACGTTCTGCATATTGTCACGGTCATATTTGCCGGAGAGAAGACCGCCGGCAAGAGGACTCCATATCAAGGCTCCCAGTTTTTGGTCTACTCCGATTGGCAACAGTTCATATTCCGCCTCACGTGCCTGGAGCGTATAGTGAATCTGCTGGGTGACGAACCGTTGGTAGTTATGGCGGTCGGAAGCCATAAGGCATTTCATGATTTGCCATCCGGCAAAGTTAGAGCATCCGGCATATCTTATTTTGCCTTGTTTTATCAGAGTGTCAAGAGTTTCTATGAGTTCTTCAACCGGGGTCACTCCGTCCCATTGATGAATATAATATATGTCAATATGGTCTGTCTTTAGTCTTTTGAGACTTTTCTCGCATTCACGGATTATGTGCAGGCGCGAGAATCCCTCATTGTTAACACCGTCAGCCACCGGCATACGCGCCTTGGTGGATATCAGCACATCGTTGGGACGATGACCGCCAAGCACCTGTCCCACGATTTCTTCCGATACGCCATCTGAATAGATGTTTGCGGTATCAATGAGATTTACGCCATTGTCAAGTGCGAGATTTATTATCTCGCGGGCCTCTTCCACTCCTACTGTGCCGACTTCGGCAAACTTGTTTTTACCTCCAAAAGTCATGGTGCCCAGCGACATCGCGGATACCATCAGGCCTGAGCCTCCTAATTGTCTATATTCCATAAAACATAAATTTTTTGCAAAAGTAATCATTTTTAATGTATTCCAGCTTTCTATTTCGTCCAATTGTACTTTTGAAAAAGTTCGCAAGAAAATAGTCTTAACGACTGTAGTAGTTAATAGTTCACCTCTTAGGCAGACCGATTCTTCCTTCAGACAACAAAGGTAATAATTTAATATGACATATCAAAGATTTTTGGGGAGATTTCTTCATTCTTCATTTTTCTTTTTTTCTGTAACTTTGTAGAAGTTACTCCCGCTCGACAAAAAAAATATTAAAATTTTATTTTATATTTTGTTTTGTGCTCGCTTATTCGTAACTTTGCAGAAGAAAGGCTTCGCTTCAGCAATTTAGAACGAGTTCTATTGCATTCAGCTTGCACTTTCTTTGCAGACAATAGAGTAAAAATGACAGATTACTTTGCATAAACAAATCAAAAAACGTATGCCTGAGGGACATACCGTTTTGACGTTACAGGCGGAATATACTTCTTGCCATAGAGCTTGACGACGACGGAAAAGGACTGCTTGACTATACGTAATTTTTTATAGAATCAAAACAAACTAATATGAGAAAACTACTTACTGCATTATTTATGACCGCATTGCTGACGGGCACGGCAGATGCGGCAAAGAAAAAAGAATTGTATGTGCCCATGGACTATTCTACCTGTGGCTACCGGGCATCGGAGTGCAAGATTCCCGATGTGCCCAATGTGGTGTTTGTGGGCAACGACGGCAGCAGTGACTGCGGGGCAAAAATTCAGCGTGCCATCGACTATGTTTCGTCATTGAAGCCTGACGGACAGGGCTTCCGTGGCGCGGTGCTGCTTGGCGAGGGTGTGTATAACACAAGCAAGGCACTGAGGATAGGCGCATCGGGAGTGGTGTTGCGCGGACAAGGTGCCGGTAAGACCATAATAAAGAAGAACGGGGTGGACCGTGGAGCCACTATATATATAATAGGTACGCGCGAGAGAGTTGTTGGCGACACCACGACTGTGGCTGACGATAAAGTCATGGCTGGCGGCACTTCGCTCACAGTTGCAAGCACGAAGGGCATGGCTGTAGGCGGCAACATTGAGATAGTGCGCCCTTCAACCAGGGAATGGATAGCGTCGCTGAAGTGTGACGACTTTGGCGGAGGGCTCGACTATACAGGCTGGAAGCCAGGCGATGTGGACATAACTTGGAAGCGCACCGTGACGGCAATCAACGGCAATAAGATAACACTCGATGCCCCAATCACCACCACCATTGACAACAAGTGGGGCGGGGCTTTTGTCACTACAAGCCACCGCACGGGCATGGTTGTAAACTGCGGTGTGGAAAATCTTACCGTGGAGAGCGAAGTGAACGGCTGGAATCCAAAGGACGAGGACCATGCCTGGGACGGAGTGTGGATGGATGATGCCCGCGACTGCTGGGTGCGCCGCTGCAGCTTTGTACATCTTGCCGGCTCGGCGGTGAACTTGCAGAAGGAGACAAGCCGCATCACTGTTGAGGACTGTGTGGCGAGGGAACCTGTGTCGGAAATAGGCGGATGGCGCCGCAGCACGTTCCTCACCCGTGGACAGCAGAACCTGATACAGCGCTGTGTGAGCCGTAATGGAATACATGACTTTGTTGCCGATTTCTGTGCTGCCGGTCCAAACGCCTTTGTACAGTGTGAGGCTATAGAGAGTCTTGGATTCAGTGGCAGCATCGGCTCGTGGGCGGCGGGACTGCTGTTTGACATCGTCGATATTGATGGCAATGATATCAGGCTGGGCAACTTAGAGCAGTTTCAGACTGGAACAGGATGGAACTCAGCCAATAGTATGCTGTGGCAGTGTACAGGCTCAACGCTTTACTGCTATTCGCCCGATGCCGACAACCGCTCTGGTGCCAACGGCTGCTGGGGCACGCTCATAGGAAATGCCGAATGGACTGAGAGCAACAATCACGTGAATCCGCGCTCGCTGTTCTACAGTCAGCTGGAGAACCGTTTGAAAGGCAGCAATGCTGATGCTCCCGACGGATATATACTGCCACGTAACACCAACGCATCGTCGAGCCCCACGGTGGAGGCTGCGAGGGAAATGGCACAGGAGGCTCTCACCACGCCCCGCCTTACCCTTGAGATGTGGATTGACTCTGTGCCTTATACCGCAAGTGTCTCTGAAAAAGGTGTGAGAAGCATCGATGAGATAAAAGCTCCTAAAAAGGTGAGAGCGAAGAATACAGCCAACGATTTTGCCGTGACGGACGGAAAGATAACCATGAACGGCAGAATGGTGGTAGGCAATCTCTACAGCATTCCGTGGTGGAACGGAAGAGTGAAGGACAACTTCTTGGATAATGTTACGGCAAAGCCGGCTATAGCGCGTTTTGTGCCCGGACGTGAGGGCAGAATATGGACAGACAGGATTGACTCTACAGTGACTTATCTGAAGAAACGCCGTTATGCCGCTCTTGACCAGCACTACGGTCTGTGGTATGACTTGCGCCGCATTGACCATGAGCGTGTGCGCCGTGCCGACGGCAACGTTGAGGCACCATTCTACGACCAGCCTTTCAGCCGCAGCGGCAAGGGAAAGGCGTGGGACGGACTCAGCCTTTACGACATAGAGAAACCCAACCGCTGGTATTGGTCACGGCTCAACGAGTTTGCCGAGAAGGGTGCTAAGGAAGGAATGCTGCTGTTCAATGAGAATTATTTCCAGCACAACATACTTGAGGCTGGGGCACATTGGGTGGACTGCCCCTGGAGACCGGTGAACAACGTTGGGCAGACCGACGGCTGTTTCCCTGAGCCTGTGCCGTTTACAGGCGACAAACGTATTTTTGTGGCTGAACAGTTCTACGACATCAACAACCCCACTATGAAAAAGCTTCACAGAAACTATATCTGTATGTGTCTCGACCAGCTGAAAGACAAGAAGAACGTGGTGCAGCTCACAAGCGACGAGTACACCGGTCCGCTGCACTTCACACAGTTCTGGCTTAAGACCGTGGAGGAATGGGAGAACGAGACGGGCAATCACCCAATGATAGCATTGAGCTGCTGCAAGGATGCGCAGGACGCAATACTCGAAGACCCTATATATAATAAGGTGGTGGACATTATCGACATACGCTACTGGCACTACAACACCAAGGAGCTGTGGGCACCCGCAGCAGGACAGAACCTGGCTCCACGTCAGCACATGCGCAAATGGAAGGTTGGCAAGACTGGTTTTGATGAGGTTTACCGTGCGGTGAAGGAATATTCTGTGAAATATCCCGACAAGGCAGTGACCTATTTCGGTCAGCAGTATCCTGCATTCGGCTGGGCGGTGATGATGGCGGGAGGCTCATTGCCAAACATTCCTGTGAGCGATGAGGGCTTCCTCGCTGCGGCAGCCAAGATGCGCAATGTGACGGACGGCGGCAATGTCTATAAGATGATTTCCGGCGACAATGGCGCAATAATTTATACCATGGGCAATGAACCATACAGTGTAAAAATAACGGAAGGCAAATATAGGGTTAATGTGATTGATGTGGCAAGCGGCGAAGTTGTCCGCGGCAAAAAGACTATAAATATTGATGGCGAGTACACCGTTGCCACAGCGAAGCGCAATCAGGTGATTTGGCTTGAGAAGAAGTAAAAATGCTCATAATGATGGGATTTTCATGGAAAAGTATATGGAAAAAACGGTTAGTCATAGTGAAATACCGTTTTTTACCATTGCTTTTCCATATTATTGGATAATTTTGCAGCAAATACGAACAAACAACCTAATTAAGAACGATGACAAATTTTTCAGAAATCTACGACAAACACGTTGACAATCTGTTTGCGTATGGATGTAAAATCACTCCAGACCGTGAGCTTGTCAAGGATTGCATACAGGATGTGTTTGTAAAACTTTTCGCTAAGCGCGATGAGCTTGCCGGAATATCTAATATTGGGTCATACCTTATTATATCTTTGCGCAACCGTATCAATGATGAATATCGCAGAACTTCGCGCATTGTTGGGGATGATGCCTCATCGGTGGGGTATGCTGCAGTCGAAGAAGACAATGTCAGCCTTGAGGCGATAGAGGAAGAACAGAATATTCACAGCAGTTTGATGAAGAGCATCGCACGACTCTCGCCGCGCCAGCAGCAGATAATACACCTTTATTATATGGAGCAGCGGAAGTATGATGATATTTGTGATATTATGGGTATAAACTATCAGTCGGTGCGCAACCTGATGCACCGCAGCATTTCCAATCTCAGAAAATTTGTTGCCGTGTAGATAGTACAACCATGTATTATCAGCGTCATTAAAATGAAAAAACATAATGACGATGTATATGACATGGTGTAAAAAAAAGATGAACAGAACAATTTGCCAGATTCCGGTATTGACAGCTGAGGAGAAATTGGCATTGAAAGTGAGAATAGCCGATGCGCTGGGACTGGCGGGAATTAATTCAACGATAGTTGATTTAAATGTTTAGTGATAGACATAGGGTAAAAAATAATATATATTTGGTTTATAATTTATAAGATTGTGAGATTAAATATTTGAACGGTTGAGAGAGCTCAATGTTTTCAAATATTTTGTAACATGGAATCCGGATGTTGTGAAACATCCGGATTTTTTTGTTTTATATTTGAATATATGATTTTGGGTGCTTTTGTACAGTTAACATACGGATAAAAAAATGCGAGCAATCGAAGATCACTCCCGGATTGCTCGCGTAAATGTGTTGTCTCTAAAAATCATTTTCTCTCTTGAAAATCCAAAACAACAATCTTTACCTAAAAAACTAACCTAATGAATAACTTAAAACTAACCTAAATACTAAACTTTAAAACCTAAAAACTACTAATCGAATTATCCTAATCAAATCTTTTTTACCTTTAGACTATCCCTATAGTCAGTGTCATTTGGATTGTTATTTCCTTTTGACACTGCAAAGGTACGACGATTTTTTCAACTACCAAATAATTTTAGACTTTTTCTCTAAAAATAAGGCTTATTGTTGACGTAAATCAATGATGTGTGCGAACACAATCGTGAAAAATACATATTTTTGCCCATTTTTGCATCTTTTTGTTATTATATGGTCTGAATGTGTGTTCGCTCAACGATAAAGCTGATTTATAGAACTCGCCAAAAGCAAAAACGGGTGATTGGCGTGAATATGGCAAAGGTGATGCTATATATATATTTAATGTTCGCGCGCGCGTAGTGTCCTGTCTTTTGTGAAAAAACTAAGAAATATTAAAACGTGGTGTTTGTGTCGGTACATTTTTCCAGTTTTGCAGTCTACATTATAAATCAATGGCGAAGATTATAACTGAAACATAAAAACAAAAACAAATGAAAAAACTATTTCTATTAGCAACAGTATCATTGAGTGCTGCGAGCGCAATGGCGCAATATCCGCAGATTACCGATGAGGCAAAGGCAAAGTACGCCGCACAAAACAAAGAATGGACAGAGCATTCCGATTCGGCATGGGCGGTGGCATTTCCAATCGTAAAGAAAGAGGCTATGGAAGGTCGTCCATACGTGCCGTGGGCTTCACGTCCTTACGACCTGAAACAGGCAAAGATTCCTGCATTTCCTGGTGCTGAGGGTGGCGGTATGTACACTTTTGGCGGACGTGGCGGCAAGGTTTACACCGTTACCAACCTTAACGACGACGGTCCTGGCTCTCTGCGCTGGGCCTGCGAGCAGGGTGGCGCACGTATCATCGTGTTCAACGTGAGCGGTGTCATCATGCTTAAGACCCCTATCATCGTCCGTGCTCCCTATATCACTATTGCCGGACAGACCGCTCCCGGCGACGGTGTGTGTGTGTCGGGAGAGTCGTTCCAGGTTGACACTCACGACGTGATAATCCGTCACATGCGTTTCCGCCGCGGTAACACTCATGTATGGAACCGCGAGGACTCTTTCGGAGGAAACCCTGTGGGCAACATCATGATCGACCACTGTTCATGCGAATGGGGACTTGACGAGAACATCTCGTTCTACCGTCACATGTTCGACATGGGCGACGGCAAGCCCAAGCGCAAGGTTCCTACAGTGAACGTAACAATCCAGAACACAATCTCTGCAAAGGCGCTCGACACCTATAACCATGCTTTCGGAAGCACCATCGGCGGCGAGAACTCAACGTTCATGCGCAACCTCTGGGCAGACAACACCGGACGTAACCCGTCGATAGGCTGGGGCGGCGTGTTCAACTTCGTGAACAATATCATCTACAACTGGGTGCACCGTACTGCCGACGGCGGCGAGTTCTCCACAATGAGCAACTTCATCAACAATTACTATAAGCCAGGACCGCTCACACCGAAGAACAGCAACGTGGGCTGGCGAATAGTTAAGTCGGAGAGCCGCAGCAACAAGCTCTTCCCATTCAAGCAGTTCGGACGTGTGTATGCCACCGGAAACATCGTTGAAGGCTACGACGCAATAACAAAGGACAACTGGGCAGGCGGTATACAGACAGCCGACAAGGACGGTGACCTGAATGCCGACGAGCTGGCTATCATGCGCTCAAACGAGCCGTTTGAGATGCCTCACATGACCATTATCCCGTCAGAGCAGACCTTTGACCGCGTGCTCGACAACGTGGGAGCAATGCTGCCTACACGTGATATCGTGGACGAGCGCATCATCAACGAGGTTCGCACCGGCGAGGCTTACTACGTGAAGAAGCTCCCGAAGGTGAATCCTTACGGCGACCTGTGGGGACTCAGTCCTAAGTCGCAGGCAGAAGACGGCACGTTCAAGTACCGCCGTCTTGGCAACGACTCTTACAAGCTGGGCATCATCACCGACCCTGCACAGATGGGCGGATGGCCAGAGTATAAGGGCGAGCCTTACGTGGACAGCGACAACGACGGTATGCCCGACGAGTGGGAGAAGGCAAACGGCTTGAATCCCAATGACCCGTCGGACGCAAACCAGGACTGCACCGGCGACGGCTACACCAACATCGAGAAATATATCAACGGCATCAGCACAAAGCACAAGGTAGACTGGACTGACCTCAAGAACAACTACGACACGCTTGCCGGCAAGAAGTCGCTGATGTAATTAAAGGGAGTTAAAGGGAGATAAAAGAAGAAAAAGGGAGTTAGAGGATATTTGAACCGGGCGTTTAAGTCTATTGTCCTTTAACTTCTTAGCGACCAAAGGGAACGGTAACTTCTTTTAACTCCCTTTAATTCCTTTAGTTGAGTACTTGCGAAACTTTTATTTTAAAAAATATGGGAAAAAACATGATGGCTTTGCTTGCGCTTGCCTTGGCTGCAACCACTGCGACGGCGCAAAACGACGGTATCACAGATACCAAGAACAGCAAGTATGCTGTGATGAACTCCACTCCGCTGTCGGCCGTGAAATGGACAGGAGGTTTTTGGGGTGACTGGTTCGATGTGCTCAGCGGCACATCGGTGCAGAGCATGTGGGAGACATGGCAGAGCGACAAGTCGCACGGTTTTCACAACTTCCTCGTGGCATCGGGCGAGAAGCGCGGACGCCGCCACGGACCGCCGTTCCACGATGGCGACATGTACAAGTGGCTGGAGGGAGTGGCTGCAGTGTATGCCGTGAACAAAGACCCGGAGCTGGAGAAGATTATGGACCGCTTCATAGGCACTATCGTGAAGTCGCAGCGTGAGGACGGTTATCTGCACACGCCGGTGATTGTTGCCGAGCTGAACAAGCGCCTGCAGATGCAGGAGAGCGGCGAGGACAAGACCGTGGTGGGTACAGCCGTGGGCAAGGCTTCCGACGGTGCATTCGGCAACAAGCTGAACTTTGAGACATATAATCTCGGTCACCTCATCACCGCTGGTATCGTCCACAAGCGCGCCACGGGCAAGACGACATTATACGACTGCAGCGTGAAGGCTGCCAATTTCCTCTGCAACTTCCTCGACAACAATCCTGAGGAAATAGCAAAGAACGCCGTATGTCCGTCGCATTACATGGCGATGATTGAGATTTACCGCGCCACGGGCAACGAGCGCTATCTCAATGCGGCAAAGAAGATGATTGACATCCGCGGCAGTGTGCCCGACGGTACCGACGACAATCAGGACCGCGAGCCGTTCCGCGAGCAATACACGGCACGCGGTCATGCCGTGCGCGCCAACTATCTGTATGCCGGCGTTGCCGACGTGTATATCGAGGACGGTGAGGAGCAGCTGATGAAAAACCTCACGTCGATATGGGACGACATCGTAAACCGCAAGATGTACATCAACGGTGCGTGCGGAGCGCTCTACGACGGAACATCGCCCGACGGCACCGACTACAAGCCCGCCAACATTCAGAAGGTACACCAGAGCTACGGCCGTCCCTATCAGCTGCCTCATTCAACCGCTCACAACGAGACCTGCGCCAACATCGGAAACATGCTGCTCAACTGGCGCATGCTTCAGGCAACAGGCGAGGGAAAGTACTGCGACTTGGTGGAGAACTGCTTCTACAACAGCATCATGCCAGGCATAAGCCTCGATGGCAAACGCTATTTCTACACCAATCCGCTGCGTATGTCGGCAGACCTGCCCTATACGCTGCGCTGGCCTAAGGAGCGCATCGAGTATATCAGCTGTTTCTGCTGTCCGCCAAACACCCTGCGCACTCTCTGCGAGGCTCAGGACTATGCCTACAGCGTGGGCAGGCAGACAATCTTCGTGAATATGTATGGCGCTAACGAGCTGAAGACCAGGCTCGAAGGCATAGGCGACATCACCCTGAAACAGGAAACCGACTATCCCTGGAACGGAGCGGTGAAGATTACCGTTGCCGAGCTGAAGGGCAAGAAGCAGATGGCTCTGAGCCTGCGCATCCCGGCTTGGTGTGACGATGCCAAGGTGAGCGTGAACGGTCAGGAGATAAAGGCTGCGGCATACAAAGGCTATATTGCCGTTAATCGTGTGTGGAAGAAGGGTGACGTGGTGACACTCGACATGCCGATGGAGACAAAGATAATGGAGGCAAATCCGCTGGTGGAGGAGAGCCGCGGTCAGGTGGCTGTGCAGCGCGGTCCCGTGATTTACTGTCTTGAGAGCAGCGACCTCAACGGCGTGAGCATCGATGACATAGCCCTGCCCGTTGATGCCAAGTTCACGGCAGTGGAGACAACCATAGGCGGAAGCCGCATGATGGCTCTTGAAACAACAGCCGTTAACCGCAGCGAGCAGTCATGGAAGGGCACGCTCTACCGCGAGGTTGGCAAGAAGAAGGCTGACACCAAGATACGCCTCATCCCGTATTATGCCTGGGGCAACCGCGGCAAGAGCGAGATGACGGTCTGGATGCCTGCGGTGTATTGAAAATTTTTCTCCCTATATATATAATATGTACGCGCGTACATTAGTTTATATATATAGGGAGACTTTTTGTATGTTATACACTTCAAATATAAGTTTTTGAATTTAAAAGGCAGCAAGACAATGGAGATTGAAAAAGACAGGGCGATGGCGGCGCTTGTGCGCTCGTTTTTCGAGGCGTTTGCAAACGGTGTGATGGACGGCAGGGGGCTGACACCCGACGAAAAGCAGCAGCCGCGGATAGTGAAGCAGACGATGCTGGAAAGCTACGACAAGGTGGCTGCGGTGTTTCATGAGGTGATGGTGCAGCCCATAGCAAGTTTGAGCTACAGCTTTGAAGAGCTTGCCGAGGCGCTGCGCTCTGCCGGCGAGACCGCCATTTCGGCAGAGCGCCTTATGCAGGTGGCATGCAAGTCATCTGCGCTCCACACAGCAATGGTGGAGGAATACAAGCGCAATTTCATGAAGCTGCTTCAGGGCGGCAGGTACACAGTGGCAGAACACCTGAGTCTTTATACCCGTTGCGACGGTGCCGGGCTGGTGGACGCCGACACGGCGATACGCTCTGCCGTGGCAGCTGTCATAAAGGGCTATGCCGGCGGTATGGGCTTGACCGATGGCGGGCAGCTGCGCCAAGCCACCATCCTGCGGCTCATGATGGGAGCCATGTCGGTGCTGCTTCAGGGAACAGTTGAGCCAAGCCCTGTGCCCCGGGGGACATCAGAGCTTGGCTCAATGTTCTTGAAAGTTTGCGGCACCTCTCACAATGTCACTGTCATGGCAGATGAGATGGATGCCCAGATGCTTTCGCTTAGTGATGATAAAAAATAACTTAATCGTTGTCAATGTCAGTGAGCTGGAAGTTTTTGTTAAATTCCAGCTCCATCCTGTTTGAGAGCTTCACTTCATATCCGTTGCGCTTCTTTTCTATCTGCAGCACCTTTGCCTGCGGATAGTTTGCCTTCACATATTGCGTGATTTTTGCCGGAACTGCCGAAGCCGGCACCGCGGTTGCCTTGCAGTCAATCTCCTCCCAGTTGCCGTCGCTGTCAAACTCTATTTTGTTGCCGTTGGCAAAGGTCACCTCATAGTCGTTCCTTATCAGTTTGTTCTCCTTTTTCACAATGGCAATCTTAGCGTTTTTGAAGTGCTTTTTCAAAAACTGCTGTGCTGTTGCCGGCAAGCTGTTCACGGTGATGACCTTGTCGTTTAATGCAAACGTCATGGCTGTGCCCAGCGTCAGCATACAAATAAGTACTAATGCAAATTTCTTCATACTTCTTTCTTTTTAAGAGGTTAAACATATTGTCTGCAGGGATTGCCAGCCTGCCGGTGAGTCCGGTTCCGGCGGCATGTGCTGCCTTGCCCTGCATTGTCGGCGGCAAAGGTACGTATTTAATTTTTATCCCGCAAAAAGTTTTGCAATTTTTTGGAGCTATTATAAAATTTAAAAGCGGCGCTGCTTCCGCTGCGCCGCTTTTCGGTTTTCTTTCAGTTGTATTATGTGTTAGTTTATTGTCTGAATTAATTGTACTTGAGGATTTGCCCCGGCATCAGCCGTATGTTCTTTCCTATACGGTTGAGCTTACAAATCTCGTCGACGGTGGTGCCGCGCTTGCGTGCGATGGCTGCGAGCGTCTCTCCGCGCTTAACCTTGTGGAAGTGCACGTCTTTTGCGTATTTGGCTTCAGGAGCAGCCGTTGCCAGTTCCACGTCCTCGGTGTTGCCATATTGCTTGCCCTGTACGCCGCGCACCTTGTTGGCAGCGAGCGATTCCCTCTGATAGCTGCTGCGGTGGAACATATAGTAGTCGTCCACCACGTCCTGGTTGCGGAAGTCGAACATTAGAGCCGGGTTAAGCGCCACGCCGCAGAGACGTGTCTCAAAGTGCAGGTGCGAACCGGTTGAGCGTCCGGTGTTGCCTCCAAGACCTATCGGGTCTCCGGCTTTCACTTCGTCGTTCTCGTTCACCAGCCATGCCGACATGTGTCCGTAGATGGTCTCCAGCCCGTTGTGGTGGCGTATCACCACATATTTGCCGTAGCCGCGTGCCTCGTAGCGCACAATTCGGATTTTTCCGTCGAAGGCGGCGCGTATTGTGTCGCCGATGTACACTTTCACGTCAATGCCCTTGTGCTGGCGCCCCCAGCGCGCGCCGAAGTTGCTTGTCACTACCTTGTTGTCGGTAGGCATGCAGAAGCCGCGTAGGTCGATGCGGAACGAGTCGGGCAATTCTGTGGCGCGGTGGGCGTATTGATTGTTCCAGTCCTCGTACAGGGCTTCTGCGGGATTTTCTTTTTCTTCTAAGATGATGAGGTTTTTCAGTGCCACGCTGTCAACAGCCTTCAGCTTTCTGTCTACCGGTGCCTGGCGGGCAAGAAGGTCTTGTCCTGAGGCGGGAATTGAACAGCAAAAAGCGGTGCAAGCCAGGATGGCTATGTTTCTTAATTTCTTAATAGTCATAAGTTATTTCTTATTTTTAAGTGTCTCAATAAATATATCGGAATTACACTCTGCCGGACATTGGTAATTACAATCCAATTACCAGATTTATGCCGAAAAAACTGTAAAATCTGACATTTTCGATTGCAAAGGTAAGAAAAAATATTGAAAAAACAAAGTCTGTTAACGGATTTTGGGTGCCTTTATAGCTATTTTAACACAATTTGCACCGCAGACGTTACATTTCCCTTTAATTTTTGTTACGTCTGTGCGATGTTTTGCCGTCAGTCAGGGGATTATTTTATTTCATGTCGGGTTCGGCGAAATTTCCGCGTACGCCGCTTTATATTTCCGCGTACGCCGCTTTATATTTCTGCGTACGCCGCTTTATATTTCTGCGTACGCCGCTTTATATTTCTGCGTACGCCGCTTTTTATTTCTGCGTACGCCACTTTTTATTTCCGCGTACGCCGCGATATTTAAACGTGGCGCGTCAGCATGTTTTTCCGTTTCCTGAGGGAGCAAAATTGAGTTAAATCATAATTTTAATCTCCTTGCTTATAAAAAGATTACCATTTGTTATGGAAAATAAAAGTTTTTTTGTACCTTTGCAGCCTATAAGCAGCCTTGCATCCCGGGGCTGCTAAAAAATGACTCAAAATTTTAACGCGTTAATACAGATATGGCAGAATTAAAGAAAATCAAGACCGCATTAGTGTCGGTATTCCACAAGGACGGGCTCGACGAGCTGTTGAAGAAGTTGAACGATGAGGGTGTGAAGTTCCTTTCCACCGGTGGCACACAGGCTTTCATCGAGTCGCTCGGTTATGAATGTCAGAAGGTGGAGGATGTCACCACATATCCTTCCATTCTCGGCGGGCGTGTGAAGACCCTTCACCCCAAAGTGTTCGGAGGTATTCTCGGCCGTCGTGACAACGAGGGCGACCAGGAGCAGATGAAGCAGTATGAGATTCCTGAAATCGACCTTGTGATAGTCGACCTCTATCCATTTGAGCAGACCGTTGCCAGCGGAGCTTCGGATGCCGACATCATCGAGAAGATTGACATAGGCGGAATCTCCCTGATACGCGCCGGAGCCAAGAACTTCAACGATGTGGTGATTGTTCCGAGCAAGGCTGAGTACGGCGTACTGCTGGACATTCTCAACCAAAAAGGCGCTCAGACCGACCTTGCCGACCGCAAGATGCTTGCCGGGCGTGCTTTCGGCGTGAGCAGCCACTACGATACCGCTATACATAACTGGTTTAACAAATAATTTGCTGGATATGGGATTTTTTTCGTTCAGACGTGATATAGCAATGGACTTGGGCACCGCCAACACAATCATCATCAGCGATGACAAGATTGTGGTTGACGAGCCGTCGGTGGTGGCGCTCGACCGCCGCACCGACAAGATGATTGCCGTGGGAGAGAAGGCGAAGATGATGTATGAGAAGACTCACGACAACATCCGCACCATACGTCCGCTGCGCGACGGCGTGATTGCCGACTTCTCGGCATGCGAGCAGATGATGCGCGGACTCATCAAGATGGTTCACACAGGGCGCAGCCTGTTCTCACCGTCGCTGCGCATGGTTATAGGCGTGCCTTCGGGCAGCACCGAGGTGGAGCTGCGCGCCGTGCGTGACAGTGCAGAGCATGCCGACGGCCGCGATGTCTATCTCATCTTCGAGCCTATGGCAGCAGCCGTGGGCGTGGGCATAGACGTGGAGGCTCCCGAGGGCAACATGATAGTGGACATAGGCGGCGGAAGTACCGAGATTGCAGTCATCTCGCTTGGCGGCATCGTGAGCAACAACTCCATCCGCGTGGCTGGCGACGACCTCACCGCCGACATTCAGGAATACATGAGCCGCCAGCACAATGTGAAGGTGAGCGAGCGTATGGCAGAGCGTATCAAGATACATGTGGGAAGCGCGCTGACCGACCTTGGCGGCGAGGCTCCCGAGGATTATGTGGTTCACGGGCCTAACCGCATCACCGCACTGCCTATGGAGGTGCCGGTATGCTATCAGGAGATAGCCAACTGCCTCAACATGACTGTGGCAAAGATTGAGAACGCAGTGCTGTCGGCTCTTGCCGAGACACCGCCCGAGATTTATGCCGACATCGTGAAGAACGGCATCTACCTCACCGGCGGAGGCGCTCTGCTGCGCGGACTTGACAAGCGTCTGGAGAAGAAGCTCAACATCAAGTTCCATGTTGACGAGGACCCGCTGCACAGCGTGGCAAAAGGTGCAGGTATTGCATTGAAGAATATCGACAGGTTCACATTCCTGATGAGATAACCGGAAATATAAAAGAGAGAGAACAAAGGAGCATAGAGGATGCGCAATCTGTTGGACTTTCTGGCGAGGTATTACAACTGGTTTCTGTTTGTGATGCTTGAGGTCATAAGCTGTCTGCTGTTGTTTCAGTACAACAGCTACCAGGGTAGCGTGTGGCTCAACTCGTCGAATGCGGTGACAGGGAAAGTGCTTGAGGCGTCATCGGACATCGAGTCGTTTTTCGCGTTGTCCAAGGTCAATGAGCAGCTCACCTTGCGCAATTTCTATCTCGAAAGACAGTTGGAGCAGTTGCGCAGGCTTTACGCCGACGCAACTGCCGACACTATCAAGGCCGATGCCGGACAGATGGAGCTGCTGAACCGCTACAAGCTGGTGTCGGCATCGGTGGTGAACAGCACGCTTGACCGGCACGACAACCTTCTCACCATCAATCGGGGAGCTGCCGACGGCATAGAGCCCGACATGGGAGTGGTATGCGGATTGGGAATAGTGGGAGTCACCTATATGGTGGGCGAACACTACACCGTGGTGATGCCGGTGCTCAACACCCGCACCCGCATCAGCTGCATCATCAGGGGCAGGGGCTATTTCGGCTTTTTGAAGTGGGACGGCAAAGACCCTTCCATCGCATATCTTGAGGATGTGCCGCGCCACGCGCGATTTAAGAAAGGTGAGTGGGTGGAGACCAACGGCTATTCGTCAATCTTCCCTCAGGGAGTGCTGGTGGGAAGGATATTGCAGACCTACAACTCGCGCGACGGTCTGTCGTACAGGCTTAAGATTCACCTGTCCACCGACTTCGGCAATCTGCGCAATGTGTGTGTGATAGCCGACAAGAGCCTGATGGAAAGCTCGCGGCTGCTGGAGGCGGCACGCGACTCGCTGCGCCAGTCGGCCGCAAGATAGTGCTTTTTTTGAGTTTTTAGTTATCGGGGTATGGTAGATATAGTAAAAAGGATAATATTGTTTTTTATGCTTGTCATAGTGCAGGTGCTGATATTCGGGCGCATTCACCTTTTCGACTGCGCCACACCTCTTTTATATATCTATTTTGTGCTGTCGTTCGGCGAGGCATATCCGCGCTGGGTGGTGCTGCTGTGGAGCTTTGCCATGGGGCTGTGTGTTGATGCCTTTGCCAACACCCCCGGAGTAGCCACCTCGTCGCTCACTCTCGTTGGCTTTGTGCAGCCCTATTTCCTGCGGTTGTTCGTGCCCGATGATGCCGGCGGCAGTTTCGCCCCGTCGCTGAAGGAGATGGGCTCGCTGAAGTTCTCGTTCTTTTCTGGTGTGCTGCTGATGCTGTTTTGCATTGTGCTGTTCTCTGTCGAAGCGTTTAATTTCTTCGATTGGGTGCAGTGGCTGCTGTGCATCGGCGGCAGCTGGCTTATAACGTTTATGCTCATTTTTACCATAGAGAGTGTGAGAAGATAAGAAGATAAAGGTGACGTTTTCTATGAGCCGGATGATTCAGGGGCTGGCATTCCTGAGCCATGCCACGGAGCGGCGAGTTGTTGGTAGAAGCGGAAAAAGTGCGTGAAAGAATGAAGGATTTTGAGCTTGACAATCGGAAATACGTGATTGGGGGCGTCGCCACTGTTATTGTGGTGGTGTATATCCTCAGGCTTTTCATGTTGCAGGTCACAAGCGACGACTACAAGAAAAGCGCCGACTCGAACGCCTTCCTGAAAAAGATAGAATATCCGTCGCGCGGCGTCATCACCGACCGCAACGGCAAGCTGATGGTGTACAACCAGCCGGCATACGACATTATGGTGGTGATGAACGAGGCAAAGGGACGTCTCGACACATTAGCGTTTTGCGAGCTGCTCAACATCACCCGCGAGGAGTTCGACAAGCGCATGGAAACCATCAAGGACAGAAACAGGAATCCAGGCTATTCGCGCTTCACCCAGCAGCTCTTTCTCTCGCAGCTGTCCGACCGCGACTTTTCCGTGTTTCAGGAAAAAATGTACCGCTTCCCGGGCTTCTACGTACAGAAGCGGAGCATCAGGCAATACCAGTATCCGTATGCTGCCCACATTCTCGGCGACGTTGCCGAGGTGTCGCCCGCCGACATCGAGGAAGACGACTATTATATACCCGGCGACTATATAGGCAAGCTGGGCGTGGAGCGGTCGTACGAGAAACAGCTCCGCGGCGAGAAAGGCGTGCAGATTCTGCTGCGCGATGCCCACGGGCGCATCAAGGGCAACTATCAGAACGGGGCGCTCGACCGCCACCCTGTGCCGGGCAAGAATCTCACGCTGAGCATCGACCTCAGGCTGCAGGCTCTCGGCGAGCGGCTCATGCGGGGCAAGATTGGCTCCATCGTGGCTATTGAGCCAAGCACCGGCGAGATTCTCTGCATGGTCTCCTCGCCCACCTACGACCCGCGCATCATGGTGGGGCGCAACCGCAGCAAGAACCATCATATAATGGGCTGTGACCCGTGGAAGCCGCTGCTCAACCGAAGCATCATGGGACAGTATCCTCCGGGCTCCACGTTCAAGACCACCCAGGCGCTGACCTTCCTCAATGAAGGCATCGTCACTCCGTCAACCACGTTCCCCTGCCACCATGGCTTCTATTTCCGCGGATTGCATGTGGGCTGCCACGGTCACAGCTCGCCCCTGGCGCTGAATTTCTCGCTCAGCACGTCGTGCAATGCCTACTATTGCTGGGGGCTGTACTATATGATGGGCAGCAGGAAAAAGTACGGCAGCGTGCAGAATGCCATGAACACCTGGCGCGACTATATGGTGAGCATGGGATTCGGATACAGGCTTGGCGTAGACCTGCCGGGCGAGAAGCGCGGGCTTATCCCCAATGCGGAATATTACGACAAGCATTACCGCGGCTCGTGGAACGGACTCACCGTCATAAGTATATCCATAGGGCAGGGAGAGGTCACGGCAACGCCGCTGCAGATAGCCAATCTCGGCGCCACGATAGCCAACAGGGGCTATTATTATGTGCCCCATGTGGTGAAGAAGGTGCAGGGCGAGCCGCTTGACACCCTTTACACCCGCCGCCACTACACCAAGGCGCAGCGGTGGGCATACGAAAGGGTGGCAGAGGGCATGCGCTCGTCGGTGCTCGGCGGCACGTGCCGGGCTTTGGGAAGCTATAACTTCATGGCGTGCGGAAAGACGGGAACAGCCCAGAACATGGGGCACGACCATTCAGTGTTCATGGGCTTTGCGCCAATGGACAAACCGAAGATAGCCATTGCCGTGTATGTGGAAAACGGCGGATGGGGAGCCGACTATGGAGTGCCTATCGGAGGCTTGATGATGGAACAGTATATAACAGGCAAATTGTCGGAGGCATCGGAAAAACGTGCCGAAGACTTCCAAAACAGACATATAGTTTATGGTTCAAGAAACAGATAAGCGGCCCAGTGTGCTGGCGTCGATAGATTGGATTACCATTGTTATCTACATCGCACTGCTTGTGTTCGGGTGGGTGAGCGTGTGCGGCGCCAGCTATAACTACGGCGACACCGACATCTTCAGCCTCGGCACACGCTCGGGCATGCAGATAGTGTGGATTGGCACATCGCTGTTTCTGGGGCTTGTCATCATGCTGCTCGACGACCGCCTGTTCGACACCTTCTCCTATTTCCTGTATGGATTGCTGCTCTTGCTGCTGTTTGCCACCATCTTCAACCCCCACAGCATCAAGGGCTCGCGGTCGTGGCTGGTGCTGGGACCCATACACGTGCAGCCTGCCGAGTTTGCCAAGTTTGCCACGGCGCTTGCCCTGGCAAAGTTCATGAGTGCCTACGGCTACAGCATGTCAAAGACCCGTGACTTTGCATACACTCTTGCCATCATGTTCACGCCCATGCTGTTCATCGTGCTTCAGCGCGAGACGGGAAGCGCGCTGGTCTATCTGTCGTTCTTTCTCATGTTCTACCGTGAGGGAATGCCAGGCTGCATATTGTTCACCGGCGTGGCGGCAGTGGCTTATTTCGTGATAGGCATCAAGTATGAGGACGCAATGCTGCTGGGCACGCCCACGTCGGTGGGAAAGTTTTGCGTGCTGTTCATGGTGCAGATGTTTACGGCGGGAATGGTGTGGGTCTACAGCGTATATCGCGATGCTGCACTGCGCATGTTTGCCTACTGTATCGGCGGCACGCTGATAGCGCTGTTGTTTTCCAAGTTTGTCATTCCGTTCGACATAGTGTGGGTGCAGCTCTTTCTCTCGGCTGTGCTCATAGGACATCTGCTGTGGTATGCCTGTGTGGAGCGGACGCGCAATTTCGCGCTTATAACTCTCTTTGCCCTCGGCTCAATGACGTTCTTCTATTCTGCCGACTATGTGCTCAACAATGTGCTGGAGAGGCACCAGCGTGTGCGCATCAATGTGCTGCTCGGACTTGAGGACGACCTTGCCGGAGCGGGCTACAACGTGCATCAGAGCGAGATTGCCATCGGTTCGGGAGGTCTGGAGGGCAAGGGCTTCCTAAACGGCACTCAGACCAAACTGAAGTTTGTGCCCGAGCAGGACACCGACTTCATTTTCTGCACTGTTGGCGAGGAAGAGGGATTCATAGGCAGCGCCGGAGTACTGGTGCTGTTTCTTGCGCTCATTCTCAGGCTCATACATCTTGCCGAGCGTCAGGTCTATCGTTTCGGGCGTGTCTACGGGTATTGTGTTCTCTCGGTATTCCTGTTCCATGTGTTCATCAATGTGGGCATGGTGCTGGGGCTCACCCCCGTCATAGGCATTCCGTTGCCGTTTTTCAGCTACGGAGGCTCGTCATTGTGGGGATTCACAATATTGCTGTTCATTTTTCTCAGGATTGACGCCGGGCGCAAGCTTGTGCGCGAGTGATGTCAAAACTGATTATCGTGTGTGTTCAAAATATTCTCTATATAAAAAATATTAATTTTTTGTTTAATATTTTGTTTTGTTCTTAATTAATTGTAATTTTGCAGCGTCATGTGGTGTGTACACACACTCTTGGCGTCAACCTTGCACCGGTACCGCTTGAAAAGGCGGCGGTCGGAAGAGGGGACACATAATGAAAAAGGCGTTATTGGCGCTTGGTTTCTGACAATTGAAACTTCGAACACTTCAACAGTCTACTTGAAATCATGCAACGGTGATGCTCATGGGTATGTTATAAGCATGCCTTTTGTGGTTTATCTCTATATGGGATTAAACCATGATTGGCATATATTATATACATACGGTGTGAGGTCTCGTTGCTCGTTTCAGTAGACGGGTAAGTTCGAAGACCTCAATTGTGAAGCGGGCAACATGGGGCTTCACGCTTTTTCGTATCGGCGCACTCGTGCGCGTGTACCTAAATATAAATTAACCGTCCGAACTGGAGCCATAGGACACAAACGAACATGTCTTATGACAGAAAATGAGAAAACAGGCAAAAAAGAATGGGATACCCATGAGCTAACCAAAGCCATCGGCGAACTTTATTGCTCTGAGGAATACCAGGATCTGGTAAGCCAAAATCAGGAGCAGACCCTAATGCAGATGGCCGGGTGCGAGCGCAACGAAACAGCACATAGTGCTTTCCTTGCAAAATTGTTCCAGACAAAGCCTTGTTCAAGAGGCAACAGTGACTCACCGCTGCTCTACTTCCTAAGATTGTTGGCGCACAAGGCGAAAGAACAGTCTTCTAATGAAAATGTTCAACTTTCTACGTTAATGCCCACAGATCTATGGGACAATATCGTAATCAACAACTGCAAGGTAGAAGTGGTGAGAGTAAGGACAGAGGCCGTGACGACTGCCGAGGAGGCGGACGGACGGGCAGATATTGTTATTGACTGCCGAATAACCTGTTCATCGGCAGATAAGCCTTACTTGCTGCGAATCGTCATAGAAAATAAGATAGACAGTAATGAGGGATGGAAAAACTATACAGACAAGAACGGAAACCAATGTACAATTGGCCAATGTGAGAAATACGTCAAATATTATGATGAAGAAACGGTAAAAATGTGGACAGGAATTCGCGACAACATTTTTGTGTTCCTTTCTCCAACGTCACCTGAGACTCTATCCAGTTCCCGTTTCATCAAGATAACTTATACGGACTTATTGCGACATGTCCTGAAGGTTGTGCTCAAACAGCGTTCCGCCTATGATGAGAATATGGCGGAGGCATTGGAGGAATATATAAAAACAATTAGTTCACCACAAAATAATCCCATTATAGCTATGGATGAAGAATACATAAAATTAGCAAAAAAGTTTTTCTACAAAAACAAGGAGCTTATCAGCAGGGTCGTTAAAGCCGTTGCAAGTGAGGCTATGAAAGAAGAGTTTGAAGCAGCCCAGACTGTTCAACCAGAGTATAAAGTAACATACAACGGGAAATCTTACAACGAATATACTAAATTAAACAAACTGGCATATCAGGCTGTCTGGTTATTGGCAGAGAGCGGAGCATCGGTAACGGTTATTAAATCTATTTTTGCAAACATCCGTCCGAAAAAAGGGCTTCTGCTTACTTCCGACCCCGGTCAGAATAAGGGAGAAAAAATTTCCATTCAAGGCACAGATTATTGGGTTCCTACCAATATATGGGCAGAGCGATCCAACTATGTCAAGAATTTACTTGAGGTATTTGATATTTTTCCCGGTTTAAGCTATGATATTTTAGACTAATCTTTTATTAATAATTTAAACACATATATAATTATGAAACACTTAAATTTATTTTATTTGAGGCGGCATATCGTATTGTTGTCGCTTTTGGTGTGCTTCTTTGTTAATATGAAAGCAGAATCTGTTGTTGTCGATGGAATAAAGTATGAAAAAACGTATTCGGATTCGCATTATTCTTATGAGGTGAGCGGATACACTTCTGATATTCCTTCCGATGTAGTTATTCCATCTTCAATAGAATCTATACCAGTGACAAAAATCGGAGAAAGATCCTTTTGGGGGTGTGCAAAGATGGAGTCAATAACCCTTCCTGCATCGGTGACAATAATCGACAATTGGGCATTTTATCACTGTAGCTCTTTACGTATACTCAAAATTGAAGATGGTGATGCCGATTTAGATATATATTCATCTAATGTTTTTGAGTATTGCCCCATTGAAGAGCTGTATCTTGGCAGGAATATTTCATTGGTTAGTGCCTATTCCCCATTTCCTAATAGTCTGTCAAAAGTAACAATCGGTTCAGATGTTACAGAGTTGGATGATAATTTTTTTAAAAACACATCTATTTCTATTATCACCCTGCCTAATGTTAAAAATATCGGCAATTCCACTTTTGAAGGATGTCAGAAATTAACAACCGTCAATTTCGGTGATAAACTCGAGACAATTGGTAACAATGCTTTTTCCGGTTGTAAAAACCTTACTAAACTAACTCTTCCCGATGCTCTAGGAATTATCGGAGACGGTGCTTTTAATGGTTGTACAAGTATCACAGAGGCGACTTTGGGTAAGGGAGTGAGATTTATCGGAAGTTCCGCTTTTTCTGGCTGCTACTCACTCACAGGAATCATTCTTCCCGACAACTTTACAACAATGGGAAGCAGTGCGTTCGAAGGTTGTAAGAAACTGACCGTTGCCAAATTAGGAAAGTCACTGACAAGCATTCCTTATGGTGCTTTTAAAGACTGTATTGCTTTGTCTGAAATCAATGTACCTGCCAGCGTAACATCAATAGGCAATCAGGCATTTTATAATGATTCCACACTGGCTACTCTGACAATGGAAGAAGGTTTGCAGACCATCGGAAAAGAAGTGTTTTATAATAACTCAGGTCTTGTGCAGATGCAAATACCAGGCACGGTGACCTCAATGGGGCAAAACTGCTTCTATGGTTGTACTCATATCGCCTATCTGACATTCCGTGATGGGACAGAACCGTTGCACATCGATAATCAAGAAACGAAAAGCTGCCAGTCCTCCTCGTCTTGCGCATACAACTATTTTTACGACTGCCCTATCCGTTTCCTTTCCATCGGCCGTGATATTACTTATGGATATTACAACTCGGTAACAGTTAATGGGGAACGGAACCAACATTCCGCTCCCTTTGCCAATAAAAACAGTATCGTGAGCGTGACTTTCGGACCTAATGTCACGATGGCATATCACAACCTGCTGTATGGATGTAACAAAATAAGCAAACTTACCTTTCCGTCAGGATTTCGGACGGCTTACACCTATTCCCTTGCCGCATGTACAGGGCTTAAGGATATAGTATTCCCCGAAACTTTGACCATGTTGGGTGATGATGCCTGTGCTGGTGATACCGGTTTGACAAATGTCACGTTTAAGGATGACCCCATGGGCGAAAACGAGCTGACAATCAACAATAGTGTATTTGCGGATTGCACCAGCCTGAAAGAACTCATATTCCCAGAAAGATTGGTAAAACTGGGAAACAGTGCATGCCGGAATAACCAGAGTCTGAGTTCCGTGGTTTTCAAAGAAGCCGCAGGCAATAACCTTTCATTTACTATCGGAGAGTATACCTTTGAAAATTGTCCCAGCCTCACGTCAATGACATTCCCGGCAAAAACAACGTCCATAGGTAATTATTGTTTTAAAAATACAGCCAATCTTAAGGAGATAACTTTCACAGACAGTCCTAAGGCAATTTCTTTGGGTAGTTCAGAGTCTTTGTTTGCTTTCAGCCGCTTGCAGAAACTATATATGGGCAGAAATATAGACTATTCCGTAGATAATTCTGAGAGAACTCCATTCTACAATCAGAACGAGCTTACGGATGTAAGTTTCTCACAAGCAGGAACCGTTACATATTGTAAGGACTATCTGCTGTACAAGGTGGATCACTGCCAGACGCTTACTCTTCCGCAAAGTCTGCAGAGCATAGGGAAATATGCTTTCAGCGAGATGCTTGCGCTCGAAAGCATCACAGTGCCAGGAAAGGTAGAAACTATAGGTGGTTTTGCTTTTGCCGGATGTACTTCCATGCAATCATCTGTTGTCACTGCAGATGGAACGACAACAATCGGCAATTATGTGTTCGCCAACTGCACTTCCATGCAGTCTGCAACTATCGTTGCCAAAGGAAAGACAACCTTGGGTAATAGCGTGTTTACCAATTGTACAAGCCTTGAGAATGCTCATATTGGAGACGGTGTGACGGAGATGGGCACGTATATATTCAAGAATGACAGTTCGTTGGTATCTGTCAAGTTATCAGCATCCTGCCCTTGGTTGAAAGAGGGATTGTTCTACCACTGCGATGCACTTCCTGCCATCACCATACCGGCAGCCGTGACTAAGATGGACACCAAGATGTTCGCTTATTGCTCGTCACTGAAAGAGGTGACGTTTGAGGATGACAAAGAGCTGCTGACCATGGGGTATGGCGCATCCGATTCAGGAAACGGATTGTTCCGCGACTGCCCTGTGGAGAAATTGAATCTTGGCAGATGGCTTTCCTATGACACCGGTTCACCGTCGCATGCTCCATTCTATTCCATCGCCACACTTAAGGATATCGTCTTTGGCCAGTATGTTGGTCTTGTGGACAAATATATGTTCTCTTATTGCACAGGACTGGAAGAGGTTTATCTTCCAGACAACATCACGTCTGTTGGTCTTTGTGGCTTCCGTGGCTGCACAGCACTGAAGACAGTACGCCTGAGCGAAAAGTTAAGCCAGATTTCCGACTATGGCTTTTCAGAATGTACCGTACTTGACAATGTGGTGTTCCCAAGCAGCATGACATCAGTATCCTACAACAGCTTCTCCAATTGTACTGCATTGAAGAAACTCGATCTTGGAAATTCGCTGAATATCATCGGACCGTCGGCATTCAAAGGCTGTACAGCACTTGAGGGCATCAGAATTCCCGATGCGCTTTACGCACTCGGTGTGGAGGCATTCTCAGGCTGTACGTCATTGCCAAACGTGACAATCCGCAGCATAACCTCCGTGGGTAAACAAGCATTCCAGGGCTGCACAGGTATTCAATGGGTTGCCCTTAGCGAGAAGACCACCTCACTTGGCGAGAACTCTTTTGATGGCTGTACGGGCATTAAATACGTAAAATCTTATGCGACATTACCGCCAGAGGGATTGGTTAACTTCCCACAGTCTGTCGTAGAGAACGGAACCATTTTTGTGCCTGAGGGCTCAGAGGACTATTACCGTTATTCTCCCACATGGGAAAACTGGTTCAGCGTGCATCCTATCACAGACAATATACTTGTAAGTGCAGTCACGCTCGACAAGAATGAAATCAGCTTCAAAGCCAGTGAGACCATGCAGCTCACAGCAACTGTCACAGGTGATGGCGCCACCGACACGGGTGTTCTTTGGAGAAGCAGCAATGAGGATGTGGCGACTGTTGATGCCAACGGTCTTGTGACGGCTGTCGGTGTGGGAGAAGCAGAAATAACCGCTCTTGCCTCCGACGGCTCAGGTCAGAGAGACGTATGCCGCGTGGAAGTAGTTCCGACAATGGTGGAGTCTATAGAGATACAAGGCGGAGCATCACTAAAGAAGAATCACAAGATGGAGCTCACTGTGGCAGTACTGCCTGCCACCGTTACCAACGGCACAGTAAGATGGACATCATCAAACAATGCATTGGCAACAGTGGAGGATGACGGAACGGTAACGGCATACGCTGCCGGAGACGTGACAATCACAGCTACAGCCACCGATGGCTCGGGTGTATCAGGAACATTCGTCCTGAGCATTGTTCCACCTACGAAGGGAGACTCCAACGATAATGATGACGTGACAATCACAGATGCCGTAAACACAGCCAACTATGCTGTGGGTAACGAGGTGGAAAATTTCTGCTTTGAGGCTGCCGATGCGAATAGCGACAACCGCATCACACTGGCTGACGCCTCGTCTACAGTAAGCATTGTGCTCAACCAGCCTGTATTGGCGGCTATGTCAAGAGCACGTGCACGCGATTATGCGGATAATACTGATGCCGACAATATCGTGATAGACAATTTCTCAATGAAGAGCGGCAGTCCTGAGGATATCTTCGTAAGAATGGATAATACTGTAGAGTATGTAGCATTGCAGGCTGATGTGATTCTTCCCGATGGTATGACACTTGAGAATATCTCTATGGGAGCATCTAGTGCAAACCATTCGCTGATGACAAAACAGATAAACGGCAATATGGTCAGGGTGGCTGTGTTCTCTCTTGACAATACAGCTTTCTTGGAGAACGGCGAACCACTCCTTGCATTGACAGTCAAAGCGGATAATGTAAACTGTGGTGACATCGTGGTTGAGAATATCATAGCGTCAGACAGCAAGGCACATGAATATCGCCTTGGTGCTATTGGCGGACATAATGAGTCTGCAACAGGTATTGACAACGTGAACACTGGTGACATCAGGATTGAGACTGGTGCCAAGGGTGTGATAATATATAACGCTGTAGACAAATTTGTAACAATACACAATGCCGCAGGCTTGGCTGTTGTCAATGAAATTGCGAAGAGCGACGAGGAGCATTTTGCGCTTACAGCAGGTGTGTACATTATTAATGTTGGCAGTAAGGTTGTCAAGGTCATGGTAAAATAATAATGTGGGATATGAAGAAAACAAGATTTTCAAGATTTTGTCTGCTGATGACATTGGCATTGCTCTTTGGAGCATTGCCGGTGTTGTCTGCGGAAGACCGCTTCTATATTGACAAATTTAATATAGAGCCGGGAGAAACCCGTTATCTCTCAGTCTTTCTGGAAAATGAACAGGCTTATTACGGATTTCAGGCTGACTTTACCTTGCCGGACGGGTTAGAGTTCGTGCTTAATGGCGGACAGGCAGATTGTAAGCTTTCGTCCCGTGCAGACAATAGCTATTCGCTTGTGAGCAACTTGACATCCTCTTCGGTATTGCGTGTGGGAGCATTCTCAACTACACATTCAGCTTTTACCGGAGGAAGCGGTGTGTTGCTCCAGATAAAGGTAAAGGCGGATGATGCTTTTACAGGTGGAGAGATAAAGGTGAATAATGTTTTGATGGTTACTGTACAGGATACAGACAAAGAGATGCCTGACTTCTCGATTGCTGTTGGCACAACCCATAATGACAGGTGTTTTATCTCAGATTTCAAGATATCAGTCGGAGAGACAAAGACTGTGGCTATTGAATTGGAGAATGAAACGCAGTTTACTGCTTTCCAGACGGACATATATATGCCGCAAGGATTGACAATTGTTGACAACTCATTTAGAATTACTGAACGCGGAACGGGAAATCATCAATTGACAAGCAAGTCTTTTGATGACGGACGCACCCGCCTTGTGTGTTTCTCTACTGGAAATGACATTATCTCGGCTGACAATGGTGCTATTGTGCTTTTTGATGTCACAGCTGATATCAGTGCCAAGGAGACATCAAGCATAGAGTTGAAGAACCTATTGTTTTCAAAGGGTAATGCCAATGAGTATAGGTTGCCTAATTCTTCTACAACAGTTACAACAGAGCGTGCCCTTGTCACATCTGTTGTAATGAGTGAGGAAGCTGCTGATATTGTTGTTGGTGAGACAAAACAACTAAGTGCAGAGATTATGCCTGAGTATGCTTCCTATAAAGAATTGAAATGGGAAAGCAGTGACACAAGTGTTGCGACAGTAGATGCCAATGGAATTGTAACAGCCGTTGCGCCTGGTTCCACTGTGATTTCAGCAACTGCGAAGGATGGATCTGGTGTTTCCGCAACGTGTAATATAACGGTCAGTCTTCCTCCATTGACAGGAATAACGCTCAATAGTACGGAGGTTGGACTTAAAGCAACTGAAACATTTGCTCTTACCGCAACATTTGTTCCGTCTAATGCCGCAGATAAATCCATAACATGGTCAAGTAGTGATGATGCGGTGGCAAAGGTAGATGAGACTGGACTTATTACTGCAGTATCGGTGGGAACAGTTGTAATTAGTGTCGTTTCTACTTCAAACCCAGATATAAAAGCGGAATGTACAGTTACAGTACATCCAACTCCTGTTGAAACGATAAATTTGAATGTTACCAATGTTTCATTGAAAGTAAACGGTACTTCAAGTCTTTCGGCTTCAGTATCTCCTGCAACTGTCACAAATAAGGAAGTTGTTTGGACAAGCTCAAATGAAAGTGTGGCAGTGGTGTCTCCCGAAGGTGTGGTGACAGCCCTGTCTCTCGGCGAGGCAGTAATTACCGCTACGGCTGCTGATGGCAGCGGTGTTTCCGCAACATGTACTGTGACAGTAGTTGCTACGGGTGCTGAGAGTATTGCGATAGAGACTCCTTCTTCTGACCACTTTAAGGTAGGTGAGATCATAAGTCTTGTTGCTACCGTCCTTCCTGAGGACGCCACCGATAAGACAGTTACCTGGAGCAGCGACAATACAGACGTCGCCACCGTTGACGGGAAAGGTGTTGTTAGTGCCGTAGGTGTTGGTACTGTTGTTATCACAGCCACGAACAGTGCCGGCCAGAGCGCACAGGTTACCTTGACTGTTGATGAGACTTTGGTTTCTGAGATAGTTCTTTCATCCGCCAATGTCTCATTGAAGGTAAACGGCACCTCAA
>Ga0129317_1000233_pt1 | contig 67017 bp, 60 predicted proteins | sample Cm1ome_FD_94430 | JGI IMG/M metagenome (GOLD analysis project Ga0129317, IMG submission 94430) | Eastern black-and-white colobus group fecal microbial communities from Wisconsin, USA - Cm1105 metagenome | ecosystem: Host-associated > Mammals > Digestive system > Large intestine > Fecal | place...
TACAACAAAATAGGTCTTCGGTTGTAAACTTCAAACAATACATTTAATTTTTCTAATTGTTTAATATGATTTCGTCCACTTTCTCTTGTATATACTCTTGTTGTGTTAATATTACTATGCCCGAGTATATCAGCTAATTTTACCAAGTTTTTCTCTTGCTCATAATATAACTTGGCAAATAGATGTCTGAAATTATGTGGGAACACTTTATCACACATTACTCCTGCTTCCCCACAGAGTTTCTTCATTCCTCTCCATATATTACTGCGGTCCAAAGCCTTTCCATTCCTCGTCACAAAAATCATACCATTGATTATGTTTCTTTTATTCGCATAATCCATCAGCATCATGCACAATTTATTCGTCAGAAAAACAGTTCTTATTTTACCTTTACATTCTACCTCGGCTTTTCCCTGACTAACTGCCTCTACCGTAATATACTGTATTTCAGAAACACGAATCCCTGTAGCACATATAGTTTGGAGGAGTAAGGCCATCCTCTCATCACCTGTTTTATAAGCAGACATGACCAAACGTTCGTATTCCTCTCTATCTATATCCCTCTTTTCTGAGCAAAAAACATTTTTATTTATCTTCAAAAATTTTGCCCGGCACTCCTCCCACTTATAATAGGAAAAGAATCCATTAAGTGCTGCCAATATGTTATTAACTGTTACTGGTGATAATCGCTCCTTTAAATTCCCCTTCCAGATAATTACATCACGTTTTTCTACGCTTCTGCCAGCCATATACTCCATAAACAAGGTGATGTGTTTCTTATATTGCTTGATTGTTGCTTCACTTTTTTCACATTCATAAAGCCACTCACAATATTCACTAATATTTTCTTTCGTAATATTTCTTTGTTTGAGTTTCCCTCTTGTTTTCATTCCCTTCAACTCCTATATGATAATATTCTGGTTATTAATATTTCCCAATCCACGCCTATATATCCTTATGGGATATGAACAAAGAAAAAGAGCCACCGCCGATTAGGCGTAGGCTCTCCGAATACTCATTGACCTTCTGACAACATGTCTGACTTTTGTCCTGCCTTACTATGTCTCAAAATCATCGTGGCATTTATAATAATCCTATTGTCATATTTAGTTCATTTAAGAAAGAACCCATTCTTTCAGATTACAGCATATCTGCTATGGTTTCCCTGTACTATTTTGATTGTATTAGATTATATTCATCCTCGAAATATCGTCTCACCTTCTTTTATTTCAAAATAGCCCCTGAATATCTCTAACAGTTTTGACACATCAACTGGTTTTGCAACGTGGGCATTCATCCCGCATTTCAGACATTTTTCTATATCCTCTACAAAAGCATCTGCTGTCATAGCTATTATGGGCACGCTTTCCGCATCTTCACGTCCCATGTCCCGTATTTCCTTGGTTGCTTCAAAGCCGTTCATAATTGGCATTCTCAGATCCATCAGAATTGCATCATAGTATCCAGGAATTGTTGCGTAGAATTTATCTACGCATATTTGTCCATTTGGGGCCCAGTCCAGTATGAATCCTTCCGCAGAGAGCAACTCATTTATGATTTCCCAGTTAAGCTCATTATCTTCTGCTACCAGGAGCCTTTTGTTCATAAAATATATGTTTCTTTTGGCCAATGCTTCCACTTGTGGCAATTTTTGCCCAACATACGGTGACAATCCCTCAAATAAAGCAGTTTTAAATAATGGCTTTAACACAAAACCACTGATACCAGCCTCCCTGGCTTCAGCTTCTATATCATTCCAATCACAAACCGAAATCAGCAATGTCGTTTCATCTTTTCTGATATAGCACCCCATTTCTTTTGCTACTTCAATCCCACCCATATCAGGCATTTTCCAATCTAACAATATGATGTGATAATCCTTTAACTGCATATGGCGCTTCTTTACCATATCAATTGCATCATATCCTCTCAATGCCCATTCTGCATGCGCCCCCATTTCCCTCAGCGAAGAGACTATGCTGTGACAGGATTTCTCATCAGCATTCACAACTAATACATCACAATCTGGCAGACTCCCCTCTTTGTCTGATGCATCAACCTGTTTTAAGTCAAAAGCTATGTGAAATTCTGTTCCTTTATTTAGTTTGCTCTGTAAATCAATCGTTCCTCCAACACTGTCTACAATATATTTTGTAATGGTCATTCCAAGACCTGTACCAACCGTTCCTTTCACCCTTTGATTATCCTCCCGGGCAAAAGATTCAAAGATTCTATTTTGAAATTCTTTTGACATACCAATCCCACTATCTTTTACCCAAAAATGTGTTCGGATATAATCCTTACCCAGCGCAGATACCTCCTGCATGACTGTTACCGTAATTTTTCCTCCCGAAGGAGTAAATTTTAAGGCATTTGACAAAAGATTTAACAGAACCTGACTAAAACGTACCTCGTCAGCATATATCCATTCATTCCGTATATCATAAACAAAAATGTCAAAATCCTGTTTTAAGGCTATGGATTGCGGGCATATAATGTCAGCAACATCTCCCACTAACTTTCGAAGAGAAAGTGGAGTATATTTAATCTCCAATTTCCCGCTCTCAATTTTAGACATATCCAAAATATCGTTAATGAGCCCTAACAACTGTTTGCTGGAAAGATTAATTTTCTTCAGACAATCCTGTACTTTTTGAGGATTATGAATATTATCACAGGCAATAGCCGTCATTCCAACAATTGCGTTCATAGGTGTGCGTATATCATGGCTCATATTTGAAAGAAACTCACTTTTTGCTTTATTTGCTGTTTCAGCTTCACGCTGTGCCCTTTCCATCTCAAACATTTGTCGATTACTTTTACGATAATACATCACAAAAACCAATACCAGTGATATAATCATTGTCAAACATGAACCAATAAATACCTCCATACGCTGCTTACCTGCTGTGGCTATCACCTCGTCCAGTCTGCCATGTGGCATCACATTTATCATGTACCAATCAGAATACGGCAAAGGAGCACAATAAATTTTCCGGCATTCCACTTGTGTTCCATTTTTCATTAGCAATTCTTTCGAATAGACATCTCCTTGAGCCATAACTTTTTTTAGGTCAGTTATGATTCCTTCTGCCACCTCTTCCCCCTGATTTTTCAGCAGATAATCAAAATAACAGATATCATCTGCTCCATTACTTTGAACAACAAATATGCCATCAGATCGTATAATATGGGAATATGCCAGGGATTCATCTACACCAAGTGACATGGTGGAAGTTATGTAATCTAAATCAATTCCAGCCACTAATGCAGATGAGACCTTTCCTGCCTCCATGGCATATGAGGCAGGAATCCCAAATAATAGCATTTTCTCTCCTGAAGGGTTACGACCTTGAACAATCTTAGGGCATCCTTGGTTTAACGAGGCGCAAAAGGACTGTATATCCATAATCTCTACAGGTTCACCATAAATTATATCTTGTTCTCCATTTGTCGTTTGTAAAGATAAGTACTCAAAATCTCTCACTCGCCCTCCACTCTCCAACTCTTCAATCATCTCTTGACTATGCTCAGAAAATGAATCTGGCGGGATACGCCGAACGATTCCTTCAACTTGATTTAACAAAAGTTCCATAATCGAATTAAAATGTCGCTGAAGATGCATACTCATTTCAGCCATATAGATTTCACCTATCTTTTGCATGCTTTTAGTATTCTCATTATGGGTATATCTATTCAGCCCGCAAAAGAGAACAATAAATATAAGTGTAAGGGAAGTAAAACTTCCCCATATAAATTTCTTATTCCTACCCACAACAGGTTCCTCCTCCAAAATCATATAGACAATACCGCTAAATGAATGCTCCGACTATACATAGAGCGGCATCATGTAAATTTTTATACATTAGAAATTATATTTTGGCCTAAATTATAACAGATATTATTTTTGTAAACAACATAACAACTACTACCGTATGTATATAGCTTTGAAATTTTTATAATATAGTGTATAATAAATACTGATTTTTTTAGGCAAAGGAATACAGGGCAATGAAAAAAGACACTCTATTTTCACGTGTATACGAGGACTTGAAAATGCGCATTATGAATGGCCAATTGCCTTCAGGGGGGATTTTTCCTTCAATTCAGACATTGAGGGAAGATTATCAAATCGGATTCCGAACAGCACGTAATGTCACTCGGCAACTAAGGGAAGAGGGGTTTGTTAAAATTTATCCAAGGAAGGCACCCATTGTAAACCCTTTATCTCCCCCACTAATTGAGGTTGATTTCGCACAGGAAATCCTGGCCCAAAAGGATTCTGTCCTGGAAGTATATAAGACAATCACCCATATAATCCCCCCTTTATTATCATTTTCGTCTCAAGGATGCAATTTAAAAGATTTGCCTCACTATACTCAGGCATTAAAAATAATCCATCGTGGCATAAAACCAGATGAATGGAGAGTCCTATTCTTACTGTGTCAGGAAATCGTTCAATTCAACGGGAATCCGTTAGCTACCGATTTATACGCTTCCCTCACCCGTTTTAGCTGCCTATCTTTTTTCTTTAAGGAACAAAGAACACCAATATGTGCTTTATTGAGTGATGCAAAACATTTTATCACTATATTGGAATTATATGACCCCCATGAAAAACATAGACAGTTGACAGTACTTTGTCAGAGGATATTCAATGCAGTCAAAGAATGCATGGAACAATTAAAAGAACAATATCCCGAACCCCTCCTGTCGCAAAAATGTATCTTTCAATGGAATCTATTTCATGGCCGCAATTATTGTTATACAGATATCATGCTCGATTTGATTCCTAAAATTACATCCGGATTCTATCCTCCTGGCAGCTACCTTCCCCATGAGGCAGCCCTCGCAAAACAATATGGTGTGTCTATCTCTACACTCCGCAAAGCTTTATCTGAACTGAGAAATCTTGGATATTGTAAGACACTGAATGCGAAAGGTACCATTGCATTAAAACGTGATACAAATTACGCAATAAAAACAGTTCGTAATCCAGCCTATAGAAAGGAAGCTATTCTTTATTTACATGCTATTCAATTAATGTCCTTAGTAATTAGGGATGTAGCGCGGAGTTCAGCCCCTTACTTTACGCAAGCAGATGTCTATAATCTTACAGAAAAAATGAAGGACCCCAAAGCCAATCTTCTAGAATCCATCATTCATATCATCACCCTACGTTCTCCGCTTGAACCATTGCGCATCATCATAGCGGAGACAAACCGTATGATTAGTTGGAGTTATTATTTTTCCTTTTATAGTAATGTGGAACGAAGTCTCCAAAGTCTGAGATACCGGGGGCAAAAAGCTTGTCAGGCCCTTATAAATAATGAATCGGAGAAATTCGCTAGAGAGTTATATATTTTCTATTGTCAGATGTTTGATGCAGTCCGTGATTATCTGGCAAACTGCTGCCATTTAAAAGAAGCATTAACTATACGTTCTCCTTTAGACGCAAAGACTATCCACACTTTCTGATTTTATTCCTTTCATCGACTTTTCCTATATTCAAAGGATAGATATCAGTTAATATATTTTCAGTCCCTTTCTTCTAAATCAAGAACATGCTTGTTGGAATCAATGTTTTAATTTGATAGACAAAAGCCCACTATTCCACAGAAAAATGGGGCAGACTTTGAAATCTGCCCCGTTTTTCTTTAACCATTTTGCGCTTTGTAACCTTCGCCCCATGTCCGCATTGCGTCCAAAATCGGTTTCAGGCTTTTTCCCAACTCTGTTAAACTATATTCCACTCGCGGCGGAACCTCTGCGTACACATGGCGATTAACAAGCCCCTTTTCTTCCATATCTCGAAGCTGAGCAGTCAATACCTTCTGCGACACATTACCAATTGATTTCTTAAGTTCCCCGAACCGTTTTGTTCCCGGCATCAGGTCACGCAGAATGAGGACTTTCCATTTATCGCCTATGAGCATGAGCGTTGTTTCCACAGGGCAACCCGATAGCTCTTTGGCTTGTTGCATGATACCACTTCCTTTCAATAGTTTCCTTTTAGTAACTATAGCACAATAAAGTGCTTACTTTACATATTTTCTATGCAGCTTTATTGTATAGATGTGGGGAAGAAAGGTCAATGTATTCCCTCAAAAATTGTATTCAGGAGGAATGTAGATTAAAATGAAAAGACTTATATCCATGTTGTTTGTCTTAACGGCGATGGGGGCTGCTTTAGCAGGGTGTTCCAACAACACATTAAATACTTCTTTGCAATCTACTCAAAATGTAGAAACATCGCAGCAATCCACCGCCACCTCAAAAGAAGAAGGCAATATCGACAAAGCCCTGTCCCTTATTGGCAGTTTTGCTTCCGGTGATACTTCTGTTGCAGCGTCCCTGCTGACGGAAAATTATATTCAGCACAACCTTGCTTATGGTACAGGCCGTGATGCTTTTATTGGTTCTGTTGAATATCTTGCTTCCGCAGAAGTGAAAACAACAGTCAAGAATATTCGGGCATTTGAGGATGGGGACTATGTGTTTTTACACACCATTTATAATTTTGCAGGAGCAGGAGAACAGGTAGCTTTTGATATTTTCCGCTTTGAAGACGGCTTAATTGCTGAACATTGGGATAATATTGCATCTGTTTCAGAACCAAATCCTTCCGGTCATACTCAGACGGACGGCACAATGGAAATCAAGGACCTTGATAAGACAGAGGATAATCGCAAACTGGTCGAAAATTTTCTCTATGATGTTATGCAGGGCAACAATCCCGCCAAAACACCAGATTACTTTGATGGAGATACCTATATTCAGCACAACATTGCAATCGCCGATGGCGTGTCCGGCTTGAATGCAGCGCTGGAAGTTCTTGCTGAAGCGGGCATAGAAATGATTTATGACAATGTTCACATGGTTCTGGCACAGGGCAACTATGTTCTTGCAGTAAGCAAGGGTACTTACGGCGGAGAACCCACAAGTTACTACGACCTTTGGCGAGTTGAAAATGGAAAAATTGCTGAGCATTGGGATGTTATGGAAACGATTGCCGATCAGTCTGCCTGGGCAAATGATAATGGAAAATTCTGATAGTATCCTTATAGTAACTACGGCACAAGTATAGAGCGCAATTACTCAAACATTTTACAAGGAGGTTTTGTCATGAATGAAGTTGTGGAGTTTTTGCAGGAAAATCCCGTACAGTATCTTGCCACTGTTGGTCGTGACGGAAAGGCAAAATGCCGTCCGTTTATGTTCTGCTTTGAGAATGATGGAAAATTATGGTTTTGCACGAATAACACGAAAGAGGTCTATAAGGATATTCAGAACAACCCTTTTATTGAGGTTTCTGTTTCCTCTCCGTCCTATGCGTGGATTAGACTGAACGGAAAAGCGGTATTTGAAAATAACATGGTTGTGAAAGAGAGCTGCATGGATAATTCCATTATTAAGGGACAATATCAGACCGCCGACAATCCTATTTTTGAGGTGTTCTATCTGGAAAATGCCCATGCAATGATTGCTGACTTTTCCGGCAATCCGCCCAAGGAATACAATCTGTGAACAGAATTTCAATGATATCTTCGGAGCATTGTAAGATTCTTGACTAGCAATAACGGTCTGCCAACTGCAAAATCAGTTGAAATGGTAAGAGTCCGTTACCAATAGTAAAAGTCCGGACGAGAGAGGATATAACAAGAGCATCCCCGCAAGTGTTAAACTTTACGGGGTATGCTCCTAATCTAAATCATATCCCAACAGAAGAAATATAGGAGGGAAAATTCATAAAAATTTTGTCATCTCCGGTAAAGAGCAGGTGGAGAAGTTTATCAATACGATTGAAGAATCTGCCAAAAACCGTCTTGTTCGGAAGCCTGTGGCTGTAAAATTTATTAAAAGCAAAGAAGAATTGCGGGAATTGATGAGATTTAGGAAAATAAAAGAAAAGGAAAAAATGAATGCTGATAAGTGATAAATTCTTTGCAGTCAACATTCGTGAGTATTTCACATTAGGAAATAATCTCGAATCCGAAGAGCCTGCATTTATCAAGCTGCTCTCTGGATTTTCCTGTCCAAAGAACCATGATGTGGGACATTTCTTGAAAGAAGGCTACCGTAATCCCAGACGGCAGGATTGCGGTAGCCTTCTTTCAAATTGCTCAATTCTCGTTTTTACATTTTCCTCTAAATTCCGGTAAAAGAACTGGTAATCATAAAGATGATAAATTCCATTCTCAAAAAGCTCCAGTCTCGCAGGATACTGCCCTGCCGAAACATCGGTGACCTTCAACGCCCCACGTTCCGGGTCAATATAGCATCCTGTCAATTCGGGCAACTCCGTGACAATGTTGCCGTCATAGTCGGTAAAGCATGCGCCTTTATTGAGAGACTTATCCGCTGGGTCAGACCCGGTGCTCCAGCTGAGAGGATTAATCGCAAGTGTTTTTGTGCCCTTCGGTATGATAAGGGAATTGTCAATATCGGCCGCTTCGCTGTTAAATGAAACAATAACGCCCGTATCTGCTTCGCCGGCTGCAAATTTAAGGTGGGGATACTCCGCCATTTCTTCTTCCGTCACCCGCCAGCCCACGGCATAACAGGCGACTAGGAGATTCCCGATTTCAGGAACGTCAAAATATTCCTTCAAAAGCCTTATGCACATATCCGCACCCTGCGAAAACCCGGCAAGCACAATCGGCCTGCCATCGTTATAATGCTCGAGATAATAGGTAAACGCGGCCGAGACATCCGAATAGGCCAAGTCAAGATACGCCTCCTGCTCTTCCGCCGGCAAAGCATATACATTCAGCCCGGCCTGACAGTAATACGGAGCGAAAAACCTTGCCTCGTCATCATAGATTCCTTTCTCCATATTTGTCGCTCCCAGGAAGTCCGCTTTCGATTCCGTATCGCTGAGTGGCATATTACACTGTGTTTCGCCACCTGAATAGACTGTCGGGCAGACAAAGAACACATCCGCCCTCCCGTCTTTCCACATCTCCGCATAGGCCCAGTTTCCCGCCTCCGCGTAATCTGTAGACCCATTTCCGCCTGAGCAGCCCGCCAGGGTCAGTATGATTGACGCCGCAAGAAACAAGGCCATCGTTCTTCGGGCTGACGCCCTGCTTTTCATAAGCATCACCTTCTTTTCCTAATAAAATCTCATCTGCCGGACAGCATCATTCGGATGCCGCCAAAAAATCCGCCTCGGTCGCGACACCGGCCTCGATGGTCCGCTGTTTGATATCCAGGTAGAACTGCACACAGGCGGCGTTTATGTACGGCGCGATGAAGACCATGCCAATGCCCAGCGTGACACCACCCAGGACAGCCCAGCCGAGAAAAGAGAGACCAAACACGAACAGGTCGCCCAGGTGGCCGCGCATGCCCGCCTTGGTAATCTCAAATGCCTGCTTGCGGGGCATGTTCGGGTTCTCGGCTAGCATATAGTTAATCATGAAGTACTGCATGCTTTTGATGATGCCCGGCACGATGAGCAACAGAGTCCATAGATACACAAACACCGTTTCATAGATGTAAACGCTGAGCGCGTTCCAGAAGCCGCCCCCCTTATACATGTAAAACAGGTCGCCCAGCCTGCCGCTACCGTCACGGGCGATGTTGAGGTAGAACCTCAAGAGGCCGAGCATGACCGGGGTGGCAACGAAAATGCTCCACAGAATGGATATCGCGTCCTTGAAGTCGAATATCTTCACATCAGCGCCGCTCGTCACCGTCACAGTGACGTTTATCGCAACGCACGCCATCATCAGGATACCGGCCAGCAGCGTTACGCCGACCATTCTCCAGTAGTGTGGCTTGATTGCGGCCTTTGCCGCGATCTTCAGTTCAGCTCTTGTCTTCACCATCAAATCTCTCCTTCTCTTTTACATATATTTTTTAATTCGCCAATCACTTGCCCGCCACGAAGTACAGCGTCATGTCCTCCTCCGGCATAAAGCCCTCCTGGGCATACGCTTGGGTGCACTCCCAATCGGCGAACATGGAGATGTACTCCTCCGGGCGGGAAACGCCGGTCGCAACGCCCTTCGTAACCTCGAAAGTCTGCGTCCTCTCGCTGTCTGTGTCCGGGTCGAACACCAGCGTCAGCGTTACGGTTTCGGCGCTATCAAAGGCGTCTTTATATGTCTGGGGTGCCTTCGGCGGGGCAACGTTATAGAACATTTTCCCCTCGCTGAGCACTGTCTTCGTGCCGTCTTCGCGCCAAAGGAACATTTTCATGCCCTGGATTTCCAGCGTCTCAGGGTCGAACCTGTACTCTGTGCAGAGCCTGTCCCCATTGCGCATCTCTGGCGAGGCATCGCCAAACTGTGCCTCACTAACTTCCTTGGTGATGGAGGTGACCAGCGTTGTGATACTATCCTCCTCCGTGACGCTCTCAATTTTTTCCTCCGGCACGACCATAAGCACTAGCGACTCCAGCTTGGACTGATATGTCGAGATAAAATCATCCCTCTCCGGGAACACCCACTGATACGGAGCTGTGCCACTGGTGTAAGCACTCATAGTCTGCTCCGCCAAGCTACCTTCCTCATAAAGGCCCTCGCCGACAATCTCATCCGTGCGGTAAAAAATCTTGTCCTTCGTAATGGCATCCACGCTATGCATTTCCCAGCTGCCGTCTTCGTTGTACCAGTTGCAATCATAGGACACCGAGTCGTACTTTTCAAGCAATGCATTGTTCATGTTCGTCTGTGTCACCTTTGAGAGTAGCTCACCGCCGTTCAGCTCGCCCTCATTGGCCGCGCCACAGGCATCAAGCGCCAGCGGCAGCGCAAGCAACAGGCTTAAAATTCGTTTTTTCACACTTGTATCTTCCTTTCTTTTCTTCTTTCGCCAGTCGACAGGGGAGGTCTCGTTTTACTCTGATTTGCCCTTATAGAAACCTCCCCTTATCAACCACGTAATTTTCATTCTGTTGTATATCTACTGAGATTAAACAGCTCATAGGAATAATAGAGCGGATTGTTTTCTCATAAAAAGGGCTTAGAACCGAATTTTTGGTATAACAAAGCAACGGGGCAAAGAATTTTCATTGTCCCGTCTGGTTGTTATGCCAAATTTGAAAATACTCAATAGTAAATGTGAACCCATGCTATTGAAAAATTTGTCGTATGTTGTTATAATCTGATATGTATGGTGTACCAAACCGTTAATAGTACAACAGAATGAAAATTATGTGATAATCAGCCCCAGCCGTTCCACCTGTAGGGCGTGGACAGCTCCGCTCTCGGCAGTGTAAATACGGGTGGTGTTCACGCTGGAATGGCCCAGAATATCCGCCAACCGAGAGAGGTCTTTTTCCAGTGAGTAGTAAGTCCTGGCAAAGAGATGACGCAGATTGTGCGGAAATACTTTCTCCGGCGCAACGTTCGCGCTCTCGCACAGTTTTTTCATATCCCGCCAGATATTCGATCTGTCTAACGGTTTGCCTGTTTTTGTCACGAAGACTGGCCCTGCCGGTCTTTTTTGTTTTTGAAGATAATTTTTCAGCAACTGTCGCAGTTTTCCTGGTAGAAACACTATACGCCGCTTGCCTTTGTTACAGACCTCGGCGCGGCCAATCTGCACTGCCTCAGCAGTAATGAATTGCAGTTCGGACACCCTGATGCCAGTGGCGCAGATAGTCTGAATGACCAGGGACAAACGCTCGTTTTCCCGCCGCTCCGCCGCCCGAACCAGGCGGACATATTCGGTCTGGGTCAGTTTCCGTCCCTCATCACGGAACGGAGAGTGCTGTATCCTCAGTGGCTTGACGGCTAGCTCCTGCCAGCCCATAAAAACAAAAAAGCCATTGGTAGCGGCAAGCATGGAGTTGACGGTGGTCGGGGCGTAGGTATCAGCCAATTCCGCTTTCCAGCGGAGCAGGGCATCTTTTGTCAGTGGCTTCCCGCCGAGAAATCCCAGCAAAACGGTAAGATTGTAGACGTACTTCTGAATGGTTGCCGATGCGCGCTCCAACTCCTGCAGGTATCGAGCATAGCGGCGGATATAGGCCACTGTCAGTTCGTAGTTTTTTCTTTTCATAATGGTATCCTCCTTGGAGATAATATCGTTATTGTACCGAATAGATGCTTTCCGTATACATCTTTCAATTATCCCGTTGGAGGTCCGTCCTTATGCCGACAATCAGGTCGTGGAACACCACATCAATCTCTGATTCCTCATCTATTATTGATCATCGATTCCATATCTTCTTGATACGTTGAATCAAATGCTTTCTCATTGCAGTATACCCACTGATAAACCATCTCACCGTATAAATATTTTTTTAGGTATGTATTGGTAAATGTTGTCTTTTGTAATAACAGCCACATCATGACTATCCAAAATCCCATCAGCATGGCAGTAGTTCGTGAGATGCTAAGCGTGCCAATGCTATGCTAGCGTTATCAACACTATCATAATACTAGCTGTTATGCATAACACTAACAATGTATAACAACACCTGGCAGGAGCGGTTTTTGGGTTATGCTGGCAAAGCAGACGGGGCAAAAACTGCAAGTCCTGCGAAGCACCCCCTAGCCCTCGGCGATTGAGAGCGCAAATCTGACAATTTGCAAAGCCTCGTTTGCGCCCTACCGGGGACTGTGCCAACGCAATGGCAATGGCATTGGCTGTCTTGCAAGCAAAAATTCACCCTCTACCGCTATGCCAAAAAAAGAATAGAATAGAAAAAGGCCAAGAAACCTAGTATTTACAAGGAGTTTGCATTTTTTTCAATATCATATTTGAGATTACACAAACTCATTAGTTCTTGTTACATAGCTGGTATCTTAAGAGCAAAAACCTTCTTTCAAGCCGTTTTTATGGTGTATACTTTGAGGGGCAAAGTATTCCTTACCCCCCTCATTTTTTCATATTACTGCGTTACAGTGTCATTTCCACAGCTCCATCATATGAATTACCTTCTACTGTGCAAATGATTATACAATAAATACAGCCGAACAAAAAAGTATTGTATTTTCATTATTTTATAAAGACCATTAATAATTTTTCCAAAATAAAAAATGATAGTTAAGATAAATACCAAATGTCAAGGGTCGGAATCGAGCCAACAACACGATAATTTTTTCAGTTCCCTGTTCTACCAACTAAACTATCTTCGTTCTAATGAATGCACCAGAATCCACCCCCAAGACAACTTGATAACAATAAAAATACTGAATATACGGGGCTTCTAATAGACTTTTCATATTTGCATAGTCTATATCTTTTTTATCAAAGTCATCTCTTCTATTTAACGAAATGGGGTCTCCTTTTCAACCGCCTTCATCACTTCATCTGCAGGTAGTAAGGACGATAATGACTTTTTGGTTTTCTCTTGATGATATACCTCTAAAATCTTTTCGTGCAACCTGTCACTGAATTCCTTGGTAATAGGATAACAGATATCCTGATACACTGGCTGGTTGTCTTTAAGGACCCGTTTTGTCTTATAGTTTGGCATGGCAATGAATTCCCCCTTCCTTCCCTGCAGAATGGCGATATGATTTATGACAAATTCTTGCCCCAAATAAACCCTGACAAGTCCCCTGATATTACTTCCTTCTCGTTGGAAGGGTGTTACCTGGACATTGAAGTCTAACTTACCATCTGTATATTCCGGGTTATTAAATGTAATTTCCTCAAAATTTCTAATCTGGAATGCCTCCATGACGGCCCCATATAACATGTCACGGAACTCTTTCGTTATTGGATTACAAATATTTTTATACTCAGCCGCTTTTTCCCCATATCCTCCAGAGCGATATCTTGGCATGGAAATAAATAAGCTCTGATTTACGTTATTCTCCAAAATCGCTATGTTCGTCACTTTGAAACTGTCCCCGAACACGGCTGTCGCAAATCCTCTGAGATGTGCCGTCTTCTCTTTGACTTCCCTTTTCTTTTCCCAATCCTTTATTTCGCTCACTTTTATTGTACACTTCATAGTTTCCTCCTGTTCATGGTAGTCCTTCTTTTCCTATCTTCAAATCCTTTCCCCGGATATAACATGGCATTCCCGCAAGGGTCTGTTCGGAATATTGCCCCTCCAACCAGTGAAAAAGAATGGTTATGATATCAGCTTCTTCATAATAAAACCACAGGGGCTCAGTATGTGTCCTTATGATATTCACATACATCTCAGGTAGCGTTTCCATCTCTTTCCCTGTTTTGCAGACTGCACCCTGATGGATATTAGCACCCAATTCCGGTACATGAACCCACCAGCCACTGATTATTAAGATTTGGGACCCATCTGAGGTCTCTACTTCTGCTATGTCACATGGCAGATAATCGAAATCCATCATAAAAAGTTCTTCTTCTACGGTTCCCAGACGATACGCTTTTTCCATTAATCCCCCTCCACGTCAGGCATGCATCGGATAATCAGGCGCATTGTTCCTTTATATTCGCATGTTACCAAGGTTAATTCTTCCTTTCCGTCCTGCCTTTTGACTGATATATCATCAGGAGTCGTTACAAAAGCTTCCTTCACTCGGTAAGAATGAACGGTTCCTTCCGAATCAATCACCTTCACCTCGTCCCCGGTCTTGACCTGATTTAAATGTTTAAAGATTGGACCATACCGGCTCCCCCGGTGACCGGCCAGGACACAGTTTCCCAAATCTCCGATTCCGGCCGTATCTGATAGATGTCCTACTGCATGGGAAAGCTGTGCTTTCCCTTCTCCTTCCATAATCGGATACTTGATTGCAAGGGACTCAATTTGAATTATGCCAATCGCACTTTCTGGAAAATCTAATGTTTCATCAGCCAGAATGCTTCCCTCTGCCCCCTTGTCAGAATGAATTGGCGAATCCCTGATATCCTCATGTTCCTGGCTTATATGAATCTCAAATTCAGATATCAGCTTATTTGTCTGTATTCTCCCATATATCTGATAAAGAAAGGGAACAGCCATAACAGCTGCCCCCATAATCAATATACCACACAGGATGAACTTACTCCACTTCACACAAAAACCTCCTAATGTTTTGGAAACAATGGAACCACCTTTTTCTCTTCCTCCACTCCTGCCTTCTTTTTCCTATTACTCACTCCGCATCTTCTGGTAAAGTTCATACTCCTCATGGTCTAGGCTAATGATATACTCTGGACACATACCAGCCGCCTCCTGTGACTCTTCTGCATTTCTTACCTTTTTAATCAGACGGAGTAATACAAAACTTTCCTTTGTCAATGATAGGCTTTGCTCAAATGTCAATGATGTCTCCAGAACAGATTTCTTTTCCATTACGCTTTGCTTTAAACATTGGTTCAACCCCTTCATACGCCCTGCGGCAATAACAACCGCCGCCTCCGATACTCCTGAGCTTTCCCACTCTTTATGTAGCTCTTGAATCAATGTTTCCATATTTTCAACTGCATTTTTCCATGTCAACGTACTTTGCATGTTCTTTCCTCCCTGCTTTTTCTATAAACTTCCCGGACCTCTTCCATGTTAATTCCTGTGGCCTTCCAACTCAAATGCGTATTCTTTTCCCATGTTACCTCATATACAATATTTTCTGGTTTCGGCTCCTCATCGCTTGGGTACCTGCCATACAACCGTATTTTTTACACCTAGCTGACAGTTCCTGTTTTAAGGGACATTAAAATAAAATCCTCTTTATGATAAAGCCTCCATAATTTTATACTTAAATCCGTTAAAGTCTGTTATAATCTAATCTTCAGCCAAAAAGACATCGTGCTCCCTTTCATAGTCTTTTTCAAGTTTCCATTTATGGCAAATGATGTGATTGCGTACTAAGTTCATATTCACTCCATTAAACCAGAGAGGGGCACTGCCACCATATTGACTCAAATGTTCCCATCGCAAAAAATCTTCTTTAAGCTCTGTTCTAAATTTACTGGCTTATTCTTTTCCATTTAACCTACTACTACTATCTCGGCCGTCCAATCATGACAATTTTTCTCTTTCCTTGTATGCTTCTATAAACAACACCGTTTTTTTCGTTGGCAGCTTCCACCACCATGCCATCACCCACATACACTGCTACATGGCTGATATTTAAAAAACGCCCATTCTTGGAATAGCTGTAGAAAATCAAATCTCCGGGCTCCATATTCTCATACTCAACCAGATAGTTATTGTCATAGCACATCTGTGCCTCACTCGCAGCCGTATTCGAGCCACCATATAAAAGGCTTACTCCAGCCTGTTTCCACGCATAATATGCCAATGAACTACAGTCAAAATATTTTCCAGTGTCTCTATAGTCCTGGCTATATGGATAACCAACCTTAGAAAGCACAAACGCAACGACTTTCTTCCCATTTTCATCAGATACTGCGTCCAGTATGGCCTGATACTGCTCACTGGTGATTATGGAACTGCCAGAATCCGCCCCTCCATCTGGCCGTCCCATAAGTGCCAGGCTGTCCGGTTTCATAAGTTCAAGAAGGATTTCATGCTGCTGTTCATCAAAGCCATATTCTGTCCCCATCTCTAAATAACTCTTCATAGTAATGTTGACACATTTCACTTCATAATCTGTATCGTCCTCATCAGAGCCCGGTTCTGTCCTACTTGTTACATCATAACTACGCATATCATTAAAGACGGTCCTTAAATTGGCCTTAGCCACGTCCGTCATGTCGGTTGCCGTATCCCCAATCCCATATTTCACCATATACACAGCCAGAATGTCATAATAATTATCAGGTTCCCCTATCCCCTCATAATTGACATATATTTTCTCACTCCAGTCATAACCACTTATATCATTTAACTCTGCATCTACGGATTGGTTGAATTCTGCCACATATCCGTCCAAAACCGCCTGGATGGTCTCCGTAGAGGATATGGATGGAAACAAAATAGCAAACGGTGAATTGTAAATCATTGCGATTACTGCAAGTACCGGGACTACCACGATTGCAATTAATGCTGCCAAACCTACAAAGGAGCCGCTTAGATACTGCATGAGTATCTTAATCATCATTTCAACCTGGACTTTTATTGTCTTTTTGGTTGCTTTTACCATCTGCTTCTGGTTTTCTCCGAAAGTCCTCGTCTCTGAGATATACCTATTCATCATTCTTGTCCGGGTTTGGACTTTCATGACTGTCTGGCTGGAATTGTGATTCCCCGCTCTTGCTTTGGACTGGTCTGCAGCACTTCTTCTGTTCCTCACACATTTTATGGAGGTTCCTCTCTGCTCTGTACGGAACGTCCTTCCGGTTTCGGCAGGCTCTAATCCGGACTCCTTCCTCTGAATTTTATCGTGGAACCATACCTGCTTAATCCTCCGTTTCTGTCGGATTGTGTTTTTCCAATGGTGGTATCTTTTTAAATCTGCAACTCCTCGGACCGGCCTTGTGGACGTTTCCATAAGAATCCCCGCCTCAAGAACCTCATTTCCGCCTTCCATATTGGAAAGTGCCTTCTTTGCACCTGCCATTCCTGCTGTCTTTAAAATACATCCATGTCTTTTGTCCGTAACCCGCGTTTTGCTGGGGCGCTGATTCAGAGGAGATGACGCTGCAGTTGTTCGTCTTTGATATACTGTACCGCTTCGCCCTTTCAAGCTGCCTTTAATGGGCACCGCCTTAAATACCAGAGTTTTTTTCTCACTCACTTTGGGACCCTTGGTAATTGTTAAAACTGCTCTGCCCTTTAACTGAGCCTGCCTCTTTTCCTTTGTATGCAGCTTGGGTTTTTCCTTTACATGTATCATCATCGGTTTGTCATCGACTCTCTTTATCTGCAACGTTGCCTCCTCCTTCTATCCATTATTCCATTGGTTTTAACAAAAGATAATGTATCATTACATATAAATCCCTCCTGATATATGGTTTTAATAGTTCACGCCGATATAATCTAAAACCTTGTTAAGCCCCAGACCACCCAGTTCTACATCTCTCATGCAGTATTCATATATGTCTGGGTGTGTTAGCTTCATTTTTTGAAATCGGTTAGGCTCTTTTTCCAAATGAACTCCCAGCATACAGAACATGCAACCACTGCGTTCCAATCCTGTCGTTACCAAATGGTAGCCCTTTCCCCGTGGTAATTCTTTTTCCACGATATCTCCATAAATCGAAGCATAGGGTACTTCAAAGATACGGATATATTGAAGTACATCTTCCTCTTTCCAGAATGACATCGGCGTTGATTTTGGCTCCCTAGCCTCGAATGCGTTACAGCCATGTTTCAGCCACGCAGTTGTCCTCAGGCGGCTTTCTACTGCCATGGTGGCAATCATGCACTTACTACCGGTCATACGTTCAAACCGATGAAAAGGCGCCTTTTTCATATGATAGCAACACTTCGCGTCTATTTTAAAGGGAGCGTCAACCAGAAACAGCCATTTGCTCTTATCGTACAGTGAAATCCTGCCCTGTTTATCAAGGGCGGTTCCTTTAAGCATTTTGGCCCGTTGTGATTCTTTCCCACTAATTAAATCAAGCCGATACTGATGAACAGCATCAGCAACTTCCTTTGAAATCACTGGATATCCATATTTATTGATTACTTCCTTGAAACTGTATTTAGGTTTTAACCATGTGACATGTTCTGTTCCTTTCACAAATGATCGTATTTCTGGGTACTCCAATCCTGTGTCCGCAAAGACTGCCTGTATATCCGGATAAAGTCCCCTGGCAATATGGAGAAGGACTGTACTATCCTTCCCTCCACTAAAACTGACATGAATGTTTCCATTCCATGCCTCATACCACTCCTGGATTCTCTGCTGCGTTTTCCGTATCTTAATCTCCAATGGAAGATTCTGTAACTGCTGTAATTGCCATCTCTCCATGTTTATCAAAAGGAGAAAGATATCTTTTACGCACGCACAACTCCATTCCTCCTTTCGATTTTTAATAAAAAATAACGGCCTCTTCATTGGGCCGTTTAACGTTTTTTAGATTCTTTCTGATTTGATTGTTTCTGCTGTGGCTCTGTTACTGGCAGTTCATCGGCTACTTTCGTATCATTTAGACATTCGTAAGTAGCACCTAAATCAATGTCTTCAACACTCACCACCTGGTAACTCCTTACTAAAAAATCGGCATTATTGGCAATCCGTATAAAATCAGATTCCCTTATCTCCGTATAGCCATATCTCTCTTCTAATAGCCTCAATACGGAATGGATTAACTCAATCGTCAATATCCTCTTTTTGTATATACTGGTGCTGACAACCCATTCACCGTTTATATTCAGATATTTAATTTCCATTCTGTTTCAGCCTTTCTGTTTCTATCTTTTCGTGAAGGTTGGTATTATACAGCCTATAAAGGTCTGTGTCTTTTGAAATCGTATTATCAAATGGAATGACAACATTTCCACATTTAATCAGCCCTGTACCGCTTTGCGCATGAGTGACAAATCGCAGTTGCGCGTCCGATACACCAATTATCTCCGACATCTTGGCGCTATCTGGGTTAGCCTGTTTTAAAAGCACGACAAACTCAGAATTAGATAACATCGTAGTTGCAGTATAATTCTGCAGCAGATCAAGGAGGTTTTGCGTCAATCCGGTACAAAATCCCCCTTGTTTCCTTACCTTTTTCCAGAGTCCCTGCAAATATCTGGTACTGTACTCAGAATTTAAAAGGACATGGAACTCATCAATATAGAGCCATGTCGCAATTCCTCTTTTTCCATTTTGAATAATTCTACTCTGAATGGACTCCATCATAACCAGCATGGCGATAGGGGAAAGTTCCGGTCCAAGATCCCTGATTCCATATACCGTAAACCGATTGTTGACGTCCACATTGGTCTGATGGTTGAAAATATTAAGAGAGCCGTTAATGAAACGGTCCAGAGATAATGCAATATCCTTGGACTCCTCAGCCTCATCTTCCATGAGTATCTTATAAAAATCTGACATAATGGGATTCCATCGGACATTTGACCGCACAATGTTTAAATACATCTTCCTAACATCACGGTCAATAATGGATTTCTGCCTGGAATTTAATGACTCTCCAATGCACTGCTCACACAGGCCCAGCATAAATTCACCTTTTTCCCGAATTAGGCCTTTACTGTCTGTCAGGTCCAATGCCTCTATATCAAGAGCCAAAGGATTCACGTAGTTATCCGTATACGTAGACATATTGATAACTGCCCCATGATAGGTACGGGCAATATCAAAATATTCATTCATTGGGTCAATGATAATAATTTCATCTTTTCCATGATTTGCTGGGCTAGAAAGGAATACTTCCCCCATAGCCATTTTACTGAAAAAGGATTTTCCACTTCCCGGAACCCCAAATACAAACCCATTTCCATTGAGTAGGCGTTTCCGGTTTCCCACAATGATGTTTTTGCTGACCTGATTGATTCCGTAATAAACTCCGTCCTTATCGTTCAACTCTTGTACATTAAATGGCATTAAAACCGCCAGGCTCTGTGTCAGCATACTTCTCATTGTTTCAACCTGTCTGACTCCAATCGGTAGCGCTGTATTTAATGCCTCCCTCTGTTTCAGATAATGCACATCTATCGTACAGGAGTTACGTTTTCCGATTGTTTCTACTGTTTCCGTTATACTGTCCAACACTTCTTTGTTCTCCCCCATCAATATGATGGTAACTGCTACAAAAAACAGACATTGGTCATTCTCCCGGACATCATCCATAATGGTTTCAATCTCTTTTTTCTCAATCCTCTTATTATATGAAATTTCCGAAGAGAAATCATTATTCTTATTCCGTACTCTTTGCTGTTTAATAATGTCACTCTCAATCCCCAGGTACTTTTTCTGTAGGATTTTTGTTGTAAAGTCTTTGGGGACTGGAACTACATCAATCGAAGTGATGGAATGAACCGGCAGGCTTGTAATCTCATTGAGGAACCGATCTGATAGGCTGCTAGGGTATTTTTTAATGAATAATGCCCGGCAGAATTTTTTCTCATCCTTAAAATATGATGGGTAAAACTGAAGTAACCCATTACACAAATCATTCCGGAAATCTGCACCTACCCTCCTCGCCTCTTTTATCTGGAAAGAAAAACGCTCTTCCTCTCCTAGATGATAAAAGTCAAACAGGGTCCGAATCCGCTCATCTCCATTTAATGGTACAATCTCAGCATCTAGTTCACCAAAGGCTTTATGGATAATCGCTTCCAATGTTGCAAACTGTGCCTTGGCTTCCTCAAAGTTCTTCCGTTCAATCGTAATTGTCAAATAACGCTCCTGTTCAATTCCCTGCCTTCCCTCCTGGATTTTTTCTTCGATAATATCATTGTAGATTTTCCGGTATGGGTCAAAACCATCGTTCTGGCTTTTTAGATAAACATGCTCCCTGAGTCTCTGCATATCCTTATTTTTATTGTTGATGGTGATTTTAAAACTGACATCAAGAGAATTTAAGAATTTGCAGTACCGTTCAAAAAGGGTTATCTGCTCTTCTTCATTTGTTGTTGTATAGTTAATGTCCCGAAACAGATAACATTTACTGTAACGGTTTTTTGAGACTTCAAATATCCCATTTTCCGCAATTTTCAGTATCTCTATCGTTTCCTGTATGGATTTAGGGGTCCGGTAAAGCGGTTCGCTTGCCTTTTTAATCTCCTTAAACCCGCCTGATAAAAAACTCAAAAATAACCTCTCTTTCCGCAGCCGGACCATACCGGCTGCTAAACCAGAATTGCCCGCCTAAGGGGATTATTCCTTTCCTTTCTTTACCCGTTTGGAAGATGGCCTATTTTTTCTCTCTACCTCCTCCAAATACTGTTCCTTGATTCTTGCATCCCCTTCTGTTGATACATATAAAAGCGGGCGATTTTTAAAGACCATCTGGAATTTACGCCTCATGACCTCATAAAATCCCATTCCGTTATAGGAATAGAATCCACCTAAGGCAATCGGAACAATGACCGGCACTGCCACATAAACGCTTACGGTAAGCCCCACCAGGGGATAAAGCCCCAGGACAATAGCCCCGCCAGAGAGGATGGACGCCAGGGAATACACAAACTGTTTGGTTGTAAGTCCCATGACCAATGTTTCCTTATATTGCTCTATATCTTTGTTGATTTCAATTACCATACATCTCACCTCACTTCTGCACCCATTCACAAGCTTCTTTATAAATGGTTTCGTCAATCTCAATTAAAATACTGTCCCTATTTGATTTCAGTGCAGCCTCGCCCATGGAGCCACTTCCACAATACTAATCTAAAATCAATTCGTTTTCTTGTGTGACAAATTCCAAGATTGTTTTAACAGCGCTACGAGCTTCTCTGCCTGGTGACGCCGCACTACCTTTTGGGGCGGTGGTACGTCAAATACCACAGGCAGCATTCCTGACGCTCCCGACATATAATGTACGGTTCCCGGTTCTGCCTTGTCCTTTTTTGCATCTGGCCTTAGGTACCTAGCTTTTCCTTTCGTGAACATCACAACCTGCTCCGTATTGTGGGCTTTTCTGCCCGTATTGGATACGAAGTTCCCCTTTTTCCACGGGACTGAAGCATAATAAGTAAGACCGGCCCGCTTTGCCATATCTTCTAACTTGAAAAGATAGCGGAAGTTCTCTCCATTCTCTTCTGGAAGGAATTCAACTAGAAAACACCCTGGTTTTAATACCCGGTACTTTTCGTCCATATCCCGTTGTGAATAGTTAAAATTGGAATAACTGGAAGTGAAATTGCGGTTCCCTCCTTTATGTGATTTTGGCATATCATATAGGGAATCCATAATGATTGCATTAATTGAATTATCTTGAATGAATGATAAATCTCTCTCATCCCCACTGATAAGCATACAGGTAACCTCGTGATTCTCCTTGTCTACTCCGGTAACAATGTATACTTCACGAGCCAGCCGTGTAAACATTCCCTTGTCAATCCCCTCATAAATGCGCGCACGGATGGATGGCTCTTTCACCTGCATCCTGGCATTAATCACACATTCCTTTGCTTCTTCCAGTGTAAAGTAATCCATATCCTGAAAATATTCAAATAAAGTCCCTTGTATCCCTCTCGATTTCATCTTGCTGTTTCCTATCGGATTTTATCTTTTAACTCAGGCTTAATTAGGATATCATTCTCCCGTTCATATCCTTCCAGGCCCTTTGCATCCATTCGTTTGAGTGATTCTACGTCAAAAATATAAAGTGGGTAATCGTTAAATCCACTCCTCTTAGACAGTCCAGTGGGATATGCAACTTCACTTTTTTCTAGAAAGTTCGCTAACTCCGGGGTATTTACCACATCAATATACGCGCAATAATGTGGCAGATTTCCTTTTAAATTCATAGTTACATCTGCATAGAAATCTGGTTCTCCTTCCGTTATCGCATACATCTGGATAGCAAGGCTGCGATTACTCATATAGCTGCCTATATCAAATACTACACTTAACTGCTCTCCATTCCTGGATTGAAACATAAATGATTCCACCTTATTCCTCCTCTATAGTCCAAGTGCCCTGCTCGTTAATGTCTGGGCTCCCTTTACACTTCCTACTGTAAGGGCAACCGTAAATGTCATTTCACACAAATAAATGAGTGTCTGTGCCCAGTCAGCATAACTCCCCGTGAATTCTGGCAGACCTGCGTTGATGAACTCATTACATAACATGATAGCCAGCGCCATTGTCACTGCCTCAAATACCACTGATAAGAAATATTTCATGTAAGACACGGCAGTGTTACTCACATTCCTGTTCCCAGCAAGTGTCGCCATTGCAATAGCTCCCATTGGTACAATCACCAGGATTCTTAAAAATCGGAAATACACGGTGTAAATCATAAAAAAACCACAGATGATAATGATGATTGATAATAGTGCAGTCAGAATCAGCATAATAAGGCTTTCTCCAAAATCCAAATTTTTTATGATATCCGCCTGGGCACTGTCGATTGTCAGCGTACGGAATTGGCCGGAAGACAATATGCTGACCCAGTTCCCAATGGATTTAAAGAATGCTTTCATGATTGTCACATTATTTGCCACAAGCCATTCTGCAACTGTCAGTCTGATTAACAGTCGAAGCACTACTTCTAAGCGCATTTCCTCCCTGACGTCAACACTTTCTGAACAGAAGCCGATAACAAAAAACAGAACCACTAACGAAGAGCCAATTGCCACAAAGATAGGTTCTACCCCATCTACACTCTTCCATGGTCCTCCCCCTTTAAAATCAACTGGTGACTGTCCCAAAAGAGAAAATACAAGGTTTACCTGGTTATCCCAAAACCCGAATACGATTTCTAAGAGCGCAAGTATCTTGTCCCCAAGATTAAAAATATCCAACCAGTTCTCCTTTCCTCTGATTTTTTATCAGAACTAAAACCCCAAGAAGGTAAGTACCGTTGAAATTCCAGCCATCATAATTCCCGCCACAATTCCTTTTAACGCTGAATTCATTGTTGAGGAATCCTGTTGCTGGTAAGCCTGGGCAAATTCCATGATGTTTTTCGCCAGAATAATGACACCAACCGCTCCTATGATTGCAATCAGCAATGTTTTCAAATTCTCAAGCGGCTGTATAATTGCGGTTGTTCCAGTTGCATAGGCGGTTATGTTCATTAAAAAAGCCCCTTCCATTCCTCCCGCCAAACTACTTAACACATTCTTTTTTCTGCATGCCTTTTTCCCAGGCGTCTTAACCCTATTTCCCTGCATAATAAAAACTCTCCTTGCCTTTTCATTGATAGCAGGGCCGGAAAATAGAAACCAGCCGCCAATGTGTAGGAGGACGTCTGGCTTATAGAATCCGGCCGTGGACCCACACTTCCATATCTGCTTCTGGTTAATGGTTACTCTATGTCATCGGGGTAAACCCGTTATTTTAACACACGCTTATCCAGAACTCGCCTTTAGTGATTCAAACGCTACTCTTGCTCCCTGTAACTGCTCCACACTCGTAGCAGGATAAAAGATACTTAGGATATCTTCCGTTGGCATTCCGCTCTCCATCATATGGTTCAATTCTTCTTTCTGCTCTGGTGAATACTCCCATTGGAGCATACGATTTACAAGCGTGTCCGGTCCGACTAATTTTTTTCGGCTTGATGACCGTTCTTCCTTGTCCACAGCAGTTTCAAGCTCATTTTTTATATCTGGTGTATACTCCAATTCTGTTTCCAGTTCACGCCCCATCTGCTCTTTCTGCTGCTGTTCATCAAGGTTCCGGAACCGCTGCTGTAAATCGTTCCCTGTCAGCAGGCTGCACTCTTCATAGGAAATACAGTCAATGTAGATGTTATCACCTTTCTTTTGCCGGTTTTCATAATATTCCATGGCCTTCGGATTTAAAAGTTCAATCGCCGGGCCGATTACGCCGTTACTGCTCATTGGGACATGCACATACGCCGGCCCCTTCCCATCAGCTGTCTGATTGAAGACTGGGTGTCCAAATGGCAGGTACTTATTATCAATAATTGGGTCAAATCCTCTTATAAAAATAAGACATTTCTTATTGTTGAGTTTCCTGGTCTCATCTGGGGTTAATAACTCCCTTCCCAGAACATCATAATTTCTTGAGGAACTTCCCTGCCTCCCCCTCGTCTCCCCGCTTGACTTTTTATCAATGGTCCCTTTCCCAAGAAGTTCTGACACATACTTATGCGTACTCTGTTCATTCCCCCCCAAATAGATAAGAGTGTCACAATTTCCAGGTATTGTTTCCCAAGTATCCTTAAATAAGGCCTTAATCTGGGCTAGGTTCTGTATTATGATGATGGAACTAATTTCACGGCTTCTCATGGTTGATAGGAGAGAGCAATAGTCATCGGGCAACGCAACATTGGAAAATTCATCTAACATGAACGTAACATGGATAGGAAGCCTCCCCCCATAGTTAAAATCTGCCTGGTAATAAAGCTCCTGGAAAATTTGAGTATATAACAGACCTATTATAAAATTGAGGGACCGATCATTATCCGGAATGACACAGAACAATGCAGTCCTTGTCTTTTCATCACCGTTCACTCCCAGTCCCAATTCTGCCAGGTTAAGCTCATCTTTACTGAGTAAACGCAACACCTGTCTATTTTCCAGAAAGGCCAAACGGGAATTCGCGCTGATGATAATACTGCGTACCGTATCCCCAGCTCCCCGCATACATTTGTTATATTGCTTAATCGCGGGATGATTGGCCCCTAATGGAGAGGTTTCTTCCAAAAAACGCATACGCACATCTAAACGGGACGGTTTATTTTGCTCCGTCACCTCCGCCTCCGACAATAATTTCAGCACCGTTTCAAAGTTCCTCTTGGTCAGTGGTTCCTCCATCCAGACATAATAAAAAAGGGCCTGCAATAACAACCCTTCTGCTTTCTCCCAAAATGGATCAGAGGGTGTAGCTCCCTTTGGTGTTGTGTTGGATATTAAATTTGTAATCAGCTTTATAATATCGGTTTCTTCTCGAATATAGGAAAATGGGTTATAACAATCTGACTTCTCCATTTCCAATAGGTTAATCACTTTAACACGGTAACCATTATTTTTTAACATCTGGCCACAGCTTCTTAATATTTCTCCTTTCGGATCGGTGCAGATAAACGAGCAATTTTCCGGCATATTCATGAGCTGGGGCTTAACCACATAAAATGTTTTTCCGGCACCTGAACCACCTATCACCAAGACATTCCCATTTAACCCTATTTTCCTGAAATTCAATGACATTCGCACATTCTGGCTTATAATTCGGTTATAATTTTCATTCTTATCCATTAATGCCTGATTCACCATACGCACATCCGCAAACCGGGCTGTGCCATATTCTTTTCCCGGCATTAAGTTCCTTTGGCTTGTGTAATACATAATTAGAACCATCACATATATTCCCACCGCAGCCATGACCGCCTTAAATGTAGTATCATTCAGATAATTTCCAAATGGCCTGACGGATATTTGGTTGAATGTCTCTATAAAGTGATTGAAGTCTATCCCTGGATACCAAGCGGCATTTAAAAGATATCCTAGATATGCACTTCCGACCGCACCAAGCATTAAAAATGCAATCGAAAGATTTTTTTTCTTCGGTTCGATTATATTCACCTCTTTCTACCCAGTGATTCAACATGGCTCTTAGGTTTTATCTTCTCATAGCGCCGATGCACTTCTGCACTCACCGGGTCATAGTGTGAATTGTACAAATCGCCACCTTTCATGGTATGGAGAATCTGGTTATCCATCGAATATATTTTATAATCCTTCTCCTTGTTCAGAAACGTCAGCACCGTTTTACCATCATGAATTTCCATGAGGTTGTCTTTATTAAGCCACAGGCATGTTCCCTCCCCTCCAGGTATCCTGGTTTTAATTGCATGTTCATTTTCTTCCACAATCATCTTCCGGTTAATTGTGATATCTACCAAATCCAAATTTTTTGAGGAAGAGATGACGCGCATTCGATTGGTTAGGTCCCTATATCCCGCAATACGCCGTTCAAACGCTTCTTTATCCATAATAACTTTGTGCTGTCCCTGCGTATCACCTTTGTCCAGCACGCCAATCGTCTCTAGCTGCCGGATTGCCTCCTCCGCCTGTGTGCGGTCAATATGGAAGTTATCTTTGATTACGTCCACACTGATGGTCTGTTTCTCCATAGCAAAAAGACCTACTTTCTCAATCAGCCCTCCAAGCAACTCATTTACCCGCTCTGCTTCATCGGTGTGGACCAGGTCTTTTCCCTGTTTCTGGGTTTTTAAAAAATCCATAAGTTTATTCAGTTCCTTCTCATTCCCATTTTTCAAATAGTCATCCAAGGTGGCAATACGACCAACCTTTAATTTCTGAATCATCATATTGACCCTCGGCACTGCCTCAGTATGAAAAATGATTTCCGATTTCCCATCAAATTTATTCACATCTGGCAGTACTGCATATAGGATTCCATACTTCTTCGCTAAGCGCTCCACTCTTTTTATTTCCTGGCTGTCGAACTGGAATACCTGTAAATCTCCACCTTTTAAAAGCAGCTTTTTCATATTGGTTTTTCCTTGAAGTTTTTCATACTCAATCATTCCAACCAGCAAATCCAGTACTTTCTTCATCTGTTCCATAGTTCCGCTTCCTATTTTTATGGCAATCTCTACACCATCATAGGCAACTCTGATAATCTGGATTGCCTCCCCTATTTCCTCTGACATGCACCATTCACCTCCCGTAAATCAGCCTCTCTCTTAATACGTTCTTTGACAATATCAAGATTAGGCTCCCGAAGTTCCTCCTCTGACACCTCGATGTGATAAGCGGACAGAATATCCAACAGGTGCCTTACTGCCTTTTCCTCTTCCTGGCGGTACATTTCAAGGGCCACCAGCAGATTTTCTATCCGATTAATCCAATCCGGCCTAAAATCCACCATTATCTGATATTTTTTAAAAACAGATTCCCTATCCCTATCACCAGACATTAATTCATCAATCAATTTATTTGTAAGCTCTTTGTCCCCGGTTTTACAGGCAAATTGTAAAATAAATTCCTTCTCTGCTTCCGAAAATACATGTGTTACACATGCCATTACTTTTATTGCTTCTGATATCTCTTGAAGTCCCATCTTACTCCTCTCTGCCATTTTCATAGATTGCAATCTGTATGATTTCCGCCATCTGTTCTGCTGACGGCTTCTTATGAATCAATAATTTAAGTTGCTCTTCCGTCAGTCCCTTTTCGATTGCCAGACGTATCTGGGCCAGTTGCTGTGCCGAAAGTTCACTTTCCGTTACCAAGCGCACTAAGTCGTTTTTTTTCTTATGGTACAGGAGGGAAAAAAACGATTTAACCGCATGAACATTTCCTTTCGGCTGTACCTCAACTTCAATGGAGTTATCAAGATTCCAGGACATATGTTGGGATGGTACTGTAACAGTGGAAGTCAAGGGGCATTCCGGTTTTTTATTAGTTTTGATCTGTATGGAGTTTTCCATATTATCCCTATTTTTTTGTTCCTGCTCCTCGTCTTTCGTTCCCCGATACGCAAAATCCCTTTTTAATATTTCATTCTCTTCCCTTAAGCGGGCAATAGTCCCATGAGCTTCCGACAATTGATTTTTGAGTGCCACCTGTTGTTTGTCTTTCTCCTCCAGTTGCTGAACCATCCTGACCTTTTCCGTTTCATCTACCCGCATTGCTCCAAACTGCTCTAATTTTTCATTTAGCCGTTGATACCGTTTTTCCTGCTCTACAATATTGCTTACGACTTCCCTTACTTCCGCCAATACAATATTCGCATATTCATAACCACCTTCTGTTTCTGGTTTCACCTTTACCTTCTCTAACTCTGCCCATACTTTTTTTAACATTACACGGAGGGCATGGGCAGAACAGTCTCCTAACAATGCTGACCGGATTGTATCAACCGGGATTCCCTTATCGGCAAATTCAACTATAACCGCCATTTTCTGAGCACTCAGTTTTTCCGTGGCTATAAGTTCCATTACTTCCGATGGCAAGTCACTTCTCAATGCCTGAGAATAAATCTTCATCTGCTCAAACGAATAGCTGTTTCTTAAATACTGGTCTGTTTCCTCTTTACTCAGCCCAAAATACAAATCATCACATACTAAACAAACCACCTCTTCCGGCAGGCCCCGGGCCCGCATGGTAATTTCAATTGCTTTTATCTCCCTTGGGCTAAGCGGTCTTTTTTCCTGCATGAATTACCTCCCACTAAAAAAGCAGCCTATTGGGCCGCCTATCGTTTCCGCTCTTCCTTTTTATTGAGTATCTCCTGATGATGTATCTCTTCTATGGTTCGTTCCATACCAACTGCTTCAAGCAACACTTTGGCAATCCGTAGTTCTTTTCTAATAGTCTTTTCTTCTTCACGGATAACAGATAATCTATTTTTAAACTGTTCCTTCACGAAGACAACCTCTTCTACAGAATATCCTTGATTGCTTAATTTCATCAAATCTTCGGTCCATTTTTTATGCTCTTCTATGAAAAAAACATCACCCGCCTGGAAAGCATGTTCTGCTGGCTCTAATACCTCCATATCCTGTACCAGTAAAAACAGCTCTTTAAAATGGGCACGTTCACTAAACATATGCCGTCTTTTCCTGCTAATCTGTTTTTCACTCTCATGAAGCTCGCACTGTAGAGCCTGAATATCATTGAGGGAATGAATATTATGTCGGATTAAGAATAGATACTCTTCTTCCAACTGATGCATTTTCCGAATTTGGTCTTTGTACTTCCAAGCTTGGCTATATGGCCGTTTCTTTAAACGACCAATTCGATACAATCTGGAAAAATACTTTTTTTGAATTCCTGATAAGCCCGCCCGTTTATAATGCTTCACTCGACAACGGACAATCCTTCCTCCTTCTAGCCTTTTTCCCTGTTGCGTTTTGAAACTATCCTTGATACGTTCACAAATCCGCTCTTGCGTATATGCCTCTCCAAGTGTCTTACACCGTCTGAATGTACCCATCCCAGGGGGGCGGATTGCCAAGTATTTGCCTCTTTTTATCTCATATCCCTTCTGGATAAGCAGCTCCATGAATGTTTCAAACGTTGGTGCCTGAAGGATACATGCGTCCAAATCACGTTTTATCATATCGGACCAGAGAAACTTTCCATTTTTAGAATCATTCCATTCCGCATATGGCCGCTTCATTTCCTTATGTCCTGCTTCTATATTGATTGTAGATAACCCATACTCCTGACACAGCCGGTTTGTAAGCGGCTGGATAAATTTAGCCCAATCCCCCTTTTCATATCGGAATTTATGTCCGTCAATAAAATTGACACTGTTAAAAATAATGTGCCCATGGATATGATCTGTATTGTCATGCACCGCATAAACTGCTTCGTATCTGTCTCCTAGATATTCCTTCACAAACTTTTCTACAATTTGAAAGGCGGTTTCCTGATTCACTTCACCTTCGACAAATGATAAGATCAAATGGTATCCCTGCCTTTTATCCATTTTGGAAAACTGTTTTTTTGTCTGTTTCATCTGTTCATAGGCTCTATATGGCTGACAGTTCATTCCTCCAATCCATCGGCCTTGCCCGTTTTTTTCCGGCTCCAGGATATAATCAATGGCCTGCTTTAAATGCTTGCCGGCATATCCCCTCCCGCAATCCCCGATATATAAAATTTTACTAATTGCCAACTTTATCCACCACGTCTCTTACTGCCAGGTTTAACTTCCTCATATATGCCATTAAGCGTTCCCTGTCAGACTGGCTATACAGTCCGGAATTATGGTTCCTGGTAATCTGATTGATGTTATTGCCAATACGGTTCACCTCATTGATAAGGCTTTTTAGATTCATCCTGATTTCTGGATAATCATTGGGGTTTTGCGATAAAATAAGTCGCATGTAGGCAGACTCTGTAAGGTGTCTTTTCTCCGCCTGTTTTTTTAACTGCTCCGCTTCCGCTTTTGTCATACGGAAAGGCTTAATGATTTCCTTTTTATCAGCCATATTTTAACGGACCTTTCCCTGAAGCTGTGCCATCCCTTGCGTAATTGTGGTGGTTGCCTGCTCAAGTACGCCCTCCTTTAAGTGGTGTATTGCCTCTTTTGCCAGCTTCTGTGCTAAATTATTAAGTTCCATACCGTATCTTGTCCGGTCAAAAATCTTATCTAAAACTACTTCATCTGCCTGCAGGGTTTGGTAATACAGTTCCTTTTCTACAGATTCCTGAACATCAATCACCGTATTCCTCTCCAGGTCCGCACACTGAAGCATTTCATAATTCCATTCGCAGACGATATCCACCACATCTTCAATAGGGTAATCTACCAGTTCCTTCTCACCTTCACTTTCCTGCAAATCAATCCGGAACATCTTATCTCCGCTCACTGCCATTTGATAATCATGCCCTTCAAAATATCCCAACAACAGCTTTGCTTCATCTTCTGAAAGCATGAGACCTTTATCATATTCCTTTAGCCAATTAATCAGTTCCTCCGGTTTGTTTAACGGCACTACATCTTTTTTCATTCTGTTTTATCCACCTCCATCAAAAAATCATCTCAAATTATCCACAGTTTTTCTCCTCTATCCAGCTTTCCTGTGGAAGTTGCCAGATACGCACTTTGTAATACAAATGCCCCTGGTTAGGGGATAATCCCCTAATACCCCTCTACGCTTCCGTTAAATTACCATTTCATATAAAACCATAATTTTTACACCACATTTTCATATAAAAAGTCCGTTAATTGTATGACCTTTTCACTTAAAATAGAGATAGAGCTATATTTTTACGTACCACGAGTCAAAAATCTTACATGACTTTTTCGGTTCTACATAATCTTTTCATTTAACGATTGGGGTTAATGTCATCGACTCCCTCTTTGCGCTGATTCATATTGCGTTTCACGCTTCGCGCATTGACCCGCGATTGAAGCCTTACCATTCACCATAAGCTTTTTAGCCAGGAAACTAAAGTGTTTAGGATTATTCCAGCCTACAATGATATGGTCTAACAATGGAATTCCAATTAAGTCTGCTACATCTTTTAATCTTTTAGTAATCAGCACATCGTGCTCTGAAGGCTTTATATCACCGTTTGGGTGGTTATGAAGCAGAACGATGGACGCCGCATTTGACAATATACTGGCTTTAAAGAGCTCTCTTGGAGATACTACCGCATAATCAAGAGCACCCATACTGACAATATGGCAGTTAATAGGAGGGTTCTTTACATCTACATTGATGACACACACAACCTCCCGGTCCATCTCTGCAAGTTTCTTACCCATGAAAGCTACAACCGCCTCAGGATTCTCTAAGCGGATATCTGACAGTAACGAAGCCTCCTTTACTAGCCGGACAGACACAATATCCAGTTTAAAAAGCTGATTATCAATCATATGCTCACTTTCACTCAACATGAATGATAAATTCATTCTCTTGCTCTTGTATTAACTCCAACAAATTCGCTATCATCTCTATTTCTATCTGCAGCACCTTGTTACCTCCTGGAATGGGCTATTAGCATTTTAGCCGGTTCTCTATCTTCCTGTTGACTTGCCTTACTCCGGTTAATCTCCGGTGAACCAGTCGCCATTGTAAGTTCCCGTTTTAATCGGTCATAAAAGTAAACATTGTCAGATAAACGGTCTCCCAGCGAAACTTCCTTCTGATTAATATCTGCCACCATTTCCGAAAGTTCTTTTTCATGCCCCTCTTCTGCTTTTATTACAATAATTTCATGAATTGACGAAGGAAGAATATGAAGATTGTTTCCAAAATGTTCAGCTATTGTATGCAATACCTCATCATCTAACATCGTCACTGCACCATTAACTCCCTGCTCATTCGAGACCACAAGCATTTCATAATCTGATTTGACTGAAGCAAAGTCTTCCCCCAATGGAAAATCACTTATAAAAAGGCCCAAAAATGCACCTAGTTCATGAACGGTCGTTGGCATTAAGCGCTTTGCATTCTGAGTTGCCAGTTCAAACAATTCCTCCTCCGTAGCGTGAATCTTACCCACATTTTCATTGGTAATTAGTGCTGTAGCCATGCCCTCCTCGTCCATAGCAAATACCCAATAATAAACGACAGACAAATCCATCACTTCACGGTGCGGACAGTGCGCTAAAAGTTCCTGATTCATATTAGTATTTATCAACTTCATCAATACGTTTTCTTTCACTGCATTGTCAATTATATTGCCCATCTTACACACTTTTTCATATTCTTCTACCATTTGTACAGCCACTGACTTCAATACGGTTTCCATGCTTTCACATTCCCTGTATGTCTCATATGCGTCATTGATACGGATACAGGGAGTCGGTCCAGGTATACCGAATGAAAGCCCATCTACAACTATATTGGCCTTTTCATACTTCCTTACTTCTAGTGGATAAATCTGATATTCCTTGGGCATATATTCTTTTATTTGGTCTACTAACATATCCTTGAATATTCCATAACTTAACATACTTAAATCCTCCATTTTTGAATTGAGTAGAACAGCCTATTTTACTCAGTTTTCCGATTACATCTTTTACTGACATGCAAATGGCAGCCCTAACATTCATAAGGCTGCCATTTGTACTCTACTATCTTTTCTTTTTCTTTCTTACCAGATAAAAAGCTGCTCCCAGTAACATGATTCCTGTACCTACAGAGAAAAAAATACTGGAGTTGAAATCATCACCTGTCTGTGGCAGATACGGGTTCATAGGAGTATTGGTAACTTCAATCACATTTTCCACAACAGATGTATATCCGTTTGTATATTCAAATGTTACTGGACGTTTTTTTGTTTCTGGGAGATACCCTTTTGCCGCTTCTGTCTCCACCAGATAATACGTTTTCTTTTTCTGATATTTTCCCTGCCAGAATGAGCCAATATCAAAAAGTTCTGATTCTGCATACCCATTCTGATTCGTTTCCAAATTTCCAAGTACCCTTCCCCAGAAATCTCGGATTTCAAATTTAACACCTTTTAATGGAATGTTCGTCACAGAATCCTTTTTATGAACAATAATCCGTCCCTTCACAGTCTCGTCCTTCATCACCACCTTCTGAATCTCTGCTTTATTCCTTACATGAAAGGTGATTTCTTTGGCAATTAAATACCCATATGGTGCGTTTTCTTCCCGAAGCGTATACTCTCCAGTGGGTAGTCCTTCAATATAATGTGGGTGATTTTCTGATACCCAGCTTTCTACCACCTCGTCATATTCGTTAATAATCGTAAGGGTCGCTCCTGGTAATTCATTCTTACCGGTTATGTCCGTCTTTGAAATTTTCACCCTGGTGGGCTTATTCTCCATGGTGATTTTCTGTACTTTGTCCGTCTCTTTACACACAAACCGTTTGCTCTGAGACTTCACATAGCCATCCGGAGCCTTTGTTTCTCTTAAAATGTATTCCTTTCCAGCCTCCAGTCCATAAAGCATATACGGCGTATTATCTGAAACCCATCGGTCAACAAATTGTCCATCGGCAGATGTAAGTTCCAGCTCCGCCCCACTCAGGCTGTCCCCTTCATGGTCTACTTTTTCAATGGCTATTTTCGTAACATCATCATACATAAAGACTTCTGTTAACAGCTTTCCGCTCTCCATTTCAAATGTGATTGTTTCAGCTTTTAAATAACCGGCTGGTGCTATTGTCTCTGTAAGTGTATAGATTCCGTCTGTTAGCCCCTTGATAAGATGTGGCTGCAATGAAGATACCCACTCCTCAATTATGTTCCCTTTACTGTCTTTTACAACCAGTGTTGCACCTGGAAGCTCTTTCTGGTTTGTAATATCTTTTTTAGATACGGACAGATCACCGCCCTTCCCATTTCCGAATTCATACAAAAACATTACCACTGGCGTTTCATCATTTACATAGACAAACTGGAATACATAAGGTTCATTTTTATTCAGATATCCCGCCGGTGCCTTAGTTTCCACAACTTCATAATCATATCCTACAAAAACACCATCATTTCCAATGTAACCAATCGGAACCTTCTCGCTTATAGCATAGCCATCATCTCCGGTCACTAAGGTTGCAACTACCGTCTTGGTAGATTGATTCGTCACAGTAAATTCAGCTCCAGAAAGCGCAAGCTGCGGATTCTTTTCGTCTACCTTATGGATTTTTATATAACCCTCTGGAATCTTATCTACCATTGTAACCTTCTGAACCGTTTTTGTATCCTGCACCGTAAATGCTACCGGATCAGATTTTAAAAAGCCATAAGGGGCCTGTTCTTCAATCAATATATAGTTCCCCACAGGAAGGTACTTGATTTCATGAGGCTTCAATTCCCCTACTGAGAACCCATCTGGAATTTCATCTCCCTCTACATAGACTCCCTCACTCCCGGATACCCAGGACATGACCGGGGTTGGTTCCTTCTCGCCGTTTTCCTTTACTTTGTAAATAGAAAGCACTGCGCCTTTCACCTCTTTATGCCCAGTTAAATCTGTTTTTGTAAAAATTATATCAGTTGGATAATCCGGCATTTCATAATACTGAATTTTGATGTTATGTCCAATACTCTCTACCTTAATCAGTACCTCATCTGCTGTGGTATAACCGTCCTCAAGCGGTACTTTTGTTTCCCGTAGTACATAATATCCCGTTGGCAGGTAATCAATCCGTACCGTACCATCTTCCTTTACATAAGCCACTGCATTGGGTGCTTCTGCCTTATTTAGGTCTGATAGGATAACATCTGCCGGTTTTTTTGCTGTTGCAAAAGAAAATACAGATTCCCCTATTGCAAGCTTTCCTTTATCGTCATAGAGAAGTTTGGTGTCATCTAAAATAGGGACTCCCCATTTATCCGTTAATAACGGTTCGGAAAGCACCGCTCGGTATAGCGTCAGCTCTGCACCGTCAATCAGCTGCTTGGTATCAGCGTCTAACTTCTTTATTTCAACCACGGTATAATCATCTTCCATAATATATCCCTGTACTTCTCCGGTTTCTAAGACAATCACCTCAATGTCTTCTGACTTAACATAGCCGTCCATATATGGAACCAGGGTCTCTTCTAAAATGTAGTCCCCAACTGGAATATGGTCAATCCAGTGCGGTTCCTTGCCGGATACCCAGCTCTCTCTTATTACTGTAGCTCCATTTTCGTCCAGAGTTTTTTCAAGATGGAAACCTCTTTCCGAATCATCAATAACACGCGTTGCAGCATATAGGGTCATCACAGCACCCTCGATTTCCTCCTTTGTTGTTATGTTACGCTTGGACAACTCAATTTTAGTAAAATCATCTTCCATAAATGCTTCCTGCATTTCATCCGTGCTTTCAATGACAAAAGCAATAGCTTCAGATTGGATGTATCCCTGGTCGTACGGTACTTTGGTTTCCTCTAGCAGATATGCGCCTACAGGAATACGGGCCACAATGGTTCCGGCCTTTTTTTCCTTTGCCGGCGTGGTAAATACAGTATCCTCCATCGTCAGCTTTCCTCCCGTATAATATACAGGAAGGCCATTTTCATCTTCTTTATAACTGACATTGGAATAAATGTTTAATGTACCATCAGCCTTCTCAAACACCTGAATTTGTTGGAATATAATTTTTTCACCTGTGCTATCTACCTGATAAGCAACCACACGGCCTTTATCATCAACCTCATAAGCTAAACCGGTATAACGGTCTAACAAACATATACGGTTCCCTCTATCATCTAAAAGGTACAGCTGATCCGTTTCCGGGTCATATTCGGTATCGCACTGGCTTAAATTATAAAAAAGTAGTGGTAAAGCCTCATTCTTCTCTGCTACGGTATCGAAAATATCCAACTTTGGTGGTTCCGTTTCCGTTCCAGTCTTTTTAATTACAGTTGTGCTGCCCATTTCCGTTGCTGTGATGCCAGTCACGGTCCCAGTCTCATCAAAGGTAATCTGAACCCCTGTTAATTTTCCATCTGCATCAAAACCAACTTGTGCTCCTTTATAGAGGGTCATGGTTGCCTCTCCCACATAAATATCATACCGGATTCCTTTACCAGAAAATGTACCATCTTCCCGATAAAGAGGTCTCACATGGTCCATATCTTTTAATTTTTCTTCACTCCCTTCTACCATGTGCTCAGACCACTCGGAATACCTGTGAGTAATGGTTGCGTAACCTAAAAATTCTCCCACTGCGTCATACGCCACTTTAACTTTTTCCGGCCCCTCCTGCTTTTGTCTTGCCAAAAGTTCCGTTTCACTTCCTTCTACCTGATAAGTGATGGTTTCTTCACCATCTTCTACCTTATGCAGTGTGATTTTGAGCGGCTTATTGTGGATTAATAACTGTCCCACTTCTACTATATCCGGATTTTCAAGAGGCACCGCATACTGAAATACTTGCGCGTCCTTAGCACTGTCCTCTCCTTCTGGATAATAGGCAATCTTGTCCGAATAGATTTCAACACCTATAGGGTGGTTTAATGGCGCATAACCTTCTGGTGCCGATACTTCCACCAGCACATAGGCACCAGCCCCCAGTGGCTGATATGTCTCAATATAACCCACAATTTCTGACTTCACCCCCTCGTCAGTTACAATATCCGCCACCGTAGAAAATGCTTTAAAAATGCCAACTTCAGTTCCTGTCTCATCATACTGTGTAATCAAGTCAGCTTCTGAATAAATTGGGTCTCCATTTTTATCAAACATCACGTTTCCGGTTTTTTCATCGCGTTTTGCCTTATATATTTTAAAGTAAGCACCGTCATGGATAATGTTTTCACCAGTATCAGCGTCCAGCTTCTCGACCCGCAGCTTAGAGGAATAGAACTGATTTTCAAAATCCGCATATTCATAACCTATGAAATTCTTATAATCTTCCTTCTGAGTATACTCAATCCCTCCTACGGAAAGCTGTGACGGCCTTAATACACTCCACGGAATCAACGCTGCCATGAATTGTCCATCATAGTCATTCAGTGTTGTCTCCATGAGGCCATTCCAATCTACATTAAGGACATCTTCCCCTGTACCATAGCGTGTGTGCTCCTTATCTGACATGGTGGTATCTGATTCAATACCAAGCCGGATTCCATACCGTTGATTCATAGCCTCCAGCCCCATACCTGCATGGTAAAAATATTCCCTGGAGGGTGTTTGCTTGTCCTCTCCTTCTTCCGGAATGAATGGGACCATTACCTCTACCGGATATTCAATCTCATACTGCTTATTGGGCATATCTTTCGGCTGCTGTTCTACAATTACATACCGTCCATAAGGTAACATGGTGGTTGTAGCATACCAATAGTCCGCATTTTCATTTTGGGAGGCATGTATCGTAGTTAAATCTTTATCCCGGTCATGTGCTGCGTCATCTATCAAACAGGCAAGCGTCCGGGCCTCTTCCGGGTGTTCTTCAAAGAATCGCTTATAATCATAGGTTCCATTCTGATCCTGTGAAAGGCCAGCTTTTACAAGGTCAGATACCAAATACACCTTAAAGAAGAAATTCGGCAGCTTATTCTTTTCCTCCACCCCATAGGAATTATTTTTGTATGAATCTTTTGCAATGGTTTTTGTAATACGGAGCGCCTGTTTTATCACCCGCTCTTGAACAATAATAGGGGCTTTTAAAGTCCCTCCGTCCTGCATGATGATTGTCTGTCCGGGATATGACAATGTTATGGTCTTAATATAGCTTCCTGCCGCTGTCTCTGAAATCTTGAAAGGAATCTCTACCGACAAACCTGCATTTTTAAAAACTTCCGCCCCATCAACCTTCTCCGGAAGCACAACAACAAAGGTGTCTTTTCTGTCCCCTGTTCCATCTACATGATAGGAATAAGTCCCCTTTTCATATGTGGCCGCAATAATCTGGCGATTTTCCACGTACCGAGTATACGTTACCTCTTCATAAATCTCCAACAACTCTATTTTCTGAATTGCGTTCCCATCTTCGTCTAAAAGAATCTCCCCCTTTTTGTACCGTTCATATTCTGGCTCAAAGAGCGGAGCCGTTTTTACATCACCGCTATCCTCATCTAACTCCTGATAACCATAGCCACGTACTGTCACTGTATTGTCTGCATTGATAGTAAAACTCCCCTTTTTATAAATAACGCGAAAATCTATCCACGTATTTTCCACTTCCGCAGTCTTATTAATAACAATGCATTCATTTACTCTGTCATAAATGCAAAGGCTATCCGAGTAGTCCATTTTCTCACTGAGACGCTCCGTCCTCCTTTTTGACAGGACAATATCTGATGGCGTTGCCTTCAAAACGGAATGATTGGCATTACTGCTCGTTGCAACAGACGGGGTTGCTGTTAGTAAACTTATTTTCTCTTCGTCCGATTCCTCCCCTGGAACCTCTGTAATCTCCTCCATAATGGTATATGTTTCATAAATCGGAATATCCGACCAGACAGTCCCCCCCTCATTATCTGTCTTTGCAATCGGATTCCCTTCTGAATCCAGCTTGAGTTCCCCACCTTTAGCTGTCTCATATACCGGATTTCCTGCCGAATCAACAACTCCACGTTCTTCCTTTCCCACTACCAGATTCTCAGTCTTTTCTTCCTCTATAAAATCAGACCGAAGTATCTTTGTTCCTTCTGGAAGTCCTGTAAGTTTAACATCATATCCTTCTGTCAAACTTCCAGCTTCTACTGTAAAGTACATCTCGTTTTCATCATATTCATCCGGCCCGTTCCGGTAAAATCCGGAAGATACAACACTTCCACCTGAAGAAATTATAATTGGTTCCTGGCTTTCGTTTCGATTGGTCTCTTTAAAATGGATTCCGCTTACACTTAACTCATATCCCTCACTTCTCGCCAGTTCTTTGACATAGTAAGACCCCAGTAGCAATGGTTTTCCAGCCCATTTCCCCTCTGTACATAGTTCATAATGAGCAGAACCGTCCTCCTGGGTGGGCGCAACCGCTACTAATTCATTAGCTGCATATAGCTCGCCGGTATGTCCATCTGGGTGAATCACAGGAGCCGCTGCATATAATCCATAAACCGCCCCTCCCAATGTAGCGTCCCCCTGCGGCCTGCTTCCCGTCTCCAAGTCTTCCTTCTTTATTTCTATCTCTCCAACCGTCCGGTAATCTTCAACTTCAAAAAAAGCAGTCTCGTCACCAGCAATGGTTTCTTCCGGTATCTCCTTATCTTCAGGGTGATACATGTGAAGAACATATCCAAGTCTTGCCTTCGCCTCTTCGACTAAATAGGTATATTCTGTATTCCGGAACTCTTCAGCACATTCTTCTAAGTAAGCCTCCGCTTCTTCTCTTGAAGAAAACACATTAGAATCCGAATCATCATCGTCTTCGCTTTCATCATCGTCATCTTCTTTATATTCAGCCGTAAAGGTAGCCGTTTTTGTTTCTGTATAAGACGCTGCCCCATTACTGTCCGTAGTCACATAGGCGAGCTCGTCCCCATCTTCGTAAATAATAAAATCCGTGTTTCCTAGCCCTTCCCCTGTTTCTGTACACTTTTTCTGAATATCAATCGTGTAATCTACACTGACTGTAATACTGAGACTTCCACTCTCAGAATCCGTCTCTTTATCTGAAGTCCCTAACTTAAAGAAACATTTTACCGGATCCTGGCTTACTCCGTCATATTCAACCATGTCCTGATTGGTTCTTCCATCTTTCCCACACCAAAACAATAATGCCCCAGAGCAGCTTCCCGCAACTGCCGTTCCTGGTTTGGGTGATACCTCAATGGTAGTTGTTTCGATAGGGGAATTACTCTTTATCGTTATCGTATCTCCACTTACAGAGACAGTCACACCTGATGGCCAGTTAGCATTTGCAAAATCATAATTTTTTACCATCTGGTTTTCATCGGCCAGTGTTCTTGTATATTTCCTTTCAGATTCATCAAAGTTTAATGCGTAGGTAGGCATATTCAATACACTATTTGAAGCAAAGCTAGGGATATTCTCACCTCCCTTTAAAGCCTCTCTCATCTTCTCCCAAATGATATCAAAATAAGCCGCTGTTCCAGGAACATATAGCTCTATGGTAGCTTTGGCCTCTTGCATAACTTCTTCATTATGATAGCAGTCCAACACGATACACCAAATCATAGCTTGGGTAGCAGCATAATAGGCCTTGCTTCCACTGGCAGATGAATTCCCATAATATAGAGCATAGCTCACAAGCTGCTGTTGTTCATCGCTCAAATCAGACAATGTGGTACTTTCCATAGAGCTACCAGTTTTTGCTGTTCTTCCAGGTTCAATGCAATACGATGGCTTTCCATTTATAATCCAGTAAAGCATGGTATGAAATGTATGCCCACAGACATTGATGCTATTTCCTGGTGCAATAATATAACCTTTATTTTGAAGCTTTGCCGTTGCCGCTTCCGTCTGTATACTATGAGTAATTACTGGTAGAACTGCAATAACGAGTGCCAGCCAAAAGGCCAATCCTCGTATTAATACGCTGTTCGATTTTAAACCTTTCGTTGTACTATCCATTTCTCCTCCTATTTTGGGGCAAAAAAATAGAGAGGTCAAAATGGCCTCCCTACTTATATTACGTGACTATTAAATTCTTCCTGCATATCCATTTTCTCCTACCTTCTGTTAAAGAGGAACAGGCTAAAAATGGAATACCTATCCACTCCATTCATGGACACTCATACAAATTGCTGTCGTGGACCGTCCCTGATAAGGTTCATATATTCATTTCTCCTAAAGCCTTAATCTTGTTGCCGCTTACACCATTATCCAATGATACGGATAATCACCAATTTCCTCATTCAAAAAATTTAAATTTAACAATATAAAAAGCGTATATCCATAACTTATCTGTCCAACCATAGCTTCTATTAGATTCTATTTGGTCGATTCTTCCTCATTGGCGCGAAAAAATCAGCCACCTAATATTGGCAGCTGATACAGTCTTTTATTTATATCATTTTTGACAATGTATTAAATACATCCATATAATAGCCATATAGTTGCTTATACACATCAATCTGAGCTAATGTTCCTTTTATGATAAAAATCAAAGCAACTGACGAACACACAGCCATAATCCCTCATTATTTTCTTTCAATCCAACTCGTCCTTTCCTACTTCTATTCCCAAATTCCTAAATCTTCTTCTGTATAGCTCTCTTCCCCATTTTTAATTCCATCTCTAGCCACTTGAAAATCTTTATCATTCGCTGGAAACTGAGAAGCCAATTTATTTGCTTCGGCAATATTCTTTAAATGTTCTTCTGCTCGTTTCTCTATGTCTTCATTCGATAATAAACCATCTGATATCATAGAAAGAGTTAAATCAATTGTTTTAGCTATCTCTAAATACATATCTGCAACCTTAGTATTTCCTTGAGCTTGCTTTTCAAAATCTTGTATCTTTTGCACTCCTGCCAAGATAGTTGCTATAATCGTCAGTATAAGTGCTATAATTTCTGCAATTTTATTTCCTTCTCCAAATACAACAGGAATAAGAGCTGTACCAGTAAATGCATTTAACACTATCTGACCAAAAGAAGTGATATTATAATAATTTCTCTTTCTACATGCTGCATTATAATTTTTTTTCTTTCCTAATACAGCATCTAATCTCACTTTTTTCAATTGTTTTATAACATGTTCCATACTACCCCTTTCCATACACCTTCCGTAATTCTATCATGATTTCTATACAATCCTCACGAAGCCCTGCATCTACCATCTGGCTAAGTATTCTCCCATGGCAATTCCGGATACGCTTTCCACTGCCACATGGGCACAACATATGCCCTCTATAAGTGAATTTTATAATAAATACCATAATATCAAAGACCTGCTCCCACTCCTTAACATTTAGCAAATCCTTCAAATACTCCAAATCCCCCATAGTACCATGAGACCGTTCTCCATATGGATAAACCCCATATTCCTCAAAAAATCTATATGTATAAAAATATGGTATCACATACTTATCTACAAAGGAGCTAATATCCTTATCTCGACTAAAATGCATTTTTAAATCTAAATCTGAAGCAAGGCATAAGTATCCACCAGTGTATTGATGTGGATACGTTTTATCTATACGATTTGATAACTCTTTTACCACTGGCAGTGCCAAGGGAAACTCCCTTGGCACTATAATATCCACATTGAATTTCCCTGTCATACGGACTCCATCATACATATGATTAAGAAGAACTTCGCCTGAAAATACTCCGGTATTTTCTTGTTCAACATACTCTAGGGTTGGATACTTTATTTTCATATTTTCTATATCCTGATTGGAAATCCCCATAGATTATCTCCTCCAGGGTTTAGGTGTACTTACAATGATCTGGGGCGCTATATTGGCATACTTCTTAACATCAATACTCTTTTTAACATAATCGCTTCCAAAATTATTCTCAAGTAAAGCCACAAAATCATTATCTTCATACTGTAAGGATTCCAAGTAATCACGTTTTATTGCTTTAACCCATGTAAAAAACATTTCTGCCTTTTTAGGCTCACTGTTCCAAGAATCTGCTAAATTATCCATTGGATTTACAGGATTCATAATATACCATCTACCATTACGTTTCTGAATTATGGTTTTATTTTCAAATTGTCGCGTAAATTGTTCTTCTGTCAGGATTTGATTTTTTCCATAAATCTCAAAGTCATTAACGATTGCCTGTAATAGTTCAAACACTTCTAATGTCGGATTTAAACCCTGTGCTATTTCAGTACAAATGGTAGTTATTATAGCAGACGTAGGCTTTAACTTTTCATTCCTACTCCTACAATAATACACATCTCTATGATGTTTTAAGATTTGAATAACCCGCTGAAGAGCAGAACGTTCCATACCTTCTGGAATTTCTTCAATGCTATTATAAACAGTTCTGCTTTTCTCCAGCAGTACTCTCCGGCGGACTTCTCTATTAAATTCTAAAAATGGTCTATTAATTGATTCAAACCAATTTTTGTATGCATGTGGATTGCTTGTGACCCAATAATATGCCGCGCCTCTTTTATCAGTAATCGCTACTGCTAAATCTGCATCATTTCTACATAAATTCCTCGCCATTAATTCTCGAATCACCTCATCTGATTCCGGAACCGCTGGTACTATGTCAATATTAAATCCTACCCCATTAACTTCAGCATATTTGATTGTCCAACATTTATCCCACTCTGTCGGCTCTAACCGGCTCTTATAAACCTCTGAATTACATAACTTCTCTTTTACAATATTTTTTACATATCGCGCAGATGTAAGATTCTTGTCCTCATTTAAGCAACAGATAAAATCCAAATCATAATCTGCCTCTTTTGCCTCTCGATATGGACGTATTACGGTCCCAAGGCTAAAAGAACCCTGTGGAAATATTTCACATTCCAGTTCCTGCTCCTGCAGGTATGTACCAACTGCTGTATATTTCTCCGTTGCATTTTTATACATAGTAGGAGTTATGTCCAATCCTTCAATTAACTTTAACACGTCCTGCTCTCTTACTCTTTTACTATTCATCTACTATCCCTTTCTGAATTTCCTTTCCTATAAAATATTTATACTTAAACAAAAATGACCTATTTGTAGAACAAATCGAACTTCTGTTTAGGCTTGAACACAGGATTAATAGATGATATATTATTGTTGGAAGATTGTTAATCATCTATTGGTCATTAACAATATTGGGATTGAGTTGGCGCTCAATCCTATTTTTTGTCAAATCCTGTTGCTTAATCATTATTTTTTCTTGATAATCACCACCCTATCATACTTACTCACGTAAAATGCTTAATAAGTCATAATAATAATATGTCCTATTTCTGGTTTTTTCATCTGAAAATAATATGTCTGCTTCAACTAACACATTTAAATATCTATTTATTGTTGCCGATGGAATTTCACTATTTTGTGCAATCGTTGCCGCATTAATAACCGGATATTGATACAAGAGGTTTATCAAAGTTCGCATATTACCAGTTCTAACTAATCCACACGCTGTCTCTAAATCTTTTTCATATAACGCATTGATTTTGGATATTAAACTTATGTATTTATTACATTGGTTTTTCACAGTGGTCAAAAAGAATTTTATCCATTCGGACCACTCGTTTTTGCTTCTTATATTATTCAATAATGAATAATATCTCATTTTATCTCTTTCTAATGCCTCACTTACAAAAAAGCATGGCATGTCAATTTGATCCACAAAATACAAATATAATGGTATTAAAATCCTACCCACACGTCCATTGCCATCCATGAATGGGTGAATAGTCTCAAATTGCGCATGGATTATTGCTGTCCTCACTAATGACCGATAATTATCCACTGGATTCTTAATATACCCAATTAAATTATCCACTAATTTTTCTACCATCTCTGGCTCTGGAGGAGTGTACGTTATCTCCCTTTTTCCACCCATAGTGCCTATATAATTCTGGTGAGATCTAAATACACCTATCTCATCCGTCTGTCTTCGCACATTGCCCTCCATCAATAATTCATGCAAATCCAAAATAAATTCTTTGTCAAAATCACCCTTCTTTAGATACCGATATCCATATTCTGTAGCTTTATCGTAATTCATCACTTCTCTAATATTAATATCCTTTTTATCTGGAACCACCCGGTTGACCAAAACTCCATCTAATGTCGCCTGTGTACCTTCAATCATAGACGAAGCTAATGCCTCTTTTTGCTGTAGCGTTGGCAAAAACCAATTTCTATTCAGCTTACTATCTTTGATTTTTTCTTTATAAACTTCCAGTTTTGTTGAGGCATCAATTAACTCATCCAGAAATAACTCTGTATTAATCAACGCTGAATCTACCGGTAAATATGATGGGTGAAACGCTTGATATGTATGCTTCATCTCAAAATCATCCTTTCAGTGTTCCATAATCCATATATTACCACTCATAGAATCAAATGTCAATATTTTTGATTTTATAAACACTTAATCCGCGCTTTAATTGAATATTTATCCGAATTTGATTGTAAGATTTTCACCTTAGCTTTTGGCTATGTTGTTGCACGGTAGATACGGATAATCACAGACCCTCCTGCCGAAAGTCCTTTAAAACCACCAATGTAAAAGGCATTATATCCCTGACTTACCTTAACCTGCCCGACAATGGCTTCCACAAGGTTCTGTTCGGTCAATTCCTCCACATAACAAACCCAGTCAATGTACCCAGCCCCAGCAGTCGGATAATAGGTCTCATAATCAGCCGGAGTTAATATTCCAGCTTCCAACTGTTCCTCCATTATTTCCGGTATGTTTTGAAACCCTTCCTCTTTTAATTTTTTTATTGCTTCTCCTATTACAGTAGACATATCAACTCCTGCCGGCAGGTTCTCATTTTGATTGATGATATTTCCTGTTTCCGTACAACCCGTATCCGCGAATACTACAAGCCCCCAAAAAACGTTAAGCAGAATTATCATAAAACATATTACTCCAAATTTTTTCATACGATTACTCCTCTCTATGGACAGGAGGCTTTCACTTCCTGCCCATGTCATTCATTCCTACTGCCTTGTTTTTTCTATGTTTTATTAAGCAATGATAATAGCATAAAAGTCGTTGTTTAAATGCTGTAGGGGTTTTGTACCTCCAAAACCAATTGCATACTTCCACCTCCTCCTTATTCTGGATTATCAGCAATAAGGAAAATGAGAAAGATACGAAAAACGAAAAGAGATAACGATAGGAATAAACTAATTACTCCAAAAGTCAGCCTAGTTAACCAAAAAATCATTTTAACTGCCAACCTAAAGCCTGAAACCATTATGTACCCTATTCTTTTTCCTACCATACCGCTTCCTCCTTACCCCCAACTGGCCACCAAGTCAATAGCCGCAATGTCTGTAATTCCATCTTCCTCAACTTCTTCTACCGTTTCATTTGTCAATACTGCTTTCTGTTTCAAGAGTTGTCCAGAAAGAGCTTCCCCTAATAACAGAATAACCTCCTCACGTACATTCTTTTCGATAACCTGTTTCATCTCTTCCAAATCTTCTTTTGTCGCCCATTGGCTATCCTGAAAGCCTTTATCGACCTTTATTTTAATCTCTTCTCCATCCAGATATTTTATATAGAAATCTAAGGCGTCTATTGTAAACTCATTTATAGATTTAAAAATCTCACGATTAATTTGTTTCAAAGCTTTTTCTACTCGCAGATGTTTTTCATCTCTTAGGTTTAGTCTTAGGCTGTGTGAAGCTACATCTGGATTTCCCACTTCAAATCACCTCCCCTTTATTTTCTTCTACATTGTCTTTGTAAATATATCTTTGACAAATATTCATAGCCTCTGGCATTGGCTTTAATATCTTCTATATACTCAATATTATCTGACAAGAAGTTTCCATATAATTTCATGACGGTTGCACCACCACCTACAAAGACGATTCTGGTGGTTTCTAAGTTATAGCCACACTCCTTAATCGTGTAATATACCTTCTGAGCAAAATCCTGGAGACCCTCCTGGATAATATTTAGATATTTTTCAGGAAGATTGCTGACTTTACCTCTCATTACCTCCTCAATTTCCGATTCACTAACCTCTGAACCAATTAATCGAACACACTCCTCATTGATGGAACGCATACATGTGATAAGCCCCCGTGGAATGGTTATACATTTTCCTTCCATAGGTTTCTGCTCAAAAATCGGCATAATATCAATCGTCCAACTGCCAATGTCTACTACAAGGACCTTCTTCTTATATGTTGAAAGCCTGTCTGCTACAGCTGCATAACATTGCGGAAACACCGATACCCGTTCCAATGATACTTTGTACCACTTTTGCTCGTATTCAATCTCTCGTATACCTTCCCAGGCCAAATACTTAATAAACCCATTCTTTTCAGCCCCAAAGCGGGTAAATGGGAGCCCAGCGGCAAGTAAGATATGGGCATTCTTTAACCCTCTTTTCTTCATCTCCCTGCCTATGGCAGCGTCCGTCAGTATCTTAAAATTATAATCTGATACCTTATCTTCTTTCACTTCCAGACGCTCTCCCCCCACTTCATAAGCTTGCCCGCCCCAATACACGATATTATTAGGTAGTGCTGGTCTAGTTGTCATTTTCTTCACGCCTGTTGTAAAGATACCATTCACTGTTTTTATTTTTGACCAACCATGGTCAATTCCAATAACCTCTATCTCCTGATTATTCATGTACTTCTCCTCCTCAAGTTCTCTTCTATTCTAAACCTGCAATAAGAATAGTAATTCCATATATTCGCTCTAAGCGGGTATTCCTTACGACATCTAAATCTATGGCTATACGCAATTCCATGTGACTCGCACCAGAAAGCAATCATCTTCATCTTAAAAATCTCTCCTTCCATAATACGTTCTGAAAAATACCTAAACGCTATCTGATCCATTTCTGTTTTAATCTGTAATGCAAACATCACATTATAGTATCTTATCCCTACAATCTCCATCTTCTACTCCTACCTTTACAGTATCTACAAATTATCTTACCTTCTTTGCTTTATGTCATATTCGTGTAAATTTACCTACAGCATACACACGAAACACGTACCATACTGGTAATGCAGTTCCCCACCAGGACTAACACCAATTCAATGACTCCCACGCCGTGGTCATCCTCCATAAACGCCTTCCATTCATTTCTTAACTCCATATACTCACCTCTTTCCTATCCAAATTCCATCAGCGCCGGAACTGCAATCATCACCATGACAATGGACAGCATCATGAACAGTGGAAACAGCAATTTGGTCCCCGCTTCCTCCCCCAGCCTTCTGGCCTGGTGCTTGCGCTGTTCAAATGCCTCCGCCATCTCAACCTTCAGCGTGTCCCTCAGGTTCTTTGAGCCGTTCTTGAGGTTCTGTTCCAAAAGGCTGCCAAGCTTCATATATTGCTGCAGCCCGATGCGCCTTCCAAATTCCATGAACGCCTTTCCTTCCGGCACTCCTCCCCTCATCTGGCAGCTGGTCTCATACATCTCCTGATATGCATACCTGGGTTTTTGCCTTCCGTCGTCCATCAGTTTCTGGTAATCAAATGCAATCTTATCCCATGCAGTCCTGATGCTCATACCTGCGCCAAGGAAAATGATGAGCCGCGAGAGAACTTCGGAATAATCCAGTAATAACTGGTATTTCCTCTTGTTCTCACCCTTCTTAATATCATTCTGGTCTTTTAAGGCGAGTAATACAGCACATACTGCCCCCAGTCCTGCCAGCGGCAGGAAAACCGGCTCATTCTTTATGTGATAGCGCAGCTCCCTTCCCTGAAATGAGCCGGGAAGCTTCAAAACCTCAGTGGAACTCTGCTGTTCATCCTCCAATGACAGCATTTTGAGGAAACGGTCCTGCCGTATTTCCTCTTCTGTCAGCAAAGGCGGCTTTACCACAACCCCTATGATAAACTCCTCAGGCCATGTGCCATCGGTCATGCGTACGCTCAGACATACCTCACGGCCGGCTTCTTCTACTTCCGTATTATTTACCTGTCCATATGAATCCACAAGTCCGGGTTGGTCCGACTCCCACCTGAGACGTATCCCGTATTGGTTCAGGGATGTCACAAGGTTAAGGCTGGACCTTACCTCGGCTAATGACTCATTTTCCCCAAGAATATACCGTGGAAGGTTTTCCATGACCAACTCATATGTCTTATGGGCTTCTTCCTTTGTATAAATGCGCTCTGACAGCCGGATATCCAAAGATACCGGATCCGCTTCCAGGCCTTCTACATCCATCTGGTATAAAGCCTCCCCCTGCCCATATCCATTTCTCTTAAGCTCATATCCCTGCCCAAGGTCCTGTCCGGCTCCAGCCTGAATCTGGGCCGCGGCTCCCAGAATCAGACCTATGGCCATACAGCCAATCTGCTTTTTCCATTTCAGTTTCTTCCACTGTCCGCTCCGCCATCCCTGCTTATATCCCACTTCTTGTCACACCTCAATCTCAAGTATCCTTTTAGACAGCAGCCAGGCGCCAAGATACACTGCCAGGCATATGGTCATGACAGCCCTGCCCATCATGGTTTCATACATCACCCGGAAAAACCCCGGGGATGTCAGGTCAATGTACAATACAATCAGAAATGGAATGCCATTCATGATTTTCTGCTCAAACACCCGGGAAGCTGTCATGGTATGGATTTCCTCCTGTACCTGCACCTTATCCCGTATGATTCCGGCTGTATAATTGATTATCCCCACCAGTTCGCCCCCGCTTCTTCTGGCTGCTGCAAATACCTGGGCGAAATGGTCCACATCCTCAAGACCGCTTCTGGCCCCAAGTTCCATCAAGAGCAGCTCTACCGGACGGTTCATCCTGACGCCGCTGGCCAGTATGGCAAATTCTTCTGTAATCATCCCCTGTTTTCCATAGATGCCTTCCAATTCCCCTGTACACATGGCCAGTCCGTTCTCCAGGGAATATCCTGCCCCAAGATACGAGGCCAGCACAAGGATTCCTTCCTTGAACTGCAGCCCCAGCTGCCGGGTCCGCTCCTGCTTTAAGTCCCTTTTCTTATACAGGGGGAAAAGCAGCCCGGCAGGCATCATAATCAGGAACGCCATGAAACTCCTGTAAAACGTATAAGCCACAATGGCGCATGCACTGATACCCATACATCCATATAAAACCCACTCTTTGGCTGAAAGCCGGTAAATACGGTAATCCCTTGTCTCAGGCGGCCTGGAACCGGCTTTTGGGATTGTCCCCAAAGTCCTCACCAGCCCTGAACGTCTGGTTATGTTTAATTTCCCGCCTTTCTTAGTCTCCCTGCCCGGTCCGTCCTCCCCCGCTGTTTTTACATCCTTATCCTGCCCTATTCCCCTGCCTGTTTTTACTTCCCTCCCCCGTTTTCCCTTGCCGGGCATACGTCCTCTATTCCCGCCTCTGGCAATATCCTGCAGCTCCAAGCTTTTCCCTGTTCTTAAGCAGCCCCTTTGCTTCAAGCTGTCCTGTTTTCCTGTCATATTCATATAAGGATTCCATTTCCACTTCTCCATCCGTACATCCCCCAATCTCTGCAATGCTAAGCACTTTCCTGCTCCCGTCCCTGAGCCGCCCCAAATGCACCATGATATCAAGGGCGGATGCAATCTGGCTTCTGATTGCGGGCAGCGGGAGCTCTGCGGCCATCAGCACCATGGTTTCCAGACGGCTGAGCATGTCGCGGGCGCTGTTCCCATGGCCCGTGGAAAGAGAACCGTCATGACCTGTATTCATGGCCTGCAGCATATCCAAGGTCTCCCTTCCCCTGACTTCCCCCACGATAATCCGGGTTGGATTCATCCGAAGGGACGCCCGTATCAGCTGGCTCATGGTTATCTCGCCTTCTCCTTCCGTATTGGCGTTTCTTGTCTCCAGGCGCACCAGGTTGGGTACCTGGGTAATCTGCAGTTCAGCGGAATCCTCAATGGTGATGACGCGTTCCTGGGGCGGTATAAAGGAAGACAATGCATTCAGGAATGTGGTCTTGCCTGAATTGGTGCACCCGCTGATAAAAATATTGTACCCTGCCCCCACCAGCTCCTTAAGGAACCCGGCTGCCTCCTCGGTTACGGCCCTGAACCGGATCAGCTTCTCCATGGTAATGGGCTCAGGAAATTTACGGATTGTTACCACCGGCCCGTTCAGGGACACCGGGGGAAGTACGATATGTACCCTGGAACCATCCTCCAGCCTTGCATCTACAATGGGGGAAGATACGTTAACCACCCGGTTGACCCGGCCTACAATCTGCTGGATGATGTCTTCCAGCTGCTCCGGTTTTTCAAACCGCCTTTCCCAGGCCTGGGTCTTCCCATTGCGCTCGATGAATATTTTCCCGGCCCCGTTGACCATGATTTCCGACACGGTCTTATCATCCACCAGTTCCTGCAGGATATCCAGCCTTCTAAAGCTGTCATACAGGCTCCCTCTCAGCCATATCCGCTCTTTTAGGGGAAGATAAATCCCCTGTCCCATATCACGGATTGCAGTATCAATCCGTTCCAGCAGCTGTTCATCATCCATGTCACGGCTTTCCGTAAGTTCCTCCATGATCCGGCGGCGGAGCCTGGAACGGATTCCTTCCCGGTCCCCTCCATTTTCCTGATGAAGCCTCCCCCCTCTTTCCAGCAGCATTCTGTCCTCATGTTCCTTAATCATCAGCACACCCCGCATATGTTATAAATGCTCCGGCCCCCTGCCCTTTAACAGCTGCCTCACATAATCCCCCATTTCCCCATACAGAAGCTGCTCCAGGTACCCCTCCCGCCTTCCGATCCTGGCAGGGGACGGCAGCCGCAGCCTCTGTATCCTGTCCTGCACCGAACCATCATCCGCCTCCTCCAGATATTCATCAAATTCCTCCAGCTTGGCCGCGGACACCATGTCCTCCCTTATCGGCATATAAACCACATCGCAGACCGACAGTACCGGAAGGGCGCCCCGGCCCATCTGTCCCACATCCACAACCACTTTGTCATAACCGCTTTCCCTGGAAATCCGGTCAATGAGCATGGCCATCTCATCCGGGGATACCTGGCTCAGGTCCTCCGCATACCTGACAGGCGGTATATAGTCCATGTTACCCCAGTTATATACCATGGATTTTAGCCGCATCCAGTTATAAGCGCCCTGTTTATACAGGTACAGGACATCCGACAGGCCCATCTCATAATCACCGCTCACCAGTCTTGAGAATCCGGAATACTCTTCCAGATTCATATACAGCACGGATTCATCCCGTGCCAGCTGCTGGCCCAGCGTTAATGCCAGGGAGGACTTAAAGCACCGGTTCACAGGTGAATATATTCCCATGACCACTGCCCTGGTCCCCAGCAGGGCCAGTCCCGGCTCCACCGGCTGGCTGCAGTATCGGGCCATCACCTCACGCATGACACAGTCTCCCGACTGATACTTATAGATGGCAGGCAGTTCCTCCTTCTGCTCCACCAGCTCTCCCTGGCAGAGCACCATCACCTGCTTTGCCTTTACCTCCCGGACCTGCTCCCTGGCCTCCTCATCCACCAGAAGTATCTCAACCGCGTGTTCTTTGCTGTACTGCAAAAGCTTCTCCAGATTGGAAAATGCCATGGCGGTAAAAGGTATCTTCTCCTTTTGATTGACATAATCGGCAAACCGTTCCCCATACGAAGAATCGATTCCATATACCGCTAAAATCCTCATCATGAAACCATCTGTCACCTCCTCTTATATTTCCACATCCAGTTATCCTTTCCGTAAGACTTGTATTCCTGCTTCCTGCGCTCCTCTCCATTGGGCCTGTATTCCCGCTTCCAGCGCTCCTTTCCATTGGGCCTGTATTCCTGCTTCCAGCGCTCCTCTCCATTGGACTTGTATTCCTGCTTCCAGTGTTCCTCTCCATTGGGCCTGTATTCCCGCTTCTAGCGTTCCTCTCCATTGGACTTGTATTCCTGCTTCCTACGTTCCTCTCCATTGGACTTGTATTCCCGCTTCCTGCTACCCTCTCCACAAGACTGCGAACAGCGTTCCTGCATACAGACAGGCCCCAAAAGGAATGACACATCCATAACCATCCCGGTCAGGACAATAATACTTTTCTGCTTTCCTGGTTTGAACCATGCGCCTGATATAGGCTGATAAATATGAAAATCTTTGACAGATACTGCCCTGATGCAGTATCTTTGCGAGAGCCAGAACAGCTCCCAGTATCAATCCGGCCATGACAGCCGTCAAACCGTCCCTGATTCCAAGGGATGCGGCAATAAGCCCTGCCATCTTAATATCCCCTGCCCCGGCCATCCCCAGTACAAAAAGCGGGAATCCCAGCACCCACACCAGGGCCATCCTGGCTGCAAACCCAACCGCGGCTGCCAGGATACATATGAATCCTGCTCCCATACCAGGTCCGGTCCCCATACAGGCCCCGGTCCCCATACCAGCCAAACCTGCCAGTCCAGCCCCAGGTCCCGTCCCATACACCTGTTCCAAACAAATACATAAAAGTTCCATGACAGCCCCGTACCCCACATAATAATTGGGAATCCGGTGTGTCCTCACATCTGAGGCAGCGCAGAAAGCCAGCGCGGTAAGTAATATAAAATCAGACAATAAAAGATTTCTTCCTCCTTTCCCTTGGTTTTATCCTGTTCCCAACCTGCCAGTTACGTTCTTTCAATTGGAGATTCCTGCCCGATCCAGGCAATTAACAATATCTTACTTCTTAGAATTATAAAAAAGAATATCTTGAATGTTGTTTCATTATGAAGGATTTGGACCTAAATGTCAAGGGTGAATTTTATATATTTCCCCTCTTATTACCTTGACCTCCTCTTATATAAATGGTAAAATAATATTGGTTCAAATTTTTAAACCAAAGGAGGAATGGCAGATGACAACTGCCCAGGAACTTAAGGAACGTTTTCATCAATGTATGCCTTTATTCATCGCCCTGGGCGATGAGATGCGTCTGTCCATCATTGAAGTACTGACAGCCGAAGCCATGGACTGCAAGCAGCAGGCCGGCCCCATCATATTTGAAGACCATGCCCTGAATGTCAATGAAATCACAAAACGCACCAGCCTCTCCCGGCCCGCCATCTCACATCATCTGAAGATTTTGAAGGAAGCCGGCATTGTGGACATCCGCCAGGAAGGCACTGCCAACTATTATTACCTGACCCTGAGGGAATCCAACCGCAGGCTGATGGAACTTGGGTACCGGCTGGAAGAATTTATATATTAAATTCCAGTATATGCATAAGACCGCATTTTCCAGATATACTAATTCTATCAATATCTGGGAGATGAAAAGCATGTTTGATTTTTTTAAAGCGGTCAGGGAGACAGCTGCTTCAAGGACAGGCGCTGCCGCTGCAAGAAGGATCCGTCCTGAACTAATCCATCTGAAATTTGAAATCGACCGCACCAAGTGCGCCATCGATGCTGCCAGGAATCATTTTGAGCAGGCGGTTGACCCTACCCTCATTGACTGCTATATCTATGAACTGAATGCCGCACAGCTGCGCTACCAGTTCCTGCTTCGGAAATTCAAAAGCCAGGAGGACTAATCCCCCTGGCATCATCACATATAAAGCATCATAAAATAAAACCAAAAGATTGCGAGGACAACAACATGAGCACCTGGTATGAGCGGGGAGTTTTCTATCACATGTATCCCCTGGGGATGACGGGAGCCCCCAGACACAATGACGCCACAGAAGTAACCAACCGTTTTGCAGAATTACTGCAGTGGATTTTGCACATCCGCTCCCTTGGATGCAACGCCATATACATAGGGCCTCTCTTTGAATCCACCAGCCACGGATATGACACCAGGGATTACAAGCTGGTGGACAGACGGCTGGGGGATAATGAGTCCTTTAAGGATTTTGTGAAACAATGCCATGACAGCGGAATCCGCGTGGTGGTGGACGGTGTATTCAACCATACAGGACGGGAGTTTTTTGCATTTAAGGATATCCAGGAAAAAAAGTGGGATTCCCCTTACAAAGGCTGGTATAAAGGGGTTAATTTCGACTGGCAGGGCCCATGCGGGGACCCATTTGGGTACGATGCATGGCAGGGACATTTTGAACTTCCCTGTCTCAACCTTTTTAATCCGGCGGTCCGGTCCTATCTGTTTGATGTGATCCGGTTCTGGGTTGATGAATTTGATATTGACGGTATCCGGCTGGACTGCGCCAATGTGCTGGACTTTAATTTCATGAAAGAGATGCGGCAGGAAACCGCACGGATGAAGGAAGATTTCTGGCTTATGGGCGAGGTAATCCACGGCGACTACAGCCGTTGGGTCAATCCGCAAATGCTTCACTCCGTAACCAACTACGAACTGCACAAGAGCCTGTACTCGGGCTTTAACGACCATAATTTCTTTGAGATTGCCCACAATGTAAGGCGGCTGGAAGCAATCGGAAGGCAGCTTTATACCTTTGTTGACAATCACGACGAGGACAGGATTGCCAGCAAGCTGAAGCTGAAAGAACACCTGATTCCCATCTACCTCTGTCTTTTTACCCTGCCCGGTATCCCATCCATCTATTATGGCGGGGAATGGGGCGTGGAGGGAAAGAGGACCAGCACCAGCGATGAGGCGCTGCGTCCTGCTATCCCAATCAGCCAGTCAGATGAACGGAATTGTGAACTTACCCAGTTCATCCGTGCGGTTGGCCGCATCCATGACGAAAACGAAGAGTTCCATGGGGGCCGCTACCAGGAACTGCTGCTGACCAACCGCCAGTATGCCTTTGCCCGGCATGGTGCGGACTCGGTCATCATCACCGCGGTGAACAATGACGGGAATGATGTGGAGATTGATGTACCTGTACCAATCCCGGCCAAGGAAGCAGTGGACCTGCTGGAGGATGGCCCCGGCAGATCCATCCTGCCCGTGGCCAATGGAAAGGTCCATATAAAATTAAGGGGCAACCGGGGCGCTGTCCTAAAAGTAAAGGGGGATAACTCATATGGCAGTAAGTAAACGCAATTCCGGTACAAAAGCCAGGGCCAATACAGGTACTTCGGCTAACGCAGGGACCAAGGCCAACGCAGTTACCAAGTCCAACGCAGGGACCACGCCTAACTCAGGGACCAAGGCCAACACAGGGACTAAGGCCAACACAGGGACCAAGGCCAACGCAGGGACCACGCCCAAAAAGAAAACATCCCGGATTACAGGATACATCTCCGACCTGGACTGCTACCTGTTCGGAGCCGGAACCCACTATGATATCTATCAGAAGCTGGGCGCCCATCCCAAGACATACAAGGGAAAGGACGGCATCTATTTTGCAGTTTGGGCTCCCCATGCCCGGGAAGTACATCTGGTGGGCGATTTTAACGGCTGGAACCCTGAGGCCAACCCCATGGTTAAGATACCGGATTCCGGCATATGGGAGTATTTCAATGCAGGAATGAGGGTGGGGGAGCTTTATAAATTCGCCATCACCACCGAATCCGGCAAGATACTCTACAAAGCCGACCCATTTGCATTCAGCGCCGAATACCGGCCGGGTACTGCCTCTGTGACCGCGGATATTCAAGGTTTTAACTGGTCGGACGCCGACTGGATTACCAAACGTACCACCCAGGATGTACAGAAGCTTCCCATGAGCATTTATGAGGTCCACCTTGGTTCATGGCGTAAGAAAAACAGGGAAGGAAAGGACGGATTCTATACATACTCAGAAGCTGCCCATGAGCTGGCTGCCTATGTGAAGGAAATGGGTTATACCCATGTTGAATTGATGGGCATTGCAGAACATCCATTTGACGGGTCCTGGGGGTATCAGGTAACCGGCTACTTTGCCCCCACCTCCAGGTACGGTTCACCAAAGGACTTCATGTATTTTGTGAATTATCTGCACCGCGCCGGGATTGGCGTGATTCTGGACTGGGTTCCGGCACATTTCCCCAAGGACGCCCATGGTCTGGCTGATTTTGACGGACAGCCCCTGTTCGAATACGCCGACCCCCGCAAGGGTGAGCACCCGGACTGGGGAACCAAGGTGTTTGATTATGGCAAAAATGAAGTAAAGGATTTCCTGATCAGCAACGCCCTCTACTGGGTGGAACAGTACCATGTGGACGGACTGCGGGTGGATGCAGTTGCATCCATGCTCTATCTGGATTACGGACGCCTGGAAGGCCAGTGGGTCCCCAATAAGGACGGAGGCAACCAGAACCTGGAAGCCATTGAGTTCTTCAAGCACCTGAACACCGTGGTGCAGGGGCGCAACCATGGCGCACTGGTCATTGCCGAGGAATCCACTGCCTGGCCCAAGGTCACATCCCATCCGGAACAGGACGGCCTTGGCTTCACCTTTAAATGGAACATGGGGTGGATGCACGATTTCCTGGAATACATGAAGCTGGACCCCTATTTCCGCAAATACAACCATAACCGCATGACCTTCGGCCTTACTTATTTTACCAGTGAGAATTATATCCTGGTCCTGTCCCACGATGAGGTGGTGCATTTAAAATGCTCCATGATTAACAAGATGCCTGGCCTTGGGGAGGACAAGTTCGCTAACCTGAAAGCCGGATACACTTTCATGATGGGGCATCCGGGCAAGAAACTGCTGTTTATGGGCCAGGATTTCGGACAGCTGCATGAATGGGATGAAAAGGTTTCTCTGGATTGGTATCTGGCAGAACAGGATGAACACAAGGACCTGCAGGAATATGTTAAGGACCTGCTGCATTTATACAAAAAATATCCGGCCCTTTACCGCCAGGACAATGACTGGAACGGATTTCAGTGGATCAATGCCAATGACGCGGACAGGAGTATCTTCAGTTTCCTGCGCCGGGACGAGACAGGCAAAAAGAACCTGCTGTTCGTCATCAATTTCACCCCGGTGGAGCGCCCGGATTACAGGGTAGGGGTTCCTAAACGCGGCAAATACACCCTGCTTTTAGACAGCACCCATGGGGCATATAAGTCCGGGGAAGCGCCTGGCTTTTCATCTGCCAAAGGCGAGTGTGACGGACAGCCCTATTCATTTTCCTATCCCCTTCCTGCTTACGGTACTGCCATTTTCCGTTTTTAGGAACTTAAAAGAAAAAATTGTTATTTGTAAGGCAAAAGTGCGTTAAAAATTTATCAAATTGGGTATGTACTTTTTGTCCTGGTTGTAGTAGAATAAAGGCAGTGCGATGGAAACTTCGTCGCAGCACCGTTTATAATGTGTGGAAGGAGAGTATAATTATGGCAAAAGAACTAATTTCCAGTAGTGCAACCAAATCCGTCTACCGCGACGGAAATACTGCCATCAAGGAATTCTGTGAAGGTTTTCCAAAGGCCGAAGTCCTCAATGAAGCACTGTGCAACGCACGTGTTGAGGACATCGAAGCACTGAATGTCCCGAAGGTCCTGGGGGTATCAGTTGTGGACGGAAAATGGTCCATAATCAGGGAACTGGTGGAAGGCAAGACCCTGCAGCAGCTGATGGATGAGAATCCTGACAAACTTGAGGAGTACATGGAGCAGATGGTAGACCTGCATATTTTAATCCATGCACAGGCATGCCCGCTCCTTAACAAGTTAAAGGAAAAAACCATGCGTGCTTTAAAATCAGAGGTTCAGCTGGACGACAACCTGCGTTATGAACTGATGACCAGGCTGGACGGAATGCCAAAGCACACCAAGCTGTGCCACGGCGATTTTGATCCAAGCAATATCATTGTAGGTAATGACGGCAAGTGGTATGTGGTTGACTGGGTACATGCTTCCCAGGGAAACGCAAGCGCCGATGTTGCCAGAACCTATCTTCTTCTCTCCTTAAAGGACAAAAAGAAAGCTGAGATGTACATGGATCTGTTCTGTGAGAAAACAGGCACTGAAAAGCGCTATGTACAGGGATGGCTGCCCATCGTGGCCGCTGCCCAGCTGTACTATAAACGTCCGGAGGAAAAGGAACTGTTGGAGAGTTGGATTAACGTATTTGACTACCAATAAAATCTGCTTACACATTATTTAAGGTTCAAAAAGGCCCTTGGGAAGCAAATCCCAGGGGCTTTTTTGAATGGCATAATAACCAATTGTAATTGTATATTTTTTACATTTTTGTGTCAACTGTCAGTTTTTTCGTGAAAATTTTATCAGTCTTTCAGGCCTGCATCCAATGATTTTACATCTTCTTCTGCTTCCGCCGGAAATCCGGCCTCATCTTCCTTTGCGGCAGTGACCTGGGTTCCAGCAGACTCAGTTCCTGAAGCACCGGTTCCATCAGTCATTACTCCGGCTCCCTCAATTCCTGAAGCGCCGGTTCCAGCATCCTCAGCCCCGGCCTCAGCAGTACCGCCAGTTCCAGCCGCATCCGCCTCAGCCGCCAATCCCACAGTCCCCCGCTCCGTCTTATGCTCCGCCCGCATAATCGGGAACGCCACCATGGCCTTAAACAGATCCCCGTCAATCATCAGTTCAAACGTACCGTTCTGCAGCTCGGTCAGGCTTTTTGCAATGGACAGTCCCAGGCCGCTGCCCTCAGTGGTCCTGGCCACATCTCCCCGGACAAAACGCTCGGTCAGCTCATCCGGCTTAATATTTAACGGATTCTCAGACACATTCTTAATGGTGAAGATGGCCTGGCCGTCCTCCTCCATCACATCCACATACACCCGGCTGTGCTCCATGGCATACTTAAACGCATTGGTATACAGATTCTCCAGGACCCTCCACAGCCGCCGTCCGTCGGCCCGTATCATCAGCACTTCGTCAGGCACGCTGCACACCAGATCCAGGCGGCGCATGGTGAACCGTTCCTCAAACTCACCATTGGTCTGCTGTACCAGTTCCACCAGGTCAATATCCGACATATCCAGCTTCATGTTGCCGGAACTGGCCTTGGAGGCCTCCACCAGATCCTCTGTCAGTGTCTTCAGGCGCTGGGATTTCTGATCCAGCACCTCCAGGTAGGCTGCAATCTTGGGATCCTGTATCTTTTCACGCTTCAGCAGATCCACATAATTGATAATGGATGTGAGAGGCGTCTTGATATCATGGGATACATTGGTTATCAGATCCGCCTTCAGGCGTTCGCTTTTAACCTGCTGCACAAGGGCCGTATCCAGTCCGCTGCTGATATTATTGATATGCTCTCCCATATCCTTTTCCTTGCCGCTGAGACGGACCGTCTCTATCTTATAATGCGTATTGCCCCCGGCAATGCTGCTGATTGCAGTATCCAGCACATCCCTCTGCATTGCCTTCTTAAACATCTGATGGAAAATATACCCGTCCAGCCCGATAAAGAAGGCAACCAGGGCAAAAAACAATATCCTGTAACTCAGTGAATCCGCCCTGTATGCAAACAGGAAAATGATTCCCCAAAGCATGGCTGCATTGGCTGATACAAATAACGTATAGCAGAATACTGCGCCAGCCGCAAAGGATATATGGCCCACATACTGCTTTGCGGCATCAATGGCCTTCTTGACAAGGCTGCCGCTCCACAGGGTCCTGGCCTTATAACGTCTCAGCATGCTGAACACACAGAGGATTGAGCTTCCGTAAAGGATGACCGCCTTGATTACCTTGTTCCAGTAAGGCCACTGGCCTTCAGCCACAAACAGGCTGAACAGACGAATCCCCACATATCTCCCGACAGACAGGAACAGGGCCGTGGCAGCAGCCCACAAAACCAGGCTCAACTCAGTATACACCTCGTCAATGGGGAACAGGCGTATATCCTCGCTGCTTTCCGTCATATGCCCTGAACCCAGCATAAGGAATGCCAGGGTTGCAAGACAGCCCATAAGGCCCACCAGCACGCCGCCTATGCCCAGGATGAAATTCCGCCTGGCGCTGCTGTACTCCTGCGCCGCAGTGGAATATGCATCTGTTTCAGGATAAGAGGTGTCCACGGAAACCACCATATAATAATTATCATTGTTGTTGGGATTCCATATTTCCAGAAGCGTGGCCGCATTTTCCGGAACGGACGGTATATTGCTTTCCATCTTGATACTGTTGCCGGGAATATAGAAATATTTGCCCGAACCTTTCAGATCCCCCAGGCCCATGCCGTCCGCATTGGTAAATACATCTTCTTTTCCCTGGTCATCCCTGTAAACGATGCGGAACCGGAGATTGGTTTTATTTTCAATGTAATTATTACGGATTGTATAGTATTCCCCCAGATGGTTCACAATGTCAAAAGCCAGATCCTCCATTGTCATCCGTTCCCCGCTTGCGTCTGCGTCCAGGAAATCCGGATTATATTTCTGGAAATCAACCGTAATCTCATCCTCATCCTCGTCCATGGTAAGGGGGGAACCCTGAACCGAGAAATTCTCATCCAGATAATAACCTCTGCGCTTCAGATAACGGACAATATAATCCAGGGTATACTCTTCCTGATAACCAGGTCCGTTCTGCACCCCCACAATCACCTTGTTCATATCCAGGACGCCGTCCGTCTCAAACATGCCTTTGTATCCCACATATGTGAATATACGGCCGATATCGCTGCTCAGCTGGCTGGTAAACTGGGGTGAATCCTCATATGCTTCCTCAAAAACCCACTTTATGCCCTTGCCATAATTTGAGTTCAGATACATGGCGCTGATTCCAAACACGGCTATCAGGACAAAAAATATGTGGGCCAGGGTCAGGACCTGTTTCTTACGCCTGAACCGTATTCTTTCTTCTGTCATATGGACACCTACTGTTTCTCAATCTTATATCCCACACCCCACACAACCTTCAGGTACTTGGGCTCCCTTGGGTTAATCTCAATCTTCTCCCGGATATGGCGGATATGGACCGCAACGGTATTATCCGCCCCAATGGCCTCTTCGTTCCATATCTGCTCATAAATCTCATCAATGGAGAACACCTTGCCTGCATTCTTAACCAGCAGCAGCAGGATATTATACTCAATCGGGGTCAGCTTAATGGGGTCCCCATCCACCGTGACCTCCTTATTATCATCATTGATCTGAAGCCCGCCGCACTTAAATACCTGCCCCTCAGCCTGCTGGTTCATATTGCCAAGCTGGGTATAGCGGCGCAACTGGGACTTCACCCGGGCCACCAGTTCCAGGGGGTTGAAGGGTTTTGTAATATAATCGTCCGCGCCGATGTTCAGACCCAGTATCTTATCCGCATCCTCGGACTTGGCAGAAAGGATGATGATGGGGATGCTGCTGTTCTCCCTCACCTTAAGCGTGGTCCGGATACCGTCCAGCCCAGGCATCATCACGTCCACAATCAGAAGGTCCACCTGATTGCCTTCCAGATACTCCAAGGCCTCATATCCATCGTACGCCTTGATTACCTGGAACCCCTCTCCTGTCAGATAAATATCTATGGCCTCTACAATCTGCTTATCATCATCACATACCAGTATTGTCTGCATCCTCGCCCTCCTTATTATAATGAACATCTGTTATCTACATTTTATAATGGATATCCCATACTGAGCCCGCATTCCCGGGGCCGGTTCCGACCTTCCGGTCCAAAGCCGCCGGGAAACGCGTTTCAAACACACCCTAGAAAATCCTCCATGCACAGATGAAGTTGTTGGCCCACCACTGGCTCAGGCTTCTGTGCACCACGCGCCCGTTACTGGAGGAAGCATCGATAACGGTTCCGCCTCCTGCCGCAATTCCCACATGGCCGCGTACAACCACGATATCACCAGCCTGTATATCATTGAAATTGGTAATCTTCGTATATCTTCCGGCATTTCTCCAGCCTGAGGAGGTAAGGTAACTCTGGTTAACCCCTACCTGGTTCAGACACCAGTACACAAAGCCGGAACAGTCAAATGCATTGGGTCCCTTGGCTCCCCATACATACGGGCTTCCAAGCTTGGAGGATGCAACGGATATCAGGGCTGAAGCGCCCTGTCCAACCGGTTTGCTCACTGGCGGCGGGGTATTGCCTGCATTGCCTGAGCCGCCGGTGCTTCCTCCGGTTCCGCCTCCCTGGGCTCCTCCTCCAGTACCACCTCCGCCTGTGGAACCGCCTGTATTGGTGGATCCTGCTGCGGGGCGCCTTACATTGTCACTGGTCAATTTAGCCATGGTCTGGACACCTACCAGGCCGTCTGAGGTCAGTCCGTTCCTGGACTGGAAGTTCTTGATGGCCCGCTCAGTTGCCTCGCCAAAGTATCCGGTCACATTGCCGGATACAAGATATCCATGCTTGTTTAACAGCTTCTGGACCTTGGTAACAGCATCGCCGCTCTCGCCCAGCATCAGGCCGTTGGCCCTTGCATCCGGGCTGTTAAGGGCAATCCTTGTGGAAGGCCCAAGATAACCGTCCACCACCTGGTCGTTCCTGGCCTGGAACTGCTTTACAGCCACAACTGTATCCTCGCCATAGGCCCCGTCCGGCGTCGTGGTAAGATACCCCAGATCCTTAAGGCGTTTCTGGCATTCCAGGACCACATCACTCTTCTCGCCATAGGCCAGGAAGTTAGGCTTAATCTCATCACTGTACAGCAGGTTGATGGTCCTCTGCCCCACCTTGCCGTCCTGGTCCAGTCCGTTGACCTCCTGAAGCTTCAGCACGGCAGCCTCTGTGGAATCCCCGAAATTGCCGGTAACCAGGTCCGCCGAGGCCAGATACCCCAGCTCATATAAACGCTGCTGGATCCTCTGTATATCATCACCCTGGGTCCCCTTGGACACGGCATAGTACTTGGCATCCTCCGCCATGATAGCATCCCATGTGGCATTGCCAACAATCCCGTCCATGGGAAGTTCATTCTGTCTCTGAAAATGTTTAACAGCCATCTGGGTCATCTCACCGAAATAATCCGTTGGCTCATCGTTATCCATAAAGCCTAAATCCATGAGACGCTGCTGCAGCTTCTTTACAATCTCATGCCTCACACCAATCCTCAGGTACTCCGGCGCAGGCTCCGCATCCGGCAGGTCGACGTCATTAAGCCCAGGCAGGACCTGCCCCTGAAGCCCCAGCTGGGCAATGGTCTCAGGAACCGCCTGTATCTCCGTGACTTCCGACGGGGTGGCGTTCCCCTCCCCTGGCCCTGAGGCTTCCTTGGAACATCCCGACAAGGCCATGGACAGGGCCAGCATACCGGCAGTGCCTGTATATGTAATGTATTTTCTATATCGCTTCCTCAAATTCATGTGAAGTACATTTCCTTCCTTACTTCTTCCTGTGTTAAACGCTAAAATCAAATTCATTCTAACACATTTCTTAAGGAATAGCGATATTATTTTTAAGGTCGTAAGAAAATTGAAAGGGGTGCGCCGCGGACTTTTTAACCATTTTAAAAAGTAACATGTTTTCTTCAGGATTGTAAAGACTATATAAAGAAAATGAAAACAGAACAGAAGGAGGACACGAAGTTTGAAACAGATTTACCCAAACCGTTTTAAAGACAAAGTCATGATAATCACCGGATCTGCCAGGGGAATCGGGACAGCCACGGCCCTGCGCGCTGCCCAGGAAGGCGCAAAGCTGGTCCTGGCCGACCGCCTGGAAAAAGAAGGAAAACAGGTATTGGACCAATTAAAAGCCCTTGGAGGGGATGCTATCTTCCTCCACCTGGACCTTTCGGAGGAGGAAAATGCTGCCAGGCTTGTCCAGGCGGCTGTTAATACTTACGGACATCTGGATATCGCCATCAACAATGCAGGCGTCATGGGAAATCCCAGCCCGCTCCACGAACTGTCCCGGGAACAGATGGACCACACCATGGCCAATAATTTCTATTCCGTCTTTTACTGCTGCAGGCAGGAGCTTTGTGAATTCATCCGGCAGGGACACGGCGGGGTAATCGTAAACAATGCTTCCATTGCCGGGCTTACCGGGCTCCCGGGCAATCCAGCCTATGTGGCATCCAAGCACGCGGTAAACGGCCTAACTAAAAATCTGGCCCTGGACTATGCAAAATACGGTATCCGGGTTAACTCCGTGAACCCGGCGGCAACCACCACGCCCATGGTGGCCGAAGCCTATGAATATGTAAAAGCCCGCAGGGACGCCGCTGTCAAGGCCGGTATGGACCCGTCCAAAGCCCAGTCCATGGCGGGCCAGAAGCAGACCTCCATGCTGGAACGTGAAGCCACGGCCGAAGAGCAGGCAGCGTCCATCCTGTTCCTGGCTTCCCCGGACGCATCCCATATGACCGGGGCCACCGTACAGACGGACGGAGGATGGACTTCCTTCTAACGTGGAATCAGGAGCCGGATCCATCCATAAACCTGCAAAAACCTCTCGCCAAACATCAGGGAGAGGTTTTATCCGATTGCCTGCCACCTTATTCCAATCCCGGCGATTTATGAATCTTTTCTAAAACCAGGCGGGGGATTATGGACAATGGGCCGTTTTGTGTTATACTGGATTCACAGAAAGGTTGGATCATTTCATATCCTGTGGATTCCTTCCACAATAAGATTCACTGCCCCAATGGCAGTCTGGCGTGCTTATGCACTGTTTTGGCCGGTTCGGCCGCAGCTTCACGGTTATTCAAGGATTGGATACAAGGAAAATTTCAGGAGGGCTATTGAAGTTACGTTTTTTTTAAATTATACTGAAAGGAGTAACATGGATGGGGAAAAAGGCTTTACAGTGGCACCCTGCGTTCCAGGCCGCCCTGCAGGTGGAACTTGCCCAGGACAGACCGTTCCTGCGCTTTTATGAAGAGTACAACCTCAGCAGGAAGCCGCTTCAGATGGACACGCTGATTGTCAAGCTGGAACCGGGTCACGCTGTCAGCAAGAGTATCGGGAGGATATTCCGCACATATAATATCGTGGAATATAAGAGTCCTGAGGACTATATCAGTGTAAATGATTTCTATAAGGTCCTGGGTTATGTATGCGTATATCAGGCTGACACCAGGAAGGTCCTGGAGATAGTGCCGGAGGAATTGACCATCACGCTGGTCGGGGACCATTATCCAGGCCGCCTGGTGCGGCATCTAAAGAAGCGGTATGGGGTAAGGGTCAGGAATGTCCATAAGGGCATCTACTACATAGAGGACTTCATTTTCCCTGTGCAGCTGCTTGTAACAGGGCAGCTGCCAAAAGAGGAATACGCCTGGCTTGGCCGGCTCCGGAAAGGGCTGGACCTTAAGATGGATATCGAGCCGCTTGCCAGGGAATATAAGAACAATAAGAATGACCCGCTTTATCAGGCGGTGATGGACGTCATAGTCAGGGCCAATCAGAAACAATACGAGGAGGGCAGGAGGATGTGCGAAGCATTAAAGGAACTGTTTGCAGATGAACTGGCAGAACGGGAAGA
>Ga0129317_1000234_pt1 | contig 66930 bp, 57 predicted proteins | sample Cm1ome_FD_94430 | JGI IMG/M metagenome (GOLD analysis project Ga0129317, IMG submission 94430) | Eastern black-and-white colobus group fecal microbial communities from Wisconsin, USA - Cm1105 metagenome | ecosystem: Host-associated > Mammals > Digestive system > Large intestine > Fecal | place...
CAGCGAAAGACACTGTTATTGCGGGCCAGTTGATAAGCTGGCGTGGCAACCTGTCCGGCCCCAAGGGGTGTGAAGCTGGTGTATAGCATAAAGCTGGGAGGGAATAGCCTTACGCGACTGACAATTCGTACTTGCGCGTCTCACGCGCGCGCTGGGAACATAGGGCTTTGCCCGCATCTGAAATACCACCGGCTTCGCCGGTGGATGATTGTTTGATATCATCAAAGGCACCCCCCGGCTAAGCCGGGGGTAAAAAAGAGCTTAAAGCGAGGAAAAAAGGAGACAAGAAAAAAGCTCCCTGTTAAAGTAGCAGTGGTTTGCCGACCACACAACTAAAAAAACAGGGAAGTCTTCATCGTGAAAGATAAAGACATAAGTAGTTTAGAACATACGAGCTGGAGATGTCAATATCACATAGTATTTGCACCAAAATATCGGCGGATGGAGATATATGGGCAGATCAAACAGGATATAAGAGTGATATTGCGGAAATTGTGCCAGCAAAAGGGGATAGAGATCATAGAAGCGAAAGCATGCCCAGATCATATCCACATGCTGATTAGTATCCCACCCAAATATAGTGTGTCACAAATCATGGGTTATCTGAAAGGAAAGAGTAGTCTGATGATATTCGACCGGCATGCGAATTTGAAGTACAAGTATGGAAACCGCCACTTTTGGGCGAGAGGATATTATGTGGATACGGTAGGCAGAAACAAAAAGCAGATTGCCGAATATATCCGAAACCAATTAGAATCAGACCAGTTGGCAGATCAGCTGGGCCTGAAAGAATTTGTTGACCCGTTTACGGGTCGCGAGAACAAGAAGGCGTAAGATAAACCCCTTAAGGGGTAGCCCGTGAAAGAAATGCAGTCGGCAAACCTTTCCGGGCCCCTTAAGGGGCTTCGCCCGTATCATGCCCTTCTAGGGCTTACTCAAGCCCCCGGCTTAGCCGGGGGTAAAGGGGGCTTAAAGCGAGGAAAAAAGGAGACAAGAAAAAAGCGCCCTGTTAAAGAAAAAGTGGATTGCCCACCGCACGACTAACAAAGATAGAGGGCCTTCATCGTGAAGACAAAGACATGGGCAGTTTAAGAGCACGTCCAGATCACATCCACATGCTGATTGGTATCCTGCCCAAATATAATGAATCACAAATGAGGGGGGTATGCTGTCAAAAATATTTGATATGGACGGGCGGGAACGCGGGCGGCATAAATCCTCCCGCGTCCCTCATGCTTTAAGACCGGGTCAGTTCCGGCAGCAGCCGTGACAGGAGCCGCAGTCTCCGCCGCAGGAGCAGCCGCCTTGTCCCAGTTTTTTGTTATGGATGCCCCGGGCCACGATGGCGATAAAAACGGCCAGGACCACAAGGCCGACAAGGATGGTTGGAAGGTTCATAGAAAAACAGCTCCTTTCAAAGTTGGGTACTTACCGGGTGCCTGCCTTGAGAGCGGCATCCACGGCGCTGATGGTGCGGGTGTTTTCGTCGTATTTATTGCTCCGGAAGAGCATATATACCAGGAAACCCAGCGCCAGCAGAGCGGCTCCGGTGCCGATCCCGAAGGCTGTCTCACCCAGAACGAGCCCGCCCAGCTGGTACACGATCAGGGAGATTACATAGGCAAAACCGCACATATAACCAATCGCAGCCAAAGTCCATTTGCCGCTGTTCATCTCTCGCCTGATGGCGCCTATGGCGGCAAAACAGGGGGCGCACAAAAGGTTAAAGATCATAAAGGAATAGGCGGACAGCTGGGTATAAGCCAGGGCAATATTGGCGTCCAGATTGCCCGGGTAAAGGACCGATAGGGTGGACACCACCTCCTCCTTGGCAATAAGGCCGGTAATGGCGGCAACGGTGGCCTGCCAGGTGCCGAAACCCAGGGGTGCAAAGAGGAAAGCCGCCGTCGATCCAATCCCCGCCAGCAGGGAGGCGTTGTTGTCTTCCACCAAACCAAAGACACCGTTTTCAAAGCCAAAGCCCTGGAGAAACCAGAGGATAATAGAGGAGGCCAGGATGATGGTGCCGGCCCGCTTGATGAAGGACCAGCCCCGCTCCCAGGTGGCGCGCAGAACATTGGAGGGGGCGGGTATATGGTAGGCGGGCAGCTCCATGACGAAGGGGGCCGGGTCCCCGGCAAAGCTCCGGGTCTTTTTCAGCATGATGCCGGAGAGAACGACAGCGGCTGCGCCGATAAAGTAGGCGGAGGTGGCCACCAGGGCGCTGCCATGGAAGAGAGCCCCGGCAAACAGGGCGATAATAGGCATTTTCGCGCCACAGGGGACAAAGCAGGTGGTCATAATCGTCATGCGCCGGTCCCGCTCATGTTCAATGGTGCGGGAAGCCATAACTCCGGGGACCCCACAGCCGGTGCCCACCAGCATGGGAATGAAGGACTTGCCGGATAAGCCGAATTTTCGGAAGATTCGGTCCATAATGAAAGCTACACGGGCCATATAGCCTGCGTCCTCCAGAATGGACAGCATCAAAAACAGCACCAGCATCTGGGGCACAAAGCCCAGAACGGCGCCCACGCCGCCGATCATACCGTCTACAATGAGCGAGGAGAGCCAGGTATCCACAGACAGGTTTTCCAGCCAACCGCCTACTGCCACGGGGATTCCGCTGACCCAGTGGCCGTAGTCGCGGGGGTCTGGCTCGGCCACAGTCAAGGATTTTTGGTAAAGCTCCCGGGTAACAGGGACCACGGTGGTGGCGCCGCTTTCGTCGTCGTAGAAATAGGCCTCAGACGCGCCGGCGTCATATGCCCGGATAATCGTCTGAGCCTCTTCATAGGCTCCCGCGTCATCCGCATAGCCGGTGCCGCCACTGATAAACCAGCCGTCGCCGAACAGGCCGTTATTGGCCCAGTCGGTAGCCAGGGTGCCCAGAGAGATTGGCCAGCCGCCCATGGCCACAGCATAGATGCAGAACATAATGGCAGCAAAGATGGGCAGGGCCGCGATTCGATTGGTCACCACCCGGTCAATTTTGTCAGAGGCGGACAAGCTGTGCTGGGCCCGATGCTTTTTTACCGATTTGGCAGCTATGCCGCTGATATAGGCATAGCGCTGGTTGATGATAATGCTTTCGGCATCGTCATCCAGTTCCTTTTCACAGTCGGCAATATGTTCGTCCAAGTGGACCTTTAGGGTTTCGTCCAGATTCAGCTGGGACAGCACTTTGCTGTCCCGCTCAAAAATTTTGATGGCGTACCAGCGGAGGAAGCGGTTGTCTACCATGCCCTGGATAGATTCCTCGATGTGGGCGATGGCGTGCTCTACGCTGCCGGTAAACACATGGGGCGGTTCTCCCGACCTGTGGATCTGGGCCACGGCCACGGCCTGCCCGGCGGCGGCCATACCGCCCTCGCCCTTCAGGGCGGACATCTCCACCACCGGACAGCCCAACTCAGCCGAAAGCCTGGTCAGATCAATTTTGTCCCCGCTTTTTCGTACCAGATCGATCATATTTACCGCCACCACCACGGGCAGACCCAGCTCAATGAGCTGGGTGGTAAGGTACAGGTTTCGCTCCATGTTGGTCCCGTCCACGATGTTTAAAATGACGTCAGGCTTTTCGTTGACCAGATAGCCCCTGGCCACCATTTCCTCCAGGGTATAGGGGGACAGGGAATAGATGCCGGGCAGGTCCTGGATGACCACATCCTTGTGACCTTTCAGCCTGCCCTCCTTTTTCTCCACGGTGACGCCGGGCCAATTGCCCACATACTGGTTGGAGCCGGTCAAATCGTTGAACAGGGTGGTTTTACCGCAGTTCGGGTTGCCGGCCAGTGCTATTTTGATCTCCATTGTGCGCTCCTCTCCAAAAGTTAACTATGACTAACTTGTGCATAAAAAACAGCAGCCGCTGACGCGGCGCCACGCCTGCTAAGGGGACGTGGACAGTGGGCATTGATCTCCGCCTGTTCAGTCGACTTCAATCATCTCCGCGTCGGCTTTTCGCACGGACAATTCGTAGCCGCGCACGTTCAACTCCATGGGATCTCCCAAAGGGGCCACCTTCCGCACATGGACAGCAATCCCCTTGGTGATGCCCATATCCATAATCCGCCGCCTGGTGGAACCCTCGCCGTGGAGCTTTACCACTGTGGCGCTCTCGCCCACTTTAACCTCGTTCAGGGTCTTCATGCCCTTGCCTCCTTAAATCATAATTCGATTTGCCATGGTCTGGTCCAAGGCAATCCGGCTGTCCTTTACCTGCAAAATCAGATTTCCTGCCAGTTCACTGACCACAGTCACGGTGCCGTCCACCACAAAGCCCAGCTCGGCCAGATGCTGGCGTACCTCTGCTTTTCCGGAAATCTTTCGAATGGTCACGGTATCCCCCGCTTTTGCCATCGTCAGCGGCATCATAGGAGCCCTCCCTTCCTTGAATTAGCTAAGGCTAACTCGAACACAAATTAAAAGGTTAGCGATACCTAACCTCTTGGTAGAATGAGTTTACTGCGGCTAACCAGTATTGTCAAGCTTTTTTTATGCTGCTCTTGCAATTTCGGTTAGTTTATGTTAACTTTAAAGACATACAGGACAAAGGAGGGAAGTGCTTTTATGAAAATTCACGAATCTGCCGAGGACTATCTGGAGGCAATTTTAATTTTAAAGGAGCGGCTGGGACAGGTTCGATCCATCGATGTTGTCCGGGAAAAAAACCTTTCCAAGCCCAGTGTCAGTGTGGCCATGAAAAATCTGAGGGAAAGCGGATATATCGACGTGGATGGAGAGGGCTGCCTTACTTTGCTGCCTCCGGGAATGGAGATTGCCCGGAGAATTTATACCCGTCATCAGCTGTTAACGGAATTTTTCATCCGTTTGGGCGTCACACCGGAGGTGGCGGCCGCTGACGCCTGTAAGATCGAGCATGATCTCAGCGATGAGACATTTGAAAAAATAAAGGTTCATGCCATGGGGCGGGGCGGAGAGGATCTGTGAGCCGGGGTTTCAGATTGAGATGATTTCACAGCCTCCCGTGTCGGCTGAAAAGATCCGGTTTAATTCTTTGCTGCAGATGTGTGGGCGAGACGGAGGAATATTGGGCATTTGCCGCAATAGAACGGATTGACAGCGGAAAAGAGAAAAAGCCCCTTGAAGCCACAGCTTCAAGGGGCTTTTTTTGTTTCAGCACAGCAGTTGTCATAGCGGGACGGGAAAAAACGGGCCTGAGCGTATAGAACTGACGGCCGCGGCTGAGAGGATGCTTATCCCAGGTGCAGACCGTAGAAGCCCACAAGAGACAGAGCCATCAGCCCCGCCGTAATCAAAAGGATGGGGGTACCGCGAAAGCACTTGGGGCAGCTTTCAAAGTTCACTTCATCCCGGAGACTGGCAAAGCTGGCCAGGGCCACCGTTACACCCAGACCTCCGCACAGGGCGAACAGCAGGGCGGAACCCAGACTGTAACTGCGCTGGGAGATAATCAGGGCGGAGCCCAGCGCTGCACAGTTGGTGGAGATGGCGGCCAGATTGCCGTCCATGCGGCGGGACAACTCAGGCAGGCAGACGCGGATAAACTTCCGCAATCCGGCTACCAGGGCGGGGATCAGCAGCGCCAAAAACAGCAGCCGGTAGTGCTGCCAGCCGAACCGGGTCAGCACCAGAAAGTCTCCGAGCCAGGAAAACAGGCTGCCAAGCACCATTACTGTGGTCAGACAATAACCGGTGCGCAGGGCGTCCACTGGGTCCTGAAAGGACTGTGTCCGGGTGCCGATGCCCATGCAGGTGACCAGAATGAAGTTTTCCGACAACAGGGCGGCCAGGGCCACTCCGGCCAGCTCGAGCATTACCATATGACAGCCTCCTTTCGGCAGAGATCCGGGACAAGGGAGGGATCAGACTTCACCATCCACATAGTCCACTCCCCCTCCTTCCGTATCCAGGTTTGCCACGATGGCCAGAGCCCGGTTAACCCCGGCGGTAATGGCCTGGGAGGTGGCGGTGGCGCCGGATACCGCGTCCACGGAATTGCTTCCGGAGGGGCGGATGGTGCCCGACTTGCCGATATAGCGGGCCAGGGCGCCGGGGGTCGTGGCTTCTGTTCCCACGTTGGCGGTTTCCTTGTGATCTGTGATGGCCACCCCGGTGACCTGGCCGTTCAGGTCCACACCCACCTCCATGGTGACCACGCCGCCGAAGCCCTGGGCCTGAACCTCCACACAGTACCCCAGAAGCTCATTGTCCTGGCTGTACCCGGCCTGAATACTCAGGGCGCCCACGGCGCGATAGGGGGTTTCAGAGCTGAAGGCGGCTTTGGGCATCACCTGGGACAGGACCTCCTGCTGTGCCCGGGCCGCGGCCCGGGCAGTATCCAGGTCGGTATAGCGCTGAACGCCAAAGATGAGCAGCCCTGTGGTCAGAATTACCGCCCCAAGACAGCCGTATGCCGCGGCTTGGGTGCGAATCTGATCCAGATGGGCTTCGCCGGGGGCCTTTCCGCCCTTGTTCAGGCGAATGTGGAGGTTTGGCCTGACAAATTTAATTTCAGCCAGGTTCCGACGGGCCTGGCTGGCCCAGTCACGAAGGACGGAGAACCGGCCGGCGCCAAACCGGCGCGGCATTCCTGCGCGGTCCAGCAGCCAGACGCAGCAATTCATGGTGAGAATAGACCAGCCCACGCCCTCGGGGTAGGAGCCGTGATAGCGCAGCAGGACGGTCAGCACGCCGCAGCCGGCGCCAAAGAGAAGCTGGCCCCGGGGAGTGACGGGGGAGGTGGTGGGATCGGTGGCCAGGAAAAACGCGCCGAACAGAAGGCTGCCTCCCAGTAGCTGGGCCGTCATCCACCGGAGAGGGGAAATGTCCTGGGCGGGGAACACCAGGGCCAGAAGAGCCACGGTGCCCAGATAGGCGGCTGGAATGCGGATGGAGATGACCCGGCGGAGGATCAGGTAGCACCCACCCAGCAGCAGCATAAAGGAGGATACCTCCCCCATGGAACCGCCCTGCTGGCCCAGGAAAAGCTGGCTCAGTGTTTGGGGAGGGAGGATGCCCGCGTGGAGATAGGACATGGGGGTGGCGGAGGACACCGCGTCCACCCCCCACAGGGGCAGCCGGTCCAGCGGCTGGGACCAGTTGGTCATCAGCATGGGAAAGGTGGCAAGGAGCATCCGGCCGGCCAGGGCTGGATTCATAAAATTCTTGCCCAGCCCGCCGTAGAACTGTTTGACCACAATAATGGCAAAGGCGGCCCCCAGCACCGGCACCCAGTAGGCGGAGGCGGCGGGCAGGCACATGGCCAGCAGCATGCCTGTGACGCAGGCGGACAGGTCCCGGATGGTGTCATCCTGGCCGGTGAGGCGGCGGTAAAGTGCCTCGAAAAAGATACAGGCGCCCACGGAGACGGCGGTGAGGACCAGGGCCCGCAGACCGAAGAAGAACACGGCCATGGCCAGGGCGGGAAGCAGCGCCACCATGACGTCGGTCATCATGGAGGCGGTGGTGGAGGGCTGCCCCACTTGGGGGGGGAGCCGGAGGGAACGGGATGAGTTCATCGTGCCTGGCCTCCCTTCTCCAGGATTTCCCTGGCCTGGCGCACGCGCTCCAGCAGAGGGATACGGGCGGGACAGATATAGGAGCAGCAGCCGCATTCCATACAGTCCTGGGGATGGAGGCGGGGCAGCTTGTGCAGTTCCTTCTGACCAAGGGCCCTGTTAATAAAGGCGGGGGCCAGGTGCATGGGGCAGGCGGCCACGCACTTGCCGCAGCGGATACAGATAGACTCCTGGGCTGACTGCCGCCGCTCAAGGTCGGTGAGACAGACCAGACCGTTGGTGTTCTTGACCACCGGGGCTTCCAGATCGTGCTGTGGGATGCCCATCATGGGGCCGCCGGTGAGAATCAGGTCGGACTCCTCCCGCAGCCCCCCCACCGATTCCAGCAGACAGCGCAGGGGGGTGCCGATGGGGACCCAAAGATTTCTGGGGCGGGCCACCGCCCCGCCGGTGACGGTGACTGCCCGATGGGTGAGGGCCTTTCCCTTGAAAAGCGCTTCCTGAATGGCGAATACGGTGGACACATTCAGCACGACGCATTTTACATCCAGAGGGCTGCCGCCGGGCGGAACCTCACGGCCGGTAACCGTCTGTACAATCTGCTTTTCCGCCCCCAGGGGATAGCGGGTGCCCACGGTACAAAGCTCCACCTTGCCGCTGCGCTTGCGCAGCCGTCGCTCCACCGCCTCGGCGGCATTGAGCTTGTCCCCCTCGGTGACCAGGACGGCCCGCTGGGCGCCCAGGGCACGGGCCAGGGTATGGGCGCCCTGAAGAATCTTGTCGCTGCGCTCCAGCAGAATCCGGTGGTCGGCGGTAATATAGGGCTCGCATTCGGCGGCATTGACGATCAGTGTGTCCACCTTTCCGGCGGCACGCCGAAGCTTTTCGGCGGTGGGGTAGGCCCCGCCGCCCATGCCGGCGATCCCGGCCTCCCGAACCCGGCCCAGCAGCAGCTCCAGCGTTACCTGCTCCGGAACCAGGGGCTCGGGCCGGCCGCTCCAGCGGGTGTCCTGAAAATCGTTTTTAATGACAATGGCGGGGGAGCGGCCACCCCAGGGATGGGGCCGGTCCTCAATGGCGGCGACCCGGCCGGAGACGCTGGCGTGGGCAGATACGCCCAGACCCTGACCAGCGGCGATGGGCTGGCCCACGGCCACCTGGTCCCCGGGCTTGACGGCGGGTATGGAGTCCCCCTCAGCGCTCATGGAGAGGGGAATGATGACAAAATCGGGCTGGGATTCCAGCCGGGCAATGGGTTTGCGCCTGGTATTCTCCTTGTGGGGAGCGGGGTTAACCCCGCCGAAAAAGAAATGTCTCATGGGATTACCTCTCCGCATTTGCCCATTTTATTGTGGCGGCTGGACAAAATACGTGTTGATCTATGATTTTCATACAAATTACATCATAATCCCAAATGGATCGGTATGTCCAGTCAATTTCCAAAAAGTTTACACTTTTACCGGCTTTTTTTGACCGGGGGAGGGGATAGCTGAAAACAGGATAAAAAATATGGAGGAATGTCACGGGAGGACAGACGCCGGTGGACCGGAAAAGGGGAAAGAAGGTCCTGCCGCAAAAAGCTTTGCGGCAGGACCTTGAAGCGGGGCTACAGGGCCACCCGGGTCAAATCTTCCAGGGCGGCCTGGTAAATATCCAGAATCAGAAAAAAGTCCTCCCGGGAGAGGTGTTCATTTTTCTGGTGCTCAGTGCCCTCCCTGCCGGGAAGGAGGGGGCCGTAGACGGCAATGTTATCCATAGCCTTGGCGTAGGTGCCCCCTTTCATCAGAAGGGGCTGGGAGCGTGTGTCCCCGGTGAGACGGCGGTACGCGGCGACCAAAGTGGAGATGAGAGGCCCTTCCCGATCCAGATAGACGGGCTTTTTGTCGTACTCCAGTTCCGCCCGGGCCCCATAGGGGGCCACCGCCCTGCCCATCCTGTCCAGAATTTCCCGGGCGGTGATGACGGTGGGGTAGCGGATGTCCAGCCAGAATACAATGCGGCCGCCCACCGTGCGTACCTTGCCTACATTGACAGTGAGGGGGCCCACCTTGTCGTCCTCAACCTGACAGCCCAGCCGTTCCCCGTGAAGATCAAAGCCGATGCAGGCGTTGTACAGGTCGGCCACCGGGCGGCCGGAGAGCTGTTCCATCAGCTTGGAGATGGCATTTTCCCCCTCCCAGGGCTTGCTGCCGTGGCAGGAGCGGCCCTGGGCCTCCACCGTCCGGCCGTCCACCACGGCCCGGCAGATGTCAGGGACCATGTTTTCCGCATGGCCCCCCTCCAGGTGTTCCACGCCCGAACCCTCCAGGGGGAGGGACAGCTGGTAGGCGGTAAACCCCTTTTCCCCGTAAATAACGGGGAACATGCCGTCGGGGGTGAAGCCGCAGACGGGCTTCTCCTCCGTCTGGCAGTAGTACTCCAGATCGGACCAGTCGCCGCCCTCCTCAGCCAGGCCGAAGATAATCCGGATGCGGCGGGCCAGGGGAACGCCCTTGTCCAGCAGGCGCTTCATGGCGTAGACACAGGCGATGGCGGGCCCCTTGTCGTCGGCCATGCCACGGCCGTACAGCCGCCCGTTATCCTGGGTGCAGGCGAAGGGAGGATAGTCCCAGCCCTCACCGGCGGGGACGACATCCAGATGGACCAGCACGGCGACCATTTCATCCCCCGCGCCGATCTCCGCCCAGCCCACCCGGTGGGCGCAGTTTTTGGTGCGGAAACCCAGCCGCCGGCACAGCTCCAGCATATAGGTCAGTGCCCGGTCCGCTTCCGGGCCGTAGGGGGTGTCTCCCGACCCGGAGGCGGTGACACTGGGGATGGACAGCAGGCCGTCCAGGGCCCGGATGATCTCATTGGAATCGTGCATGAATGTTCTCCTTTGTGTGGTTCTATTAAGATGCGGGGCCGTTCAGCCCAAAATATCGCAGCAGCGGCGGTCGCAGAAATTGTCCCGAATCATGGGAATGACGGCCTGGTGCTCCGGATGGTTCTGGTACAAGGGCAGGTCGGCGGCCTGTTCCACCTCGGAGTACAGAACCAGGTCGCAGCTGCTGCTGTCCATGGGCGGGCAAAAGGCCTGAATCTGAATCAGACAGGGGATCTTGTCCTTGAGGGCCAGCAGGCGGGAGACAACCTGGTCACCCACGGCTTTGCGCTGTGCTTCGTCCAGCTCAGGCTTGAAATTCCAGGAAACAATGTGGCGAACCATTTGAAAACGACCTCCTCAATGTTGACTTGGAGAAACAGTGCTTTCATTTTAACCCGGTTTCCCTCCCTGCGTCAACGGCCCTTTTTCATCGGCTGGGAGAGGTGCTGCAGACCCAGCTGGGCGGCACAGTCCTCCACCTCGGCCCACGGAGCCAAAAAGGTGGTGATGCCGGCTTTGCGGGCCACATCCATTTTGCGCCGCAGGGTATCCCCGTCATCAAAGAGGACAAAGTGTGCGCCTGTTTCCCGGCTCATATATGTGTAGTACCGGGCGCACAGCTCGTGAGAAAAAAATACCGCGGGATGCAGACGGGCCATCTGCTCCTCCAGCGCCTCCCGGGTAAGGGGCACGCCGCTGCCGGACGGGGAGGGAAGAAAAAAGTCTTCCGCCACCCTCTGGAGGGACAGGGCCACCCGGTCCCTGCCGAAATGCTCACCGGCCTCCTCCAGGCGCGCGGACAGAGAACCCCCGGACAGGGCGGAGGGGATCATCACTCTGGCCTGGGGAGCGCAGTGGCCGTAGGCTTCCGGCACGTACAGGGTCCAGCCCCTGCGGACAAACTGGTCGTCCAGCTGAGCGGCAATCTGTTCCAGGGGGGGCAGGCGCCCCTCAAAATCCAGTACTGCGCCGGAAAATCCCCGGGCGAGGCACTCCCGGACCAGCTCCTGGCAGAAAGGACTCACGGCGCCCAGGCCGTCAAAGCCCTGGTTGTCCAGGACCATCACCCCGCCCTTCAGTGGGAGGGAAGTCCCCGCACGGAAGAGGTGGGGCCCGCGGCCCACGCGGTAGGCCAGATGGGCGGGAATGACGTTCCAGCCCTGAAGGGCGCGGAGCTGCTGGGGCGGAACTGTGATGAGAACGGTGTCTTTTGCCATGGAAGGATCCCCCTTGTCCAAAATCCGTGGATGTGATATACTATCCACCACGTCAAAACGGTCCTGTATCAGGTCAATGCCACTCTATGCCGGACCTTGATTTGTTAGAACGAAGGAGGCTGCGCCTGTGCCTTTCTCACCCATTCCACGGGGGGTGTATCCCTCGGTGACCCATATTCGGCCCCAAGCCCTGGCGGAGCGGGGCATCCGGCTGGTGCTGGCCGACCTGGACAATACCCTGGCGCCCTACCGGGTGCCCGAGCCCACAGCTGAGATCGTTGCCTGGAAGGAGGCCCTTGCGGCGGCAGGAATTCAGCTGTTTCTGCTGTCCAACAGCCGCAAGCCGGGCCGGGCCCGGCACTTTTCCCAGGCACTGGGCATTCCGTATCAGGGCAGGTCGGGCAAACCGAGAAAGGCGGGTTACCTCCGGGCCATGGAGCGGATGGGCTGCACCCCTGAGGAGACGGTGATGGTGGGGGACCAAATTTTCACCGATACCCTGGGCGCCAACAACGCGGGAGTGATCCCCCTGCTGGTGGAGCCCATCCGTCTGGCGGGCAACCCGGGACGGTATCTCCGCTATGCCGCCGAAACCCCCTTCCGCCAGCTGGGGAAGGGGAGGGCATTCCTGTGAGCGCCCGCTTTGGCCCCGCGGGGAACTCCGACAGCTTTTCCAGCGTCCACAAGTCGTCCGTGGACGCCCCACGATGGATTGGGGCGCTGGGGCTGGACTGCTACGAGTACCAGTGCGGAAAAGGAATCCATGTGGGGGAGGAGACGGCCCGCAAGGTGGGGGAGAGCGCCCGCAGGGCGGGGATCGTCCTGTCTCTCCACGCGCCGTATTTCATCAATCTGGCAAACCCGGACCCCGAGGCGCTGGAAAAAACCATCGGCTATATCACCGGAGCCTGTCTTGTGGCGGACTGGATGGAGGCGGGACGTGTGGTCATCCACTCCGGGGCCCTGATGAAGCGCACCCGGCGGGAGGCCCTGGAGATTGCGAAAAGATCCCTGATACAGGTGCTTGCCGCCTGTGACAGCCAGGGCTTCGGCCACATCGCCCTGTGCCCAGAGACCATGGGGAAGATCAATCAGCTGGGGGACTTGGACGAGGTGCTGGAGCTGTGCACCCTGGATAAACGGCTGGTGCCCTGCATCGACTTTGGACACCTGTACGCCCGTTCCCTGGGGGCGGATGACGGCCTGGAGGCGATGACCCGGATGCTGGACCGGGTGGAGGAGCTGTTAGGTGCGGAGCGGGCCGCCGGGTTCCACAGCCATTTTTCCCATATCCAGTTTACCCCCAACGGCGGGGAGAAGTGCCACCGCACCTTTGATGACGACGATGGCTACGGCCCGGACTGGGCGCCCCTGGCCGCCGAGGTGGCCCGCCGGAACTGGTCCCCCACCTTTATCTGCGAGAGTGCCGGCACGCAGGCGGAGGACGCGCTGGAGATGAAGCGGCTCTATCAAAGCTGTCTGGAGGGAGAGGGATGAGACACTGTCTGACCTGGCTCCTGGTGCTGGGAGCAGTCCTGCTGGCCGGCTGCGGTCAGAGGGATGGAGGCTACGAGGTGAAGAAGGGGGAGAGCACCTTTCTGGTGGACCCTGAGGCCAGAACCATCTCCTGGGACGGGAATCAGGTGACCTATGCCGCCGGCTCTGACCAGGGGGTGGATTGGGTGGAGCTGACCTACCCGGACGGCTCCACGTTCCGGCGGTACTGGGAAGACGGTGAGCGGCTGCAGAGGACCAGCGAGGACTACGATCCGGCCCGCTACCTGCCGGGGGAAAGGCTGCTGGAAGCTTTGAGCAGGGAGATTCCAACCGGGGAGATGGAACCCGCTGCCGTGGCCGGCGTGCTGGGACTGTTCTGTCTGGGGCTGGGAGGATTTTACGCCCTGTGTCCGGAGCGGGCCCTGTTTCACCGGACCGGAGGCGCCAGCGGAGCGGCGGAAAGGAGCCGGACCGCCCTGGGCCTCACCCGGGCCGTTGGGGCGGCGGCTGCGGCGGTGGGGGCGGCTTTGGCCCTGTGGGCTCTGACCGGCTGATTTCCGGGAAGGGGGCCGGGGCAGCCAATCAATTTGATCCGAATAGGAATTGAGTACTGATTTCTATCCGGATCGGGTATCATGGCTGTGGGACCGGGCAGCATCGGGATTCAGCCGGGGTGTGCAGCTGAAGCCGCCTGTGAGAATGGATAAGGAGTTTTATATTTTTATGAATCATATTTCTGAAATTGCCCATAGACTGCCTGAGTACGGTTTAGACGCCATGCTGATTACCAGTGAATCCGGGGAACGCTACGCCCTGGGCTTTCACGGGGAGGGCCTGCTGCTGGTCAGCCGGGACGGGGCGCACTATACCACGGACGGCCGGTATATTGAGGCCGCCCGGGAGAAGATTACCGGGGCGGAGGTCTCCCTGATTACGCCGGACAGCGGCCATTTGGCCCAGGCCCGGGGATACATCGAGGCCCGTGGTCTGCATAACGTGGGCTTTGAAAGCGGCTCCGTCACGGTGGATGCCCACCGGAAGTATGCGCAGGAACTGCCGTGTATTCTGACGCCCGCCCAGCCTCTGCTGGACGGCCTGCGGGCGGCGAAGGACGGGGAGGAACTGGATGCCATGCGCCGTGCCCAGCAGATCACCGACGAGGCGTTTAAGGGAATCCTCAGCTTTATACGCCCCGGCATGACGGAGCGGGAGATTGCCGCCCGTCTGGTGTATGAGCTGCTGAGCAGAGGCGGGGAGAAGATGTCCTTTGACCCCATCGTGGCCGCCGGGCCAAATGGCTCCCGCCCCCACGCCGTCCCGGGGGATCAGGTGGTGGACGCAGGGATGTTTATCACCATGGATTTTGGGTGTAAGGTGGACGGATACTGCTCCGACATGACCCGGACTGTGGCCTTGGGCCAGCCCACGGAGGAGATGGAGCGGGTGTACGCCGTTGTTCTGGCTGCCCAACGGGCGGGCATCAACGCGGCCCGGGCCGGTGTGTCCGGGCGGGAGGTGGACGGGGCTGCCCGGCGGGTGATTGACGAGGCGGGGTACGGCCCCTTTTTCTCCCACAGCTTTGGCCACGCCCTGGGAATCGACATCCATGAGGCGCCAAACGCCAGCCCCAGCGAGGCCAGACCGCTTCCCGCCGGCGCGGTGATTTCCGCCGAGCCCGGCATTTATCTGCCGGGACGGTTCGGAGTGCGCATCGAGGACGTGCTGATTCTGAAGGAGGGTGGGTGCGAGGACATCACCCGCTCCCCCAAAGACTTGATCGTGCTGTAACAGGGCGGAATGGAGGCTGCTTTCCCCACAATCTGCCCGGCTGCTGAAAAGAAAAGAGGGCGGCGCCGGAAAGATATGTGTTTTTGTGCCTGTATATTGAAAATTTAACGGTGAAGTTTACCAATTCCCGGTAAAACCTCTTGTCAAAGAGGGGGAAATAGGGTAAAATAAATCAGCTTATCTATAATACAGTGGAGGATGATTCCTATGGCAATGATTTCCGCCAGCGATTTCCGCAACGGCGTGACCTTTGAAATGGACGGCAAGGTCATGCAGGTCGTCGAGTTCCAGCATGTTAAGCCCGGCAAGGGCGCTGCTTTTGTCCGTACCAAGATGAAAAACATCATCACCGGCGGCGTGACCGAGACTTCCTTTAACCCTACCGCCAAATTTGAGCAGGCCTTTGTGGACCGGAAGGACATGGAGTACAGCTACAACGACGGCGATTTGTACTACTTTATGGATATGGAAACCTATGATATGCTGCCCATCGGCAAAGATCTGCTGGGCGACGCGTTCCGGTTCATCAAGGAGAACATGAGCTGTAAGGTCATGTCCTACAAGGGCAGCGTTTTTGGTGTGGAGCCTCCCAACTTTGTGGAGCTGGAGATCACCGAAACCGATCCTGGGTTCAAGGGTGACACGGCCACCAACGTGACAAAGCCCGCTATTCTGGAGACTGGCGCCGAGATCAAGGTCCCCCTGTTCATCAACCCCGGCGACAAAATCAAAATTGATACCCGTACCGGAGAGTATCTGGAGCGCTGCAAGGGGTAAGAACCCGCTGATGGGGACGGATTCTAAATTGTTTCGCCGCTGCGCCGGTGAAACGCTGTGAGGCATAGCCTCAGAAAGGAAATCCACTATGACTATTTCTGAGAAAGTTGCTTACCTGAAGGGGCTGGCCGAGGGCCTGAATCTGGATACTGAGAAGTCCAAGGAGGGAAAGCTGATCTCTGTGATGATTGGAATTCTGGAGGAGATCGGCCTGTCCATTGAGGACCTGGAGGAGAATACTCAGGCGCTGGGCGAGGAGATTGACGTGCTGTCCGACGACCTGGCTGATGTGGAGTCCGTGGTTTTTGACGAGGACGAGACTGAGGATGAGGACTGCGACAACGACTGGTTTCAGGTGGAGTGTCCCACCTGCGAGGAGCCTCTGGTGATTGATGATGAGGCGCTGGCCGAAGGGTTTATTCAGTGTCCCAATTGTGAAAGCAAATTTTCACTGGATCTGAGCGACGACACGGTTGAGGCGGACGAGTAAGCCTCTGCCTGGCTCATGCCGCATATGTGAGACAGAACAAAAGCCGGCCCTATACGGGGCCGGCTTTTCCTGTTTCTACTTTAGTAAGTCGAAGACAAAAAACCACTCGCCTTGCGAGTGAGATTAAAAACTTGAGTGTGAGAAAAGAGAGCCGGGAGAAATTCCAGCATCAATGGTTGAGATGATAAGTGAGTGAAGGAGTTAAATAAAAAGGGAGGCCCTAAATATGCTGAATCGACGCTGTCCGGCAGGGCAAAAAAGGAAGACACGACATTGCCGTGCCTTCCTTTTCTGCGTTCCGTCCGGTTGGTCGTTCCAGATATCCAAAATCTCAGGGTCAGCAATACAGGTCCATACACGCCTGCGCCTGGGGGAACGAAACTTACTTCTCCTGATACAGCTCCAAGATTGCGCCGTCCTTCCAAACGAAGGCCAGCCGGTCCCCTTTGTCGTTGGCCTCCATGGGACCACAGATGACGCTGTCGGCGTCGGCGATGTACTTCTCCAGATCGTCTACCTTATAGGCTACATGAGGAGTGCGGTGAATCTCTTCAGGGAAGGGGGTTCCTTCTTCAAACTTCAGATACTCAATCTTGTAGTCGTAATCGTCCACATTGCTGACCCAGAATTTGGCGCCCTCATTGTACATCATGTTGGGCTTGCGGTTGGTGACGGGAATACCAATGTGCATATATTCAGCGGACATAGTGTTGACCTCCCTTTATTTCACAGGCTTTGCCTGCGGATTACTTGTTTACGTACTTTCCCTCATACCAGCCCCGGAAGGTAATGGTCATCCAGCCGAAGACCAGGCCGATCACGCAGTATACCAGTTCGCCGGTGAAGGCGTTGGCGAAGGTGGCGCCGGGGACATAGCTCATCACACCGAAGAAGACACCCGCGCCCACAAAGACGGCGGGAACCAGGTTAATCATCTCCGGGGCGATATCCAGATACAGAATAACGGGAACCAGGATCAAAAGAATGGCGGGCATGGCCCAGAAGCCCAGAGCGCCCAGAGCACCGCCGCCCACCATGATGGCGATGGAGGCGGCCATGCCGATCACATAGCCGATCAGGGCCCGCAGGCCGTTTTTCGGGGTGCAGCCGGCCAGAAAATACATGGCCCAGGACTGGAAGGAAATCCAGCCGCCTCCGGCTACAAGCGGCATGACACTGGCGCAGACGGATTGATCGATAGCCTGGAGAACAGCGGCCTGCAGCCCGATGAAGAGTGCGATGGGAAGATATTTCTTTGCGGTCATAAAGAGGACCTTCTTTCTATAAAATTTGATCCTCCGCATTGAAATTCATCGCAAAAAGATGTATGATGACATTGCCATGCGGAGACGGGGCCGCTATCCTCGCACGATAGAGGTCCCCGACGGATTCGCTGTGGCTTCGGGAAGGCCCCCATCTTTGGATGGGGACCTTTTTTATATTCAGTTATGCCTGATGCTTCAGCTCCTGATAGACCTCATAGGCCTGCGGGGGGGTGAAGCCGCCGTGAACCACCCTGCCGATGGCGGCCGCCATACCGGCGGGGCAGTCGGACTGGAAGATGTTCCGGCCCATGTCCACTCCGTGGGCGCCCTCCTGGATGGCCCTGTATGCCATCTCAAGGGCCTCCAGCTCGGGCAGCTTTTTGCCGCCTGCGATAACGATGGGGACGGGGCAGGCGGCGGCCACACGCTCGAACCCTTCGCAGTAGTAGCTCTTCACCACGTTGGCCCCGTTCTCCGCCAACACACGGGTGGCCAGCTGGAAGAATTTTTCAGTTCGTTCCATCTCCTTGCCAACGGCCACTACACCCAGGGTGGGGATGCCATACCGGGTTCCGGCGTCGGCAGTGCGGGAGAGCAGCTCCAGAGAGCGGCTCTCGCCGGGGGCGCCGATAAAGGTCTGGACCGCCATGCAGTCGGCGTTCATGCGGATGGCGTTGTCGATATCGCAGGCGATGCCGCCTCCGTTTGACATGTCGTCGTAGAGGACGGTGGAGTCATAAGTCACCCGGACGCACTTGGCCGCCTGGGAAGCGGGGGAGATGCAGGAGCGGATGATCCCTTTGGTACCCATCAGTACGTTGACATAGGGAATCAGGGGCGGGATTACAAGATCGATTCGCTCCAGCCCGGCGGTGGGGCCCATGATATAGCCGTGGTCAAAGGCAAGCATGACGGTGTTGCCCGACGCTGGGTCGAACATCCGGGCCAGGCGGTTTTTCATGCCCCAGTCGCAGTGGGCGCCGCCCTTTACATAAAAGCCTTCCTGGGCCACAGGCACGTCCAGATGGTAGTCATGGGCGGCCTTGTTTCCAATGTTGTCCGCCATGGCTTACTCCTTGCTGTAGGCGGGAGTGTGGCAGGGAGTGTTCCACAGGCGGATAAACTCCTCGTCCCACTTGGCAATATTCATCTGGAAGCCGCCGGCCTCCTGCACGGTGAGGATCTCGCCCACCATGGAGGCGACCACCTCTACACCCTTGGCCTTCAGGAACTCCACGGTGTCCTTGAAGAGGACCAGCATCTCCATCATGGTGGTGGCGCCGCAGCCGTTGATCATAACGAAGGTCTTGTCGCCCTCCTTCAGCTCCAGCTTTTTGCACAGGGCCTCGGCCACGGTGGCCACGGTGTCCTTGGAAGACATCATGGGCACACGGATGCCGCCGCCCTCGCCGTGCTGGCCGGCGCCGATCTCCATCAGGTCGGTCTCACCCAGGTCACCGAAGGACATGCCGTTCTGGGGATGGGTGGCGTCAGTGGACTTGACGGTGACAGAGGCCATGCTGTCGGCGTAACGCTGGGCAATGGCCGCCACCTCGTCCAGATTTTTTCCCTCCCGGGCGGCGGCGGCGGCGATGTGGTACAGGGCTACCGCACCGGCCAGACCCCGCCTGTTGTCCTCACCGTTGGGGTCATACTGAATTTCCTCGCCGGTGACCACCTGGCGGAAGTTCAGCCCGGCCTTCTGGGCCAGCTTGATGGCCTGCTTGCCGGCCAGCTGGTCGCCGGCATAGTTCAGGGTCAGCAGCAGGACGCCGTGGCCCTTGTCAGCCAGCTTCATGGCATCGAACACCAGCTGGGCATTGGGAGCGGCAAAGATGTCGCCCACGGCTTGGACGTCCAGCATCCCCTTGCCCACAAAACCGGCCTGGGCGGGCTCGTGTCCGGAGCCGCCATAGGTGACAATGGTCACCCGGTCGGCGTCGGCCAGGTCCTTGCTGATGACAAGATGTCCGTCCACGTCCAGAATGTCGGGGTAGGCCAGACCCAGGCCCACCAGCTCCTCGTCGGTGATCGTCTCGGGGGCGTTGATAAATTTCTTCATTTTCATATTGATAAAACCTCCCATTCAAAAATCAATCAGCTGCTGGGAACTTATTCCTGAGCCAGACCCCTGAAGAAATAGGCCATGGAGGTGGCTCCGGCGTCGGGGGTCCCGATGGTCTTCTCGCCGTAGCTCTTAGCCCGGCCGAACTTGGACACAAAATTCTTGGAATTTTCAGCGCCCTCGGCCGCGGCCCTGGCGGCGGCGGCGAAGAGCCCGCTCTCGTCGTTGCCCTCGTAGGAGGCAATGGCCTGGCTGGCGGGAATCAAGGAATCCATCATGGTCTTGTCGCCCACCTTGGCGCCGGACATGTCGTTCAGCTCCTCCAGAGCTTTGGCAAAGATAGCCTGAAGTCCCGCCGTGTCGATTTCCTCCCCAGCGGGGGCCGACTCCTGGAGCCCGTCCAGCCAGGTGTTCCATAGGGGGACGGCACTTCCGCCGTTCAGGGACATCACGGCCATGGCGGCGTCGTCCAGCATGGACTGGATTCCGCCGTCGGCCTGATCCACTGCGGCGGAGACCGCTCCGGCAATTTTGGTCATAGTCAGCCCGTGGTCGGCGTCGCCAAATTTGGAATCGATTTCCGTCAGCTCGTCCTCGGCGGATATAACCGCTGCGCAGGCGTTCTTCAGACGTGCCGCAAATTCATCCTTTGTCATATGTTGTCACCTCCTTCTGATCGCAACTGGCGTATGATTCAATGATGTTACGTCTGTGCATAAACTCTACTATAATAATTAACAAAAGTCAATATGGAAATATAATTTCTCCATAATAGACACGGGGAAAGAGGGGAAATCATACAAAATAAACAAAAAATAAAAACCTCCCGAACGATAAAGTCGTTCGAGAGGTTACATATGTTACTTATTCCTCCAGCAGTGCCTGAATAAGGCTGGAGCGGGCCACAATGTGGGTAAAAAATCCGGATCTGAGGGCTCCGCGAAGGGCCTTTGCACTGGTATTGGCGGAGCAGACGCCGATAATATTGGGGCACCGCTTCAGGGTGCCTATGGGGATTTGAATGGCAAAGTCCTGTTCGGACTGGATTACGGAGCCATCCTCGCTGAAATAGTAAATCAGCATTCTGCCGCAGGCATGCTGCTGCTGAAGCAGGCTGCCGTATCGGACCAGGGATGCAAAATCAGGGCTGGAGGGATAATTTCCGATGTTAACCAGTGCGGTATCAATCTGTTCCCACTGCTGATGAATCTGGCGGTAGACCTCGGTTGAACACAGGATCTGTTTTTCCTCCAAGCCATCCGGCAGAGCGGGAAGATATAGAAAATGCGGGGCCGCGCCAAACTGCTGCGCCATCAAGCGCACATTTTCGTTGGACTGATAATTGCGGGCGGGAATACTGGCATTTCCGACCAGCGGACAGATATCCGTAATCCCACTGTCCAATTGGGGGTTTTCCTCCAGCCAATTTACCAGTTGTCCGATCAAGTAGCCCCAACCCACGCCTAAGCGGCGGGAGCCAATTTGATGCAGGAGATGGACCGCTGCCTGTGAGAGCAGCTGGTTGGTCTCATCCTCATCCAGGCCATCTTCAACCAGAAATCCCCCCTGGATGGAACTGGACCGCCGCAGCTGCTCCAGCAGGTTTGCCGCTTTGTCTCCCGGTTCGTGGATTATGATTTCAACAACGCCCAGCTCCCGAGCCTCTGTAAGCATCCGGCTGATCAGCGGCCTGGAAACGCCCAGTTCCTTGGCGATGTCGCTTTGTTTCTGATTTTCTAAATAGTATCGTCGAGCTACATGGGCCAACCTCATGTGCTTTTCCTGATTAATTTTCACGAATATGCCTCACATCATATTAAAGTGTTACATATGTTATATATATCATAAAAGGACTGCTGTTGCAATGGAAAAACAAAGAAAAGATAAAGGAGGCGCCTTATACCGGGCGATCGATTTATGGTGTCACTTGGACATTTACGAGGGAGAGCTGAATGTCGCGGCGCTGACGCCCCGGGCATTTTAATCACCGAAGGGTGGAGCGACCTACGGGAGCGAAACCCAAAAAGAAAGACATCTGCAAAAGCAGATGTCTTTCTTTTTGCCGCTACCCTGTAAAAACGATATCCGTGCAAAAGCATTGGCAGCGCAACGGTGTCATGGCATGAGTCAAATGATCTCCGGTTCACCTGCTCAGCGCTTGCCTCAACTGCAAAATCCGCGCCCCAATTCTCTCATTGCGTCATCCCCGTACCTTTTGTAATATTTTCGCCACCTCCTCAGTTTTGAGAACTTTTCCGTAGGACACCACTTTCCCGTCTACCACCAGCGCCGGGGTGGTCATCACGCCATAAGCGGCAATCTGCGCGAAATCCGTCACATGGTCAATGGCGTCTTTCATGCCGAGCTGGGCAAGGGCCTCACGGGCAGCGGCTTGCAACTGATTACATTTCGCACAGCCTGAGCCGAGTATTTTTACAGACGCGCCCTCGGCCTTATCGGTTTCCGCTTTCTCCATGGATTTGGAAGTGCAGCTTCCCCCACAGCAGCAAGAGGCCGTTTTTACTTCCTTTTTCTTTCCCCCAAAAGCCATTATAAAATCTCCTCTATAGCTTCATAGAATAAACGCCTGAATTGCATTAAAGAAATATGATACCCACGGCGCAAATACCGATGAACAGGCCCAGCAGCCTCGGCTTGACGGCTTTTTTCAGCATAATCATGGACGGCAGACTCAGCGTGGTCACCGCCATCATAAAGGCAAGGATGGTGCCGAGCTGTGCGCCCTTAAAAAGCAGGGCCTCCGCAATGGGAATGGTGCCAAAAATATCGGCATACATGGGAATACCCACCAACGTGGCGAGAATGACACCAAAGGGATTGTCGCTTCCCAAGGCGGCCTCGATCCAGTGTTCGGGAATCCAGTTGTGGATGAACGCGCCAATGCCGACACCTGCAAGAATATAAGGAAACACCTTTTTGAGTGTAGAGAGCATCTGTTCTTTGGCATAGACCAGCCGGTCCATTTTTGTCAGGTCGGGTGATTCAATGTCCACGCTGCCCGCCGTGAGAATAAAGTGCTCCACATGCTTTTCCATGTGAAGCTTTTCAATGACAGTTCTGCCTACCACAGCAATAACAAACCCCACCAACACATAGATGACGGCGACCTTTGACCCAAAAATGCTCATGAGCAGGACAAGGCTCCCCAGATCCACCATTGGAGAGGAAATCAAAAATGAAAACGTCACACCCAGCGGAAGACCCGCGCTGGTAAAACCGATAAAAAGAGGGATGGATGAACAGGAGCAGAACGGCGTTACCGTAACCAGCAGGGCGGAAATGCAGTTTGCCCAGATGCCATGAAACCGTCCAAGGATTTTTTGCTCCTCCCCGGCGGAAAATAGCTTTGAATATAGCTGATGAAAAAAATCAGGAAGCAGAGCAGAGTGGTGATCTTCACCGTGTCATAAAGGAAAAACTGAATGCTGCCGCCCATGCGGCTGCCTACATCCAGCCCCAGGTTAGAAAGCCCCAAACCAATCAGCTCATTGAGCCATTTCATGCCGAGTATTTGATTTTGAACAAAATCCCAGATCATTGGCAGCATCCCCCGTTCCCGTTTGAACAGGAAAGACTGTCGATGAACTGTTTAAACGCAGCCAGCGTTTCACAGCTTAAGGAATAGTGGCTCCACTTGCCCTCTTTCCGAACCTCCGCCAAGCCGCACTCACAGAGAATTTTCATGTGGTGAGAAAGGGTCGGCTGTGTAATTTCAAAGTGTTCCAACAGCTTGCAGGCACACTTTTCACCGTCAGACAGCATTTGTACGATTTGCAGGCGGTTGGAATCTCCCAACGCCCTGCAAATCAACGCAACATCAATCGTATTCATAGTTCGCACCTCACATTGATGATTATCTATATGTTATTATATGCAACACATAGATAAATGTCAATATAAAATGTTGAGGCCTCTGATTCTTTTGCTTTTAGCATAAAACAAAAACAGACCTGTCTTTTATTGAGATAAAAGACAGGTCTGTTTTGTTGTCACTGCCGGGCAAAATTGATGTTGGAGAAGTGGGGCCCCGCAGAGCGAATTCACTTCGCCTGTCTGCGGATCAAATCAAAGGGCGGAGCGCCGCATGGCGGCGCGAAACCCAAAAAGAAAGACATCTGCAAAAGCAGATGTCTTTCTTTTTGGTGCGCGAGGCGGGAGTCGAACCCGCACGCCCTTGCGAGCACTGGCACCTGAAGCCAGCGAGTCTACCAATTCCACCACTCGCGCATCCTGTTCAATTGGGCGCTGCATCATTCAGCGCAAGTGGTATGTTACCATAAACTGCGAATTGTGTCAATACTTCTTTCAAAAATTTTTTGACTGGATTTGTAAGGGTCAATTAAGGGTCAATTTCCAGTATATTTGGCCGGGCAAGAAAATATAGTTGACAGAGGCAGTTATCTTGTGATACGCTGAGTGGCGCATAAGGGAGTAGTCGGCGTTCGCGCGGCCCGGTCAACACACTGGAGAAGGTGCCTCTCCTGGTCGGGCCTGAAATGATGAGACTTATCTGTCCAGGGGACGGATGGGTCTTTTTTTCTTTGCCGGCGCCGGAAAAGGGAGGTATATGGATGGGACTGTGGGAGCTGTTCGTCATTGCGGTGGGGCTGTCCATGGATGCGTTTGCCGCGTCCGTGTGCAAGGGGCTGTCCGTGCCGTCGCTGCGGCCCAGGCACAGCCTGATCTGTGGGCTGTATTTCGGCTTTTTTCAGGGGGCGATGCCTCTGGCGGGCTGGCTGCTGGGGGTGCAGTTTCAACAGATGATTACCCGTGTAGACCACTGGGTAGCCTTTGTGCTGCTGGGTGCCATTGGGTTTAATATGATTCGGGAGTCCTGTCAGGAGGAGGAGTGCATGGACTGCTCCTTCTCGCCCCGGGCCATGCTGCCCCTGTCTCTGGCGACCAGCGTCGATGCGCTGGCCGTGGGGGTCACGTTTGCCTTTCTTCAGGTGGATATTCTGCCTGCGGTTACCTTTATTGGAGTAATCACTTTTTTGCTGTCTGCAGTGGGTGTTGTGGTGGGGGCGGCGTTCGGAGCCAGATTTCAGGGGAAAGCGGAGCTGGCCGGGGGCGTCATTTTGATTTTGATGGGTACGAAGATTTTACTGGAACACCTGGGGATTTTGGGCTGAAGGCCTTGGGAGGACCTGATGCCGGCTGAGACTGCGTTAACAGGTTGTGATCTCCGCCGTAATATGGTATGATTCCTTTATAGTCCCTGTCCGGGCTTTGTCTGGACTCCACCGTGGATGGCTGGAACAATCCCGTTGGTGAATGGGCAGAGCCAAACGCGTGCGGCACCGCCGCAGGAAAAGGAAAGGTTGTGTGTTTGATGAAAAAGGTACTGGGCAGTCTGCCGGTCCGATTGGTTTTGGGCGTAGCCGCTGGTATCCTCATCGGTCTGATCTCCAGGAATTTCTGGGTTTTGGGACATGATGTTGGAAGCATGATCATGCAGGTGATCCTGACTCTGAAAAATTTGCTGGGCGCGCTTATTTCTTTCTGTGTACCACTGATTATCATTGGGTTTATTGCACCTTCGATTACCCGGCTGAAAAGCAATGCCTCCCGGATGTTGGGATTGGCCCTGGTCCTGGCGTATACCTCCTCGGTGTGTGCCGCTCTGCTGTCCATGGGGGCCGGATATGCTATCATTCCCGGCCTGTCCATTCAATCCGCTGCGGAGGGGCTGCTCACCATGCCGGAGCTGCTGTTTAATCTGGAGATTGCTCCTGTCATGTCCGTCATGTCCGCCCTGGTATTCTCTGTGCTGGTGGGCCTGGCAGCCACCTGGACCCATGCCAAGGTTATTACCCAGGTGCTGGAGGAGTTCCAGCAGATTGTCCTGTCGGTGGTGACCCGGGTGGTCATTCCCATTCTCCCCTTCTTTATTGCGGGTACGTTCTGCGGCCTGGCCTATGAGGGGTCCATTACCAAACAGCTGCCCGTGTTCCTGATCGTTATACTGATTGTGCTGGCGGGCCACTATATTTGGCTTGCGGTCCTTTACGGACTGGCCGGGGCCTATTCCGGGTCCAGCCCCTGGGAGGTTCTGCGCCATTATGGGCCCGCATACCTCACCGCCGTGGGGACCATGTCCTCTGCCGCCACGCTGGCGGTGGCGCTGAAGGGCGCGCATAAGTCCTCTGTCCTGCGCCGGGATCTGGTGGACTTTGGAATTCCTCTGTTTGCCAACATCCATCTGTGCGGCTCTGTTCTCACCGAGGTGTTTTTTGTGATGACAGTATCCAAGGTGCTGTACAACAAACTCCCCTCTCTGGGCACTATGGTGCTGTTCTGCTTCCTGCTGGGTATCTTTGCCGTGGGTGCTCCCGGGGTCCCCGGGGGCACGGTAATGGCCTCTCTGGGGCTGATTATCAGTGTGGTGGGCTTTGACAACAACGGTACGGCGCTTATGCTGACCATTTTTGCGCTTCAGGACAGCTTTGGTACTGCCTGCAATGTGACGGGAGATGGGGCTTTAACCCTGATGCTCACCGGATATGCCAAAAAGCATAATATTCAGGAGGTTGCCGGTCAGAATATTCTCTGACGCCAGAATTTCCCACAAGATAGTGTTGAGACGATCAGTTGAGTGCCATAAAAAATCTCCGGACCTGGGTCCGGAGATTTTTTTACAGACTGGTCTGAGCCGGGTTGTCGATGAGAGAACCGTCCATGTCAAATCGGGAGCCGTGACAGGGACAGTCCCAGGTTTTTTCAGCAGGATTCCAGGACAGCTGGCAGCCCAGATGGGGGCATCGGGGGTTGACCAAGTGGACCTTGCCGTTTTCCTCTTTATAGGCGCCTGCCTTTTTCCCCTTCCAGGAGACAATTGCACCGTGGCCCGGCGGCAGCTGGTCCAAGGTGAGTTCCGGACGGCTGAAGGCGGCTTTGGCCAAATGCTTCGCCGCCTGTCCTCCCTCCATGGCCAGGGCCCGGGCCGCCCCCATGCTGAACCGGCGGGGAGAGAACACCGGAGCCAGGGGATTGTTCTCCCCACAGACTCCGTCGGCAATGATCTGTGCCGCAGCCATGGAAGCTGTCATGCCCCATTTTCCAAAGCCGGTGGCCACGTACCACTGTGGCCGGGTGGGGCTGAAGGAGCCGATATAAGGCACGCCGTCCAGCGTGATGCAATCCTGGGCCGACCATTGAGCTGTGACCTGGCAGTCTGGCCACAGCTCCCGGGCCCGGGCCGCCAGCATCCGGTATGGTCCGCCGCTGTCCATACCTGTCCGGTGTCCGCCGCCCCCCACCAAGAGCTGGCCGCCCAGGTTCCGGAAGGACAACCCGCCGGGGTCAATTCCATAGTAGGCCCCGTCCAGTATTTCCGCCCCCCGCACTGCGGTTACATAGCTGCGGTCCTGATGCATCCGGGCAAAATAGAGGCCGGGAAAATTGACAAAAGGGTAGTGGACGGCAAATATGATATGCTCTGCGGTGACGCGGCCCTGGGGCAGAATAAGCTGATTCCCCTGAACAGTTAAAACAGGAGTTTCTTCATACAGATCCACCCCCCGGAGCGCCCAGGACAGGAATTTCAGCGGATGAAACATGGCCTGTCCTTCCATGCGCACTGCCCCTTTCACGGAGAAGGGAAGCGTGGTGGAGGTGGTAAACGCGGCGTCAAGGCCCAGTCTGCGGCAGGCGGCCGCCTCCCGTTCCAGCGGCGCCGCCTCTGCCCGGGAGTAAAGATAGGAGGAACAGTCGACCCAGTCGCAGTCAACGCCCTCTTCACGGACCAGGCGGCGGAAACAATCCACCCCCTTTTGATTGGCAAGGGCGTACTGCCTGGCTTTCTCCTCGCCAAAGGATTCAATCAGCCGCTGAAAGATAAGACCGTGCTGGGCGGTAATTTTGGCGGTGGTGTTTTTGGTCTGGCCGCTGCCGGCACGGGCCGCTTCCAGAACCAGGGTTTTGACTCCCCGGCTCTGCAGCTCCCGGGCAATGAGAATTCCAGCCATGCCGCCGCCGATAACCGCGGCCTCTGTCCGGTGCATGCCTTCCAGCGGCGGACGGCGGGGAAGCTCCGCCGTCTGAGTCCAGATAGATTTCATCCTATGCCCTCCTTGACTATGGGTCTTGTATAGGCTGTGTCAAAAAGAGGGAATCTATGCCTGCGGTGCAGGATAATGGCTTTTTACAGGTCCAGTGTTCCTTCGGGCAGGAGGTGCTCCCTGTTTCCCCCCTGAACAGACCGGGGACGGATGTTATCCTCCTCCAACCCATTCCGGACATAGTCGATAAAGGTCCGCACCAGGGGAGAGAGATGCTGGTCCCGGTTCCACACGAGTACATACTCCACCTTGCGGACAGGCTGAGTGATGACCTTGGAGGCCACCAAAGGGTTGGGTGTACAGGTGGTCTGGGGGAAAATGCTGATGCCAACCCCCTGCTCCACCAAAGCAACGGCGTCCACATAGTTAGATGTCTCGCACAGTATGAGAGGCTCCGCGCCGATTTCGCAAAACCACTGTTTGATGGCCTGGATCCTTGATTTTCGGCTGGGCACAATGAGCGGTTCCCCCACCAGGCTGGCCAGGGCAATCTGCCCCCCGGCCGCCTGGGCCAGAGGATGGTGTTTCGGAATCATGGCCATCCAGGGTTCGGTTCCAACGGAAAATCCGTCTAAATGCTCCGTGTCATAGGGGGCCGCGATGACCGCCAGGTCGGCCAGCCCCTTGTTCAGCCGGTCCAGCACATCGTCGCCGCTGCCATTCCACAGGCTGTAGCGTACCAGGGGAAAAGCGTCCCGGAATCCGGCAATCCACCGGGCAGACAAATACGGGGCCCGGCCCTCCACCATTCCCAGACACAGAGTGCCGGCTGCGCTTTCCTTCGTGGCAGTCAGTTCCTGACGCGTCTTATCCGCCAGCTCCAACAGCTGAATTGCCCGGCGCAGCAGCAGGCTGCCCTCGTCTGTAAGCTTCAGCCGCCGCTTGCCCCGAAGGAAGAGCTGGACGCCCAGCTCTTCCTCCAAGCCCCGGATTTGATTGCTCAGGGGAGGCTGGCTCATATTTAGTTTTTCGGCCGCCCGGGTAATATTGAGTTCCTGGGCGACCATGGCAAAGTAGCGGAGGGTGCGCAGATCCATAGGAGACCACCTCGCACTTATTATACTAAAAAGATATGATAAGCACAATTATATATGTATTTTATTTTTTAACGGTTTGGTGTTAGGATAAATTTGTTCCACAGAGCATATGTGGAACAAGAATTTGGAAACCGGGGCGAAAGGACATCTTGACCATAACGAAGAGATGATTGGGGACAATGTCACAGACGCTGTGTGTGATTAAGTTCCCGCTGAGGGTGACTGCGTGTTGGCCCTCTTGTCCCGGAAGTTTAATGATATCAGCTCTGCGTCAGCAGAGGATTCCTTGCTTTGTGTGATCCATCCAATCACCTGAAGCTGAAAAACACAGACCCGGCGGACACTCTCCGCAGCCGGGGCTGTGTTTTTATATTTTGGGTGGGGAAAATGTGAGGTGATCTCTCTCAGGCCCGCCTGCTGAAGCATGACATGTTACGAGAGAAGGGCGGCTGAACAGATTGAGGGGAAACAGCATAGGATAAGACAGAACTTCGAGATAGGAGGTCGACATGTTGGAACCCAATGCCTGTGCCACAATGATTGCAACGGTAATGGAGGTCAGACAATGCAGTCTGCTGGTCTGCGATTGTGCAACGCGCCAGGAAGTGCTTGTCCGCACGAATAGCGCTTGTCAGTTCTCTGGCGGGGAGTGTGTGTGCATTCACTACAATGGTGCTATGACCATGAGCATTCCGCCCCAGATTTCCGCCGTCTGCATTACCTGTCACAATCCGAGCTGCTGTTAAGGGGAAGTATTCCCCTTAACGGGTTTTATTCTGTGTGGCCGAAATAAAGTAAGCCGGCGAAACACAGCCTGGATAAGTGATGGAAATATAACAAAAGCCAGCGCCTGAAAGGCGCTGGCTTTTGTTCTTGAGGCGGCAATAGGGCGCTGCGGGCTGAAAGCTGAAATCTGCCTGTCCTGGTCCCGGGATATTTCAGATGTTCAGGCCCGCTTTTCGATGCGGATGACCAGAGCGGTTCGGTCGTCGGTGGCCTCTTGGGGGCTTTCCGTGATGAGTTCCCGGGCCAAATCCTTGGGGCTGGTCCCATCAAATTCAGCCAGTTTTTCCTTCAGCCAGCCGTCGTCCCCGGCGCCGCAGATGCCGTCACTGACCATGAGCACCGTATCTCCGGGGGCGAGGCGGATGGCAAACTGGTCCAATGCGGCAGAGGACTCACCTTCGGCCAGGCCGGCGGGGAGAGATTTCCCGGTGAGACGCTGGACAGCGTCCCCCTTTCGAACGTAAGTGGGGGCGGCGCCCATTTTGAACAGCTCTCCCTCTCCGGAAAACAGGTCCACCTGGAGCAGATCCACGGTGGTAAAGCCGCCGGAATCTTCGCCCCGGAGAGCCAGGGCGGAGGAGAGCGTGGCCAGGGCCTGGCGGGCCTGGACCCCGGCCTGAAGAAACTGCTCCATCAGCCGGACGGCCAGGGAGCTCTCACGATTTGCCTCGGGGCCGCTGCCCATGCCGTCGCACAGGAGAACGTACAGCTTGCCGTCGGAGCGCTTAAAGTAAGTGCCCGCGTCGCCGCTTACCGTCTCGCCGGACTTTTTTTGGGCGGCTACCCCGGCTACGGCCATCAGGGGTTCCTGCTGCAGGAGGGCCAAAGCCTCCTCACCGGACTGCTCCACCCGCAGGGGGGCGCCCAAAAGGGAGGACAGGTCGGAGACGCGGCTGGGGCGGGCGAGAGCGGAGCATCCCGGTCCCTCGGCCTCCACCCGGAGCAATCCCCGCCCGTCCCGGAACACCGCGGTGCGTACCTCCAGACCCAGCTCAGCCACCCGCTGCCGCAGCCGCCGGTCTCCCACCGGGTCAGGAATCAGTTCCCGGCTCAGCTCCGACGCCGCGGTGCCCAGCAGGTCGGACAGCTGGGCATACTGGCGGCACACCGCCGCCCGGCTCTCCCTGACCCGGGCGTTATACTGGCGGCGGTAAAACAGGGCGGTGAGCTCATCGTTGACCGCCGAGAGAAAGACGGGGAAGTGGAGACAGCGGTCGGAAAAATGGCGGGGAAAATCGCCGGCTTCCGCCCGCCCCCGGTCCACCATGGCGGCGGTGGCGTCGTTGAGGGCATTAAAAGTAGTGGTGTAGTCCTGCTTCCAGCATCTGGCGCGGAGGGAGCAGTTCCGGCACACCCGGCTGGCCGCCCGGTCAAAGACAGTGGACACATCGTTGTCGTTTTTGGGAGGGCGAAAGGCGGAGCGGAGGGATTCGCCTAACGTGCGGAAGGCCTGGGCGGTGGATTCCAGCTTTTGCTGGACCAGTTTTTGGGCCCGCAGGTCAGCGGGGCCGGCCGCTTCGGGAGTCAGCCATACCCCCAGCCGGCGCATGGGGCGTTCAGGGAGGAGGAGAAAGGTTACAGAGGCCAGGAAGACCTCATACAGAATGGAGGCGGGCATGCCCCGGTCCCAGGTCCACAGGGCGGCGGCCGCGTTGACCAGAACATAGGTCAGGGCTGAGGCCAGCCGGCCTTTGCCCCGGCACAGCCCGGCGCCCAGGCCGGACAGAGCATAGGCCATCGTGTACAGAGGTATGCCGTTGGAGCTGAGATCCATGGCCGCACCCAGAGCAACGCCTGTCACGGCACCCGGGGCAATTCCGCCCTGCCACGCGGCGGAAAGGACGGCGAGCACCGCCAGACAACGGCCCAGGGAGATCTCCTGAAAAAAATACAGGGGGACCAGCGCCATCAATGTAGTGGCCAGCAGGACCAGCAGTCCGGCCCGGCGGCTGGGGGAAAGAAGTCGGTTTTCCCGCTGGGTGCGCATGGGAAGAAGGACTGCACGATAGCTCCAGACGGCTGCCGCGGTCAGCAGAACTTCCAGAAACAGATGGATCAGGCTGGTGGTGGTCCAGCCGGATTGGGACAGAACGATGGACCCGGAAAAGGCGCTGAGGCTTCCGGCCACCACAGGGATAATCCAGGGCCGCCGGAAAAACTTGACGTCATAAAATGCAAAGGACACTGCGAAGGTAAGAATGGCGGCGGAGGCGTGACGCAGTCCCTGGGAGAAGCCCAGCATGCAAAGATAACCAAAGCACGCCCCCACCAGGGCGGCTCCCCCGCAAAGACCGGAGCCGGCCGCCCCTACCAGCGCCACCCCGAAGGGGGCGCAATCCTCAAGCAGAACTGCTCCGGACAAAACAGCTGCCAATAAAAAATGAATGGCAGCCTCCGCGCCCAGGGTCACTGCTGAGGCGGACAGCTGAACCTGGCCTGTCTCCTGGGACTGCTGGTGCAGTCTGGTCAGTTTCCTTCTGATACTTTCTCTGGCTGTCATGGCCGCTTCCTCCTGTGCGACAGGCCGTGAGCGGGCCTGTCCATTTCGATGTACCTGCCATTATATTCCAAATTGTGGAAAAGATACGTCGAATTGGGGCTGGCGGAGGCTGGCGGGTTTGGTCGGAGAGGCGGGGGAATTGGGTCTTGTATTTTGGGGGAAAATCGAATACAATAGATAATTATCAAAGTGATTTTATTCCGATGTTGTAAACCAGATCCTCAGCGAAAGGAAGGTAGAATCCCATGAAACTGCAAAACGATCTGGGCGAGATCCGCATCAGCAGCGAGGTGTTTACCGCCATTACCGGCAGCGCGGCCACCAACTGTTACGGCGTCAAAGGCATGGCAGTCCGCTCCACCACCGACGGTCTGGTCCATCTCTTGAAGCGGGAGTCAATGGCCAAGGGCGTCAAGGTATATTATAACGAGGATGGCACCGTGTCCATCGAACTGCATATTATTGTGGAAAATGGAGTAAACCTGATGGCGGTCTGCCATTCCATTATGGGTGAGGTGCGTTATGTGGTCAGCACCACGACCGGTGTAGAGGTTGCCTCCGTGGATGTGTGTGTGGACTCCATGCGCTTTTAACCATTCGTAGAAAGGAAACATGCCGACTATGGTACAAAATATCGATGCGGCGGCTTTTCAGAGGATGGTTATCCACGCAGCCGCCTCCATTAACGCCCAGAAACAGCCCATTAACGACTTGAACGTGTTCCCTGTCCCGGACGGGGACACGGGCACCAACATGTCCCTCACCATCGGGGCCGCGGCCCTGGAGATGAAGAAGAACCGGTACGAGACGGTGGGACAGGCCGCTCAAGGGGCGGCTTCCGCCCTGCTGCGGGGCGCCCGGGGCAACTCCGGCGTCATTTTATCCCTGCTGTTCCGGGGCTTTGCCAAGGCCATCAAGGAGAGGGACGTCATGGACGGACGGGATCTGGCCTTGGCCTTGGACTTCGGTGTGGCTGCCGCATACAAGGCGGTAATGAAGCCTGCCGAGGGCACCATTTTGACCGTTTCCCGCCTGGCAGCTGCCCGGGCCGCCGGAGCCGCCCGGGAGAATGACAGCCTGGAGGCTGTGCTGGAGGCCGCCATTGAGGAGGGCAGGGAAGCGCTGGCTGATACCATCAACCAGAACCCGGTGCTGAAAAAGGCGGGGGTGGTGGATGCCGGCGGAAAGGGCTTTCTGGTTATCCTCCAGGGAATGCTGGATGAGCTGCGGGGCCTGCCGGTGCCGGACTCCACCGGCGAGGAGGCTGCCGCCAAGGAGAAGGCTGAATTTAGTGAAATGGCGGAGGAGGATATTACCTTTGCCTTTGACACGGTGTTTATTGTGCGGAAAAAGGACCCTGATGTGAATTTGGATCCCTTCCGGGAGTATCTGAACAGTATCGGGGACAGTCTGGTAATCGGTGAGGACGACGAGGCGTTCAAGGTCCACGTCCATACCAATACTCCGGGCGACGCACTCAACGAGTCCCAGAAATACGGGATTTTGGAGCTGGCCAAGATCGAGAATATGCGTACCCAGGCCGCCGACCTGGCCGCGGGCCGCAGGGCCCAGAGTACGGATGACCTGGAGGCCGTGGAGGCTGAGCTGGAGGCTGCTCCCGCTGCTCCTGTTAAGGCTGTCCCGGAGAAGAAATTCGGCTATGTGGCGGTGTGTGCCGGTGCCGGATTGGAGGCCGTGTTCCGGGATCTGGGTGTGGACGGCCTGGTGGGCGGCGGTCAGACCATGAATCCCTCCACAGAGGACATTTTGAAGGAAATCGACGCCACCCCGGCGGAGATCGTCTACGTCCTGCCCAACAACAAAAACATTATTATGGCGGCTCAGCAGTGCATCCCCCTGTGCGAGGATAAGAAGGTGGTTGTATTGCAGACCAAGACGGTGCCCCAGGGCATCGCGGCCATGCTGGCCGCGGACCCGGACGCTGACGAGGAGGACAATACCGCTTCCATGACGGACGCCTTTGGCAGGGTGCGGACCAGTGAGGTTACTTATGCGGCCCGCGACTCGGATTTCGGCGGTTTTGCCATCAAGCAAGGGGACTATCTGGCGTTGGAGGAGCATCAGCTGTTCGGCACCGACCGGGATCTGGAGGGGCTGCTGGAGCGGCTGGCCCAGTCCAAGGGGCACCAGGAGGCGGAGTTTATCTCCATTTTTTACGGCGAGGATGTGACCGAGGATCAGGCGCAACGGGTGGAGCAGATATTTGCTGCCGCCTGTCCCAGTGCCGAGATCAGTTTGCTGCCTGGAGGACAGCCTGTCTACTACTATATGATCTCCGCCGAATAAAGAAAAAATGTGTTAAAAGCACCCGCCGAGTTGGCGGGTGCTTTAGTTTAAATAAGGATTGTAGAGGATTGACGGACGAGGTGTGATCAACTCATGGTTTCTTTTCAGATGTTAACTGAACGACATGAAGCATGCAACAGTCATCTCCATCCAGCATGTTTTTTTGATGCTCCGCTTGTAACTGTGGGTTATAGGCCTCGAATTTGGCATAATCCACATAACAGTAAAGTCGTCCCCAGCGCTCAAAATTAAGTTCCTGCCAGGTTTTTCCCAGCATACAGCCTTTATATTCCTGCAAAATTTCATGGTTTTCATTGACGAGGTCTTTTCCCACAGAAAGCCCCCGACTGGGCATATCTCCACCCAGATCATAGTGATTGGGGGTTAACGGGAGACCACAGGCAGAAACGCGGTCCCTACTGTACTCACCCCAGTGTTGTCCATAACGTTTGATTGCCCGTCTGACAATTTGCTCTGTCTGTTCCTCTGATAGTTCTTCTAACATGGAGGTCACCATATAGTAGTACATTGTGGCAAGACGGCGGGACATTATCTGTACGTCGTATTCCCATTGATTATCCATAATTATCTCGCTTTCGATGTTTTGATTAAAGGAGTGAAATAATACTCACGGAACCCAAAATAATTGTAATCAGCCCCACTGCTGAACCAGCTAATATGGATGCAGGCTTATTTGCATACTCGCCAAGTATGGATTTTTTGCTGGTAATATAAACCAGCGTAATTACTACCAACGGTAGTACTGCACCATTGAAAGCTTGTGCTGCAATAATGATGGAAAGAGGGTTGTAGCCAGTGGCGGCAATTACAATGCCAAAGACAATGACTAAAATATTGGTCCAGAAAAAGCGTTTATCACTTCGGTCCAGTTTCCAGCCAAAGAAGCCTCCTAACACGTAGCTCACGCCCAATGGCGTAATGATTGCGGAAGAAAATCCAGCTGCAACCAGGCCAAGGCACAGAAAAGTTTTGGCAAAGTTGCCCAACAATGGTTCCAACTGAATGGCAATATCCGCTGCAGATTGTACCGTGTACCCCAGCATAGTAGTGGCGGAAGTAACTAGTACGGCCACAGTAATAAGTGCACCAATACCCATGGTCAAGCCAATATCAAAGCGAGAAAGGGAGAGTTGGCTGGCCTTATTCCAAGTGCGCTTAGCACTGATAGAGTGAATAAAGATATTTTGTGGACCAATGGTAGTCCCGATTAGAGACAGACAATAGATGAAACCTCCTTGAGGTATATGAGGAAGCAGTCCCTGAAATACTGCGCCAAAATCCGGTTTTACTACGAACATGGTAATAACGAATACCAAGGCCATAAATCCAACACAAATGCACAGCAGCTTTTCTAACCATTTAATATCACGCAGGCTTACAATAATCAAAATTACAATGCCCCATACAGGTGCAATGTAGCTGGATGGAATGCCGATCAGGGTGGACAAGCCGATAGATGTGCCAGTCAAATCTCCGCCTGCATATGCAAAGCCGCCCAAAGTCAGTGCAATGGCGATGAGGGATACGACAACCTTTTGAAATACGGGATGAGGTGCAAATACGGCTACGATGTTTTCTGCAAGTCCTTTTTGTGTTAATATGCCCAGCTTGGCCGACATTCCCTGTAGCAGCATCACAGCCAAAAAGGAAAAGGCAATGGTCCATAACAATGTGTAGCCATACTCTGCTCCAGCCCGCGTGGCAGTTACTACTGTGCCGGGGCCAATAAATGATCCCACGATAACTGCGCCTGGCCCAATCGCGGCTAGCTTCTCCTTCCAGGTAAAACTTTTGGATGAGCCAGTTGGTGTTGTTGCCATAATTACGACCTCCTATCAAATTTAGATGCCACTGTGCTTTTGCTGCGTTAAGTAGACCTATGATACTAAAATTTGATTATTACAAATCAAATTTTGATATTATAGTATATTAATGATGCGCACAAGTCAATATTTTTTGATAATATAGTAAAAAATACGATATTATCAAATTTTTGCATTGAAAAAGGAATGGGGATAGGTTACACTGTAAAAAAGGAGTGAAGTAGATGGAAACCGCTTACAGAGGAAAGAATATTCAATCAGTTCAGCGGGCCTTGGATATTCTGGGGCTGTTTTCCCAACCGGGTCAGGAACTTTCGCTGGGGGAAATCAGCGTCTGTCTAAACTTGAATAAGAGTACTGCACACGGATTGATTAGCACACTGCACCAAAATGGATATTTACAACAGAATAAAAATGGAAAGTACGGGTTAGGTCAAACATTAAGAGACAAGGCGATCTTGGCTAAGGGAAACGATATTAACTATCTTCGCGAATTTATTCGACCTTATTTGGATAAAATTTGCAATACTTTTTCAGCAACAGCCAGCGGTTTTTTTTATGAGGATGGAAAATTATTTCGTATTTATCAGTCCGTTCCTAAAAATGGCTACTATATTTCTGTAAATTTTAATGATAGAATTCCGCTCTACTGCACCGCCTCAGGTAAACTGCTATTAGCTTATCAGGACGAGGTAGCCTGCAAGCGGTACCTTGCACGAACTAAGTTAATTGCGTTTACTGAGTACACGCTGATAAACAAACAGGATTTATTAAGGGAAGCAGATCTTATTCGAAGACAAGGATATTCCTACGAAAATCAAGAGCATCAGATTGACGTGTCAAGTTTAGCAGCTCCGCTCTATTGGAATAATAATTTTTGTGGAACCTGCAGTGTAACTGGAACTGCCTATTGGATTGAAAAGAGTAAAGATGAGATTGTCTATCAGCTGCAAATGCTTTCATGCCAACTGCAAAAAAATCCATAAAAGGGTGAAACATCAGAATACTGAGAATTCCAAATGGAAAGATATTGGACTTTTATAAAAATCGGAGCAAGCAGTAATCGCTTGCTCCGATTGGGTGAGCCACTGTGGACCAAAGTATATGTGTTACTATAGGACAGTTAGGTTCAATGACTCACTTATTCTGTACTGCAATTGCGGCATATATTTGAGGCCGTGTCAGTGAGTGAAGATGATATAGCGCAATTTTAACTGCATTGAAAGTTTTAGAGAGCGGAGGGCAAGTAAATAACGAAAAACAAGTAAAAAATGAAAGCCGACTTGTTTTAACAAGTCGGCTTTCATTATGGTACGCCCGAAGGGACTCGAACCCCCAACATTCAGAACCGGAATCTGACGCTCTATCCAATTGAACTACGGACGCATCTCATCAGCGCCCTGTTATTATAGCAGGATTTTATTGAGTTGTAAAGGGAAATTTTCGGCTGGGAACCCGTGATTTTTCTCACAGAGAAATCCAATGTATTTGCGCCGGGGGTTTGGTCTCTCCGCAGACGGCCGCCTGCCAGCCCGGGCCGCTGTACATCTGGAACCACAGCCCGCCAAAGACAAGTGGGACACCGGGGCTGTTGGGCAATGGGATGGAAAGCTCCGCAATAGGGCGGGTCAGTCCCTCGCCTGTATATTTGACCAAGCATTCCTTCAATGCCCAGAGCTGGGTAAAACGATCCCAGTCGGGTTTGTCGTTCCCAAGCCAGGCCAATTCCCGGTCTGAACATACGCGGCGGGAAAGTCCGGCCCGGTGAGGCTTTACAATTTGAATGTCCACCCCAACGGGACGGCTGTCCAAAGCACATAGGGCAAACGTCCCACTGTGGCTGAGGTTGAAGCGGTGGTTGTCCATGCCGGAAAAATAGGGCTTGCCGTGTGTCTCCCGGCTGATCGGGGGGAGGGGGGTGAGATTCCAGTGTTCGTATGCGGCAAAAGCCAACAGGTCATAGGCTTGCTTGCGGTTGATGAGGTTCCCCGCACCATACAGCACCATACCTTCGCCCCCTTTCAATTTACTATACGGGGAGAGAAAAATCGGGGGCGGCAGCGCATACGAAGGTTTAACAGGGAAGCTGGAGCCACGCGCCCACGGGAGAGAGATCGGAGAACAGAAGCAGACGGGGAGGCCACAGGGTAAACAGGGCAATCAGCCCGCCCAGGACAAAAACCAGCACCACGGGAAGGACCCAGCGCACTCCCTTGAAGGGGCCTGAAAAGAGGGTGGGGAGCCAAAAGCCCAAACCCATAATCAGCAGATAGATGGCAGCATCGACCCACAGTTCATCTCCCCCCAGCAGAATATGGTACCCATATCCCAGGGCCAGCATCAGAAGGCACAGGCAGGGGAGGGTCAGCAGCCAGGGACGCGCTCCCCCGGGCCGGCCCCGGTTCAGCCAGAGACAGGAAAGGAGATAGGGCCAGAAAATAAGCTTGACGTGTTCCCATAGGCTTTCCCGGATGGGGGATATCAGTGCTGTGGTCCAGTTTGGTATCCACTGGTATAAAAAATGAAGCGCTGCGCCCAGAGCAATGGAGACCAGTGCGGTAAGAATCAACTGTCGTTTTCCGTAATACAATCCGACCACCCCGTTTCAAAACAAGGTATGCGCGGCTGGGCGGACTTTATGCGTAATCTTCTGCATAAGATTGAAAATTCAGGGGAGGATACCCTTAACAGACAAATGGCAAAGACTTGTGCAAGGGGAAACTAGCCTTCGCCGGCGGCTCAGCCGGCCGGACTTGTCCCGGAAGTGTGCGGCAGCAGGTAAGAAAACGTAGAGGTGAATCATTTTGAATATGACAAATCAGGACTACGGCAAGATGGTCAATGAACATTCCAAGCCGTCTCCAATGTGGAAGAATTTGCTGTGGGCGTTCTTGGTGGGCGGAAGCATCTGTACCATTGGACAGGGGCTGACCGCCCTGTACCAGAACTGGGGGCTTGAGAAAGAACAGGCAGGCACCGCCGCTTCGGTGACTCTGATTTTTATCGCCGCGCTGCTTACCGGGCTGGGCTGGTTCGACAACCTGGCCAAGCACGCCGGGGCCGGCACGCTGGTGCCCATTACCGGTTTTGCAAACGCCATGGTTTCTCCTGCCCTTGAGTTTAAAAGTGAGGGCCTGGTTACCGGCACGGCCGCAAAGCTGTTTGTGGTGGCCGGCCCGGTACTGGTGTTCGGCATCAGTGCCAGCGTGATTTACGGGCTGATATTATGCCTGCTCACTTGAGGCGCGGTCCCGGGGCGGTTTCTCCCCGAGAAGAGTCTGAAGTGTGTGTGTCAGCACAGCCAGATCGATAGGTTTGGCCACATGTGCGTTCATGCCTGCGTCCAGTGCGGCTTGAACATCCTCGGCAAAGGCGTTGGCCGTCATGGCGACGATGGGGATGGAACGGGCGTCCGCCCGGGGGAGGGAGCGAATGGCCCGGGTGGCCTCAAACCCGGTCATCACCGGCATTTGTATATCCATGAGAATGGCGGCATAGGTTCCTGGGGGAGCGGAGGAAAAGGCATCCACCGCCTGGGACCCATCGGGGACGACGGACATTTTACTGCCGTACAGCCCTAAAAGGCCGGTTAAAATTTCAGCGTTGATTTCGTTGTCTTCTGCAATGAGAAAACGCTGCCCACGCAAAAATTCGGGCCCCGTATGATCCCGGGGAGAGGACGGGCTCTTGGCCGGGGCTTCCGGATCGGGAGCCCCGGTCCCTTCCGGGGCAAATGGAAAAGTGAGGCTGACGCGGAACCGGGTTCCTTGTCCCTCCTGACTCTCCACCGAAATAGAGCCTCCCATCTGGTCTACCAGCCCTTTGGTGATGCTCAGGCCAAGGCCGGTCCCCTCCACCCGGTCTGCGTGGGGACCCCGGGTAAAGGGCTCAAAGACATGGGACAGGGCTTCAGGGGACATGCCGATCCCTGTATCCCGGACAGAGAAACAGTAACGAGCTTTGTCGGGCTCTGATACGGGAAGCTCTTCCACGCAGAAGAGGACCTGTCCGTCGGGGGCGGTGAATTTAACTGCGTTTCCCAGGATGTTAATAAGAATCTGCTTGATGCGCAGGGGATCTCCATAAAAGCTGCTGTGGACAACGGGACCCATGTCCACTTGGAACCGCTGTCCTTTCTCTTCCGACTGTGAACCAATCATGGTGGAAATCTCCTCCACCAGAGAAGGGAGAGAGATGTATTCCCGGTTCAGTTCCACCTTATCATGTTCAATCTTGCTCATATCCAGAATGTCATTGATCAGGTTCAGCAGGTGCTTGGAGGAGACAGAAATTTTTTTCAGACACGCTGTTACATAGGCGGTATCCTCTGAATGGGCGGCAGCCAGAGTCGTCATACCGATGATGGCGTTCATGGGAGTGCGGATGTCGTGGCTCATGGAGGAAAGGAATAAACTCTTTGCTTGGTTTGCCTTTTCTGCCAGAGTCAGGGCTTTTTCAAGCTCCATCTTATTTTGACGTTCCGCAGCCAGCATTTCTGTCACATCGGCCCGTACGGCACACACTGTTTGATGGTTGCGGTCTCCCCACAGGATATTGATCTTTTTGTACCGCGGCCCGTCATCTCCGTGGTAGCAGGAGACAAAGTCGTAGCCGGCTGGCTGCTGTTCAAGCCTGCTGAGCATGGAATCCAGACGGAGCTGACAGAGGAGTTCCTCCCGCTCCTGGGGTGTGCTGCTATAGGATGCGACGGCCTTCTTTATTCTGGTGTCGTAATCCTCCATAATATAGGGAGAAAGATCCTCCAGTACTGTGCGGCGGGTGTACGTCGTCATTCGTTTGGTGTTCAAATCAATAAAACTGGCCAGTTCAAATGTATAGGCCAGCATATTGAGCAGGCCCTGCTGTTCCCGGACGGTGTCAGTCACGTCTGTGCGGGACAGTCCCACCTTGCCCAGACGCAGGTCAATGTCAAATACGGTCATCCGCTTGACCCGAATGCCTCCCTCGTCATCGGTGATGGAAAAATCAAAGGTGTATGAGCCGTTGCGCTTCAGCCGGCTGGTGATGTAGTCTGGGGACAGTCGATTCCGGTAGTTATCCCGGTCCTTTGGTAGAATCCGGCGAGACAGCATATAGTTCATCCATTCAGAGTGTACGCCCCGTTTTGGGGGGATGCAGCAGGTGCTGGCATCATGGGTAAAGATGCTGTAGCGGTTCTGATGCAGGTCCAGGACAATGATGTGGTCGTATCCGGTGTAAGACAACCGGTACAGAACCTGATCTGCAACAAACTGCTCCGTGGTGTCGGTTACGGTTAAGATACCGGTGATGTCGCCGGTATCAGGCTCCTGTACCAGATTGACCTTAAATTGAACAAACCGCCCGGTGGCTTCTCCGGGGATCTGGACCAGACAGGAGAGCAGCTGCTCCGTATCCTTTCTGCGGTAGGCGGCCAGCATTGGCTCATTGAGGTAGATGCTCAAAAATTTCTCTCGGTCTGCCGGCTCCTGAATTAATTGAGAAAGGGCGGTGAAGAAGTCCTCTCTCACAGCGCCGAAAGATTTGACACAGCCCGAGTTGGTAAAGTCATTGACCTCCAGAATTGTGTTTTTGGTGATGTTGCAGTGTCCAATTGCCAGGGCGTTGGGGCCGGGGGTGCGATAATGCTGCAGGATCAGCTTCCGGTACTGCTCCCGGACCCGATCTTGCTCAAGCCGCTCTTTGGTGATGTCCCGCAGGAACATATATTGACGGAGCGCGCCGCCCTCACTGGGCAGCATGGACAGGGTGTTCCGGACCCAGATATAGCCTCCGTCTCCTTTTTTCAAGCGGTAAGTCAACTCATAGCGGCGGCCCGTATGTGTAAAAGCATCGTGAAGCTGTTCCAGAAGATGGGAAACATCTTCCGGATGGACGCCGGCCAGGGCATCCTGGTTATACAGCTCCCAGGCCTTCTCTGGGGTGGAGCCTGTCATCTCGGCAAAGCCGGCGGAGAGGTATTCCGGAATATAAGTTTCATCCGGCTGGCAGCGGACCACGGCCACGCCTCCGGGCAGGCTGTCCACCAGCGTCTGGAAGTACTGCTCCAGGCGCTCTTTCTCGTGCCGCGTCTCTACTTCCTCGGTGACGTCCCGGAGATATTGAATAAAGGCGGGGATGCCGTTCCAATTGGTCTTCCGGTAATGCAGTCTGTAAGTTCGGCCATTCCATTGGGACTCCACCTCGCAGTCCTCTCCTGAACCCCCTTCCCGGAAATTGCAGAAGGAGCAGGGCTCCGACAGTCCGTAGAGGGCCGTGTAACACGGCTTTCCAATGCAGGTTTCTCCGTGGGGGAACAGGGGTTTGGCTTCATGGAAATAAAGTATCTCCCGGTGTTGGCGGTCAATGATATAGATTGCATCGGCGGCCTCGTTGGCAATTTCCTGGTACATCCGACTCTCCTCAGAGATGCCGGTGTAGGAGATATAAAATTTGGCGTTTTCCGACATGGGACCGATCCGGCGGCCATTGAGGTGGACCCAAGTCAGGCTTCCATCCCGGTGGTGGGTGCGGTAGGAGATGTTCAGCACCTGACCTGTGCTCAAAGATTTCCTGACGGCCTGGACCAATCGGGCCCGGTCTCTCTCATAAACCGCGTTGAGGGGGTCTGTGCAGATCAGCTGGTCAAACTCCTCTCTGGTGCAGCCCGAAAGAGCGGCCACGCCGTCAGAATAAAAGGCAGGGATAAACCGACCTCCCTCCACCCGGTAGCTGGCCACGCCGCCGGGGATGGAATTGATCAGATGGTTCAACTCCAGCTGCATCTCTTTTAAATCGGAGATGTTGTGAAAGATGCAGTGGATCAGCGGCACACCGTTGGCCTCTCCCACCGGCCTTGCCTGAACGCGGACCCAGACGATGTGACCGTCCCGGTGCTGTTTGCGGCACTCAAAGTCGGCTGTGGTATGATTCCGGCCTGCACGGCGCAGTTCTCGCTCCACCAGCGGCCTGTCCTGAGCAGATACGGCGGCCCAGGCGTCGTTTTGGATGAGCCTTCGGTATTCCTCCTCTGAGCAGCCGACAAGTTCAGGAACGCCGTCTGAAAAATAGACGGTTTCAAAGCGGTCGTCCATGCGATAGACAGCTATTCCGCCGGGGATTGCGTTGACGATGCTCTGCATCCTTTCGTTGGCAGAAATCAGCTCCCCCTCCAACTGCTTTTCTGAGGTGACGTCGGTGTGAACCAAATAGAGCAATGGGGAGCCATCCGCCTGTGTATGGCAGGTTCCATCCAAATGGATCCAGCGGATGCCGCGGCTTTGACTGTGAAAGATGCGCAGGGTATGGGTCAGTGTCCCTCCGTTGGCAGTCAAATCTCTAGCCTTGGAGAAAAGAAGTGGAAGATCCTCTTCCCATACATTTAAAAACGGGTGTTCCTCTTGCTGCTGCCGAATTTGGTCCCCGGTGTACCCCATTAATCGGTAAAAGGCAGAATTGCAGAATACGGGAAGAAAGTTTTCGTGTTCCATGCGGTAGACGGCCAGTCCGCTGGGAAGCAGGTTCAGCGCCGCCCGAATCTCTGCCGTCAGCCCGTCTGTGACGGGAGTGGGGGCGTCACAGTTTTGTCTCATCTCTACAGTCCTTTCTCAAGCCGCTGCCAAGGCTCCCGCACCCACTGAAATTCTTCCTGAACGGTCTGATACGGCGGGAAATATCCGGCATTGGGTCCTCCCGGGCGCAGCGGGTCCATAATGGCGCTGTTCAGGTCGCCGTCCTCCGGAACAGTGCCCCATTTTTGCAGGCTGCTGTCCTGAAACAGTTTGGGAAGGATTTGAAAATACAGAGCGCCGTTTCCCATAAAACGGCCCATGGGGGCGCGGCAATCTCCTCCATCGGCAGTGAAAAGCGCGTTCGGATCAGACATACGGAGCCTCCGTTTCAACAATTAAGTCGTAGAGGGTTTTGTAGAGCCGGTCCGGTTCGATGGGCTTGGCGAGATGTGCGTTCATGCCGGCGGCCTTGCTCTTTTCAATGTCCTCATCAAAGGCATTGGCCGTCATGGCGATGATGGGAACGGACTTGGCGTCCGGATTGCTCAGATGCCGGATGGCGGTGGTGGCGGACAGACCATCCATCAGCGGCATCCGGATGTCCATTAAAATGGCGTCGTAATACCCCTGTTCGGACTTGCTGAACAGCTCTAAGGCACGCAGGCCGTTTTCCGCCGTCTCCACGGCAAACCCTCTGCTTTCCAGCAGGGTGGTGGCTACCTCGGTGTTGATCTGGTTGTCCTCCGCCAGCAGAATCCGTCTGCCGGTGAAATCAAAATCGGGGAGATCTGCCTCCTGACGGGAGGCCGCCTCCTTTTCCCCCAGAGCCTTGGAAAAAGCGGAGATTAAAGAGGATTTATACATGGGCTTGCTCATAAGCAGATTGACGCCCGCCAGCTTGGCCTCATGCTCAATGCTGATCCAGTCATAGGCCGTCATAATGATAATGGTGACGTTAAGTCCTACCAGTTCCCGAATCCGGCGGGCGGTTTCGATTCCGTCCATCTCCGGCATTTTCCAGTCGATAAGAATCATGTCGAAGTACCGGCCGTCATTCAGAAGCTCCTTGACACGGGCAATGGCTTTCCGGCCGCTGTCCACCCACTCAGCCGCCACACCCATCTCCTGTAGGGTGACCACTGCGCTTTCACACACGGCCACATCGTCGTCCACAACCAGGGTCTTCAGGTGGGAGAAGCTGGGTGGGAGTTTTTTCTGGTTGCGGTGGTGCCTGGACTCCTCGGTAATACCCAGCTTGACCTCCACGGTAAACTCCGTTCCGATGCCCTTAATGGAGTGGACGTTAATTTTCCCGTCCATCAGGTCTACAATGTTTTTGGAGATGGCCAGGCCCAGGCCAGTTCCGCCGTAAGAGGCAGTGATGCCCACCGATTCCTGGGAGAAGGGATCGAAGACGTAGGGCAGAAACTCCTCGCTCATGCCCACTCCGGTGTCGTTGATGATAAACCGAAGGACAACGTCTGAACGGGTGCGCTGCCGCTCCTCGGCGGAGAAGGTCACCTTGCCCCCTTCGTTGGTAAACTTAATCGCATTGGAGAGAATATTGAGCAGCACCTGCTGCAGCTTCATGGCATCGCCCATGTAATAGTCGTCCAGCACCGGCGCCACAATACACTCGTACTCCACGCCCTTGGCAGACGCTTGGCTGTAACAGATGGAATTCAGCCCGTTCAGAAATTCTTCGGTGGGAATTTTCTCTGTTTTGAGGAGCATCTTTCCGCTCTCAATCCGGCTCATATCCAGAATATCGTTGATTAGGGAGAGAAGAAAGCGGGAGGAGATGCCGATCTTGGAAATACAGTCGGCCACCTGTTCTTCGTTCCCGATGGCCTGGGCAGCGATGGTACTCATGCCGATGATGGCGTTCATAGGGGTGCGGATCTCGTGGCTCATACGGGAGAGGAAATCAGTTTTTGCGGCGTTGGCCTGATTGGCGGCCACCAGGGCGGAGGCCAGCTCATCCCTCCGCCGCTGTTCCTGCCGGCTTACATCGGTCACATCGGCCCGGGCGATACACACCCGGTTCAGTTCCTGGCTGATATGAAATATCCGGTACCGCTTGACAGTCAGGTCCCCCTGCTCGTTGCGCATCTCGGTAATAAAGGTGTGGCAGTCCTGTTCTGACAGCTGCTTGCGAATATAGTCAAAGTCCAGCTGATTCAGATACTCCTGACGCATATCCTCGTCCAGAAAGCGATGGGCGATGGAGGCAATTTCTGTGCGGAAGTCCCCCTGAAGGGGGGCGATGGCGCTTTGACCGCCGCCCAAGGCGAGCAGCCGCCGGTAGTGTCCGGTGGACAGATCAAGTTCCGCCACCATATCGTAGTCCAGCTCGGATATCCTGTGCAGCAGATCATCCTGCAGCTTCTGCTCCGTGATGTCAAAGGTATAGAAAAACATGACCACATCCCCTGTTTCCGGGTGACGGAAGGAGCGGAAGTTGCTGCTGCTCCAGAAGACACCGTTACGGCGCTTCCGTAAAAATTCAAAGTGATAGTCGGTCTTTCCCGAGGCATAGTCCGCCATTACCTGTTCCCGTTTCAAGGTGAGCCGGATCTGGGTGGCGTCCGCCTCATAGACTGCGGAGGACGCCAATTGCTCAATGAATTCACAGTATGTGTTTCCAGTGTGGGTGATGGAAGACTCAACGGTGCCCTGATAATTTTCCACCCGGTCCCTCGTGACGTTGACCCGCCCCTGGAGGCAGTTGGAGGCGGAGGACAGTTCGGCGAAATAGGCAAGCTCTCTGTCATATAGGCTTGTAATCTGTTCACGCAGCTGTTTTTCCTCTGTAATATCCACAAATACACAGTAGAAACAGCCGGTGCCATCCTTTTCCTGCATGAACTGGGCGTTGACGGAGACCCATTTAATGCGCCCGTCCCGGCAGATGAGCCGTTCCTCCAAACGGATGGTGTCCCCCTCCTGCAGCTGCTGCCGCAGTTTGTCCGGAATGGAGGCCATGTCTTCCGGATGAATGACGGCGGACATCCGTCCGCCCAAAGCGGCAAACTCATCCCGGGAATACCCCAAGAATTCAAATAGGTGGTCGTTGGCGTCGATGATGGTGAGATCATCATCAAACCGGCAGCGATATACGGCGCCGGGGATGTTGCTGTAGAGACGAAGAATCTCCTCCTGGGCTGTCTGCTGGGCTGTAATGTCGAAACAGACGGAGATAATGACGGGACGTCCGTCTTCGGCTGTGGAGGTTCGGCCCACATCGTGGACCCAGATATAAGAGCCGTCTTTCTTTTTCAGACGGTAGTCCACCATATATTCATCTCTCTCAGCCAGCTGATCCGCCACCGCTTCGTCCACCCGAGACCGGTCGTCCGGATGGAAGCAATTACTGATCATTCCGCCGATATCGGACACAAACTCCGCCACATTCTCATACCCCAAATATTGAAGCATCCTGTGGTTAATGAAGTAAAAGGGGAAATCCGGTTCGACATACCCACCCATCATGCCTCCGGGCAGTGCCGCGTCCAACAGCTCCATCCGCATACGGGCATGGTGCTCCAAAACCAGGGTTTTGGGGTAGTGTTCCTGGCCGCGCTGGCTTTTACCCGGCTCCGTGACATAGAGATTGCGGATGCGCCAGACGCCGTCCTCCTCCCGTGCCAGGATGAGAAAGCTCCGAAGATACCAGGTAAAAGCAGGAGTTTTTAACTGCAGGCCGGCGGACAGGCTATACACATCGTGGGTGAGGCGGTCCTGGTGAATGAAGTCCAGGGCAAAGGTGAGCGACTCCGGCATCTCCCGAATGTCCTGCCGGAGATAGGGCTCCATCTCCTGTTTTCCGTGGGCAAATTCTTTTTCTCCGGAGCCGACAAAGCTGATCTGATCGGAGAGCAGGGATAAGGTGCCCTCGGCGTCCCGCTCCTGGAACCAGCGGCGGAAAAATTCCTCTACAACTGCGTTGATGTCAGGCAATGTTTCTGTATACTCCACATTCATGGCTCCCTCCACAGGCGGCAGGTATTTTTTTCCGCCCCTTTTGCATCATAAAGCGCCTGATCCGCCCGCTGAAGGGTCAGATCCATGGAGGCGTCTCCGTGCCAGAGAGAGACGCCGGCTGAACAATATACGGGAATCAGGGTGCCACAGCACTCCTGTTCAATGGCACCGCATATTTCGTTTCCCTTTTTAACCGCATTTTCCTCTGTGCCGATGTGCTTTAATACTGCCACAAACTCGTCCCCGCCGAATCGGGCCAGAATATCCGTGTCCCGGGTATGGCTGCGCAGACGCTTGGCAAAGCCTTTCAGCAGTTCATCCCCGGCGGTGTGGCCCATGGAGTCATTGATTTGCTTCATGTTGTCCATATCAAAGAGATAAACCGCGGCGGGGGCGTCCTTGGTACCAAGCTGTTTCATGGCGGCATACATGCCCCGGCGGTTCAGAAGACCGGTCAGATAGTCCTGATAGGCCTCGTCCTCAAAGCGGCGTTCCCGCTCGCACATGGCGGTGTAGCCCATGGCCCTCCGGATCCTCCGCTGAATAATGTTATGGGAACAGGGCTTGGAGATAAAGTCATCCGCGCCGGACTCCAGCGCGCGTTCCTCCAGCCCCAGCAGGCTGGAGGCGGTGGTGATGACAGGAACATTCCAAACAGCCCGCTCCCTCTGCAGCTCTGTCAGGACCTGAAACCCTCCGCAGGGAGGCAGAGTCAGGCTGAGCAGCACACAGGCGATTTCACGACCGCACTCCCGAATCATGCGCAGAGTGTCGCTGGCCGCAGCGGTCTCCAACAGCTGATAGTCCTGACAGAATTTTTCCCGTACTGCGGCACGGAACGTCTCGTCTTCATCGGCGACGAGCAGAATTTTCTTCTGAACGGGCTTTACAGGCGTGACGGACTGGTGGCTGACTACAATATCGGTGTGGAACAGGTTTTCAAAATCGGAGAGGGGCATGGGTTTTGCAAAATAATAGCCCTGCACATAGTCACAGCCGGTCTCTCGGAGATATTCCAGCTGCTCCCGGGTCTCCACACCCTCGGCCACCACGCTCAGCCCCATGGATCCGGCCAGGTCCATGATGAACCGGAGAATACCCCGGTCAAGAGGCTTGGTGGTTTCGCTCTGGATAAATTTCATATCTAACTTTAAGATATCAATGGGCATGCTGTTGAGCATATTGAGAGAGGAGTAGCCGCTGCCAAAGTCATCCATCTCCACCACAAAGCCGATTTCCCGCAGGCGGCGGACCGTTTCGATGATCTGGTGAGGATTTTCGGTATAGGCGCTCTCGGTAATTTCCAGATGGAGTCGTGACTGGTGCAGGCCGTGTTTCTTGACAGTGTTCAGCAGAATATCCACAATATCCGCATTGTAAATGTCCGCCCGGGACACGTTAACCGAGACGGAGATGGGAGGAAACCCCTTTTCATCCCAAGATTTCAGAATGGCACACGAGCGGTCCCATATGTACTGGTCCAGCTTGGTTATAAAGCCATTTCGTTCAAAGAGGGGAATAAACGTCCCGGGGGGCTGAAGGCCCCACTGGGGATGATTCCAGCGGACCAGAGCCTCCGCCCCGGACAGCGCCTGGGTTTTCAGTGTGTATTTGGGCTGGAGGTATACGGCAAATTGATCCTGGGCCAGCGCGGCTTCCATGCTGTTGGTGATGGCCTGTTCCCGGATCAGCTTGTTGCGCAGTGTGTCGTCGTAAACCGCGACGTGCCGTTCAAAATAGCCCTTGATGCTGTTGGCGGCCAGAAATGCCCGGTCGCACATCTGCTCCACGGAGAGGGTGGGGTCCTCCACGGCATAGACGCCCCATTTCATTACGATGCTTTTAGAAACGGAAAATTCGCTGATTTGAGCTTCCATATGGGCAAAAAACGCTTCGCTGAGGTCTGCCTGCCGTTCCGTCAGGTATACGAACTGGTCCGCATTAAAGCGGCCGCAGATGCCATGTTCGTCCAACAGTCGGGTGTACAGCTCCGCAATGCCCACCAGCAGGCTGTCCCCGGCGGGGATGCCGAACACATCGTTAATCAGTTTGAAATTTTCAATGTCTGAGCAGACCAAATTATACTGCCGGCCGGGGTTTTGACGCAGAAGCTCCCGCACACGCTGGCAGAAAAATTCCTTGCTGTATAATCCGGTCAGCCGGTCATATTTAAACTGATTGACCATGGCGGCGGTCTCCCGCAGCTTGATGATGCTGGCTACCCGGTGAAGAATGATCTGGGGTCGGTAGGGTTTGGCAACAAAGTCGGTGGCCCCTTTGGACAGGGCGGTCACTTCGTCCGATTCGCTGTCGCTCTGGGTGGTAACGATGATGGGGATAGCGGAGTAGACCGGGTCCGCCTTGGCAACGGACAGAAAGGTGTAGCCGTCCATCACGGGCATGACAATGTCCAGCAGGATCAGTGAAATATCCTCCTTGGCCTGTTCCAGGATGGACAGGGCTTCCTGCCCGTTTTCCGCCTCCAGGACTTTGTAGCTGCCGGACAGAATATCCACCAGCATGGCCCGGTTAATCAAATTGTCTTCCACAACTAAAATTGTTTTTTGTACGCTCATGTCTGATCCTCCGCATCGGATGAAACCCCTCATGGAAAACAGAGGAGTTTTGTAATAAAAACACACCTTGGGGTCAACGCCCTGGGAAAAAGACGAATATCTGGACGGGCTCCCATAAGGTGCGGCTGAACGCAGCGGATGTGCCGCCGGGGAAGGACTTGCCGTATACCGCCCGCGTCTGCCATAGACTGCCAAAGCTGCGGTGAGCAATTGCTGCTATCGGGAGGTCGTGCCTGGTTGTCAGCTGCGTTACGTCAATCAGACCGGCCCGCTCCTGGTGAATAAGGGGCAGCGCGCTTTTCTGAAAAAATTCGGGTGCGGGACTGGTGTCCGGGATCACTGGAAGAGGCGGCCGGGCCGGCGCCCGGCAAAGAGGATCACAAAGCCGAATGTGGATTCAGCCCTGAAAACAATATTTCGTCTGGCCCGCCGAGGGCAAAGATGTGCAATAAAAATATACGCAGGAGAAATGTGCCTGTAAAGCTTTAAACAATTCATTTTAACATGTCATCCATTGCGGCGCAACGACTTTACGGGGATTTCTCTCGAAATTCATGTTCGTTGGCGGGCTGTCTCAAGTTTTTTGCTCCGGGCTTGACAAATTTCGGCCATTTCAGAAGGGGCGGCCCCTCATTAAGAGGAGCCGCCCCGCGGAAGGAAGAGGAAAGAAAAGAAGGGAGCGCCGCGGTGGATTTCCACGGCGCTCCCCGGTTTAATTATCGTTCCGCCGCAATGAGAAGCCGGATTTGCCCCCCTGCGGAGCAGCCCAAATTGTCGTACCATCCGGTGACAGAATAGTCATCGGTATTGATGGCGGACAGGGTGGTGGCGTAGTAGCCCCGGGCGCCGGAAGTGTCTCGCAGCAGGACCTGGACGTCCTCTGCCAGAGGATATGTCTGGTTGCCTGCCGCGGCGGTCAGGCCGGTGAGCTGGGTAATGGAAACGGAGGAGAGCTGGCGCATACTCTTCAGGCTGCCCCCCTCATAAAACAGCACCGCACCTCCGTTGGAGACGCTGTAAATTTTATCCCCGCTGAGGCTGTGGCTCTCGCCGTGGAGCAGATATTGATAGCTGCCCGAGGTGCTCATTTCGCCGGAAGAGCTCTCCGCCCGGGTCACATAGACATAGTCGTAGGTGTCCCCGGTGGCCTCGTCCAGGATGAGACAGTCGATGTTCCCGCTGGCATCCAGGGTGTAATAGCGCACGTCGTCGGTGGTCAGGCTGGTGCCAGCCAGGCGGGAGGGGTAAATCCGTTTGTAGCCGCCGTTGGAATCGGTGTCCAGAATTTCAACCCCGTCGGCAAAGCCGTAGCCGGCAAAGCGAGTGCCGCTGGAGTTGACAGAGCCGGACAGGCTTTTGGCGGATATGGAGCGTACTGTGGTGCCCGCCTGTGTTACGGACACAGTGACCAGCCGGCCGGCGGACATGGCGCCGCCGCTGTGGTAGAAGGTGCGCACTGTACCGTCGGAGCAGGCCACCTGGGTGGCCACCTGTACGCTGGCGGTCCCGGTGGAGTCGGTGGACGAGGAGGAGGCCGCCCTGGTGCTGGACACCACCACGCCGTAGTATACCGATTCGCTGTCCTGGGCGGACACCACGTCCGCGATGTCCCCGTCCATCCCCAGCAGGAGGGTGACCAGATCGCCCGGGGCAAACTCACCCTGGCTGGACAGCTTATAGGCGGCGGAGGAGGTCCCGATGTCGTAGGACACCCCGGCCACGGTGGCGGAGGTGGGGGCGGTGCGGCTGGGGGACAGCTCGGTGAGGGTGCCCGTCACCCGGTCGCTGTACACCCACACGGTGCGCAGGTTGGCGTTGTAGTAGTACACGTCGTACTGCTTCACCGCAGACAGGGTGGAGAGCGCGCCGTCCCGGTAGACGGCGGCCCCGGCGGCGGAGAAGGGCAGCGCCAGGCTGCCGGAGGCGGAGGCCACATAGGGCCCTTTGGTATCGGCGGTGACCAGAGTGGAGTAGTCCACCTCGCCGCCTTTTACCGTATAGCCCAGGGAGGTGCCGTACACCGCCCCGACGCTGGTGTCGGCCACCAGCAGGTTGTAAAAGAGATTGACACAGTGCTGCCGGGTGAGGGACTGGCCCTGGACGGCGGACACGTCGTCCAGCAGACCCAGGGCGCCGGCCTTGGACAGCTGGGCGGTGGGGAAGGAGCCGGCCAGGCTGGAGGCGTCATAGCCCAGCAGCCGCAGCAGAGCGGCGCAGGCCTCCTCCAGGGTAATGGTTTTTTCCGGGCGGAAGGTTCCGTCCACATAGCCGGTCATCCAGCCCTGGTCCACGGCCAGCCTGATATACTCGCTGGCCCAGTGGGCGCTTTTTACATCCTTAAAAAGAGAAATGCCATAGCCGCTGCCGATGGTGTCCCGGTAGGATGAGGCAGCCGCCATCATGGCGGCAAATTCTGCCCGGGTGACGTGGGCGGATAGGTTCAGGTCTCCCGCACTGTCCCCGGCCATAATGCCCAGCACCCGGATGGTCTCCTGTCTGGAGGCGGCGTCGGCCGCCAGAGCGCCGGGGCTTGCGAGGGACAGGACCAGACACAAGGCGGCGGTGAGGGCGGTGATGCGGTGTGGTTTCATCATCAAAACTCCTTTATGGTGAAATATCAAGATATAAAATGGGGGAACTGCCGCTGACACAGGGAGGCACTTTGTTTTTAGTTCCCATTGGAATCAGTCGTAATGCAGGGCGTCGATGGGGTTGAGCGCGGCGGCCTTTTTGGCGGGGAGGTAGCCGAAGAAGATGCCGATGCCCACCGAGATGCCAAAGGCCAGCAGTACAGCCCCAAAGGTGGGGGATACCGTCAAGGAGGCATCCATCACCGAGGTGACCACCTGGGTGGCGGCGGCGGACAGGCCATAGCCCAGCAGAATCCCGATGGCACCCCCCAGGGCGCTGGTGACAGCGGCCTCGATGACAAACTGCTCCATGACGTACCGCTCCTTGGCCCCCAGGGATTTGCGGATGCCGATCTCACGGGTGCGCTCGGTGACGGAGACCAGCATAATGTTCATGATGCCGATGCCCCCCACCACCAGGGAGATGGCGGCGATGCCCGCCAGGACATAGACCAGGATGTTGATCATGTTGGTCATGGTCTCCAGTATTTCAGCCATGCTGGTGACGGTGTAAAAGTCGTCGCTTTCAAACACGCCGTACAGGGCGTTTTCCAGCGCCTCTTTGCTCTGGGCAAAGGTGTCCTCGTTCTGCACTGTGACAGTGTAGGTGGAGATTCGGCCCGACAGCCGGGAGGCGGTGGAGTAGGGCAGATAGAGAAAATCGTCGGTTCCCCCCTCCTCCAGCTCGTCGCTCTGCTGCTCCACCACCCCCACGATGGTCAGACTGGTTCCCCCCACCCGCAGGGTTTGGCCCACAGAGTTGCCCCCGTAGTAGGCCTGATCCACATAGGCCCCCACCACGCACACCCGGCTGCGCTGTAAGATGTCGCTGTACTGCAGCCCGCGGCCTTTGGAGAGCGCGTAGCCCTTAATGCTCAGATAGTCCTCGCTGACCCCGGTGGCCGCGGTGCTGGTGGTGTCGGAGCCGATCTTTACCGACCCCATCATGCTGGCGGTGGGGGAGCACAGGTCCAGATACTGGCTGTTTTCCGCCACGATGCCGTACATGTCCTCCACCTCCAGGGTGCGGGTGGAGCCCCGGGACATGACGGAGACGGTGAGGGTGTTGGTGCCCATGGAGGAAAAGCTGTCGGTGACGTAACCCTCCAGACCGTTGCCCAGGCCCACGATGACGATGACGGCGGCCACGCCGATGATGATGCCCAGCATGGTGAGCAGGGTGCGGGTTTTGCTGGATATAATGTTTTTGACGGCCAGCCCCAAAGATTCTACGATATTCATCCCGGCCCTCCTCCCGCTGTCCGGCCGGCGGCCCGGGGGGTGACCACCGCCTCCGGGGCGTCGGAGGGGCCGTCGTACACCACCTGGCCGTCCTCCAGGCGGATAATGCGCTGGGCCTGGACGGCGATGGAGTTGTCATGGGTAATGAGGACCACGGTGTTGCCCGCGGCGTGGAGATTCTGGAGCAGGGCGAGGACCTCCCGGCCGGTCTTGGAGTCCAGGGCCCCAGTGGGCTCGTCGGCCAGGATGACGGCCGGATTGCCCGCCAGGGCCCGGGCGATGGACACCCGCTGCTGCTGGCCGCCGGAGAGCTGGTTGGGCTTGTGCCGCCATTTCTCCTTCAGCCCCACCCGATCCAAAGAGTCCAGGGCCCTGCGGCGGCGCTCAGACTTATTCACCCCGGCGTACATCAGAGGGACCTCCACGTTTTCCGCCAGGTTCAGCTTGGGCAGCAGGTTGTACTGCTGAAAAATAAAGCCCAACAGTTCGTTGCGGATCTCGGCCAGTTCGTTTTTGTTCATCTGGCCCACGTCCCGGCCGTCCAGGAGGTAAGTGCCCTCCGAGGGGACATCCAGACAGCCGATGATGTTCATACAGGTGGATTTTCCGGAGCCGGAGGAGCCCACGATGGCCACAAACTCCCCCTGAAAGATTTGAAAGGAAATATGGTCGGCGGCCACCACGGTGGTATCACCCATGTGGTAATACTTGCACACCTGCTGAAACTCGATCAGAGGCTTCATATTAAAATCCTCCCGGTCTGCCGCCCATGCCGCCGCCGGGCATTCCGCCGCCGCCGCTGGGCATTGCGCCCGCCATCATCATCCCGCCCATCTGGAAGCTGCCCTCCGAGGAGCTGGTGGGGATATAGGCCACGGTGTCCCCCTCCTGCAGGCCGGAAGTGATCTCAATATAGCTGTCGTCGCTGACGCCGGTGGTAACCTGAACAGAGACATAGTGGCCGGCGGTTTCCTCATCTTTTCCGCCCTCGGCAGTCTGGTGTTTTCCGGGCTGCTCCCCTGGAGCAGCGTTTGCGGCGCTGGGGGAGTCGGCAGTGACCAGGACGGTGCTGCCCCGGTTCAGGGCGGCGGCGGGGATCGCCAGGACGCCGGAGGCGCTGTCCAGTTGGATGGTGGCGTCCACGTTCATGCCGGGCATCAGACCGTCTGTCTCGTCAATGCGGATGGTGACAGGGTAGGTGGTCACGCCGCTGGAGGCGGTGCCCGCCACGCTCACCTTGGTGACCACGCCCTCATAGGTCTTATCCTCCACCGCGTCGGCGGTAATGGATACGGTCTGGCCTACGGCGATGTCAGAGATGTCCAGTTCATCCACGCTGAGGGTCATGGTGAGATAACTCAGGTCGTAGATGGTGCACAGCACCTGGTTGGACTCGGTGGTCTCGCCGGCGTTGTAGTTCTTGTCAATGATAGTTCCCTTGATGGGGGAGGTGATGGTGTAGTCGTCCAGCTGGTCATAGCGGTTTTCCAGGTTGATTTCCGCGTTGCGGAGGGACTCGGAGGCACTCTGAACCGAGTCGGAGACGTCGTCGCTGGTGAGCACCGCAAGAACCTGTCCCTTGGTTACCTGGTCCCCCTCGGACACACGGAGGGAGGCCACCTCGCCGGACACCTTGGCGGTCACGGTTTTCTCCTGGCTGTATGTAAAGGTGCCGCTGGCCGTGCTGGTGACCGAGCCGACGGCTGCGCTGGCGCTCTGGCTGGTGGACAGGCCGCCGGGATTGGCCACATCAATGGTGACCTTTCGAACCAGCACATTGCCGGTGAGCACGTCGGTGCTGCCGCTGATCTTGGACACGGTGCCTGACAGGGTTTCAAAGGTGCTGTCCAGGGTGACGGAGGCGGATTGGCCCGCATGGAAGGAGGCCGCGTCGTCAGCGGGGAAGGTGACCTCCAGAGACATGGTGTCGGAATCCCGGATAGTGGCGATTACATCCCCTGACTTCACCTCATCTCCCACCTCAACGCCCATGGAGTACACCCGCCCGGCGGCGGTGGAGGTCACGTTCAGGTTGTCCTGATTTTCCAGTTGACGCTGATAGCTGCGCTGGGACTGATTCAGTGAAATCTCTGACGATTCCAGGGAGCTTTTCGCGTCGGTGGAGTCAATGGTGTACAGTACCGTCCCTTTCTCCACCTGGTCCCCCTCCTCAAAGTCGGCGGTGAGGATGGTATCCTCCACCAGGGTGGTCACCGAATAAGAATCAGCGGCCTCCAGAGTGCCGCTGCCTGTGATGGAAGAGGTGATATCCCGTACCTCCACCGCCGCGGTGGTATAGGTTAAATCCGCGGCAGAGACCGTGTTTCCACCGACCAAAAAGCGGCTTCCCACCCAGATTGCCAGGGCGCATGCGGCAGCGAGAGCAATAAGGCCCTTTTTGCCCGGGCGCTTCCACGGACGTTTTTTGGCGGGAGTCTGTCCGGCGTTCGGCTGTCCGGGTTCGCGGGCGGAGGTTCTGTTTAAGAGAGGCAGGCTTGGCAGATTCATGGAAAAACAGTCCTTTCCTTCGTCGTATCATTCACGGTCCCATTGTATGGGCAAAATTTAAACAGTCGGGGGCAAGAAACGAAATTTTTTCTAAACAGAGTCCAAACATTTTCCGCTGGTCTCTGACGTCTGGAAGAGGGCGGAAGCGGGATACCGCAGTGTCATCCAGCCGGGTTGCTCTGACCTGCGGAAAAAGATGCCGAGGGCCGCAACGCGGCCCTCGGCAATGACAGAAAAATTCAGTTGCATCGTTTTGGGGGCGCCCTGTTCCAACCGCTTATTTCTCCGGCCTTCCGGCGTCCCCATTGAAACGGTACCCGGCCCCCCACACCGTTTCAATGAGCCGGGGATTGGAGGGGTCGTCCTCGATTTTGTCCCGGATGCGGCCCACGTGGACGGTGACGGTGGCGCTGTCCCCCGCGTAGTCAAAGCCCCATATGGTTTCAAACAGACGTTCCTTGGAAAAGACGATGTTGGGGTGCTCGGCCAGGAATTTTAAAAGCTCAAACTCCCGGTTGGGCATCTTGATCTCCCGGCCGGCCTTGTACACCTTCCAGCTCTGGGGGTAAATCTCCAGGTCTGCCGTCCGTATGACCTGATCGCCGCCCTGTGGGGCGCCGCTCCGGGTCAGCCGCTGGTAGCGGCTGAGATGGGCGTTTACCCGGGCCACCAGCTCGGCGGGATCAAAGGGCTTTGGAATGTAGTCGTCCGCCCCAAGGCCCAGCCCCCGGATTTTATCAATGGACTCGGAACGGGCGGTGACCATCAAAATAGGTATGTCTATTTTGTCCCGGATCAGGCGGCATATATCATAGCCGCTGCACCCGGGGAGCATCAGGTCCAGGAGGATCAGGTTGTACGCCCCGGTGAGGGCCTCGGTCACCGCGGTCTGGCCATTGTTGACCAGGGTCGTCCTGTAGCCCTCAATCTCCAGATAATCCCGCTCCAGCATGGAGATTTCCGGGTCATCTTCCGCAATTAAAATTTGAATCATCTAATTATTCCTCCAAACAGGGCAGGGTGAGGTGGAAGACCAGACCCCCGTCGTTTTCAGCCTGAATGGTCCCCCCGTGGGCCTCTACAATATGTTTTACAATGTAGAGCCCCAGACCGCTGCCCTCGCCGCCCGGGTTTCCCCTGGCCCGGTCCCCCCGCCAGAACTGCTGAAACAGGAAGGGGAGTTGGTCCTGCGGGACGCCGCCGCCGTTGTCGGCAAAGCTCAGACAGACCTGGTTCTGATGCCGCCGGAGGGTCAGGGTCAGCACCAAGGGCTGGGCGCCGGCGTAGCGCAGGGCATTTTCCTTTAAATTGGTCAGCACCCGGAGCATCTGCTCCTCATCTAAAAGAACGTAGAGGGGGGCGAGGCCGACGTTTAAGACCACCTGTCCTCCAAGAGGAATCAACTCCTCCTGCATGCTGTGGGCAAAGCCGCGGACAAAGGCGCTCAGGTCTGTTCGGACGGAAAACACGGGCAGGCTGCCCGTCTCCAGCTTGGAGAAGTAAAACAGCCGCTGAAGCAGGCGGTCCATGTCACAGGCTTTGCGGTAAGCGATGTCCAAATACAGCGCCTGCTTCTCCGGGGTGTTGGCCACCCCGTCACGCATCCCTTTGATATAGCCCTTTACCGAGGTGAGAGGGGTGCGCAGGTCGTGGGAGATGCCCGCCACCAGGTCGGTGCGGGCCCTCTCGTATGCGGCGTTTTTCTCCCGCTCCTCCAACAGGTGGCTCTGCATGTGGTCAAAGGCGGCGCACACCGCCGAAAATTCGTCATGTCCCGTGTAGTCCACCGGGGCGGACAGGTCCCCCTCTTCCACCCGCTGAGCCGCCTGGGTCAGGGCGTTCACCGGCCGCATGATCTGGCTGATATGATACCGGGTGAACAGCAGGCTGAGGGGGACTATAACGGCGATGGCGGCGGTTCCGATAATCAGTACGGATAGAAGTATGGCCTCCGTCTGGGGCCGCTGCCGGCCCAGCAGAGGGGGGGTGTTTGGGCGGGGGAGGGCCGCAACGGTATATGGGCCAATCCTGCACCCCACCATGACGATCCCCTCATTCTGTACGGTGAGAGTTCCCGATTCAGGCCAGGAGGCGTCTTTGGAAAAAAGGCGGTACGTTTTCTCCTGAAAGGGGTCCAAAGAGGAGAATACAGTCGTCCCCGCCCGGGTAACCACCAGGCGGTAGTCCAGTTTTCCCAAAGCTTTGCCCAGGGTGTCCCATCCCTCGCCGTCCCAGTCCTCCAAAAGGGTCTGGACCTGGTGAGAGCGGTCGTCCGCCGCGGGGACATTCTTCCGCTGGTAGTAGTTGACCGTCCAGTGGGCCGCGCCGCCGCTGACCGCCAGGATGACCGCCATGGCGGCGATCAGGGTGAGAGTATGAAATAAAAAAATTCGTTTCCGCACAGCTGTCCCCCCGAGAAAAGGCTTCTCTGCCCATACAGTGTGGATGCGGGAGCGTCCATACCCCCATTGTATCGAAAAAGTCTAAACAAAGAAATGTGAAAATATAAATTTTTCTCAAACTCTTTTCCGATTGGAGCGGGATGGGGCATAAATCAGGGGGTACCGGGACAGGCAAAAAATCCCCCGTGGAAGCCGGAGAAGAAACTTCCCGGGCTTTCACGGGGGCGGAAGGGAAAACGTTTGTCAGGACAGCTGAAATTGACCGGTGTACAGGCGGTAGTAACGGCCCTGCTTTTCCAGCAGCTCCTGGTGGTTGCCCTTCTCCTCAATCTCGCCCCCTTCGATGACCACAATGCAGTTGGCGTTGCGCACGGTGGACAGGCGGTGGGCGATGACAAATACCGTCCGGCCCTCCATCAGGGTATCCATTCCCTTCTGGATGAGGGCCTCGGTCCGGGTGTCGATGGAGGAGGTGGCCTCGTCCAGGATCATGACCGGGGGATCGGCCACGGCCGCCCGGGCGATGGCCAGCAGCTGGCGCTGGCCCTGGCTCAAATTGGATCCGTCTCCGGTGACCATGGTCTGGTAGCCCTGGGGCAGCCGGCGGATAAAGGAGTGGGCGTTGGCGCTTTTGGCGGCGGAGATGCACTCCTCGTCGGTGGCGTCCAGCCGGCCATATCGGATGTTGTCCATGATGGTGCCGGTGAACAGGTGGGTATCCTGGAGCACCGCCCCCAGTGAGCGGCGCAGATCATCCGTTCGGATGGACCGCACGTCGATGCCGTCGTAGGTGATAAGTCCGCCCTCAATTTCATAAAAGCGGTTAATCAGGTTGGTGATGGTGGTCTTGCCCGCACCCGTGGAGCCCACAAACGCAATTTTCTGACCAGGGTTGGCATAGACGGACACATCCTTCAGGATCCGCTTCCCAGGTACATAGGAGAAGTCCACATGGCTGAACCGGACGGCTCCCTTCAGTTCGGTATAGGTGAAATCCTCCCCCTCCATGCACCGCACGGCACCCCGGATGGGATGGAGCCCCATGACACCGTCCGGGCCAGGATACCGCCAGGCCCAGCCCGTGTTGGGACCGCTCTGGTCCGCTCCCGCAGGCAGCTCCACGGCAGACTTGTCGGGGAGGTTCAGTACCCGCACCAGCTCCATGGAGCTGCCTTTCGGGACCTTCCAGGCCCAGGTGCCGGTCCGCGCCTCGCCGGGGGCCATGGGGACCAGAAGGCCCTCCTCTTTTCTGGCCCGGACCAGGGTGATCTGGCCCCCATCCGTCTCAGGCCGGGTATCCATCACCTCGAAGATGCGCTCCGCCCCGGCCAGGGCGGACAGAAGAGAGGTCATCTGCTGGGAGATCTGGTTCAGGGGCTGGCCCACCTGCTTGGAGTAGTTGAGATAGACCACCAGCCCCCCCAGATCAAAGCCCTGGATCACGGACAGCAGGCCGCCGAAGGCGGCGGTAAGGGCATAGCTGATGTTCATCAGGTTGCCGGACACGGGCATGATCATGGTGGAGTAGAAGTTGGCCTTTTGGGCAGCGTCCCGGTAGGTGTTGTTGAGCTGCTGGAATTCGGCTTTGGCCTGCTCCTCGTGGGTGAAGGCCTTGACGACTTTCAGCCCCTCGATGATTTCTTGTATTTCTCCGTTGACCTTACCCAGGGCGGCCTGCTGCTTCTGATAGTATTGGCGGCTGCGGCTGCCCAGCCGTTTGAAAAGAACCAGGGTGAGGGCCAGGATCAGAGCGGTGACCAGAAACAGCTTCCAGTTGATAAACAGCATCAGACAGACCAGTCCCACAAACATCAGACAGCTGGAGCATAGGGAGACAACGCTTTGTTCCAGCGCGATCTGCACGTTATCGGCGTCATTGGTGAAGCGGCTCATCAGCTCCCCGTGGGGATGCTTGTCAAAATAGGACAGGGGCAGCTCCTGAAGGCGGTCAAACAGGTCCTTCCGCAGGCGGTTTATGCCCCGCTGGGCCATGCGGACCATGGCGGCGGACTGGCCGTAGGTGGCCAGACAGCCCACCAGGTAGACACCCACCAGCTTGAGGATGGACAGCCCGAGTCCGGCAAAGTCGGTACAGCCGCTGTAGATAAAGTTGTTGATAATGCCCCGCATCATATAGGAGCCGCCCAGGTTGGTGCAGACGGAGATGAGCAGGAACAGCAGTACGGCCAGCAGCGGCAGCTTGCTGCGGGTCAGATAGCCCACCAGGCGGCCGACGGTCCTGCCCAGTTCTTTGGGTTTCTGATAGCCCCCCCGTGGGGCGCGATTGGGTCCGGGCATTATTCACCCACCCCCTCTTGCTGAGATTGATAGATTTCCTGATAGATGGAATTGGAGGCCAGCAGCTCTTCATGGGTGCCCCGGCCGGCAATGTGGTCGTCATCCAGAATTAAAATCTCGTCAGCGTACTGCACCGAAGATATACGCTGTGCAATAATGATAACCGTGGTTCCCTTCAGATTTTCAGTAAAGGACTGGCGGATTGCGCCCTCTGTAGCTGAGTCCACAGCGGAGGTGGAGTCATCCAGGATAAGGATGGCGGGTTTTCTCAGCATGGCCCGGGCGATGCAGAGCCGCTGTTTTTGACCGCCGGAGACGTTGACGCCCCCTTGGTCCAGATAAGTGTCAAAGCCGTCCGGAAAGGACATGATAAAGTCATAGGCCTGGGCGTCCCTGGCCGCTTGAATCAACTCTTCTTCAGTGGCCTCCGGCCTGCCCCACAGCAGGTTATCCCGGATGGTGCCGGTGAAGAGAACGTTGGTCTGAAGTACCATGCCGATCCGCTCCCGCAGGGATTCCAGAGGATAGTCCCGCACATCCACACCGTCCACCAAGACGGCACCGCCGGTGACATCGTAGAACCGGGGGATAAGATTGACCAGAGAAGATTTGCCCGTGCCGGTTCCACCCACAATGGCTACAAATTGGCCGGGCTTCACGGTAAAGCTGATGTGGGACAACACATCATCCCCCGTGCCGGAGGATACATATTTAAAGGATACATCCCGGAATTCCACCTGGCCCCGGGGGGCGGGGAGAGGTGTCCGGTCCGCGGCGTCCCGCTCCTCCAGAGAGGGTTGGGTGTTCAACACCTCATTGATGCGCCGGGCGCAGGCCTGGGCCCGGGACAGCTGGAGCAGAGACATGGCCACCATCATCACACTCATCAGAATTTGGACGATATAGTTGATGAAGGCCTGAAGCTGACCCAGCTCGAACTGGGCACCCATAACCATTCTGCCCCCGAAGTATAGAACAGCCACCGTGGCCCCGTTGAGGGCCAGCATCATCACAGGCATGATGGCAATGATCTTCATCCCCACGTTCAGGGACGCTTCCATCAGCTCGTCGTTGGCCTTTTTAAACTTTTTACGCTCGTGGTCCTCCCGGACAAAGGCCTTTACAACCCGGATGGCAATCAAATTTTCCTGCAGGGTGTTGTTCAGACCGTCGATCTTGGTCTGCACCACTTCGAATAGTTTGGTGCAGACCTTCATCAACACGGCAATGACCAGGATCATCAAGGGGATGACCACCAGCAGGATGACCGCCAGCCGGGCGTTGAGGGTGATGCTGATGGTCAGGGCGGCAACGAGCATCACCGGGGCCCGCACCAGCATCCGCAGGCCCATAGCCAGCATCATGGTCATGGCGTTGACGTCGTTGGTCATGCGGGTGATGAGAGAGGCGGAAGAGAAACGGTCGATATCTGCGAAAGAAAACTCCTGCACCTGATCGAACAGGCATTGGCGCAGGTTTCCGCCAAAGCCTTGGCTGGCAAAAGCGGCGTATTTGGCGGCCAGTACGCCGCACACCATGGCTGCGGCGGCCAGCAGCAGCATGACCGCCCCCAGCTGAAAAATACGGCCGGCGTCCCCGGCGGGAATAGCGGTGTCCACAATTTCCGCCATTACAAGGGGGAGCAGCAGCTCGCAGACGACCTCCAGAACAATAAGAATGGGGGCCTTAACGGCATCCCGCTTATAGCCCTGTAGGTGGGTTAAAAACAGGGAAAACAAATCAGGGTTCCTCCTTTGCTTGCAGTTGATCCAGAGTCCCATTCTGAAGATTGGCCAGCATACGGCGGCGGAGAGAGAGAAGCTGGGCACGCTCCTCCTGGGTAAAGCCAGCCAGCATGCGGCGGGATACAGCTTCAAAGGCATCCTGGCATCCGTCCACCGCCTGCCGTCCCTTGTCGGTGAGAACCACCCGGTTGCGGCGGGCGTCTCTGGCGCCGGGCTCCCGGTGAATGTACCCCCCTTTTTCCAGGGATTTCAAAGAGTTTGCCACCGCCGCCGGAGAGATATGCAGCAATTCAGCCAGGTCCCGCTGGGCATGGCACTCCGGATCTTCCGACCGGGAGCTTTTCAGAATGGTGAGGAGCATGGGATGTCCAATTTCTCCCAGGCCCCGGGCGGACAACTCGGCGGCCACCGCAGTGCGGTGAGCCTGGTGAAGCCGCTGATTTAACAGCTCCATCTGGTTGCTGGAAATAGGCATCCAAGTTTGCCTCCTTAAAAGTTAATACGTTAATAATTAACGTGCTGATTATTTTAGCACGAAGAGTTGAATTGTCAATAGCATTCAGCAGGGGTTTAGAAATTGTTTACATGTTATAAACCATAAGAAAGATCGTCAGGCAACAGCATGAGAGTTCCGGCAGCAGGGGAGAGCGTGTCAAAATGGGCAGGAAGGCGCACCGCCCTTTGGGCGGTGCGCCTTCCTGAAACATATTGAACTATCAGCAGGCAGCGAAAGCTCTGCCGATCAGCTGCGGGGATTTTTAATGGCGGCCTGTGCGGCGGCATATATTGCGAGGAAATTCCCTGTCGAACTATTTCCATTTTGGAAACAGTTCAGTTCCATCAAACGGTATAGAACTTCTGCTTTCGGCTTTTGGGGGATTCCGGGATTGTCATTGCAAGCTGTCCGGATTGCAGCAGGGGCTGAACGTAATGGCCCATTGCATAGAATACCGTCTTGACACCGAGGTAATTTGCGATCTCCTGCCGGGAACGGGGCGTTTTACAAAAGGCCAGCAAGTCTGGTTCTGTGTTTTTTCCGCTCTGCTGAAAGATAATTTCTGCCGCAGTAAGGGACTGGTTGTATAGGATTACAACGAATTCATTCCGGCGGTTTTCAAAAACGGGCTCCGGCAGTCCGTACTCCGCCATGGCCCGGCGAATGGTGGGAATTCCGGAATAACGGTTTTCCGCGCTGGTCAGTTCTTCCGCCATAACGGCAAGGGCGGGGTTGCGGAGGTCCGGTCTGGCAATACCCAGCTGCTCCACGGTCATACGGCCATACAGGCTGCCGGGACTGTGGATTTCCAATCGGTCGGTAAAAAAGTCGATCTGCACAGGCGTACCCTCTGTATAGATGCTGTAATCCCGGTGGATGACCGCATTCAAAACAGCTTCGCGGATAGCCTCGATTGGATATTCCGTCCGGTCATTCCGTGCGCCAGTCACCGAATCAATGATCGTACGAACCTTCATATTCCGGCGGCAGAAGGCCACAGCATCTTCTACCATAGTATCAATGGTGCCTTCAATGCGCTTGTTATCGGTAAACCGGGCAGAATCTGTGTCTGTATCACCGATCTGTGTTCCCGGAACAACGATTGCCGTAATGCCGAGCTGTGGAAAATACCCCTGCGGGTAAAGGCAGAAATTCATGACAGCGGCTAATGTAACTTCTCCATCATGGGTAATGTTCAGCATTTCCAGCGTCTGTTCTCTGGAAAGCTGCGCAAAGCCAGGACGATCTGTACGGCGCTGTAGGATATACCTCTCCAACTTGTCCGCATCCAGCATGGAAAGCGTAGCCCGCTTGACTGGACGTTCATCATCGTGCAAATGGCGGCGAAAAGCCTCATAGCTGTATAGCTCATAATCTGTCATGGGCAGGTCGGCATCGCCCACCCGAATATAAGACCCCTTACTGCGCCCGGCTCCCCGATAATAGCAGGGACGTTCGGACAGATCGATGGCGGGAATCTCAGCCGAGCAAATCCATCGGCCATCCAGTTCCGCAATCGTAAAAACTGCCCGCACAGGCGGTTCCATCTGGTTACATTGCTCTGTTACTTTTTTCTGGAGGTCCTGCGCATCGTAGACACCGACCACTTGAAAGCCCGTCTTTTCATCGATGCCGAACAGCAGTATGCCGCCGCTGTCCTGGTTGGAGAAGCTGGACAGCGTGTCATACAGCCGCTTGGGGCAATCATTATGGGTGGCTTTGCATTCAATCATTTGTGTCTCTGCCCGCTGTTCACAAACAGATTTAGCTAAATCTATCAAGTCGTTCGATAAAATAGCAAACACCTCCATTCGGTAAGCTAAGAATATCACATTGGTTTTGCTAAATCAATCGAAATTTGCAAAAAAATCAGCATCTGAAGCAAGCCGCTGCTTCAGATGCTGATGATGATCGTTTTATCATGCCACTTCTTTGCAAAGAACTTCATACCGATAGAGTGACAGTATTCTCGCGCTTCCTGCTCTGTAACGGTCAATGTCAGGAGCGGCTGCGGGTCAGAAATGTGACGGTTCAACACCGTATCAATAGGGGTATCCGTCCGCTGTGCATGGTAGGCTTGCCACGCAATTTCGCTCGGACGAAGGTGCTTTGCAGAGTCCGGCATATCAGAGGAAAAGTCCAGCGTCCAGTTGGAGGTGTCATTGTCCACCACAACCACCTGCAAGATAAACTGGTCGATAACCGCTTCCGGAAGCACAGGAGCCGAAAGGTCGATCCATTGATTCAAAGTCTCTTCTATGTGTTTGATGTCAATGCCAGATATATCATCCTTGCCGGAAGCCTCTAAATCCTGAATCTGCTGCTTCAACTTTTCAAGCTGCTCTGTATACCGCTGCTTATCGTTCAGAAATTCCTCACGGGTAATATCTCCGTCTGCATAGGTATCCCGCAGCCGTTCCAGCCGCTTTTGCAGCTTGTCAGCCTTGGCCTGTAGTCCATCCTGTATGGCAGAGGATCGTTCCTGCTGCTGCACAGCACATTCTTCAATCATCTTGCAGGCCAGCAGAACAGCATCCTTCCGTTCCTGCCAGACCGCTTGAAAGACCTTTTGTGCCATCAAATCGATGTGCCAATAGGGAATGCTGTGCGTTGTGCAGGCCTGCGAGGCGTCAAGGCCATGAGCGGATAAATAGCTCCAGCTCACACTGCGTTTTTGGCGGTAGCATTCATATCCATAGGACTTCTGCCCATTCTGATTGCTGTGCCAAAGGAAGCGTCGGAACGAAGAACCACAACTGCATCTCAGCTTGGCGGTCCATACCGAAGAGGGTTCTTTTCGGCCAAATTTCTGCTTTGCGCCATCTTCACCCAGCAGCTGAACATTTCGCCTTTGACGGATCTCCTCACATCGGTCCCACAGCTCTTCAGAAACGATCGGTTCAAAATCGCCCTTTATGTACTCAAAATCATCATCGCTGTGGTTGATACGCTTCTGTGTTAGAAACCCATCACTATGTGACTTGTTGTAGCCAATATAACCCTTGTAGGTGGCATTCCGAAGCATTTTCCCAATTCTGTCGATCTTCCAGTCCACCTTGCCATGGGCATTTTTGCAGCCAAGGCGCATCAGTTCACTGCAAATCTTTTTGTAGCCATAACCAGCGGCATACAATTCGAAGATTTTTTGAACGGTATACGCCTGTTCCGGATCAATAACATAGGTCCCATTGACGCGTTTATAGCCGAGAATATTGCCTGTACCATACAAGACGCCCTTTTCCCGGCTAATCTTCTGCCCGGCCCTTACGCGCTCCGAAATTTTGCGGCTTTCCTCCTGAGCCAATGTTGCCATGATTGAAAGCCGCAGTTCACCGTCTTTTTTGTCAAATGTCCAAATATTGTCCTGAATGAAGTAAACCTCGACTCCCATTCGTTCCAGATCACGGGTGGCGGTCAGGGCATCAACTACATTTCGGGCAAAACGGCAGACTTCACGGGTGATAATCAGATCAAACTTGTGAAGGTGAGCATCCGCAAGCATCTTCATAAAAGCTGGGCGCTTTTTAGCCGCCG
>Ga0129317_1000235_pt1 | contig 66619 bp, 47 predicted proteins | sample Cm1ome_FD_94430 | JGI IMG/M metagenome (GOLD analysis project Ga0129317, IMG submission 94430) | Eastern black-and-white colobus group fecal microbial communities from Wisconsin, USA - Cm1105 metagenome | ecosystem: Host-associated > Mammals > Digestive system > Large intestine > Fecal | place...
AGCTTTTTCGGTAGCCTTCTCAGTAGCAGCTTCCGTAGCTTTTTCGGTGGCCTTCTCAGTAGCAGCTTCCGTAGCTTTTTCGGTGGCCTTCTCAGTAGCAGCTTCCGTAGCTTTTTCGGTGGCCTTCTCAGTAGCAGCTTCCGTAGCTTTTTCGGTAGCCTTCTCGGTAGCTTTCTCCGTGACTTTTTCAGTAGCGGCCTCTGTTTTTGGAGCCTCTGTTTCTTTCTGGCTTGAGCCGCATCCTGCAAGTGAAATTGTCATTGCAGCTGCAAGCACAAACATGGTTGCCTTTTTCATTTTACATTTCTCCTCTCATAGGCTTTTTTTATACTTAATAAAGTATCGTCCACTAATTCATCCAGACTGATTTTACGTGCCTCTCTCATATATGTGGAAAGTTCTGCAAAATCCGGGTGAATCAGCCTCTCTGGAATGATACTCATTCCCTGTTGAATTGCAAGTACCGGAAGAATCATACCGGCATTGCAGTCTACATCATACCCACACATTGTAATGATCTCAAGTGTTTCTTCATAATTACCATTTCCATACCAGAGTGCAAAAATTTCACAACATACATTCGGATATGCATGAATCCAGTTGTAACGTCGAAATCTTTTTTGACAGGCAGTCAGCGCATCCCGCCAATTTTCATATGTAAGGCAGCACTCATGTGCAAAAGAAATAACACTGTAATACTCGCTATCCGCTGGAATAACAGAAATAGCAGTTTCGATCACTGCATGAATATCTTCACATACAAATGCCACTGACGTCATTACTGCATTAAATATTTCACCGAGAATACCGTTGTTTGCATGTGATATTTCCCCATCAGACCATGCCAGCTGCGCCGCCATACGCGCATCACCAGGAGCAACCATACCACAGATTCCTCCGCGCATCTGCGCTCCGATCCATTCATTAAACGGATTCGCAAAACTGCCGCTCTTAGGAGGAAGAATTCCCATTCTTAGATTTCGAAGTGCAATTTCCTCAGCTGACCATCCGGCCGGTATCAGACCAATCCACCAGAAAGCAATGTCTTTTGAGGTGACCTCATATCCTTTTTCATGGAAAGCCTTTAAAAATGCAAGCTCATACGTAATATCATCATTATAAGTACCCGGTCTTCTGAGATAATCTGTAATTCTGCCATATGCTCTGTACAGATTTTCTGAGGTGTATCCTTCTACCATTGTGCCAACTGCCGCACCAATTAGCTGCGAAAGCCATCCTGCCAGAAGCTGTTCGCGAAACTTTGGTGAGTCAGGATCAACATACTGTGCAGGTGGAAAAACAACGCTTTCCTCATAATCTCTGAAATTTGTATAATAACGGAAATTCCAATAATCAGAATCCAGATTTTTTTTCATTGTGAGCAGTTTTTGATTCAGCCGCGATGTAATCTGCCACAATGAGACACAATCCTCCGCCTTGGCAGCTGCGATTCCCTCAATCAGCAAATGCATTGTTTCTTCATCGGCACGATAACCGCGATTTTCCATTGCCTGTACGGCTGCGACCATAATCCTTTCCGGTGCACCGGAACCAGGAACATTACTTCCCCATTGCAGTAAAACCTGCTGATCATAAAAATCCGAAACACTGAAATTATTTTCCCAGGTCTGTTCTTCCTCTTCCAGAAGCTTTGGAACAGCATTTTCAAATAATTCTGCCGCGATCTCCCAGGCCTGCATACCATCACCGTCCTTTCAGCATATCATTTTACATTTAGTTATCATATCATACTTAACACAAAAATCCAAGATAAAATAGACAAAAAGAGTGGAATTTTTTGACAAATTTCCACCCTTTATTATAAGTGTCTATTTTTCGTTAATATAATTAATCAGGCCTTCTGCATGTATGATTTTCTGCATAAATTCCGGAAAAGCCTGTCCCTGAAAACTGGTTCCCTTTGTTTTATTGTAAATCATACCACTGTCAAAATCAATTTCCACCTCATCTCCTGCCTCAATTCCCTTTGATGCAGCCTGGCATTCAATAATCGGAAGTCCAATATTGATTGCATTCCTGTAAAATATCCGAGCAAATGTTTCAGCAATGACACAGCTGATGCCAGCAGCCTTAATTGCAATCGGAGCGTGTTCACGAGATGAACCACAGCCAAAATTTTTGTCTGCAACAATAATGTCCCCTTTGTGAACCTCATGAATAAAATTTGGATCAATATCTTCCATACAGTGTGTTGCAAGTTCTGCCGGATCCGATGAATTCAGATAACGTGCCGGAATAATTACATCGGTATCTACGTTATCGCCATATTTAAATACTCTTCCTGATGCCTTCATGGTAATCCTCCTAAGAGATGCTGCATTTTATGCAGCGTATTAAGTCTGAAATCTGAGAGCAGTTCCTTGACATTTCTCAAACAGATTTCAAAATTGTCTGCAAAATTTTGTAAAAACGGCTTACATGCCAAGATCTTCCGGTGCGGAAATCTTTCCGGTTATGGCAGAGGCTGCTGCAACAGCCGGACTTGCAAGGTACACTTCTGATCCGACATGTCCCATACGGCCGACAAAGTTACGATTGGTCGTGGAAATGCAGCGTTCCTTGTCAGCAAGGATACCCATATATCCACCAAGACATGGGCCACAGGTCGGAGTACTTACAACAGCGCCTGCTTCAATGAAGATTTTCAGAAGTCCTTCCTCCATTGCCTGAAGGTAAATAGCCTGTGTGGCAGGAATAACAATACAGCGAATTCCTTTTTTAACTTTTCTGCCTTTCAGAATAGATGCCGCGATACGAAGGTCTTCAATTCTTCCGTTTGTACAGGATCCAATCACAGCCTGGTCGATTGCGATATCCTCCGTTATTTCATCGATCGTCTTTGTGTTTTCAGGAAGATGCGGAAATGCGATTGTCGGACGCAATGTGCTAAGATCAATCGTATATTCTGCATCATAAACAGCATCTTCATCTGCTTCAAAGACTCTATATTCCCGCTTGGAATGCTCTTTCATATAGGAGATGGCTTTTTCATCCACTGGGAAAATGCCATTTTTTCCACCGGCTTCAATTGCCATATTCGCGATCGTAAAACGATCATCCATTGAGAGGTTAGCAATGCCTTCTCCGGTAAATTCCATAGATTTGTATAACGCTCCATCCACACCAATCATTCCGATGATATGCAAAATGATATCTTTGCCGCTTACCCAGGCAGATGGTTTTCCGATCAGATTAAATCTAATTGCAGATGGTACTTTAAACCATGCTTTTCCTGTAACCATTCCGGCTGCCATATCTGTACTGCCCACACCGGTTGAAAATGCTCCGAGTGCTCCATAAGTACAGGTATGGGAGTCTGCACCGATTATTACATCTCCTGCAACGGTCAACCCCTTTTCCGGTAAAAGTGCATGTTCTATTCCCATTTCTCCGACATCAAAATAGTTTGTAATTTCGTGTTTACATGCAAATTCGCGGACACATTTACAGTGCTCTGCAGATTTGATGTCTTTATTCGGAATAAAATGATCCATGACAAGTGCAATTTTATCTTTGTCAAAGACATTTTTATTTTTGAATTTATCCATTTCATGGATGGCTACCGGCGACGTGATATCATTTCCAAGAACGAGGTCAAGATTCGCCTCAATCAGCTGACCGGCCTGGACAGATTCCAGTCCGGCTGCAGCTGCAAGAATTTTCTGAGTCATTGTCATTCCCATAGTTCTGTTTCCTCCTGATTCTATGTATATACTTTCATGGTCTTTCATGTACTTGCTTTTGCGGCTGTTTTTCTGACAATCGTGGTCGAATTTCGACAAATTCAGTACAAAAAGATTCCGAAAGCACATATGTAACTGATATGTGAAATGTTACTGCTTCTGGCAACAGCTGTGCAAAAATCCCCGGAACGATCTCGCCCGGGGATTTTGGAAACGGGTATCGCCCGATTCAATATGCTGTTTCAGAATTAGTTATTGATCAGCTTATCCTCACCATTCCAGCTGTAAAGTTTACGAATCTCTTCGCCGACCTTCTCTGACGGATGCTCAGCAGCCAGCTTACGCATAGCTTTGAAATGAACCTGTGAACCTGCAGAAGACATATCCAACAGAAAATCTTTTGCAAAAGTACCATCCTGAATGTCTTTCAGAATCTTTTTCATTGTATTTTTCGTTTCTTCTGTGATAAGCTTCGGTCCGGTAATATAATCGCCATACTCTGCGGTATTGGAAATAGAGTATCTCATTCCGGCAAAACCTGACTGATAAATCAGATCTACAATCAGCTTCATTTCATGAATACACTCAAAGTAGGCATTTCTCGGATCATAGCCAGCCTCGACAAGAGTTTCAAATCCGGCCTGCATCAGTGCACATACACCACCGCAAAGGACAGCCTGTTCACCAAAAAGATCTGTTTCTGTCTCTGTACGGAAAGTAGTCTCAAGAACTCCAGCTCTGGCTCCGCCGATTGCAAGTGAATATGCAAGTGCCAGGTCCAGTGCTTTTCCGGTGTAATCCTGCTCTACTGCTACCAGACACGGAACACCTTTGCCTGCCTGATATTCACTTCTTACGGTATGACCCGGTCCTTTCGGGGCGATCATTGTAACATCAACATTCTTCGGCGGTACGATACATCCGAAATGAATATTAAAGCCATGTGCAAACATCAGCATGTTGCCTTCCTCAAGATTCGGCTCAATGTCTTTTTTGTAAAGCGCGGCCTGTTTCTCATCGTTGATCAGAATCATAATGATATCTGCTTTCTTTGCAGCTTCTGCTGCTGTATATACCTCAAATCCCTGTGCCTCTGCTTTTGCCCAGGATTTGCTGCCTTCATAAAGACCGATAATCACATTACAGCCTGACTCTTTTGCATTCAGTGCATGTGCATGTCCCTGACTTCCATAGCCGATTACTGCAATTGTCTTTCCGTCCAGAAGGGAAAGATTACAGTCTTTCTGATAAAAAATTCTCGCTGCCATTTTTTAATCTCCTCTTTTTGTTAAAATTTATAGCTGCAATCCGGCCGTAACCCAGAATACAATCTTAAACACAGACAATCAGCAATCCGATTATCTGAATTGTTGTTATACAGTCGGACAGTTACCAATGAATTTGATCGCGAAGCGACTGCGTTCATGAGCAAGTAGCGAAGCGGATTGCGAATGTCCGCTTTACTGGATACATAATTTTGTAAAAATCAAAGATACCGAATATCCTCTGCCCCACGGGAAAGGCCAGTGATTCCTGTACGTGCCAGTTCCAGAATTTCATATCCGCGAAGAAGCTCCACAAATGCATCCAACTTTGACTGCTGACCGGTCAGCTCAATAATCAGAGAATCTTTTCCAACATCGATAATGCTGCCACGAAATACGTTTGCAATTGCAATAATGGACTGGCGGTCCTTCGCATCCGCGCGAACCTTCACCAGTACAAGCTCTCTGTTTACGCTGCTTTCTTCTTCCAGTACCTTTATATCTACAACATCGATCAGCTTTGCAAGCTGTTTCACAATCTGATCAAGAATCTGCTCATCTCCTCTGGCCACAACGGTCATGCGGGAATACCTTGGATCGGCTGTTTCGCCAACGGTAAGGCTGTCGATATTATATCCACGGCGACTGAAAAGTCCCGCTACACGGCTAAGCACACCGGAAGTGTTATCAACCAGTAATGATAAAACTCTTTTTTTCATATGCCTTTACTCCTGACTTAAAAAACTTTCTAATCATTCTACCAATGTTTTTTTTTTTTGTCAATGGTCAGATTATGATGTGATAACATTATAATGTGTTAATATTATAATGCGTTAAAGACTCGTCTGCTTCGTACTCTTGGTTTATCAGTTAAAATAAGAGGCAATCGCAGATGCTACGGCAGCAGCCATTTTTTCTTTATTTTTGTTGTAAAACATCATGTCATCCTTGTCATCAATAAATGCAGTTTCAAGAAGTCCGTAAGAAACACCTTTATTCTGGCAGGTCTTTGCATTAAACAAACCAGAAGAAGCAAAAATGCCATTTCCTCGTCCCCAGATTGGAAAACCAGTGTTGGAGATTGCTTTCACGATTTTCCGATCGATCAATGTATCCTTTTTTGCTGAGTTAACATACATACCAACACCCTTGTATGCGCCGTCTCCCTTTTGATCCTTATTAGAATAGCCGGTTGCATTGAAGTGTATTTCAAGTACATAATCATAATCAGTCAATTTTGGAATCGGTCCGCTTTTTTTACCGGACATAACCTGATACAGATCATAATTCTGATTATAAAGTGTTACATTAACAGCGGAGTATTCAGAAAGCTTTTGCTTGATCAATGAAGCAAATTCACGCGTGCAGAGATATTCGTAATAAGTTTTAGAACCGAAAATTCCAACCGCTCCGCAATCACCTTGCCCGTGACCTGATACCAGAAGAATTTTTGCTGCATTTTTTTCAGGAAGTTTTTCTGCAACACCATCCGCACCGATTCTGACACCGTCTATAGTTGTGTTGCGTGCCATTTTACCATCCGTTCCAAAATAGTACACTTTACTGCCAATCGTCTGCCAGCCAGTCTGAATGATGCCGCTTCTCATATAATATTTCCGGTTTCCGGAAAGAGTCAGCCAGCCTGTTTTTTTCTGCCAGTGTCCATTTGCATCGAAATAATACCGATTACCATTGATTGTGCGAAAACCGGTTACCTTTCGCCCATTGACATAATAATAGGTAGTTCCGCCCAAGGTCTGCCAGCCGGAAGCCTTTTTTTGTTTTTCTCCATGTTTGTTTACTACGTAACCGTCTGGTGTAATAGTCGATTTTAGCATACGGCCTTTTTCATCTACGTAATAGAGATCATCGATCCAACAATTTTTCTGAAGAATACCACTGGGCGCAAAGTAATAACGATATCCGGAAATATTTTTCCATCCTGTCATTGCACGTCCGCGAATCCCAAGAATTTTTCCATTGCTGAAAAAGTAGGTATTTCCTTTATACTCCTTCCATCCAATTGCAACAGATCCGTCTGCCTGAAACAGAAAGCGATAATTCGTATCCGCTTTTCGAAATCCAATAAACATTTTTCCTTTTGTTCCAGGTTTTCCGCTTTTCTGAAAGTAATAATTTTTCCCGTTCAGCGTTTTCCAGCCTGTCTGAAGCTGACCTTTTTGGTTAAAATAGTATGTATAGGAACCAACCTTATAAAAGCCGGTTACTCTGCTGCCGATTGGTGCATTTCCGTCTCTGGACGTACGAAAATAGTAATCCGCTCCATTAACCGTGTGCCATCCGATTGCCATTCGTCCGGCTGAATTGTAATAACGATAATATTTTCCCTCATGAACCCAACCTTTTTTTGCCGCTGCCTGTGCGGAGCCGGCCATTAAGATCACACTGCAGATCAGTGCAAACAAAAGTATTATTCGTTTTTTCTTTTCTTTCATTATCTTCTCTCCCTGTCTTCCTTTTCTACTGCCAATTACATGCCGGCAGCAATGCGGATCATATTTGTTTGACTATGATTTCCCTGATAGCACACCGCCGCATCACGGCAGAAACCGGATGCGGCGATTTAGGTACAGAATAGCATAGCTTAGTAAAATTTTCAAGCAGTTAGCTCTTTGTATTTGTTATAAAAGTATTCAATAATACTTTTTCTTGTAATAATACCAATGAAGATTCCATTATCGTCAATAACAGGTACAAAGTTCTGATTTAATGAAGTCATGACGAGATCTTCAATATTACAATTAACATTAACCGGTTGATTGTCTCTTTTCCTGTGAATCTGTCGCAGGCTGATTTCTTCAGCATCACGAATATCATGAAAATCGCGTGCTGCAAGCTCCCACAGAATATCTCCTTCTGTAAGGGTTCCGATATAGGCTCCCTCATGACTGATGATTGGCACTGCCCCGTATTTGTGATACTCCATTTTCTCTATTGCCTGGCGCATCGTGTAATCATCATATAAGTACATAACTTCACTTTTGGGCACCAGATAAAACAGTATATTCATGCCTTTTCCTTCCTGCATCTTTTGTGCATATTATTCTTTTCAATCTTGTTAATTTTATCACAGGAGGCAAATATATTCAAGAAATCAGCCGTTTTTTATATTTTTTTAAGGAAAAGCTCTGTTTCAGACGCTTCTTATTGCTATTTGACAGGTATGATCTGTAATGTTTTATCATAGTGATTGAGGATTTCAACACCAGTTTCCGTCACAAGTACAAGATCTTCAATTCGTACGCCGACATCTCCCGGGAGATAAATGCCAGGTTCAATGGAAAATGTCATACCTGGTTTTGCAGGTACGTTGTTCGAAGATGAAACATCTCCTTTTTCATGAACCTCCTGACCAATAAAATGACCGAGCCTGTGTGTGAAATATGGTCCGTATCCTGCTTCGGTAATCACAGCTCTTGCCGCATGATCAATTTCACTCAGCTTTACGCCTGGGCGAATCATTGCTTCAGCTGCCGCCTGTGCACGCCGGACGGTTTCATAGACCTTCTGATGCTCCGGGCTGACTTCTCCATAGAAAAAAGTTCTCGTCATATCCGAACAATAACCGTCTTTTTTGCATCCGACATCAAACAAAACGCAGTCTCCCTTTTTCAGAACAGTATGATCCGGCCCATGGTGCCCGTTTGCTGCATTCTGACCGAATCCAACCAATGGTTCAAAGGAATGTCCCTGTGCACCGAGTTTTTTGTAAATTGCTTCCATTTGATCCGCAATCTCCAGTTCTGTGACTCCTTCATGGATAAGCTTTTTAAATTCTGCCATTGCAGCATCATTGATGCGCGATGCTTTCCGCATTTTTTCCTGTTCCTCAGCATCCTTGCGTGCACGGTTATCATCCACACAGTCAGAAGCATTTACATATCCTGGTGCCGCATTCAGATCCAACAGGCGGATCAAAAAACGTGCAGCCATACATTTATCAATGCCAAGCGGCTTTTCATGATCAATATGCCGGTTCAGAAGCGCAGCACCGTCTTCTCCGTCTTTATACCACAAAATTTCTATGCCAGACACATCATTTAATGTAAACAGCCGGTTTGCAACCAGCTTGTGTTTACCGTCTGTACGAAGATAAAGAGCCCAAAATCTTTCGATCGGATCTTCATAATGAACTGCAAGATAGGAAATAGATACCGGGTCTGTAATGATCATCTGCGTCAGTCCCATTTCCTTCATTTTTTTCAAAACACTGTTTAATCTCTCTGTTTTCATAATTTAATATGCTGCGTTTGGCAGCCCCTCCTTTTTTCAGGATCTTCTTCTGTCCAGCTTTTTGGAAAGCATCATTCCAATGCTTTGCAGAATCTGTACCAGAAGAACCAGTACAATAATCGTAACAAACATTACATCCGTCTGATAACGGTAATATCCGTATCGGATTGCAATATCACCCAGTCCGCCACCGCCGACTGCACCTGCCATAGCAGAATAACCAAGAATCGTACCGGTTGCAATAGTAACACCGACCAGCAAAGAGGTACGGGCTTCAACTAACAATACGCTCCAGATAATACGTCCTACACTGGCACCCATGGACTGTGCTGCTTCAATCACACCACGATCTACTTCTTTCAGAGATGATTCTACCATTCGTGCGATAAATGGCGCTGCTGCAATTGTCAGAGGAACAATCGTTGCAGTGGAGCCATAGCTTTTCCCAACAATGGCTCTTGTAACCGGAATCACCAGAATCAAAAGAATCAGAAACGGGATACTTCTAGCAACATTGACTATCACATCAAGTATTTTATAAATCATATCGTAAATGCACTGGGCTTTTTTTGAGTGAGGGCGAATACCCTCCTTATCAGTCACCATCAAAAGGATTCCCATTGGCAACCCGAACAGATATCCAAAAAAAGTTGCCAGAACCGTCATATATAATGTATCCCTGGTACCTTCTATAAGCATTTTTATCATTGCACTATCCCACATAATGATCAAGAACCTCCACGCCAAGATTTTTTTCCCTCAGATCAGCGATCATCCGGTCTGCCGTCTCCTGCACTTCCGGAAGCTGCAGAATCATCTCGCCTTCCGCATTTCCATCAATATTACGGGTATTTGCATACAGAATATTAACGGGTGTTTTGTACTCAAGAACCAGATTTCCGATCACCGGTTCAAATGATGACTGACCGGAAAAAGTAATACGTACTACTTTTTCTCCCTTCATACGCTCAATCTGCTCTGTTCCAGTCAGAATCAGTTTACGCGCAGCCGTTGTCTTCGGCGCCCTAAATAGCTCCTGAACGGTACCACTCTCAGCAAGTGATCCATGGTCCAATACCACAACATGGTGACAGATTGCCTGAACTACCGCCATCTCATGCGTGATTACAACAATTGTAATACCGTATGCTTCATTGATATTTTTCAACAGCTCAAGAATTGATTTTGTAGTCTGTGGATCAAGTGCACTTGTTGCTTCGTCACAAAGCAAAATTTTCGGATTATTTGCAAGGACTCTTGCAATTGCAACTCTCTGCTTCTGTCCGCCTGAAAGCTGTGCCGGATATGCATTTGCCTTATCCTCCAGTCCGACGGTGCGAAGAAGCTCCATGGCACGTTCCTTTGCTTTCGACCCCTTTACACCGGTAATCTTCATTGGAAAACACACATTATCCAGCACGGTCTTTTGCATCAGCAGATTAAAATGCTGGAAAATCATACCAATATCACGTCGTATAAGACGCAATTCTTTGTCAGATAATTCAGTCAGATTCTTTCCGTCTACAATGATATTTCCGGATGAGGGCTGTTCCAGCAGATTCAGGCAGCGAACCAATGTGCTTTTGCCTGCACCGGATAATCCTATAATGCCAAAAATATCTCCTCGTTCAATATCAAAACTGATATCTTTTGCCGCATCGACCACGTTTCCTTTTACCTGAAAGGTTTTGCATAAATGTTGTACCTGAATGATCGGATCCATACGTTTTTCTCCTGTCTTTCTTCCTTTTTGGACTGTTTCCGGAATCTACGAAAAAAAATACCTGAAACAATCCCTTTTGCTATCTTACCCTTTTTTTCTCTGCCTGTAAAGCCGATTTATCTCAATCGCGAAGGCTTCCATATCTATAAATAGTAATTATCCACAATTTTCAACCAAGACAAGTGCTCTGTGGGTCTTTTACCATACAGCAAGAAACCGATATATTTCCGTTATAGGGAAATATATCGGCTTGTGCGGCAATAAAGCCTTAATTCAAATCTTATTCAGTTATCGCTTCTGTAGATGCCTCTGTAGATGATTCTGTAGATGCTTCTGCAGATGTCTCAGCTGATACTTCTGTAGAAGCTTCCGCATCCTCTGTACCATCCTCAAACGGAATAACTGCACCATCGTAAGTCTCTGTAATATAATTCTTGATTTCATCGGATTTCAAAACAGAAACCAAAGCGTTAATTTTATCACTGTTTTCATTTCCCTCTTTTACCGCAATTACATTTACGTATGTTTTTGCAGCCTCTGAATCAGATGTCTCGTAGGCAATCGCATCTTTTGCTACAGAAAAGCCTGCCTGGAGTGCATAGTTTCCATTTAATACAACAAAGGCAACTTCATCCTTCACACGCGGTACCTGAGCAGCTTCCAGTTCCTGAATTTCAACATTGTACGGATTTTCTTCAATATCCTTTACTGTTGCAGTGAGTCCGGCATCTTCCTTGAGCTTAATTACACCGTTTGCTTCCAGCAAAAGCAGTGCGCGAGCCTCATTTGTCGTATCATTCGGAACAGCAATTGTGTCTCCCTCTTCAAGCTCATCTAATGACGCTTTGGTTCCCGGATAAATGCCGAATGGCTCATAATGTATTCCGCCTGCGTTTACCAGATGTGTACCCTGCTCTTCATTAAAATTCTCAAGATATGGGATATGCTGGAAATAGTTTGCATCAAAATCACCGCTTTCTACGACAAGATTTGGCTGAACATAGTCATCAAAAACGGTAACTTCCAAATTCCATCCCTGCTCTTCCAGAAGCGGCTTAGCCTGCTCCAGAATTTCTGCATGCGGTGTTGCAGATGCTGCTACGGTAATTGTTTTATCTTCCTCAGCGAATGCGCCAACAGAAAAGGCAGATGCTGCCAGTACCAGAGATAAACCAAACGAAACTAATTTTTTCATAAAACAAATCCTCCTGTTTTCTTTTTTATATTTTCCTGAAACTCTATTGGATTGGTATGAATAATATCATTCGAATAAAGTTTTGTCAATGAATCTGGCGAAATTGACTTATCGAAAAAAAGAGTGGTCTGTTATAAGTTTCTTCTATAGCAGACCACTCCTTTTAAAATCACTCCCCCACTCACTCCCTGGTTTTACCCCATTACTCCCCCAATTATACCCCAAATTATAAAGAAATATAAGAATTTATATCACTCACGCCATCTGGCTAAAGCGCTCGTTTTTCCTTTATTTATGGGAAAAATCCGGGGTTCCGTCCAGATCATAGGGAGTTACCTGATAAACATAGTAATTCAGCCAGTTTGTATACAGATTATTTCCGTGCGCTCTCCAGGTAAGGAGCGGTCGGTTTTCCGGATCATTATTCGGATAATAATTTTTAGGCAGATCTATAGGCAGATTTTTTGAGCGATCGCGTTTATATTCACCATCAAGCGTAATTCTGTCATATTCCGGATGTCCCATTACAAAAATTTTCCGACCGTTATCAGCCATTGCCAGAAAAAGGCCGGCTTCTTCCGATACTGCAAGAACTGTCAGTGCTTCAACCTTATAGATTTCTTCCAATGGAACTTCTGTATGTCTCGAATGCGGGGCAAAAAAAACATCATCAAATCCACGGACAAGAGGAATTTTACGGTTTAAAACTTGATGTTCAAATACGCCAAACATCTTATGATCCAACAGACGTTTCTGCAGTCCGTAATAATGATACAGCCCGGCCTGTGCCGCCCAGCAAAGATGGATTGTTGAGGTTACATGCACCTTAGTCCAATCCATTATTTCCGTAAGTTCTTCCCAATAATCCACTTCCTCAAACTGCATCATCTCTACCGGTGCTCCGGTAATAATCATACCGTCAAATCGTTGCTTTTTTATTTCATCGAATTCTACGTAGAACTTATTCAGGTGGCTCGTCGAAGTATTTTTTGATTCATGTGATTTTACTTTTACGAAAGTAACATCGATTTGCAAAGGTGTATTGGAAAGGGATCGAAGCAGCTGCAGCTCTGTCTCTTCTTTCAGCGGCATCAGATTCAATATCGCAATACGAATCGGACGAATGTCCTGGTGCACAGCACGATTTTCATCCATTACAAATATATTTTCCCGTTCCAGAATTTCCCTCGCAGGAAGATCACTTTGTACTTTAATTGGCATAATGTGACATCTCCTTTAGTCTCTCTTTTTTATTACTTTTCTGCTTTTTCAGTTTTCACCGGTAAGTTTCAGAAAGTCCTCTTCTGAAAGCAACGGAATATTCAGTTCTCTCGCTTTTTTATTTTTTGAAGAATCAGACGTTTTGTCATTATTAATCAGATAATCTGTTTTTTTAGTAACAGACCCCGTTACTTTTCCGCCTCTTTCTTCAATATAATTTTTCAACTCGCTTCGGTTTGCAAAATGGAACACACTTCCTGTAATGACAAAAGTCTTTCCGGCAAGAAAACTGCTCGGTGCTGTTTCTTCCGGTTTTTTTATATCCAGCTCATAAAGCAAAGCTTCCAGCGCCATTTCATTTGCTTCATCGTTAAAGTAGTTCACAACAGAAGATGCAATGACATCTCCAATTCCCTCAATGGATGCAATCTCCTCTTCATCTGCAGCTTTCAGACGATTCAGGTCATATTCAAAAAAACGGCACAGCAGCTTTGCATTTGCAGCTCCGATATTCGGAATGCCAAGCGAATAAATAACGCGAGGCAGCGTGGTGGTTCGCGAACGATTTATACTGTCCATCAGATTCTGATAGGATTTTTCTCCAAAACCATCCATAGAAACAATTTCTTCCTGATAATGGTTGAGATGGTAAATATCCGCAAAAGTATGAATATATCCGTGCGCAATGAATTTTTCGAGAGTAGCTTCAGAAAGTCCTTCTATATTCATTGCATCACGACTTACAAACAGAGAAAAAGATTTTATACGTCTGGCGCTGCATTTGCTGTTTGTACAGTATAGTGTTTCTACATCATTCATCTGTCGAATTTCTGTTTTTCCGCCACAGGCCGGACAGCACTTAGGAATTGCTACGTTTCCGCTTCCGGTCAGATTTTCCGCAATTTGCGGAATAATCATATTTGCCTTATAAACTGTGATCGTATCTCCGATTCCAAGGCGGAGATTTTTCATAATGCTCAAATTATGGACACTGGCACGGCTGACCGTTGTGCCCTCCAGCTCTACCGGATCAAATACCGCAATCGGGTTGATCAGACCGGTGCGGGACGGACTCCATTCGATTTCACGCAGTATAGTCTCCCTTACTTCATCCTGCCATTTAAATGCAATCGAGTTTCTTGGAAATTTCGCAGTCCGCCCAAGGGATTCGCCATATGCAATATCATTATAGGTAATAACAAGCCCGTCTGACGGGACATCATAGCATTGGATCTTCTGCTCAAACCACGCAACCGTTTCCGGAATTTCTTTTGCAGTTACCCTATGGTACTCAACAGTTTCAAACCCCTGCTGCTTCAGCCATTCAAATTCATTACTGTGAAGGTTTCCAAAATCAATGCCTTCTGCTTTCACAAGTGCAAATGCATAAAACCGTACATGGCGTTTGGCAGTAATTTCATTATTTAACTGCCGTACCGAACCGCTGCAAAGATTTCTGGGATTTTTATAACGCGTTTCTGCATCAATGCTTTCTGCATTTATTTTTTCAAAATCAGAATAGGTAATCACCGCTTCCCCGCGCAGGATTAATTCGCCCAGATAAGGAATATGCAGCGGAATGTTCTGAAATACACGCGCATTATTCGTTATAACTTCGCCTACTTCACCGTTTCCTCGTGTAACAGCTTTTTGAAGTGTACCGTTTTGATAAGTCAGTACAACCGTGAGACCATCCAGCTTCCATGATACGAGAACCTCCTGCGCCGATGCAAATGCAACCAGTTCTTCTATGCTTTTTGTTTTATCCAGTGAAAGCATCGGTGACTCATGGCGTTCTTTCGGCAACTGTTCTACGGATTCATAACCAACCGTGACCGTCGGACTTCCCGAAAGCACTGTTCCCGTATTTTTTTCCAACAATGTAAGTTCATCATAAAGCCGGTCATATTCCAGATTACTCATGATTTCTTCATCATTCTGATAGTAAGCCTGAGAAGCCAGACGCAGCTGCTCTGACAACTCTTTCATTCGTTTCATCTGGTCAGTCATTCTTTTTCACGGCTCCTTTCTTTTTTCGCACAGAAGATACTACCGATCTTTCTGTTATCTGATGTGGTTCAGGAATCGCTTTGGAATTCTTCTGAATCCCCGGGTTTGTAGAATCTTTTAGCGCACACTGCAGTACTGTATATTCTTCTTTCGTAACATTCCGAAAGGAACCCGTTTTCAGTGTGCCAAGCTCTATATTCATGATCCGGATTCGCTTCAATGCGGTTACCTTACATCCGCAGGCTTCACACATTCTTCGAATCTGCCGATTCAAACCCTGCGTCAAAATAATACGGAATGTATGCGTGTCAACTGCTGATACTTTGCAACGTCTTGTCCATACCTGTAACTCTTCCAGATAAAGCCCTTCGCTCATTTTTTTCAGAAATGAATCTGTTATTACTTTATTGATCGTCACAAGATACTCTTTTTCATGATAATTTCCGGCACGCATAATTTTATTCAGAATATCTCCGTTATTTGTCATTAAAAGCAACCCTTCTGAATCTTTATCCAACCGACCAATTGAAAAAATACGCTTTGGATACTTCAGAAAATCATAGATAGTCTGATCTCCCCAGCGTGTATCAGTTGTACAGACGATTCCGCGCGGCTTATTAACTGCAAGAAGAATCATTTCATTTTCCGGTGTAATCACCTTTCCATCTACAGATACCTGCATTCCAGAAGATATCCGGCTGCCGAGGGTTGCCGGCTGTCCGTTGATTTTTACGCGCCCATCTTCAATCAGGCGATCTGCCTCTCGTCTGGAGCAAATCCCGGCGTCGCTGATAAATTTATTCAGCCGAACATTTTGCGGCTGGTTTTCTGACTGAAATTTTTGCATTTCATTTTTCCTTTTATCTTATTATTCTATGATGCAGGGGCAAAAGCCTGAAACCACACGTGCTTGCACAGGAATGGTTTTATGGCTTAATGCCCGCCTCGATATGAGCATAAGCTTCACGATATGCGAATATTGGGCAGGATTGCGGGAGTACGAAGTACAGAACAATCCGTAAGGCATCTTTTTGCTACAAACAAAGCTTACCAGTCATCTTAACACATTCCAAAGTAATGCTCAAGAAAAAGCTCAAAAAAACAGGCTGCCGCAACTGCAGCAACCCGCATTTCATTTTAATCATTCAGGCCAGCTATTCGTGAAAACAGTTACTCATCTGCCGGCTCCAGATACTGTGTCATAATGTATCCTTCAATAGTCGTACCACTGTACGTATAGCGGATTTTTGACCATCCATTGTCCAGATTCTCCAATACTTCCACTTCCATCCCAGCAGTCAAAGTACCGTATAACACTGCATCAGAAGAAGCTTCACCACGTACATTTACACCAGTAGATACTTTCATTGTACCAGTCTGAGTACCGGAATTGTCTGAACCGCTATCTGCCTGATCAGAAACGGTATTAATAGAATCTACATACGATGCAAGATCAGAATCCTGCTCTTTTGCAGTTTCCAACTTCTGGTTAACATCCTTGACAAGTGACTGAACGTCATTATCTCTCTGGCAGTCCAACAGATAATTTATGAGTTCCTGGCTGCTTCTCTTATCTCCGATTTTCAGGATGCCGTCTTCATCGGTAACAAGATACATTTCCCGCAGACTTGGAGCCATAGTATCGATTCCTGTGATTTTTGCTTCGAAATAAATATAAGCAACATACGTGCCATCCGTCAGCCCTGGCTTCGTGTAGGTTATAATATTATTGTAGGATTCAATTGCCGACTCGGCTTCAACCTCAGCTTTTGCTTCTTCATCAAATGTTTCATCAATGGAAGACAAGGTATCATAATCTCTTGCTGCAACTGCAGTGTAATACTGGGTCACAAGCGTCTGCACAGCAGAATCAGAGGATTCCTTTGTAAGCGGATATTCAGAAGTTCCAGATGTTTCAGAAGTTTCAGTAGAAGTTTGTTCAGATGCAGTACCGTCATCCGACGCATTTTTCGATTCAGTTTGTACTCCTTCGTTTTGCTCAACAGGCTTAGCTGTTTCTGCCTGATCTTTCTTTGAAGAACCGCCTCCACTGATCAGACGAATCGCAAAAAAAGCGATCACAACAACCAGGAGAACAGCAAGTCCCAGTAAAATATAACGCAAATTATCTGACAACCATTCTCTGAAATTATCCATCATCTGCAATTCCCTCCGGATTGATTTAATATATTGATTGATATATTTAGATTTACATGAATTTTTATAAGTTTATCATATGCAGAGTTAAAAGTAAAGCCATCGTTTCTTAAGCAATTTGTAATTTTTGCAATAAAAAAACGCGTCTGGAGGGAGTCGAACCCCCGGCACGTGGTACCGGAAACCACTGCTCTATCCTCTGAGCTACAGACGCATTTTTAATACTTATTTATCATAGCACAGGATTTTCGAATTGTAAAGATTGATTTTTTTATTTTTCCGCAATTTCTTTAATTTTCGATACAAATAACACAACTTCCGCCCTTTCAGATAAAAGCTCTGTAAGGGCGGAAAGATTCTGTAGTATCCAAATTTTCAGGGGATTTTCCCGTTTTATTTATTCTGTCTTCTTTTTTTCTTCTCAGATACCACAGTTCCAATCAGTAACATAAGTCCTGCTGTCATCCCGAAAACTGCCGGAAGGAAATTTGTCGGGTCTCCTGTTTTTACTGTTCCCGGTGTCGTCGGACGTTTCCGTTCTGTTTCTGATTCTTTTGTTGTTTCTGTTTCCGTTTCACTTTCTGATTCTTTGGTCGTTTCTGTTTCTGTTTCGCTTTCCGTTTCTTTCGATAGTTCCGTTTCCGTCTCTGTTTCCGTTTCTGCTTCTGTCTCCGTTTCTGTTTCCGTTTCTGTCTCAATTTCCGGAACAGGTCGGTCATACATGATTACTTGTTGGATTTTCATTGTGTCTTCCACCGTAAAACGTATTGTTTCTGCTGTCTCATAACCGTCAGGTGCTGTAATTTCCGTCAGCTCATACGTACCTTGTTTGAGCCGGACCAAATGGGGTTCCTGTTCTGAAGTCCAGGTTTCAATCGTATTCCCTTCCAGATCTGAAATTTTCAAAATGGCACCTGGAAGCTCTTCTTCTCCGGTGATCGCTCTTTTTGAGACTACAACCTGCAATGGCATATCCTTCATAACTACCTGTTGGAGCTCTGCAGTTTCTGTTACTTCAAATTCTACAGATTCTGCTGTTGCATAATAATCCGGCGGAGCAATCTCTGTCAGTATATAAATGCCGCATGGAAGCTGAAAACGATGAGGTTCCTCTGTAGAATACCACCGGGTAATTTCATTCCCGTCAGTATCACAAATACTTAAAAGTGCACCAGGAAGTTCCTCTTTGCCTGTAATATCCTGTTTTGAAATCTCGACTTCAATTGGTCTGTCATACATGACTACTTTCTGGATTTGGGCTGTATCTGTCACCTCGAATGTGATCGTCTCTGCTTTGCAGTATCCGGCCGGTGCAGCTATTTCTGTCAGAGTATAAGTTCCGACTGCCAGATTCAGATAGTGTGGTTCTTCGGAAGAAGTCCAGTCTTCTATCAGCTCTCCATTTTCATCACGAACAGTCAGCTGTGCTCCGGGCAGTTCTTTTTCCGTTGTAATATCCTGCTTTGAAATCTGTACCTGAATCGGCGCATCATACATTTCAACCTGCTGAAGCACAACATTTTCATTCACTTCAAATAGAATCGTCTCTGCCTTTGCATATTTATCCGGTGCCGCAATTTCTGTTAATGTATATTTTCCTGCCGGAAGATTCAAAAGATGTGGTTTTTCTTCTGAAATCCAGCTTTCAATAAGTGCCCCTTCTTCTGTGCGTATTTCAAGAGAAGCTCCCGGCAGTTCTCTTTGTCCTGTAATCTCTTTTTTGGAAATCTGAACCTGGATCTGTTCATCCTCCATAATAACCTGCTGTACTTCCAGGCTGTCCGTAAGAGTAAAAGAAATCGTTTCTGCTTTTGCATAACCAAGCGGAGCACGGTCTTCGGTCAGTGTATAGCTGCCAGCAGCCAGCCCTTTGATTCGATGTGGTTTTTCTTCTGAAATCCACTGTTCTACTATATTTCCGGCTGCATCCCGCAGCGTAAGAAGCGCGCCGGGAAGCTCCCTGTCACCTGTAGTATCCCATTTTGTAATTTCCACCTGATTTGCCTGATTGCTGATCTTCAGGGTGTAGCATGCCTGACCTTCAATCCGTCCGTCTTTGTCAACAGATATTTTATATAATCCTGTTTCTCTGTTATAACCTGGTAATGTGTCAGCCTCATAAATGTAATACGTCGTTGCATGCAAAAGATGATCAATTTCTATTCTTCCGTTCTCATCTGTTACATATGCCGTTCCAAGGGTCGCAAGTACCTCCTCAGAAAGATGAGTTTCGTCCTGTCCAAGTTCGTCCAGCTCCTGTGCCATGAAAATTCGAAAACAGATTCCGGAAAGTGGAATCGGACAGTCCTCTGTTGCGTCTGCATCCTCCTTCTGAATGATCAGTGTTGTTTTTTCATTGATAACAGAAATTTCTGTCTGTGCAATTGTTTTCATGCGGTCAAAAGTCAGTTCGGTTTCCCAGATATGGTCGGAAGTTGCATAACCGTCACAGGAAGTCATTTCACGAATTACATATTTTCCAAGATAAAGTTCCGGAGACTGTGCCATGCCATCTGCATTGGTGGAAACAAGCGCTACCTGCGTTCCCTTTTTCAGTTCGACAGATCCGCTGTCTGTCTTCATGGTAAGAATTGTCCCCATTGGATCTGTGATATCTTCTGCCGTATAAATTGCAAAGGTAAACCCTTCTCCCAGTGCCAATTCTGTTTTTGAATCTTTTTTCAGAATTTTAATGACACCTTTCTGCATATCATCAAAGCATTCCACAATAAGTGGTTCTTTATAGGAATAAGAGCCGTTTACTGTAAAAGAAACCGGTTCTGTAATCAGATAATTTTCAGGAGCTTCTATTTCCTTTAACGTATAAGTTCCCTTTTTCAATGGTTTTGTCAGATATATTTTTCCTTCTTCATTTGTCGTAAACGTATCCGTCATCTTTCCATAATCCAGATTGTCCTGCATTATAATCGCATTTCCATCACGATCTAAGATCTGAAATTTTGCACCTGCTTTCGGAATGATATTTCCGGTCTGCCTATCCTTTTTCACAATCTCAAGCATTGCATTTTCCACATCATTTGTTACAACATATTTCACTTGTATACCATCCTGTGTAATCTGGATTTTTGCTCCCTTCAGTCCAGAATAGCCCTCTGGTGTGGTATTTTCATCTTCCTTCAGTGTCCATGTGCCATATACCAGTTCCTGAGCCTTCGTTGCTGCATATCCATACTGATCTGTAATAATTTCTGTATCCGCTACAGCAGGATCTTCGTGTGTCAGCGTAAAGCGAATTCCAGAAAGTTCCCCTCGGTGAATCCATTCCTGAAGGATAGATTCATCGTAACTGTCATCCAAAAACTTCATCAGCATCAGACTTCCGCGAATAACCGGATCATAGGATTCGATCCGATAGGACTTCCTGCCATCATCTGCTACAGTCACTTCATGTATCAGTGGATCCATACCGTATCCCTTCGGTGCTTTTGTTTCCTTCAGATAATATACGCCCGGAAGCATTGGTGTACTCATGGCATAACCGGAAGCATTAAGTACCAGTACTTCAACGGGAATACTGCATTTTTCATCCTGATAAATGGTATACTCCGCCTTTTCGAATGATACCGCATTATTATTTGGAGCTGGCTTTCCACTCTCTTTATCATATTTCTGAATTTCAATCGGTTTACGAAGAATTTGTTCTTTCGATGCGATCGGATAAACTGCAGTCTGATCTGAAAGCTTCATATCCACACGATAAATGGATGTATCAATTTCATATCCTTTGGGCCGTTTTGTTTCTTTTACATAATAAACAGCAATGGGAAGCTTTTTACTCCGCGCATATCCAAGCGCGTTTGTTGTCATAACATCAACCTCTTTGGTACATGCAGCATCTGAATAGACAGAATACTGTGCTCCTTGAAAGGATACCGCTTCGTTTGCCGGCACCTTTTCGCCTGTTTCCTTATCATATTTCTGGACTGCGATCTGGCGTTCCTGTATTTCCTCGTCTGAACGCACCGTATATATTTTCAGCAGTTTTTCAGAATCAATCTCTACCTTATGAATGGTTTTATCCAGATTGTATCCTGCAGGCGCCGCTGTTTCTTTTACGAAATAAATTCCAAGAGGAAGCTCTCTGCTTTCTGCTTTTCCAGAATTATCTGTGGTAAGAACCTCGACCTCCTTCGTGCAGGCGGCATCACTGTAAATGATATACTTTGCACCGCGAAAAGATACTTTTTCATTATAAGGCTGCGCTTTCCCGGTAATACGGTCATATTTCTGAATCCGGATTTTTGCCGTTTCAGGCATTTCTTCTGATTTTACTGAGTATACTTGCACCGTTTTGTCTGTATTCATCGTTACCTTATGAACGGTTTTGTCTAAAGTATATCCTTTCGGCGCCTTTACTTCTTTTATGTAATACGTGGCAATCCGCAATTCTGAGCTTTTGGCATAACCGGATGCATTTGTGCGGATTGTTTCTATTTTCTTTGTACAGGCATCATCGCTGTAAATTCCGTATTCCGCATCAGCAAAAGAAAATTTTCCGCTGTATGGCTTTGCATTTCCTGTAAGTGTATCATATTTTTGAATCGCAATCGCTTTTTTTACCGGCTGCTCACGGGAGTTGACCGGATATATGGCAGTTTCTCCGTCCTGTACCATAGCGATACGGTGAACAACAGAATCAAGCTCATATCCAAGCGGTGCTTTCGTTTCCTTTATATAGTATACTGCCAGCGGCAGCAGATCACTTTTTGCATAACCATTTTTATCCGTTTTCAGAATGGTTACTTTTTTTGTACATGCATCATCAAGATAAACCGTATATTCTGCAGCTTCAAACATTCCGCCGAGTGCAGACGGCTTTCCTGATTCTGCATCATATTTCTGAACAGAAAGCATTTTCTGAATCGGTTCTTCATATGAAGTGAAGGTTGCTGTCTCTCCCGAAACAACTTTGAGCGTGTAAAGCTTTGGATCCAGCTTATAACCTTTCGATGCTTTTGTTTCTTTTACATAATACGTACCTGCATCCAGTTCCACCCGGTTTGTTTTACCATCTGCAGTCGTTGTAAGTGAAGTGACCGGCTCTTTGCAGCCAGGATCCTTATATATTGTATAAACGGCGCCTGCAAGAGAATAGCCTTCCTCATTTAGCAGTCTGGTGCTTTTGGAAATTGCATCCAGCTTCTGTACATACGCAGTTCCTTTTTTGGGAATTTCCGGAATTTTTACTTTCAAAAACAGTTCCTTTTCTCCTGAATAATACGAGAAACCAATATCCTGATACCCCTTCAGTCCCAGCTTCAACGCCTGATAATCAACCGGAAATTTACAGGACAGCGTAAATTCTTTCAAGCCTGCTGCAACTGTACTGTCCGCTTCCAGATGAAAACGATCTCCTCCTCTTAATGTTGCCTTTCCGGTAAAATATTCACCTGTGGTCTCATTTACAAGGGTAATTCCCTTTGGAAGTATTACAATCGCCGCATTTTCCTCAAATGATTTGTAGATCGTTGTCTGTGTAACACTTTTATCAGACGATTTCTGATAGGTTGCCTGAAGTTCTGCTATCGTGAGACAGGAGTTTGGATTTGGCATTCGGTTAATATAAGATGCGAGATCTTTCACCAGAGCTACCCCTGCTTCGTTGAGAACATTCGTATAATCTGAGTTATAATTCCAGTCTGTTCCGTTTAAATAAAAATAACTGAGTACATAATGTGTAATGGTATAATAATTACTGTTTGTGCTGCAGCCGGCATTGTCCATTACTGCCTTAAGATTTACGCTGCTTCCATCACTTAGCTCTATGGTCTTCCCCCATGCAGGACCTCCATACAGATAGAACATGCCCTTTGACATCCGACGCTCGCTCTGCGTTCCGGTGGTTCCATCCAGGTATTCTGTTGTATCTTTGTCATAAACGGTGCCACTCCCAGGTGATTTCAGTCTTGGCTGAATGCAGTAAGCTTCCCGGACAATTTTACTTCCGTCGTTTTCAAAAAAGACTACCGTTTTATGCGTTGAAGCTGCATGTCCGTTATTCAGAATGGATGGTGCCGAGCAAACACCGCTTACAACCAGCTTAAAACGATCCGGTACCGGATCTTCTTCTTCCTCAGCGGTCAGTAATACGTTTTCATTTCCGCTGCTGATCAGAAGCAGTACATTCGCTTCCGGCATTTCAAAAGAAAATAGTTCTTCTTTTTCTTCGTAAAAAAGTTCAAGCTGTTCCTGACAAAAAGCCTTTTCAAGTTCTGTAACAGAAGCATTCTTAATCTTGTATGCGGCAATTTCAAGCATGTCCAGATCTTCTGCTGCCTCCAGCGTAAACATTACTTTTTGCCCCTTCTGATACCAGCAGGTATCCGCGCAGAATGTAATTTTATATTCTGTGCTTTCCGGAAACAAGACCTCATAGTGTCCTTCCGGTATTGACAGATCTGCCCATTCATCCTCTGTTGCTTCTTCACTTTCTGTTTCTTCAGTGTCTTCCAAAACTGTTTCAGATTCTTCCTCTGAACCTGTAAATTCTGACTCAGACTCCGATGGGAATTCCGTGAACTGACACTCTCTGCCATCCTCGGATGCTTCTTCTGTACAAAGCTCTGTCTCTTCAGGCGCTTCTTCTGTACAAAGCTCTGTCTCTTCAGACGCTTCTTCTGTACAAAGCTCTGTATCTTCGGGCACTTTTTCTGTACAAAGCTCTGTCTCTTCGGACGCTTTTTCTGTACAAAGTTCTGTCTCTTCGGATGCTTCTTCTGTCCAAAGTTCTGTCTCTTCGGGCGCTTTTTCTGTACAAAGTTCTGTCTCTTCGGATGCTTCTTCTGTCCAAAGTTCTGTCTCTTCGGGCGCTTCTTCTGTTCCAAAATTTTCTTCATGATTCTCTTCTTCGAAATTTTCTGCTCCGGTATCTTCTGTCTCTTCCTGAATTTTTTCCGGATCAGTTTCCTGTGGCGTCAAAGCTTCTTTGTATTCTGTTTGAGCCTCTCTTGGATTTTCTGTTATTAACTCCGCTGTATTATTTTCATCTGTACTTTCTGTGATTGTCTCATCCGGGCTTTCCAATGGTAAAAATTCTGCATGAAAGGTAAGATTTTCTTCCGGCATTGGAAAAGCCACCATGTGATCTGTAATCTTCACAGGCTGTTCGATACCGTTTCCGATCACCTGCATTTTTTCAGTTTTCCATCCCTCTTTTGGGATTACCTGAAAAGAAACGTCTTCTCCTGCTTCGTACAAAAGTATAATATTTTGTTCTGTATTCTCCTGGTCTTTTCTATGAGATGATTCATAACGGTAATCACACGTCTCGTAAATCGGCAGGGTAACCGTATACTGTTTTTTTTGTACTGTCTGTTCTTTTTCTGCAATTGCAGCTCGTACGTTTCCGATTCCGCTTCCGGTCACAAAAACACTCAGTGCCATCAGAAAAGACAAGATTCGTTTACTTTTTCCTTTCATTTGAGTCCTCCTTTTTCTCTTTTGGGCATTACGTTAATTGTTTTTTGTTGTTGTTTTTCAGACTTTTCGTAAATAATTGCAAGAAATGTACAGCCTGTCATAAAAATCAGTATCAGAAGTGACAGCAATGGAACCAGAAACATGCTAATCAAAAGAATTCCTATCATTTTCTTCCTTTCTTTTTCTTTACGTTTTGATTTTACCTTGCTTATTTGCTTCTTTCGGTTCTTCCGTCCCATGCAAGAGTCAGCAATTCCACGCTGCGCGTGTAAAGATAGACAGAATCGCTTAGAACCTCTTCTTCTGCGACATGCTCTTCATTAATTTCTTTCACCATCTCATGAAGGCTTTGTGCAGTAAGCCCCTCAAGCACCGGTACGATAATACACTCATGAATACTGCTTGGAAGAATGTAATAATCATTCTGAAGCTTTTCTGCAATCTGACGGCAAACAGATGGAAGCAATATCTTTGCAGCGCCAAAATATTTTTCCCGGTTTGTCAGCACATACATCGGCACCGCCTGCTGAAAAAGCTGCTCTGCACATCCAGTCATTTCATGAATCAGTCCGGCAAGACTGATAAACTCCGTTTCCAGCAGTTCCGGCATATTTTCCATTGCAATTTGATCAAGTTCTTTTTCTGTGATTTTCCATATTTTCAAATGGTCCTTTTTCACAAGAATACTCGCACTGCCAAATGTACTGTCATCCATTTTGTAATAATAAACAACTGCCAGATCAAGAAAATAACGGTGCGGAACCTCTTGCAGCAATGCCTGATTCATTCCAGCGTGAATCAGTTTGCAGGCGATGTGATCTTTTACCATTTCAAAATTCGTATAAAAAGTCATATCATACCTGGTTGGCTTTTCTGTCCTGGCATGATATTCCAGAATTTCTTCTGTGATCTGATCAATCGATACTCCATACTGATACTGACTGAAAAACGGGCGAAGCCAGATTGCCGGAGAAACATTCTCTCCTTTTCGCAAAATTGTCAGACCGTCTACACAGGGAATGTTATTTTTTAAAATATGGCTGACACTGACTTTAGCCTCTTTTCCTGCTGCATTCTGTACATTTTGCCGAATTAACCCTATGAATTCCTGATATTCCAAACTGTTACCACCTTTCCGTCTGATAAATGTCTCTTTTTAAATAACATATATCATTTATGTATTAACAAATATATATCATAGAATGTCACACTTTGCAAGTTTGTATTCTTATTTTATTAATTTTTAATAATTTAAAAACAAAAAACTGCCGCAAAGCAATGATCTCTCATTTGCTTTGCGGCAGTTTTTTGTTTTCTGATATTATCTACAGGTAGTATATTTTTCTGATACGGAATCAATCAGACACGGGAGAGATATTCTCCGGTTCTGGTATCGATCTTCAGTTTGTCACCTGTCTCTACAAACAGCGGTACGTATACAACAGCACCTGTCTCTACGGTTGCCGGTTTTGTTGCACCGGTCGCTGTATCACCCTTGAAGCCCGGTTCTGTATCAGTTACTTCAAGCTCTACAAACAGCGGTGCCTCTACTGCAAATACGTTTCCGTTGTGTGAACAAACCTTTACCATTTCATTCTCTTTCACGAATTTCAGTGCATCGCCGATCGTCTCATTGTTCAGAGCAATCTGATCATAAGTTTCTGTATTCATGAAGTAGAACAGATCCCCATCATTGTAAAGATACTGCATTTCTACGCGGTCAATTCTTGCAGTCGGGAATTTCTCTGTCGGACGAAATGTCTTCTCAACTACACCACCATTGATGATGTTCTTCAGCTTTGTTCTTACAAACGCAGCACCTTTACCCGGTTTTACATGCTGGAATTCGATAATCTGATAAATATTTCCCTCCATCTCCAAAGTAACACCGTTTCTGAAATCTCCTGCTGATACCATTTGCTGTATTCCTCCTTAAATTTATCTGGCAGTTATGCTCTTTTATGATTTACTCATGACAGGAAACTGCCGGTCTGCGAACCAGTCTGTCCGCTTTGGCACAATTCTCTTCTATCTCTTCTGCCATGTCACATTATCTTTAGTATTCTACCGTATCCTGCAATATTTTTCAACTGTTTTTTTAGGATAAAGCGATTTCCTCTTTTTTCTTGACATCTTCTCCTTCCCTTCTTACAATATTGTAATACTGGGATTTTGTTTCAATAGCCCAAATAAAGAAAAGGAGAATTTATCATGCTCATTCAAAACGGCCTCATTCTTTTTCCAGACACAAAACAGCAGTTATCCGGTGATCTGCGGATCAAAGACGGGGTAATTTTTGAAATTGAAACCTGTGGAATTCTTAAGCCGGAGCCAGGGGAAACCGTCATCGATGCGTCTTCCTGCACTGTAGCTCCCGGTTTGGTCGATATTCACGTACATTTCCGCGATCCGGGATTTACCTATAAAGAAGATATTCACACCGGTGCAATGGCAGCAGCTGCAGGTGGATTTACAACCGTAATCTGTATGGCAAATACAAAACCAGTCGCTGACAACCCGAAAATGGTATCGGATATTCTTGCTCGCGCAAAAGAAGAACCGATACGCGTCCTTCAGACCGGCGCAGTCAGTGTTGGCATGAAAGGCATGGAATTGACTGACTTTGAAGCCCTTGTAAAAGCAGGCGCCTGCGGTTTTACAGATGACGGTATTCCTCTGACAGACGAAAAGCTTGTGGAAGAAGCCATGCAGCGAGCCAAAGCACTGGATCTCCCCCTCTCCTTTCATGAAGAAGATCCTGTTTTTATTGAAAAATCCGGCACGAATCGCACTGCTCCAGCTATTGCAGAGGACATTATGGTCGCACGGGACTGTATGCTTGCGCTTCATACCGGAGCCACCATTGACATTCAGCATATCAGTTCTAAAAATTCTGTTGCGCTTGTGCGAACGGCAAAGAAGCTTGGTGCCCCGGTCTTTGCAGAAGCAACACCGCACCATTTTACACTGACAGAGAACGCAGTTAAAACATACGGTACTTATGCTAAAATGAATCCTCCGCTCCGTACAGAAGAAGACCGCCTCGCAATCATAGAAGGGCTTGCTGATGGAACGATCGATTGTATTGCGACAGACCATGCACCGCACAGCACAGAAGAAAAACATCGTGAAAATTTCTTTGATGCGCCAAGTGGAATCACCGGTCTTGAAACGTCTCTCGCACTGGGGATCACATCACTTGTACGTCCCGGACACCTGACACTGATGCAGCTGATAGAAAAAATGTCTTTGAACCCTGCAAAGCTCTACCATCTTTCTGCCGGAACTATTGCAAAGGGTGCTCCTGCTGACCTTGTTATTTTTAACCCGGAAGAAGAATTTATTCCACAGCAGTATCAGTCCAAAGCAGAAAACACACCGTTTACCGGCTGGAAGCTCCATGGAAAAGTGCATTATACAATCTGCCGCGGTGAAATTGCATGGGCTGATCCATCAAAAAATCTTTAAAATGAAAGCCAGGAAATTTTGCAAACAATACGCAAAATGCCTGGCTTTTAATCACTTCTTATTTCAGTGAGAGTCTTTTTGACGGAGATAAAAATGCAGCACAATCTTTTCCAGATACCGCTTCAGCACAATCTGGATTTCTTCTTTTGGATGAATCGGCTTTACTAAAATAGAATGAATTCCGGCGCGCCTGGCTCCAAATACATCCGTAAAAAGCTGATCACCAACAAATACTGTATTTTCTGTGTCCGTTCCCATCTTTTCCATCGCTTTCCAATAGCTTTTTACAGCAGGCTTATGTGCATTCTCAATATAATCCACACCAATATTACGATTAAACAGCTGCACTCTTGGCAGCTGATTGTTTGAGAGCAGACAACAGGAAAAGCCTATGTTTTTCAAGTCTGAGAATAATGCTTCTGCGCGCTTATCAGCAGGTGCGCCATGTGGCACCAGCGTGTTATCGATGTCGAAGATCACACCTCTATATCCTTTTTTATAAAGTGCATCAAAATCAATCTCATACGTTGAATCCAGGTATTCATCGGGATAAAACATGTGCAGAAAACTCATTTGGTATAAATCCTTTCTGGCTTAATTTGTTTTCATCTTTCTTTCCAAAGCCTATACTGCAAAATCAAACAATGACAGCTGATTGGATTCCGGAAGACTGTCAAGGATATTCAGATCTGACAAAAGATCAACGACCGTCTTACTGACTTTCGTCCGGTTACGGAAATCATCTTTTGAGAGGAACGGCCCATCCTTTACCGCATCCACAACCGCTTCTGCCGCTTTATCTCCAAGGCCGGAAACAGTACTAAGCGAAGGAAGCAGTTTTCCGTCTTTTATCTTAAAACGGCTGGCACCGGATTCATAAATATCAATTGGCTGAAACTCAAATCCTCTGGCGTACATTTCCCTCACAACTTTCATGTCACGATACGTATCCTGCTCTTTTTTACTTAAAGTATCCATCCGTTTTTCATAGTCCTGCATATGGCGCAGAAGACGATCCTGCCCAAGGCACATCAGTTCATAATCAAATCCCGGTGCACGGATACTGAAAAATGCAGCGTAATAGGCAAGCGGATAAAAGATCTTACAGTAGGCGATTCGATAGGCCATCATGACGTAAGCTGCCGCATGTGCTTTCGGAAACATATATTTGATTTTTTTACACGACCAGATATACCAGTCCGGCACACCGTGTGCAGTCATCTCAGTTTCCCACTCCGGCTTCAATCCTTTTCCCTTTCGAACGCTTTCCATAATTGTAAAAGAAAGCTCACTGTCAAGTCCTTTGCTGATCAGATAAATCATAATATCATCTCTTGTACAGATTGCTGTAGAAATGGTTGCTTTCCCTTCTGCAATCAGCGTCTGTGCGTTTCCCAGCCATACATCCGTACCGTGTGCCAGGCCTGCGATCCGGACCAGATCAGAAAAATATTTAGGCTTTGTATCCAGAAGCATCTGAATTGCAAACTCCGTTCCAAATTCCGGGATTCCAAGGCAGCCAAGCTGACAGCCCCCGATATCATCCGGTGAGATGCCAAGCGCATTCGTCGAAGCAAAAAGTGACATGACCGACGGATCATCCAGTGGAATTTTTTTCGCATCGATTCCGGTCAGATCCTCCAGCATACGGATCATGGTCGGATCATCGTGTCCGAGAATATCAAGCTTTAACAGGTTGTGATCGATCGAATGATAGTCAAAATGTGTTGTAATAATGTCCGTTGTCATATCATTTGCCGGATGCTGTACCGGCGTAAAGGAGTAGATTTCTTCCCCTACCGGAAGCACAATGATACCGCCCGGATGCTGACCGGTCGTTCTGCGGACCCCTACACATCCCTTTACAATGCGGTCAATCTCACAGTTACGTTTTCGGATTTCACGTTCCTCATAATATTTTTTTACATAACCAAACGCCGTCTTATCTGCCAGCGTACCAATCGTTCCGGCACGGAATGTCTGACCCGCACCGAAAATTACCTCCGTATATTTGTGTGCCTTACTCTGATAATCACCGGAAAAATTCAGATCGATATCCGGCTCTTTGTTCCCCTTAAATCCAAGAAAGGTTTCAAAAGGAATATCATGCCCTTCCTTTTTCAGCTTTGTACCACATTTCGGGCAGTCTTTATCCGGCATATCACAGCCGGACATACCGGAGAATTTCTTTACATCCTCTGAGTCAAAATCACTGTAATGACAATTCGGACAAATATAATGAGGACTGAGCGGGTTAACCTCTGTAATACCGGACATGGTTGCAACGAATGATGAACCGACCGAACCACGGGAACCAACCAGGTATCCGTCTGCATTTGATTTCCATACAAGCTTTTGCGCAATGATATACATAACTGCAAATCCATTGGAGATAATGGAGTTCAGTTCACGCTCTAATCGTTCCTCAACAACAGCCGGAAGCGTTTCTCCGTAAATCTCATGCGCCTTTTCATAACAAAGATTCCTCAGAATCTGATCCGAATGCTCAATTACAGGCGGACATTTGTCTGGCCGTACCGGTGAGATTTTTTCACACATATTTGCAATTTTCACTGTGTTTGAAATTACAACCTCATGTGCTTTTTCTTCTCCAAGATAGGAAAATTCTTCCAGCATTTCTTCCGTCGTGCGCAGATAAAGCGGTGCCTGCTCATCCGCATCCTTAAAGCCCTTACTGGCCATGATGATCCTTCGGTATACTTCGTCCTTCGGATCCAGAAAGTGGACATCGCACGTTGCCACAACCGGACGGTTGTAGCGTTCCCCAAGCTCCACGATACGCCGATTCAGATTTTTCAGATCATCTGTGGTTTTGCGGTCTTCATAGTCCTCACGTGTCATAAACATGTTATTGCCAAGCGGCTGGATTTCCAGATAATCATAAAAGTTTACCAGCCTTGCGATTTCCGGTTCCGGTGCATCACGCAGCAAAGCACGGTAAAGCTCACCGGCCTCACAGGCAGAACCAAGGATCAGACCCTCTCGGTATTTCTGCAAAATACTTTTTGGCACTCTCGGTCGACGGTTATAATACTGAAGATGAGACCACGATACCAGCCGATATAAATTGACTCTTCCAATATCGTTTTTAGCCAGAATAATTGCATGGTATGTCGGAAGTTTTTTAATCTGTGATTCCGAGGAACGTCCCAGCGCGTTGAGTTCTTCCAGTGTTTTAATGTCCTGTTTTTCCAGCATTGCAATAAACTTTTCAAAAATTTCTGCTGTGCAGCCGGCGTCATCCACTGCACGATGATGATTTTCCAATGATACGCCCAATGCTTTCGCCACTGTATCCAGCTTAAAACGATTCAGCTGCGGAAGCAGCACGCGTGCCATTGCAACGGTATCCACAACGGTCTTCTCACACACAATGCCCAGACGCCTGCAGTTTTCTTCGATAAAGCTCATGTCAAAGGAAGCATTGTGTGCTACCATAATACAATCTGAACAAAATTCCATAAACTGCGGCAGAATCGTATCGATTGTCGGAGCAGACAGCACCATCTCATCGTTGATGCCGGTCAGTTCCTCGATCCGGAATGGAATCGGTACCTTTGGATTGACAAAAGTGCTGAATTTTTCTGTAATCTTTCCGTCCGTTACTTTTACGGCACCTATTTCAATGATCTGATTCTGTACGCAGGAAAAGCCTGTTGTTTCCAGGTCAAATACCGCGAAGGAATCATGAATTGTCTGACCTTTTGTATTCACTGCAATTTCTTTCAGATCATCTACGAGGTAAGCCTCCATTCCGTAAATAACCTTGAAATTATCGCTGCGGGAAATTGTATGGTTTGCATCTGGAAATGCCTGTACCGCGCCGTGATCCGTAATGGCCAGTGCCGGATGTCCCCATTCTTTCGCCCGCTTTAAGATTGCTGAGACCTCAGAAACACCATCCATATCACTCATCTTTGTATGACAATGCAGTTCCACACGTTTTTCCGGATACGTATCCACACGCTTTTCACGAAAATCCGGAATTTTTTTCATACCGGTCACATTTCCTATAGACAGCTGGCTGTCATAACGATCAATTGTAGTCACACCGTTCAGCTTGAAAAAGGCTCCTTCTTTAATGACGCCTTTCAGATCATCTGCCTGCTCATTCTTTACAAACATTTTTACGGTGATTGTATCTGTAAAGTCCGTAATATTAAAGATTAACAGTGTTTTTGCGATACGCAGTTCACGCGCTTCAAAGGAAAGAACCTGTCCGCGGATCGTCACGCCGCCGATTTCTCCGGTAATCTGTTCGATTTCCATCGGCTCACCCTCAACATCCCGGCCATAGATAACATCCGGATCATCCGATTTTTTCGTTCCGAATCGATCGCCGGAGAAAAATGTATTTCGTTTTTCCGGTATTTTTTTCGGGATTGCTTCGGTCTCTCTTGATTTTGATATTTTTTCTTTCGATAAATCCTGTTTTTTCTCCGGATTTTTGCTTTTTTTCGTTTCCCCGGAAGCTTCTGATTTCTTTTTCGCTTCGTCTCCTTTTGCGGCAGCGAACTGCTTTGAAATTTCCGCTACCTCCTGCTCCAGCTCCAAATCTGCATTCTTCCTTCGTCGGCTGGCTGGCGGTTCCACTCGTTTTGTAGAAACATGAAAATCCAGTCCGCATCGTTCACAGAAAATTTTCTCCAGAATTTCAAGAAGCTCCTGCTCTTTTCCGTCAGCAATTACCGTATCCGGTACCTCCAGGCACAGGGTATCCTCCGTAACAAAAACTTTTTTTGAATCATGCATCAGGCTGTAAAGCAATGCATTGTAGTTTTTTAATTCCAGCAGAATACTTGACTCATAAACCGGCATCAGGTTCTGCGGTGTATACTGTTTCGACAAATGAAATTTTTCTATGATTTTCACTGTCATTTTTACATCAGAAAAAAGCTGGTCCATAATTGCCTGTTCCAGCTCAAAAATATGCTTTTTAAAGATCAGTTTTTCACTTTCCAGAAAAATCCGCATAAAATCCCGGTCACGGTTTAATGTGACCCGGTCTATGCGGACAAATTCCAGAAAACCTTTTAATTCATCCGACAGATCAAGTGTCGGAAAAACCTCCATAAATGGTTTCTGCAATAAAATCGACTCCTATTTTTGATTCCAGTTCAAAAGTTCTTCACGAAGTACACCAAGCAGCTGATCCTCCGGCATTTTACGAACGACTTCCCCTTTTTTGATCAGCAGTCCCTCTCCTTTTCCGCCGGCGATTCCGATATCTGCTTCCTTTGCCTCGCCAGGGCCATTGACAACGCAGCCCATAACAGCCACCTTCAGATCAAGCGGAATATCCTCCACCATCGTCTGAACCTGATTTGCAAGACCGATCAGATCAATTTGAGTCCGTCCGCAGGTCGGACAGGATACCACTTCAATTCCCCCTTTTCGAAGACCAAGTGTGCGCAAAATCATTTTCGCAGATTTTACCTCTTCAAGCGGATCTCCTGTAAGAGAGACACGGATGGTATCACCAATTCCCTGATAAAGAATTATTCCCAGTCCCACTGCAGACTTAATATTTCCGGAATAAAGAGTTCCTGCTTCCGTAATTCCGACGTGCAGCGGATGAGCTGTCTTTTTTACCAGCGCTTCATGCGCTTTTGCACACATCATAACATTTGACGACTTAATACTGATTACAAGATTATCGTAGCCCATATCTTCGATAACTGCACACTGACGCAGCGCACTTTCAGCAAGTCCCTCTGCTGTCACACCATGGTCACGCTCTACGATTTCTTTTTCCAGTGATCCGCTGTTAACACCGACACGAATCGGAATCTGACGCTCCCTTGCCGCATCTACAACCGCGCGTACCCGCTCTGTGCTTCCGATATTGCCCGGATTGATCCGAATTTTATCTGCACCTGCCTCAATGGAAGCAATCGCCAGGCGATAATCAAAATGAATATCCGCAACGAGCGGAATCGTAATTTGTTTTTTGATCTCCGTAAGCGCATGTGCAGCTTCTATAGTCGGCACTGCGCACCGGATAATATCACAGCCGGCTGCCGCAAGACGGTTGATCTGATTTACGGTCGCCTTGACGTCCTCTGTTTTTGTATTTGTCATGGACTGGATCAGTACTGGATTACCTCCGCCGATCACCCGATTCCCTATTTTTACTGTTTTTGTATGATCACGATACATAAAATATCCTCCAGCTTTGACTCGTAATTGCCAAAATCCAACTTTCTTTTATACCAATTTACTCCTCTGATTCAAGCGGTATAAATACCCTGCCTGAAACGGCCTCAGTCTGTTTTTTTGCCTGTGTTCTTGCTTCCTCGCAGAATGTCTCCTGTGCGTTTACCAATACTTTTCCCCGTTTGTCTATTTTTTCATACACGCCAGACGACTGCAGAATATGCGCTTTTACATTATCTTCAAGCTGTACCTGCAAAATATGACGTACCTGTTCGCGAAGCACCGGATCTTCCACTGGGAACATAATCTCCACACGTTTATCCAGATTACGTGGCATCCAGTCAGCACTGCCCATGTAAAATTCCTCGTTTCCACCGTTTCTGAAATAAAAAATCCGAGCATGCTCAAGAAAATTCCCGACAATAGAACGCACATGGATGGTCTCGCTGACACCCGGGATGCCGGTCTTCAGACAACAAATACCACGAATCACCAGATCGATCTCTACTCCTGCGGCAGATGCCTCATATAATGCTGCAATAATCTCCTTATCACACAGAGAATTCATTTTTGCAACAATTTTTGCCGGCTCATGATTCCGCGCATGTTCCGCTTCTCTTCTGATCAGACGCAGAAATTTATCACGGAGCCACAGCGGCGCCAGAGACAATCGATTCCAGCTCTTCGGTTCCGAATATCCGGACAGCATATTGAATACAGCAGTTGCATCTTCACCAATTGGTTCGGAACATGTCAAAATACCACAGTCTGTATACAGCTTTGCGGTCGAATCATTATAATTGCCTGTTCCAAGATGAACATAACGGCGGATGCCATCCTCCTCCCTGCGCACAACAAGCGTGATTTTACTGTGCGTTTTGAGTCCCAGCAGTCCATAGATCACATGACAGCCTGCTTTTTCCAGCATTTTTGCCCAGATAATATTGTTTTCCTCGTCAAATCTTGCTTTCAGCTCAACGAGCACAGAAACCTGTTTGCCATTTTCAGCGGCCTGAGCAAGTGCTGCGACGATAGGCGAATGACCGCTGACGCGATAAAGTGTCTGTTTAATAGCCAGTACATTCGGATCAGCGGCTGCCTGCTTCACAAATTGAACGACCGGATCAAATGTCATATACGGATGATGCAGCAGAATATCGCCGCGGTGAATCTGCGTGAAAATATCCTCCTCATCGTTCATGCCCGGTACCGGCTGCGGCTGATACGGCTTGTAACGGTATTCATCCATTCCTTCCATGCCGTAAAGCTTCATCAGAAATGTCAGATCCAAAGGTCCGTTGATACGATAAATATCATCTTCCTTCACATCAAATTCCTGTTTGAGAATCTTCAGCAGCTTTGGATCCATTTTATCTTCAATTTCAAGACGGATAACCTCTCCCCACTGCCTTTTTTTCAGCTGCTTCTGAATCTCCTTGAGCAGATCAGCTGCATCCTCCTCATCGATCGACAGATCCGCATTACGCATAATCCTGTACGGATGTGCACAAACCACATCATAGTTTAAAAAAAGACGGGAGATGTTTCGTTCAATGATCTCTTCAAGTAAAATCACACACGTCTGACCATCTTCTCCGTTCGGCAGACGGACAATTCTCGGAAGAACCGATGGTACCTGAACCGTAGCAAACTCCAATTGCTCTTTTTCATTCTTTCTGGAAATCAATGCTCCGATATTCAGTGTTTTATTCCTGATCAATGGAAAAGGACGCGAAGAATCCATTGCCATCGGAGTTAAAACCGGATATACATTTTCTTCAAAATAACGGTCTGCTGCCGCTGCCTGAGCAGGTGTCAGCTGCTCATGCTCCGTGATAACTTCTATTTTATTCTGTTTCAGAACCGGAAGCAGGGATCGATTGTAAGTGGAGTACTGCAAATGAACCAGATCATGTGCTTTTTTTGCGATTTGCTCCAGCTGCTGTAACGGTGTAAGCCCCGCAATATCCTTTTTATTGTATTTTGCATGAACCATATCCTTCAGTGACGCAACACGAATCATAAAGAATTCATCAAGATTGGATGAGGTAATGCTCAGAAATTTCAGACGCTCCAGAAACGGAATTGATTTGTCTCTTGCTTCATACAGTACGCGGCCGTTGAAATCCAGCCAGCTTAACTCACGGTTCGTATAATATTCCGGTTTTTCAAAATCTGTAATTGCCATGATACGTTCTCCTTTCTGCCTGCACGCTTCTTAATATCCTTTTTTCTGTCGGATCTCCGGGTGAACATTAAATACCTCTTCAAAAAATTCTGCTTTTTCCCGAAAAGAACCTATTTCCAGAGAAAGATCCTCCTGTGAAGAAACTATGACACGCAGCTCGTGATCCTTTAAGGTAACCGTTACCTCCTTACATTTCTGCCGATGCGTACGATCCAGGGCATTTACAATACGCAGAATCGCTGTCATTTTAGCGATTATCAGATATTCTTCCTTGGAAAGATCCGCTTTTTCCGCCAGCTCGGCATAATAAACGAACGGGCTTGTATTAAACTTAACCGTATAAGCAATCATTTCGCGTTCGGAATGAGAAAGTCCAATGATTTCTGTTGCCATAATAATATTAAAGGCACATTCGGAAACGTCCTCCAGACTGATAAACTTTCCACAGTTGTGTAAGATTACCGCAATTTGTAAAAGCAACCGCTCTCTGTTTCCCATTCCGTGTATTTTTTTCATTTTATCGAATACAGTCAGCGCAATACCTTCCAGATTTTTAACATGTGCCTGATTGCACTTATATCGTTTGGAAATACTGCGTGCCGCTGCAATGATATCCTCTTCAAAATTATGGCCGTTTTGAATGTAATGATTCTGCACTCCGTATTCATAGGCAAGACCGTCGCTCATATTAAAACCTGGAAGCCATACCGTATCAACACCGAAATTTTCCATTAAAATGCGACAGAATAAAACCGAAATCGCCAGCTCGTCACAGCCATCCTGTGGAATCTGAAGCAGTTCTGCAATCTCCTCCGGATTTTTTCCACTGATTTTTTCATATATTTTTTCAAATTCGCCTTTTTGCATTGCACTGATCTTTTTTTTGCTTTTCTCAGCTGGTTTCAGAATATCAAGTAAATTTCCACCTACTACGATCAGATTTTTAATCTGACGGTCTTTCTGATAAAGCTTGTTAAATCCTGAAAGCTCATGCTCCAGCACCTCTTTTACCATCTGCTCAAAATGATCGTTGTTTTTTTCCAGCGGAGTCAGACGCTCACGGATGGTAATACTGCCGATTCGTATGTTCTGCGTAGTAATCAGCTTATCTTTGTCAAACAAAGAAATCTGCATACTGTTTCCACCGATATCGATGATCGCAGCCGGATTCTGAATGATCGATTCAAACTCTTCTGTTACAGATGCAATCGACTGATAATCCACAAAACGCTGTTCAGAATTGCTTAGCACATCAATTTGAAGCCCTGTCTGCTTTTCAATATAATCGCGCATAATCAGCATGTTCCTGGATTCACGAAATGCACTCGTTGCGCATGCACGATACTGAGTAACCCGGTAGCCATTCATAATACGCTTAAAGTCACGCAGAACCACGCAGAGCTCTTCTACATTTTTACTGCGGATATGACCTGTTGTATATGCATCCAGACCCAGATTCAATCGTGTAGACACCCAGTCAATTTCTTTCATGGATTTTCTGGAGGTATATTCAAAAATCTTCATTTCTGTCACAACAGATCCGATGCTGATCGCTGCAAACATTTTTACTGCCATAGCGGCCTCCTTTTTTACCTGCTGTTACTCGGATTTCTGCTGTCCGAGGAGATAATCAACAAACTGCTGTGCCGTTCTTCCGGAAAGTCCTCCGTGACTGAGTTCCCATTTATTTGCTTCAAGGAGAAGCGTCTCTTCCGGCATCGTAATACCGTTTCGCTGCGCAAGAGAACGGACAATTTCCTGAAACTGCTTTTTGTCCGGAGAGCCAAAATAAATTGTGACCCCGAATCTTGATACAAGTGAAAGCTTCTCCTGAATGGTATCGTTCGAATGCAGGTCACCGTATGCTTCTTCGTTGTCGCGAAATGTTTCCTTAATCAGGTGTCTGCGGTTTGAAGTTGCGTAAATCAGAATATTTTCCGGTTTTTTCTCCAGCCCGCCTTCAATAACTGCTTTTAAATATTTGTATTCAATTTCGAATTCTTCAAAAGAAAGGTCATCCATATATATGATGAATTTATAATTCCGGTTTTTAATCTGTGCGATCACCTCATTCAGATCCTGAAACTGATGCTTATAAATTTCGATGATCCGAAGTCCCTGGTCATAATACTGATTGAGAATCGCCTTGATGCTGGAGGATTTTCCAGTTCCGGCATCGCCAAATAGCAGGCAATTATTCGCCTTCCGCCCCTGTACAAATGCTTCCGTATTGTCGATCAGCTTCTTTTTTGCAATTTCGTAACCAACAAGATCTTCCAGGTTGACGTGACGAATATTGGTGATCGGTTCAATCCGTACTCCGCATTCGTTATGAGCTACCCGGAATGCTTTGTGCAGTCCAAATGTACCGACTCCAAATTCACGGTAAAATCTCACCATGTCCTGCGTGAATACTTCCAGTGTATCTGCTGCTGCAAGTTCCTGACTCAGTTCACAGATCCGATCCCGGATACGATGGTTAAAAAGCTTTCCGGAAAATTCCGCTCTTTTATAGCAGAGCAGCTCCTCAAAAAATCCGGCCTGTAAAGTACGCTCCAGTTCTGTAAAGTCATACGCAAATAATTCACGGAAAATTGAAAAATCATGACGCGCCAGATTTAAAAGACTGCAGTCTGAAATTCCACGTATCTCACAGGAGGTACTGAAACTGTTTTCATTATTCACAAGCAGAAAGGTCAGATACGCCTGCCATAAATTCTGTTCAAAACCATACTGCGCCGCAAGTTCGACCAGTTCATGCATACAGGAAAAGAAACGGCATCGTACTTCCTCTGCACAGTCCTTTTTCTCAAAATGCTCCATGATCCAGGTCATATCCTCAAGTACCTGGCCATTTTCAAAATTCCGATATAAAATCAATTCTCTGGTGTCTGTCATAATCTAACCCGCCTTAGTAATTTCCAAGTATTTTCATATTAATTGCTTCTTCACGAATGCCACGCAGTGCATTCTTAACGGCACTGTCATTCAGATTTCCTTCAAAGTCAACAAAAAACCGGTATTCCCAGTTCCGTCCGTAGATTGGTCTGGATTCCACCTTATTCATATTGAGGCCATTATAAATAATATGGGACAGCACATTGTAAAGAGATCCGCTTGAATGCGGGGTTTCGAAACAGATGCTGATTTTTGTTGCATCTTTACGGAAAATCCGCTGATTCGTGACTACTATAAAACGTGTCGAATTCTTTTCGTTATAATAAATGTGCTCCTCCAGCACCTCAAGTCCAAATACCTCTGCTGCAAATTTGCTTGCAACAGCTGCCTGTGTCTTATCTCCGTCCTCCGCAATCTTTTTTGCAGCCAGTGCAGTATTATCGTATGGAACTTTCCGCCATTCCGGATGACGGTCCAGATACTCCTCGCACTGTGATAATGCCTGAGAATGAGAATACACCGTTTTGATGTCCGAAAGCTTTGTTCCCGGAAGACCAAGCAGCGCATGCTCACATTTCACAATCTGTTCTCCAACAATATAATTTTCAAAATTTACGAGCAGATCATAATTGTCTGCAACAATTCCGGCAGAAGAATTTTCAATCGGAAGCACAGCATAATCTGCTGCCCCTTCCGCGATTGCCTCCATTGCATCCCGAAAAGAACGAACATGGAAACAATTCACCTCATCACCAAAGTATGCCTTCATTGCCGCATGGCTGTAAGCACCCTCCACACCCTGATATACTACCCGAATGTTTGTACGGTCAATATCATCTACCGCGATAAACGGCAAACGTCCAGAAGCTCCGTTTTGTGCCAGAAGCTGATACTGCAGCTTACGGCTCATCGACATAATTTGCTGAAACAGTTCCTCTACACCATGGCGGTTAAAATCATTATGTGCCATTGCTTTCAGGGAAGCAAGCTTTGCTCTTTCCCGTTCTTTATCAAAAACTTTTTTCCCAATGGATATTTTATACTTTGCAACGTCTGCACTGATTTGCATCCGATGTTCAAATAATTCTACGATCTGCTTATCCACTGCATCGATCTGTTCCCGCAACTCTGCTAAATTTTTCATCTGTAACTCCTCATCCTTTTATTACGGCCGACAAAAAACTAAAAATCCAACCAGAATGGATCTTCGGCAGTACCGGCGCAAATTATCGCCATTAACCAAAACGGATATTCGCAATCCGCTTCGCTGCTTGCAGAATCATAAGGAATGTTCCCGCAAGTGAGCTGCTGCCTGGCTCGGTCAAATTCTTCTGACTTTTTTATTCTATCACACTTTTCCAAAGAAAACACTGTAAATTTCACATCAGGAATTCTCTGCATAATATTTTCCGGACTGACCAATACTGAAAACAGATGAAACCGGCTGGAGGATATGTTATGAAAGAAAATTTTATTAAATGTGGTATGATCGGGTGGTGCCTTGAGATAGCATGGACCGGTTTCTGTTCTTTTCTGCATCATGATCCAAAATTAACAGGTTTTTCTTCTCTGATCATGTTTCCGATTTACGGAATGGCGGCTCTTGTAGCTCCTGCTTATCGTTATCTAAAAAAATATCGTTTCTATATTCGCGGTCTTATCTATATGGCAGGTATTTTCGCGGCAGAATATTCCTTTGGACGAATACTTCAGCGTTATCATTGCTGTCCCTGGGATTACAGCAGCGCACCGCTTCAGATCAGCGGCGTCATCCGCCTGGACTATGCACCGCTCTGGTTTCTGACAGGTCTTTTGTATGAAAGAATCATTGTTGGCCGTAATCCAACCATCTGATAACCTGTTTTTTCAGAATTTACCCTGCATTGTCAAAGACGCCGTCCCTTCCTCCACGCATGTGAAGTTCGGTACGGCGTCTTACCTTTGTCCGCTTTCATATGAATCTGTCATATCTGCCCGTCTCCTATTCCAGGTGCTTCATTGCTTCTTCCATCGCATCCAGGTCTTCCTTTTCATTCGGGCCGGTACAACGAAGCTCAATCTTCGCTCCGCACGGAATTGATGCAGCCAGAACATTCAGCAGGCTGCGTGCATTGATGATATTATACTCATAAATAATCTCAACTCTGGAGCTGCAGTGCTCTGCTGCTTTTACAAGTACACCAGCCGGTCTGATATGAAATCCGGATGGATTGGATACAGTTATCATTCTGCTGACCATGGTTTTCCTCCTTATTTTCTGTTTTTCTATAATATACTCTCAGAAACTTTTTATGCTTATTCTCGCGAAAGGATTTAAAATTTCAAGAGTACATCTATACATTATGTTTATTATCATAGTATATCATGCGAGTAATTTCAACATTTTTACTGATTGTACGTGTTTTTATCCAATATTGTTACAGTTTCGTCATATTTTCTTTTCAATTCGTTCTCTTTCGTCTTTTTTATAGGTTACCGTTTAGAACAGTAACTTTTATCATTTTGCTATAGTAATACCACTGTACATATTTTGCAAATTACAGTACAATGTACGTATCTTACAGGCAGATGAAATTCAGGTTATAACCGAAAAAATATCTGCATTTTTTAAGGAGGTCTGTATGAAACTGATCATTATCCGTCACGGAGATCCCGATTATTCGATTGACTCTCTGACTGAGAAGGGCTGGAAGGAAGCAGAATATCTTGCCAAGCGCATTTCAAGGCTTGATGTAAAGCAGTTTTACGTTTCACCACGCGGACGTGCAAAAGATACTGCTTCGCTCACGCTGCAGAAAATGAATCGATCCGCAATTGAATGCGAATGGCTGCGCGAATTTGCCCCCGTCATCGATCGCCCGGATCGCCCGAATTCTCCCGTGTGCTGGGACTGGCTGCCCGGTGACTGGACAAAGGAGGAAGATTTTTATCGTTATGACAAATGGGGCGAGGTTCCAATCATGAAAAAAGGTCATGTAAAAGAAGAATATGACTGGGTATGCAAAAATCTCGATGAGCTGCTTGCCTCTTACGGTTACGTACGGGAAGGACATCTCTACCGCGCTGTTTTGCCAAATACTGATACGCTTGTTTTCTTCTGTCATTTTGGGCTTGGCTGTGTTCTGATCAGTCATTTGCTCGGTATTTCTCCAATGGTACTCTGGCATGGATTATGTGCCGCTCCAACCTCGGTTGCCACACTCGTCACCGAAGAACGCCGAAAAGGGCTCGCAAGCTTTCGGATGGGAAGCTACGGTGACATCTCCCATCTCTATTCCAATGATGAGCCCCCTGCGTTTTCTGCACGATTCTGTGAGTGCTATGACAATAATGAGGAACGTCATGACTGATCAGGCTTTTGCCTGAATTACCTGAAATGCCGGATTACGATCTGAATCGTTTTTCTGCCCTGATATTCATTGACAGACGGGTAGTATGCGATATCCAGCGTGATCCGGTTTTCTTTTCCCCAGAACAGTTTTTGCACCTCTTCCTTTCCGTATTTTTCGATCAGATATTCACGAAGCATTTCCGGATCACCAAAATACAAGGCCTCCATCTGACAACCGGATACGTTCATCACCTGCAGCTTTACAGCTTTCGCATTCTTTCCGATCATACGCGCGGATAACAGCTTCAAATTTCGCTCGGCAAAAAGCGGCTTTTCATTTCCTTTTCCAAATGGTTCCAATACAGAGAGTTCCTCAATCAGACGTTCCGAAATATAATCAATCGGCATTGGCACATCAATCATGACCTTCTCAGCCATATCTTCCTCCGTCAATGTACAGTTTTCATTCAGTCTGTGACGCATTTCTGAAATACGGGATTTTTCCAGGGAAAACCCAGCTGCCATCGGATGACCGCCAAACTTTAAAAACAGATCCTGACATTTTACCATTTCTTCAAACATCGAGTATGCTTCAATGGAACGCCCGGAACCCTTCGCCGAAGCTTCCCCGTCAGTTACTACAAAGGTTGGTTTACCGTATCGTTCCCGAAGTCTTCCCGCCACAATTCCTGCAATACTTTCATGGCAATGCGGCAGATATACGACCAGTACACGGTCTGACGCAGTCGGTCCGTTTTCACTGTCATCATTTTCCTCGATCATTGCTCCGGCCTCTTCCACTGCTTCTAACGTCAGCTGTTTCCGTTCATCATTCAGCGCTTTCAGCTGCTGCGCAAGCTGTTGTGCCTCTGCTTCATTTTCGGCAAGAAGAAGGCAGAGGGAACGCTTCGCCGTATCCAGTCTTCCGCTCGCATTAATGCACGGACCAAGAATAAAGCCGATATGATAGGACTGAAGTGCCGACGGATCCAGCTCATTTGCCTGAATCAACGCACGCATCCCATAATTTTCGGTCGTTCGCAGCCGCTTTAGTCCCTCTCTTACCAGAATCCTGTTTTCGCCATCGAGATCCATCACATCTCCAACCGTTGCAAAGCCGACAAATTCCAGGTATTCCACTGCCTCTGCCAAAATATCAAACAGACGGTAAAGCTCGCATACCACTTTCCATGCCACTGCTGCGCCACACAGTTTTTTATATGGATACGGGCAGAAAGGCTGTTTAGGATTCACGATCTGATCTGCCGGCGGAAGCAGATACGTGCGTTGTTCTTTTTCAGAAAAGATGCGCACTGCATGTTTTTTGACATTAGTCGTTTCCTCCTGCGCAAAGAGCGGTTCATGATGATCTGTCACAAGAACTGTCATCCCACATTCCTTTGCATATGCAATTTCATCAATAGCCGAGATACCGTTATCACAGGTCAGAATGGTATCAATCCCTTCTTCCGATGCATAACGCAGCAAATCAATATTCAGACCATAACCATCCTTCATCCGATCCGGAATCTCGTAATCAACCATGGCGCCACAACGGCTCAGTGCACGGTACAAAATATAAGTAGCATTTACGCCATCGATATCATAATCTCCTATAATGCGGATTTTTTTCTTTTCCAATATTTTTTTCTTCAGGATCTGCGCAGTACTGGTGCAGTTTTTCAGTTCTGACGGTGCACCAAGTCCGGAAAACGAATCATGCAGGTACGCCTCAACGGCTGCATCTCCGATTACGTCACGATTCCGGATAATTCGCGCCGTCACCTGATCGATTCCGAATTTTGCGGCTATTGCCTGAAAATCCGCCTTTTTTGCTGCTACAAACCATTTCTCTTTCATAATTTACACTCCGATGTAGGCGGATATTCATAATCCGCTTCGTCACTTGCTTGATTCGGTTAAAAACAGGCTGCTGCAAATCAACTCTGCAACAGCCCGCCTTTTGTTTCTGAACATTTCTGTTTATTACTTATTTATCAGCTTTTTTAATCGTATGTCTTTTCATCAGATACCACAGAACGCCAGTGATGCATACGGAAGAATATCCGCCTGCAACAACGCCGACCATCAGCGGAAGTGAAAACTCCTTAATTGTTGCCACGCCCATAATATAGAGAACTGCAACCATAACAAAGGTCGTGAAGGAAGTATAAATACTTCTTGTCAGGGTCTCTGTAATACTGGTATTTACGATATTCTCAAGTGCCACGTTTTTCATTATGGCCAGATTTTCACGGATACGGTCAAAAATAACGATCGTCGCATTGATAGAATATCCCACGATTGTAAGCATGCAGGCAATAAACGTATTTCCAACAGAGATACGCATAATGGCATAGCATGCAAATACAACCAGAACATCATGCATCAGCGCGATGACTGCACTGCCTGCAAAACGGATATCCTTAAACCGGAACCAGATATAAATCAGAATACAGATTGCCGCAACAATCACTGCAATTACCGCATCCTGACGCATCTCACTGCTGACAGTGGAGGAAATCGTTTCAAAAGTGATTGCTTTTTCTTCGATTCCGTATGCATCCTGAAGTGCTTTCGATACCTGCTCTCTTTCGTCAAGAGAAAGAACACGGGTCTTGATGTAAACATCATTGGTACCTGCAACCTTCTGTGTCTGGATTTCAGCATCACCGGTAATATTCTGGAACAACGGTTTCACATCGGAATCCAGCTGTGCGATGGATAGATCCTCATTGAAGGAAACACTGGTGGAAGTACCGCCACGGAAATCCATACTCAGATTGAGAATTCCGTTTCCGGATGCAGAATTGATTCCCATTGCCACCGGACCGGAAAGAAGAACTACCAGTGCAATTGCGAAGGTAACATGCCATTTTCCGACAAAATTAATGAATTTTCTCTCTCTTGCTTTTCCGTAATATTTTTCATCTTTAAAACCAAGCGTATAGAAAGACTTGATCAGAAGACGGGAAATTACAAGTGCCGTAAACATAGAAAGAATGATACCAAGTGCCAGTGTCTGGGCAAATCCTTTTACGCTTCCGGTACCCATCATGTTCAGTACAAAGGCTGCAATCAGTGTTGTAATATTACCGTCAATAATTGCGGAAAACGCTTTCTTGAAACCGCTCTGGATTGCTCCCTGTACAGAAATTCCCTTTGCAATTTCCTCGCGGATACGCGCATAAATAATAACATTCGCATCCACCGCCATACCAATGGAAAGAATGATACCGGCAATACCCGGAAGTGTCAGGGTCAAATCAAATGCATTCAGGGTCAGAAGCATCAGAAGTGTATAGATGATCAGTGCGATGCCTGCGCAGATACCCGGCAGCGCATATACAAAGATCATGAATACAATAACAATTGCAAGACCGATCGCACCGGCAATCAGACTTGTCCGGATTGCATCCTCACCAAGCTGTGCTCCCACTACGTTGGAACGGATTTCCGTCAGTTCCAGAGAAAGCGAACCAATACGAATCGATGCTGCCAGATTCTGTGCTTCTTCCGCATTTGCCATACCGGAAATAATTGCTGTGCCGCCGGTGATTGCTTCATTGACACGCGGTGCACTGATAACATTGTTATCGTAAACAATCTGAATTGTCTTACCTACATTTTCGCTCGTCGCATCAGCAAATGCCTTTGCTCCATCGTCATTGAGTTCCAGCTGTACGACAAACTCACGGTTCCCCATACTGTTCTGCTGCTGTTTTGCTTCAGCATTTGCAACCTGCGTACCAGTCAGAACGACGGTACCGTCTGAAAGGCGAAACTCCAGAGAACCAGGTTTTCCAAGCTCTTCCAGAATTGCATTTGCATCACTGACACCAGGGATTTCAATGTTGATCCGGTTTGAGCCTTCCTGATAAACCTGCGCCTCTGTACTGTATCCCTGTACACGTTGCTGCAGCTTATAAATTGTATCGCTCATATCCTCCGCAGATGGTTCTTCATCTCCGGAAGCCTCGTAGGTGATGCTGACACCACCGGAAAGGTCCAGGCCGAGAATAATGTTTTTCATTGCGCCTGTACCTGTCTTGCCGATACCGAAGATTACCGTATAGGCCATGAAAATGGTCATAACGGCCAGCACGCCAAGACTGATTTTTGCCTTTTTCTTGTTCATGATCTTCTCCTTTTGTTCTATTTTCACTGCTGCTCAGCGTCAGCGAGCGCAGCCTTGATCATGATTGCACACTCAACCCGCTTTCTCTGAAGCTCACAGCCAAGATCGTAAGCATCCTGAATCGTTCCGTGGAAGTTGTATGAATTTGCCGCACAGCCACCGCTGCAATAGAATTTCGCAAAACAGTTTCTGCATTTTTCTTTTGTATAAACATTGCAGCACTTGAACTCATCGACAATATCCGTTCTGACAATCCCCTCATCTACATTTCCCATCAGGTATTTTTCCTGTCCGACAAACTGATGGCACGGATAAAAGTCTCCCCACGGTGTCACTGCCAGATACTCTGTACCTGATCCACAGCCTGAAAGACGTTTGTATACGCATGGCCCGCCACTTAAATCGATCATAAAGTGGAAAAAGGTAAAGCCTCTTCCTTCTTTCTCGCGTTTTACCATCTCTTTTGCAAGACGGTCATACTCGGAAAAAATCTTCGGAAGATCCTCTTTGCGAAGCGCATATTCTTCCGTATCTGCTGCAACCACCGGCTCTACGGAAATCTGATCAAATCCTTCATCCGCAAAATGAAGTACATCCTCTGCAAAATCCAAATTGTGATGCGTAAATGTGCCGCGCACGTAATACTGCTTTTGACCTCTGCTGTCCGCAAATTTCTTGAACTTCGGGAGAACCAGATCATAACTTCCTTTTCCGTTCCGGAACGGACGCATATAATCATGGACTTCTTTTCTTCCGTCAATACTCAGTACTACATTTGCCATTTCTTTGTTGCAGAATTCCATGACTTCATCGTTTAAGAGTACGCCGTTTGTCGTAATCGTAAAACGGAATTTCTTGTCATGGATTTTCTCCTGTTCCCGGCCATACATAACCAGATCCTTTACAACCTGCCAGTTCATCAACGGCTCGCCGCCAAAGAAGTCAACCTCCAGATTGTGACGATTTCCGGAATTGGCAATCAGGAAATCCAACGCCTTTTTTCCGACCTCAAAGCTCATCAGTGCACGGCGTCCATGATATTCTCCCTCTTCTGCAAAGCAATACTTACAGGCCAGATTGCAATCATGTGCGATATGCAGGCAGAGTGCCTTAACAACCGTTGGACGTGCTTTGTAGTCAAAGATCGCCTTTTCATAAATATCTTCTGTAAAAAGCACTCCTGCTTCTTTTAACGCACTGCACTCTTCCAGTGCTTCCTTTATCTCTTCAGCCGGATATGTAGCTTTCAGCAGCTCAGCTGTTTCCTCTTCCGTCTTTCCGCCGTCCAAAAGAGCAATGGCATCGTACACGAGGTCATCCACAACATGCACGGAACCGCTGTTCACATCCAGCACGATGTTATATCCATTATTTTTGTACTGATGGATCACATCAAAGCTCCTCTCTTTCACTCACATAAAAAAACCTGATACCCGAACTTCTGATATCAGGCCATGAGTTTTTTGTTCCGGTATTTTCCGGTGATAAAGGATAAGCAGCGAAGCATCTCCGCTGCTTATCTCCATACTGCTATTCTTATTTGTTCTCGCAGGTCTGATTTCCTACAGTGCAGGATGTCTTACATGCTGACTGGCAGGATGTCTGGCACTCGCCGCAACCGCCCTTTTTCAGTGTGTTCTGTAAAGACTTGGTATTCAGGGTCTTAATATGCTTCATAGCTCTGTCCTCCTTATCGGTTATTCACAGCAAATGGGATCCCTTTCCCTTTTTGCTCTGTTTGTTATTGTAGCACAAAATTTTTAAAAATAAAAGAGAAAGATGAAAAATTTCACACAGACATGCACAGCTTTTTGTGAAACAACCGATCACTCAGCCAACGGATGCAAAACTGCATTGCAGATAGTTTGTCCAACTGCTATACTATTATTGCGTTATATCGTATAAAAGACTCTCTAATTTACTTCTGCTGACTGACGAATCATAAGAAATCATGACTCATAAAGACTTCTGCGATCTGTCATAAATGCAGCATATCCTGACGGAGGTTTGAATATGAAACTGCTTTTTCTTGGTGCAAGCAATACAGACTGTGATCACTGCTTTTCTAAGGACAATCTTGGATATGGATATGTAAAAATGGTACACGATCTGCTACTGCAAAAAGCAATATCCCCCTCTTCCTCTAAGCTGTCGGAATTTACCACAGCCAAAAGCAGCTCTTTCCTTTTGGTAAATGGAGGAACTGACGGATTTACCTTTCCTCGTATTTTTCAAAAATGGGATCGAACCTGGCGTGAAACTGCATTCGATGCAGTATTCGTTCTTGGCGGAATTAATGAAGTCGGCGCACTGATGGATTCCGGGATGACTCAAAAGGCGCAGCAGGAACTGCTGCAGCACTCTGCCGATACCCTTACTGCCTTACTCACCGGAATTCTCTGCTCTGAATGTCCGCGTATTTTTGTTCTGGAGCCTTTTTTGTTCGATACACCGGCCTATCTCAAGGCATGGATGGAAATGCTTGAAAAAGTAAGAGAGATAATTCGCAAAACGGTACTGTCCTGTGGCGGGAATGTACTATCTGAGTCCGATACATTGTCAGATATCTGTCATCTACCTGCAAACCGTGTTTTTTCCCTTGCATTGCAGCCGCTTCTTGACGATGCCGTACGCAGACACGGAATCCTGTCAATTACAAAGGACGGAATCCATCTGGCACCAGAAGGTCATCGCATAGTTGCAGAAATGTTAACAGCGCTCATTTCAAAATTTTAACTTATCAGAAATTATTTTTATATCATGCATCTGCTCCTGTACTACAAAAAGGACTGCCCTCAGAGACAGTCCTTTTTTCTGCTTTTTAACCGAGTCAAGCAAGGAGCGAAGCAAATTGCGAATATCCGCTTTGACTTCTCAATCCGGAAACAAAAATATATTTAATCTTCTCCGGCTTTCTGACGTGCCTCAATCTCACGATCCTGTACATCATTCGGAGCCTGCTCGTAGCGTGCAAACTCATAAGAATACGTGCCGCTTCCACCGGTCATCGAGCGAAGCTGTGTAGAATAGCCATACAGTTCGGACATCGGAATATCTGCTTCCACAATCGTATTGCCCTTATGATCCGGATTCATTCCAAGTACACGCCCTCTCCTTTTATTGAGATCACCCATAACATCACCGGTATACTTATCCGGGACAAGAACCTTCAGAGATGCAATCGGCTCTAAAAGAACAGGACTTGCTTCCATGAAGCCCTTCTTGAACGCCTGCATTGCAGCTGTTTTAAATGCCATTTCGGAAGAATCTACCGGGTGATAGGAGCCATCATACAGAACAGCCTTAACACCAACTACCGGATAACCGGCAAGAGGTCCCTTTGTCACAGATTCCTGAATACCCTTTTCTACTGCAGGGAAATAATTCTTCGGAACAGCACCTCCTACTACCTCCTGCTCAAATTCATATGCCTTCTCCAGATCACCAAGCGGTGAGAAGCGCATCTTAACATGACCATACTGACCATGTCCACCAGACTGCTTTTTATACTTGGAATCTACATCCGAACTCTTGCGGATTGTTTCGCGGAATGCTACCTTCGGCTTTTCCAGTGACATTTCTACTTTATATTTAGACAAAAGCTGGCTGGCAATGATATCCAGATGCTGGTCACCCATACCATAAAGCAGTGTCTGACGGTTCTCACCATCATTAACCACTTTCAAAGTCAGGTCTTCCTGTGCCATTTTGGCAAGTGCCTGTGCAATCTTATCTTCTTCGCCTTTTACCTTTGCACGATATCTCTTGTATGTATACGGTGTGGAAACTTCAATCTTTCCATAAGCAATCGGATTTGCTTTCGTAGAAAGAGTATCACCGGTCGATGCATTCAGCTTACCAATTGCTCCGATATCACCTGCATGAAGCTCCTTTACTTCGATCGTATGGTTTCCTTCAAAAACATAAAGCTTGCTGATACGATCTTCCGTATCCTTTTCTTCGTTGTACAGTACATCATCACTCTTGATAACGCCGGAAGCAACCTTGATCAGAGAATATTTTCCGATAAACGGGTCTACGATCGTCTTGAAAATAAATGCCGATTTTGCCTTTGCAAAATTATAATCTGCCTCAAAAATCTCTTTTGTCTTCATATTTACACCGGCAATTTTTCTGGATTCCGGTGAAGGCATGTAGCTTACGATATCATCAAGCAAAATTACGATTCCCTGCAGATTTACACTTGCTCCCATCGTAACCGGTACGATCGAACAGTCACTGACATTTGCATGAAGTGCTGCCACGATCTCAGCCTCTGAAAACTCCTCACCACTAAAATAGCGATCCATAAATTCTTCACTTGTCTCAGCAACTGCCTCGAGCAGATTCTCTCTGTAATGTTCAAGATATTCTCTGGAATAATCCGGAATTTCGCACTCTACTTTTTCGTTTTTATTTACGTATCTTCTTGCAGCCATCTTTACAACATTAACATAGCCGACAAATTTCTCATTCTCACGAATCGGAAGGAAGAGCGGTGCAATTTTCTTACCATACAATTCTGTCAGTTTTTCTACTACTTCACGGTAGCTGGCATTATCGTAGTCCATATTTGATACATAGAAAAATCTCGGAAGCTTATATTTTTCGCAGAGATCCCAAGCCTTTTCCGTACCTACCTCTACGCCGTTCTTTCCGTTTACTACAATAATTGCCGCATCCGCAGCAGCAGCTGCTTCTTCTGCCTCACCTACAAAGTCAAAATATCCGGGAGTATCCAGAATATTAATCTTTGTATCGCCCCAAATGATCGGGACCATGGATGTGCTGATTGAGAACTTTCTTTTAATTTCTTCTTTATCGAAATCGCTGACTGTATTTCCTTCAGCTACGTTTCCCAGTCTGCTCGTAATTCCAGACAGATAAGCCATCGACTCAACCAGACTTGTCTTTCCTGCGCCGCCATGTCCCAGGATTACGACATTACGAATTTTGTCTGTTGTGTAAACATTCATAGCTTTTTCCTCCAATACTAGTTAGTCCGTGGTCACTGTTTTTCCACATGGCTACATTTTACTAAAATTTTTCGAATAATTCAAGCATTTTATTCAAATTTAACAATGTTTTTATTGCTCCCTTGTTTTTTCATAGGTGTATTGCTTTTAAAAAGTGTGAAATGAAGAAACAATTTATTTAAATTAGACCTTATTTTTTGTATTGTGTTTTCTTTTCTGATTTTTAAAATAATTTTATTCTTTAAAGTGTTAAATTAAACATTTGACATACGAAGAAAGGGATAGTAAAATTGGAACAGCGATTCATTTGAAAGCAGACAACAAAGCTACCGTATAAATATTCTCTTTGATTATTGATTCAAACGTTCTGACAGGCAGAATTGTTTGAGAAAGGATTTTATTATGACACACGAAACCTTTGGATTTATCGGCCTTGGACTGATTGGCGGTTCTCTTGCCAAAGCACTGAAACGTTCCAACCCAAACTGCCGTATCATGGCTTACGCAAGAACCTCTGCCACTACCGATCTCGCGTTTTCTGAACACACGATCGATGCAATCTGCACTTCTGTTTCAGATCCGCAATTTGCTGACTGCACCTGTGTTTTTCTGTGCGCACCGGTCGATACCAACATTGCTGCGCTGCGTATTCTCAAAGATCTGGTCTCACCGGACTGCATTCTGACCGATGTCGGAAGTGTAAAGACGGATATTCATCATGCCGCACAGGAAATGGGGCTTGGCGGGCGTTTCATCGGCGGACATCCGATGACTGGTTCCGAAAAATCAGGGTTTGCACATGCGCAGGCGCATCTGTTTGAAAATTCCTACTATATCATAACTCCGTCATCAGAAACCGCTCCGGAAAAAATAGACTGGTATAAAAAAACAGTCTCTGCATTTGGTGCACTTCCAATCGTATTGAACTGCAAACAGCATGATTATGCGACCGCCGCAATCAGTCATCTTCCGCATCTGATCGCAGCTGCACTTGTAAATACGGTGCATGATCTTGACTCAAAGGATGAAATGATGAAGCTGCTAGCGGCAGGCGGTTTCAAGGATATCACACGTATTGCATCTTCTTCTCCGGAGATGTGGGAACAGATCTGCCTTGAAAATCATGCGAACATTTCAGAGGTAATGGATACGTTCATCAAACTGCTGGAAGATTCCAGGACCGCAATGAATAGTGGAAATGGAACTGCTATTCATCAAATGTTTAACGATTCCCGCAGTTATCGGAATTCTTTTTCCTCTCGTTCCATGGGCAGCATCAAAAAGACTTATCGGATTTTCTGTGATATCATTGACGAATCCGGTGCAATCGCCACGATTGCTACAACGCTTGCCGTAAACGGTATCAGTATCAAAAACATCGGCATCGTACACAGCAGAGAGTTTGAAGAGGGCGTACTGCAGATTGAATTTTATGAAGAGGAGCCGTCTCTTCTGGCAGCACAGATACTGCGCCAGCATCGTTATCAGGTATGGATTCGGTAAACAATAAAAATTTAGAATAGAATAAGAAGGTACTTTATTATGATAATTGAAAAAAAAGGAGCCCTGCACGGAGAACTTGCCGTGCCGGGCGATAAATCTATTTCTCACAGAAGCGTCATGTTCGGCGCACTTGCCGACGGGATTACTGAGGTTGAAAACTTTCTGACCGGCGCAGACTGCCTCTCTACAATTTCCTGCTTTCGGAAAATGGGAATTGAAATTGAACAAAATGGTCCATCCGTAAAAATTGCCGGAAAAGGACTGCACGGCCTTATCCAGCCGGACAGTACCCTTGATGCCGGAAACAGCGGAACAACAGTACGCCTTCTTTCCGGAATTCTCTCAGGTCAGTCCTTTGACACTATACTGACAGGCGACGCATCGATCCAGAAACGACCCATGAAACGCATTATTACACCGCTTAGTGCAATGAATGCCAATATTTCATCAATAAACGGAAATGGCTGTGCACCGCTTGCAATTAAAAGCAGCAGCCTGACTGGAATTCATTACCTCTCTCCTGTTGCTTCCGCCCAGGTGAAATCCTGCGTACTACTTGCCGGACTGTATGCGGATGGAGCGACCAGTGTAACAGAACCTGTCGTTTCCCGCAATCATTCTGAATTAATGCTACGTTATTTCGGAGCAGAAATTAAAACAGCCGGAACAACCTCAACCATTCTTCCTGATCCCCATCTGACCGGACAGAAAATTGAAGTTCCGGGGGATATTTCTTCTGCAGCTTACTTTATTGCCGCCGCGCTTCTTGTACCCGGGTCAGAGATTCTTCTTAAAAATGTCGGCACCAACCCAACCCGTGACGGCATGCTGCGCGTCTGCCGGGCTATGGGTGCAGATATTGAACTTCTGAACGTACGCAACGACGGCCCTGAAGCATGTGCAGATCTGCTTGTACGTTCCTCTTCTCTTCATGGTACCGTAATTGAAGGAAATCTGATTCCGACTTTGATTGACGAGATTCCGATCATCGCCGTACTTGCCGCCTTTGCAGATGGTACCACAATCATTCGTGATGCGGCAGAACTAAAGGTCAAGGAATCAGACCGTATCGCTGTTATGACTGAAAATCTGCTGCATATGGGGTGTGATGTCGAGCCAACCAATGATGGCATGATTATCCATGGTGGAAAACCGCTTCACGGTACCCGGATCGATCCGCATCAAGACCACAGGATTGCCATGAGCTTTGCTATCGCCGCACTCGCTGCAGACGGACAGATGGAGATCTGCGATGCCAGCTGTGTACAGATCAGTTACCCGGCATTTTATGATGATCTGAATACGCTGTACAAACGGTAGCCTTATTCCGAAACAGGCCGGAATGGACGAATTACCGTTTTCTCATCCGTAACCTGCAATTCACAGGAGTAAAATTCCTTCGTCAGTTCGACCAGATATGCCGTATCTTTTATTCCTGCCATCTCATATGGAGCATGCATTGCCAGCTGTGGCAATCCAATATCAACCGCCTGCAAAGAGACCTGCGTATTGGAAATATTACCAAGAGTAGAACCGCCCGGCATATCAGAACGATTTGTATACACCTGGTATGGTACATCTGCATGGCGGCACAAAAGCTTCAGAACAGACGCACTTCTGCCATCTGAGGTATACTTCTGATTTGCATTGAATTTAATGACAACGCCATGGTTCATCTGCGGACGGTTGACCGGATCCGCTTTTTCCGGATGATTCGGATGGAGTGCGTGGGCATTATCTCCGGATATCAGGAAACTGCCCGCAACTGCCCGCAGATAATCTTCTTCCGAACCGCCACGCGCCGCATTGATACGGCTAAGCACGTCTGCAAGGAATGTTGAAGCAGCGCCCTGCCGCGATTCACTTCCGGTCTCCTCGTTGTCAAATGCACAATAAACAGAAATTGCACAATGTTGCGGCGCATTTAAAAAGCCAGCCAGCGATCCGTACATACACTGCAGATCATCCAACCGCGGAGCAGCCAGAAATTCTTCACCGGCTCCGACAAAAGTACCCTCCTGCCGATTATAAAGAAACAAATCCATGCTCAGAATTTCGTCCTCGCATACATCAAGTTCTCTGGCGATCAGCGGTCGAAGCGATTCTTTTGCGGATTCATCTCCAAATACTGGACACAGATCGGTTTGCACATTGTATTTCATTCCATCATTTGCTTCACGATTCATATGAATTGCCAGACTTGGAATCATCAGAAGATCACGGTCAATCTGAAGCAGGCGCGTTTCAACGGAATCCTCCGACTGTACCAATACTCTTCCGGCCAAGGACAACGGCCGGTCAAACCACGGTGCACGAAGCGCACCGCCATACTGTTCTACGTTTAATTTTGTATATCCTTCTGTGCTCTGAAGCAACGCCCCTTCCTTTACTTTGAAGGACGGGGAGTCCGTATGGCTGCAGAAAAGCCGGAAAGGTACATTTTTTCCCTCCTGCATGCAAAAAGCAATCAACGATGAGCCATTACGAGTCACGTAATATTTCCCATTTGCTTTCAAATCCCAGGCATCGCTTTCTAAAAGGCGGCAAAAACCCGCGGCATCCAGCATATCCGATGCAGTCTTTACCGCATGAAAGCTCGTCGGACTGTGCTTTATAAAATCAAGCAGTCCCTGAGAAATTTCTTTAAATAAAAAGGTCTTTTTTTCTTTATCCATTTTCTTTATGTAAATCCGATTCTTTTACACAAGAACCGGATTTTTCCTTTCTTCCAGATTCATCTCATCCAAAATACTTATATACTCAAAAATACTTATATATTCATATGAAGCAGAAATCTGCCATACTATCTGTCGCTCATAACCGTAGCGTCCGTATTAATTACCGGAATCTCAACTTCCTGCGCATACGCATATACGGTATCAAGGAGCTTGTCAATCATTGGATCCGAAATGCAAAAAATTGCATCTACTTCCCCCACGAGACTAGATGCGGCAAAATCGATGTCCTGCTCTTCCTCTACGGATACTGTCTGAATTTCGTATCCAAGCGATTTAGCCAGCGTCTCATATTCCGTCAGCTTAGCTGGCGCCGCCGCGTTACTTTTTGCGTAAAGAATACCAATGCAGGAAGCCTCCGGCGCCGCTTCTTTCAAGGCCCGGAACTGAGCTTCCATACTGTCTTGAGTTGTCATTGATGATTCCGTCGCTTCTGTAACTGCCTCGGTAAGCACTTCGGTTTCACTTACAGAAATTGTCTCGGTTTCGGTCAAAGCAGTTACCTCTGTTTCAGTCTCGATTGCTGTCTCGGTTACAGAATTCGGCTCGGTTTCACTCTCTGTTATGGCAGTTGTCTCGGTTTCGCTCTCTGTTATGGCAGTCGTCTCAGTTTTGCTCTCTGTCTCAGAGATCGCCTCTGTTTCTGGCACTGTCTCGCTTTTGGTTTCCGGCTCTGTTTCAGTCTCTGTAACCACTGTAGTTTCCGACTCTGTTTCGGCCTCTGTAACAACTGTGGTTTCCGGCTCTGTTTCGGCCTCTGTAACAACTGTGATTTCCGGCTCTGTTTCGGCCTCTGTAACAACTGTGGTTTCCGGCTCTGTTTCAGAAGCAGCTTCCGTTTCCGGTATAGTTTCTCCTGCAAGCAACGCTGCCTGTACTACCAGCGGATCCGTTTCACTGCGCTCTGATTTCTGCAGATACTCCGAACGAACGTATCCTTCCACAACTTCCGCCTTCTCCTGCGCAAGATAGCGTACCTTTGCCCAACCATCTGAGAGTTGTTCCTCAACAAGCACCGGTTCCCCCTCCAGGTAAGCACCAAGCTTTTCAGAATCTTTATCTCGTTCTTTACGCACATTCACCTTTTCTTTCGCGACATACCGTTTGTCAGAATCTGTAAGAAACTCTGTCTTCACATACCCACGCTCAAGGTCTTCCTCTGCTTTAAAAAGAACATTGCTCCACTCTCCGTCTTCAGATAGCCAAAGCACCTCGTCTCCAGGATACAATGCTGCAAGCCGCCCGGATTCTACGCTTTGTTCCTGTCGAACAATAATTACATCATTTACGACCCGAAATAGCTGATCCGGCGTTTCTTCCGTTTCTTTTTCTGTTGATACTGCTGCTTCTGTCTGTTTTTCTGTTTCCGGTTTATTTTCAGACTGCTTTTCTGTCTGCTTTCTGGTCTGAGCTTCCGTTTCCGGTTTATTTTCAGACTGCTTTTCTGTCTGCTTTCTGGTCTGGCCTTCTGTTTCCGGTTTGTTTTCAGACTGCTTTTCTGTCTGCTTTCTGGTCTGAGCTTCTGTTTCCGGTTTATTTTCAGACTGCTTTTCTGTCTGCTTTCTGGTCTGAGCTTCCGTTTCCGGTTTGTTTTCAGACTGCTTTTCTGTCTGCTTTCTGGTCTGAGCTTCCGTTTCCGATTCTGATTCCTTTACTGTCTCTTCCCTTTGTTCAGGCGGAGTTGCCTCTGTTCCGGCTCCGGCTTTCGTCTCAGGCTCCTTTATGAGATTTTCCACAGGGACTCCGGTTTTGGTCTCTCGTTCTGTTTCATTCGGAATATCAAGCTGCACTTCGGTTTCTGTCTGAATTTCCGTTTCTTCTTTACTTTCGGATTCTATTTCTGATTCGGATTCTGTTTCAGACTCTGTTTCTGTTTCTGATTCTCCCACGACCTCCACACTCGCCAGCTCAATAGAAGCCGGTTCTGTTTCTTTTTCTTTGGAGCCGCATCCGGATACCATCAGCATCACTGCCGATATCCCAATCATAGATCTTAATAATCTGTTTTTCACTTTTGTCTTTCCTCTCTTTTTCTGTTCCAACACCATTTTATGGGTAAGTAGGTATTCCCAATCCGAAGGGGATTTCCCTGATTCGAGTCAAAGAGAATATTCGCAATCCATAGAGGAATCTGCTTGACTCGGTCAAAAAGAACGCGCCTCAGTCTCCTGAGGCGCCAGATTTCTGACTATCTTACGACCGTCAGTTTCTTTTATTCTTTTCTGTATTTATGGTTAAAACAGTCTTATTTCACATCCTTGATGCTAAAGCTCATTCTGCCCTGCTTGTCTTTTCCAAGGCATACAACCTTTACATGATCGCCAAGAGTCAGTACATCTTCTACATGATTGATACGCTCTTTTGCAATCTTTGAAATGTGTACCATTCCCTCTTTGCCCGGTGCAAATTCAATAAACGCACCGAACTCTTTTATGCTGACAACATCACCTTCAAGAAGCTGTCCTGCTTCAAAATCAGTTACAATGATGTTGATCATTTTTGCAGCTTTATCCATCATTTCCTGATCCGTACCGCAGATAGAAACCGTTCCATCATCTGTGATATCGATCTTTACACCGGTACGCTCAATGATCGTATTAATAGTCTTTCCACGCTGTCCGACCACATCGCCGATCTTCTGCGGATCAATCTGCATGGAAATAATCTTCGGTGCATATTTGCTTACTGTTTCACGCGGATTACTGATACACGGCAGCATAACTTCATTCAGAATATATTCGCGCGCCTGGCGTGTTCTTGCAATTGCTTCTTCCACAATTGCTCTTGTCAGACCGTGGATCTTGATATCCATCTGAATTGCAGTAATTCCCTCAAAAGTACCTGCTACTTTGAAGTCCATATCTCCGAAGAAATCTTCCAGTCCCTGAATATCGGTCAGAACAAGATAATCGTCATCTGTTTCTCCTGTAACGAGACCACAGGAAATACCTGCAACCGGTTTTTTGATCGGTACGCCGGCAGCCATCAGGGACATCGTAGATGCACAGATACTTGCCTGTGATGTAGAACCGTTTGACTCAAAGGTCTCGGATACCGTGCGGATCGCATACGGAAAATCTTCCTCGGACGGAAGTACCGGAATCAATGCACGTTCTGCCAATGCTCCGTGTCCGATCTCACGACGACCAGGTCCGCGACTGACTTTCGTTTCACCAACAGAATAAGCCGGGAAGTTGTAATGATGCATATAACGCTTACTCTGAATATTCTCATCCAATCCGTCTATTTTCTGAACCTCAGAAAGCGGAGCAAGCGTTGTGATGGTACAAATCTGCGTCTGTCCTCTTGTAAACATAGCAGAACCGTGTACTCTCGGAACGATATCCACCTCTGCTGCTAACGGACGAATCTGCATGATCGCACGTCCGTCCGGGCGTTTGTGATCCTTCAGAATCATCTTGCGGACGGTCTTCTTCTGATACTGGTATACTGCCTCCGGAAGAATTGCAAGCCAATCTTCCTGATCAGCAAATGCTTCCTCCAGCTTTTCTGTAATCTGACGGATATTTTCCTCTCGTACCTGCTTTACATCAGTAAATACAGCCGTTTCCATTTCTTCCGGTGTTACGATTTCTTTCATCCGTGCAAACAGTTCTTCCGGAACAGCACAGCTCTCATATGCATGCTTTGGTTTGCCAACTTCTGCCACAATCTGATCGATGAATTTAATAATCTCCAGATTTACTGCGTGACACTTATAAATCGCATCAATCATCACTTCTTCTTTTACTTCATTTGCACCGGCCTCGATCATGATGACTTTTTCTCTTGTCGATGCGACCGTCAGACGAAGATCTCCCTTATCCCACTGAAGCTGAGACGGATTGATGATCAGCTCGCCATCCACCATACCCATCTGGGTCATTGCACACGGACCGTCAAACGGAATATCGGAAATACAGGTAGAAATTGCTGCGCCAAGCATTGCAGTCAATTCCGGACGGCACTGCGGATCAACAGACATTACCATATTGTTCAGAGTTACATCGTTACGATAATCCTTTGGGAAGAGTGGACGCATCGGGCGGTCAATAACACGGGATGTCAGAACAGCATTTTCAGATGCTTTTCCTTCGCGCTTATTAAATCCTCCCGGAATCTTTCCTACAGAATAAAATTTTTCTTCATACTCCACACTAAGCGGGAAGAAATCAATTCCATCACGCGGCTTCTCAGAAGCAGTTGCCGTAGAAAGAACGGTGGTGTCTCCATAATGCATAAATGCGCATCCATTTGCCTGAGCTCCAACACGTCCCACATCAACTGTGAGCGTTCTTCCGGCAAGCTCCATAGAAAAACTCTTGTACATATCTTTTCTCCTTTTCGCAAATATTCTGCAAAGTAACGATATCTGCAAGAGTCCGAAACTACTGAAAAAGAAATTTGGTCAGAATAAATTTCCTTTTCAGTGGTCTCGGGGAACTGCCTGCAGATCTGTTTTTGCATTTTTCATATTTTCTGCCTTCACGTAGAACAAGGGCGGAAATGATCCCGCCCTTATAAGTTCTTATTTTCTGATACCAAGTTTTGCAATCAGTGCACGGTATCCTTCCAGATCTGTCTTCTTCAGATATGCAAGAAGTCCACGTCTCTGACCAACCATCTTAAGAAGTCCTCTTCTGGAATGATGATCCTTCGGATTGTCCTTCAGATGATCTGTCAGCTCCTGAATTCTTGCTGTCAGAACTGCGATCTGAACTTCCGGTGAACCTGTATCGCCCGGTTTTCTTGCATACTCGTTAATAATTGCTGTTTTCTTTTCCTTTGAAATCATGGTATTCTCCTCCTGAATTAGAATCGCCGGATACTAAGAAAGCGGTCGGAGTATCCATGCTTCTGAGTATCGGCTGAATTTCATACTGCTCAACTATATCATAGAAACGTAAACACGTCAACCTAAATTTCATCCTCTGAAATATTCTTTTCCGGAAAGAATATCTTTTTGCATTTGCTGCTTCAAAGCTTCTATCGAAGCGAATTTCTGTTCCGGACGTTCAAAATGACGAAGGCAGACGGTAGCCTCTTTTCCATAGATATCCTGATGAAAATCATACAGATACGTTTCCACTCCGAGAAACGATCCGTCCACAGTCGGTTTGTAACCGATATTCGTCACGCCACGATACTGATTTCCCCCGGAATATACATCGCTGTAATATACACCGCACGGAGGAAGCAGCTTTCCAGATTCCGGGATCAGATTGACCGTCGGCATTCCAAGTCTTCGTCCCAGCTTCTTTCCATGCTGTACTACGCCACTTACCGGATATTCATATCCGAGAAGCTCATTTACCAGCTCCATTTTCCCCTGCGCAAGAGCCTCCTTTACGTAGGTACTGCTGATCTCACGACCGTTATAGCATTCTTTTTCCACGATGATCACCTTCATGTTATATGCTTTTTCAAGCATTTTCAGAAAATGAGCATCGCCCTTTCTGTTGTGACCGAAACGAAAATCTGTACCAACAACAATGTATTTTGCGTGCAGCCGTTTCTCAAGCACTTCCTTTACAAATGTTTCCGGCTCCATCCCAAGAATTTCCGGAACAAAAGGACAGCGGATCAGATAATCAATGTTATACCCTTCCAGACGTTCTTTCTTTTCTTCCGGTGAGAGCAGATACGGTCGTTCATCAGAAGCGAGTGCAAAAACAGCGGTCTGAATTTTTTCTGAACCAAGGCTTATAATCTCTTCTATCAATTTCTGATGACCTCTGTGCAGTCCGTCAAATTTTCCAAGCGTTACTGCCGTTGAACCATCCGAATGAAAGTCCGTTGTATTGCAAAAGTATTTCATACGTATCTCCAATATGTTGTTCTATTACAGAAACATTTTAACCGGCCAGTAACAATGCTTTTCTTTTCGCCATTCATAAATGGCCAAAAAAGTATGCGCGCTGGTATAAATTCGAAAGCGCTCGCCCTCTGCCGGTTCTTTTTCTGCCAAACTGCTTTCCTGTATGGGCGCTAAAACATTACTCTGCTCTCTTCTGGCCACGTCCTGATCAGCTGGTTCTGCAATCATCTCCCGGCGAAGCGGGTTTCCGTTTCCAGCTGCTTTTTCACCAGCCTCGTTCAATACAAGCGCACGATACTTTAAAAAAACGGAATCTGTCGAATAAATAATCTCATCCAGTTTTCCTTCATCCCGCTTCTGTTCAATATCGCAAAGACGTATACTGTCCTTCAGTTCAAAAGGACCGACTGCTACTCGCAGCAGCTTCTCCATACATCCGCCACATCCCAGAAAAGCTCCGATATCATGGCACAGCGTGCGAATATAGGTGCCTTTCGAACAGGTTATGGTAAGTGCAACCCGCGGAAAAGCAATCTCATCGATCCGGATTTCCTTTATCGTTACCGGCCGGGCCTTCCGTTCCACTTCGATTCCCTGTCTGGCAAGCTCATACAACTTCTTTCCATTTACCTTCAGAGCCGAATACATCGGCGGAACCTGAAGGATCTCGCCGGTAAAACGCTGCACACACGCACAAAGCTCTTCTTCCTTGCAGTTTACCGGGTGTGACTCCAGCACCTCTCCTGTCGTATCCTGTGTATCCGTTACTGTACCGAGCAGCAAAACCGCCTGGTACGTTTTTTCCTTATCTGTAAGGAGCTCGCATACCTTCGTTGCCTTTCCGATACAAACCGGGAGGACACCTTCCGCTTCCGGATCAAGTGTCCCCGTATGCCCGATTTTTTTCATTTTTAAAATGCCGCGCAGCTTTGCCACCACATCATGTGAAGTAAATCCACGTTCTTTGTAAACATTGATAATTCCGTCAGTCACCGTTTTTCTCCTGACAAATCTGTTCTTCCATATGGTATGTAATGTTGTTGACTACATCATACACACTTCCCTGCATCGTACATCCTGCAGCGCGCACATGACCACCGCCGCCAAAATAGCTTGCAATTCTGGCTACGTCGATATTTTCTCTTGAGCGGAGGCTTACTTTAAATTCCTGCGGCGCTGTTTCATAAAGGAAAATAGCAGCTTCCACACCAACGGTTCCCATCAGTACCTGCACAATGCCGTCCAGATCAGAAGGTGTCACACCGTAAAACTCCATTTCTTTCTGCCGCACTGCACTGAAGATGATCTTTCCTTCCAGCAAAAGTACACTCTCAAGCAGTGCACGTCCCAGTATCTGATTTTGATGATACGTCTTGTCATAATACGTATCACTGATGATTTCACTGCAACGTACACCAAAACGCATCAGCTTCGCAGCGACCTCCATTGTTTCAGGCGAGGTGCAGGAATGCCGAAAAGCTCCTGTGTCATGCACAATCCCCATATAAAGTGCCTCTGCGCTCTCAAATGTAATCTTATCCTCATCCAGCAGATTAAAAACAATTTCTGATGTTGAGCTTGCGTCCGGATAAATACAGTTCTGATCTGCAAATCCTGAATTACTGATATGATGATCAATGCAGATTGAACGTTTTGCCGCATTCAGAAATTTTCTGCCTTCTCCAAGACGTTTTTCATCTGCACAGTCCAGGCTGAAGAAAAGATCATAGACCTTTTCTTCAGAATAATCATGGCAGATTTCATCTGTTCCGGAAATCATGCAGTAAGAATCCGGAATTTTTTCGAGATATACGGTAACCTGAATCTCCGGATAATTCTGTCTCAGATACCAAGCAAGCCCGACACACGAGCCAACTGCATCGCCGTCCGGACGAATATGTCCTGCGATTCCGACAGTTTTTACATTTTCAAGTTCTTTGTCAAGATTCAATGTCCGTTCTATCTTCATTGTCATCCCTCTGTTCTGCTTTCACAACATCGTCAATCAGCTTCGTCATCGTTACACCATATTCAATAGACTGATCCAGAATAAAATGAATCTCCGGCGTGTTTCTCAGATTTACTGTGTGTGCAAGCTGACGCCGGATATATCCTTCCGCGCTCTTTAATCCTGCCAGCGTATCTGCTGCAGCTTTTTCACTCCCAAGTACAGAGATATATGCCTTGCATGTTTTTAAATCAGGTGCAACCTCTACCGATACCACAGAGGTCAGCGGCGCAATCCTGGGATCTTTTATTCCGTTCTGAATAATACTGGAAAGTTCTTTCTGAACCTCTCCGTTAATCCGCGTATTTTTAATGCTGTTTTTTCTCATTCAGATTTCACCTCTATCTCGGAACTTCAACCATAATATACGCTTCTACGATATCGCCTTCCATAATGTCATTGAATTTTTCAAATACAAGACCGCATTCGTAGCCGGTTTTAACTTCCTTCACATCATCCTTGAAACGCTTCAGAGAAGCGAGTGCTCCCTCGTAAATTTCTTTGCCTTCTCTTGAAATTCTCACCTTGCAGCCTCTCTGGAATACACCGTCAAGCACGTAAGAGCCCGCAATCGTACCGACTCCGGAAGCTTTAAATGTCTGGCGTACTTCAGCATGACCGATAACCTTCTCCTCATAAACCGGATCAAGCATTCCCTTCATTGCAGCTTCCACATCTGCAATGGCATCGTAAATAACACGATACAGACGAACATCTACATTTTCGCGCTCTGCCGTTGCCTTCGCCGTTGCATCCGGGCGTACGTTGAAGCCGATGATGATCGCATTGGAAGTAGAAGCCAGGATAACATCGGACTCATTGATTGCACCAACTCCGCCATGGATTACCTTAACAACGACCTCCTCATTGGAAAGCTTCAGAAGACTCTGTTTTACCGCCTCTACGGATCCCTGTACATCTGCCTTTACAATGACATTCAATTCTTTTAAGTTGCCTGCCTGAATCTGGGAGAACAGATCATCCAGTGACATTCTGGATTTTGTCTCCTCCAGCAAACGCTCTCTTCCTTCACGGATAAAGGTTTCAGCAAAGCTTCTGGCCTCTTTTTCATTGTCCATTGCTATGAAGATCTCACCTGCATTCGGAACATCGGAAAGTCCGAGAATCTCAACCGGTGTAGACGGACCTGCTTCCTTAACCCGGCGTCCCTTGTCATCCATCATCGCACGTACTTTTCCATAGCATGCACCTGCCGCGATCGGATCTCCAACGTGCAGCGTACCCTTCTGAACCAGAATGGTTGCAACCGGTCCTTTTCCTTTATCCAGCTCTGCCTCGATCACAAGACCTCTTGCACGGCGATTCGGATTTGCCTTCAGTTCTGCCACTTCCGCAGTCAGCAGGATCATCTCAAGGAGGTTATCGATACCTTCATGAGAATGTGCAGATACCGGCACACAGATTGTGTTTCCGCCCCAGTCCTCCGGAATCAGTCCCTGTTCGGAAAGCTCCTGCTTCACGCGGTCGATATTTGCGCTCGGCTTATCAATTTTGTTGATCGCCACGATAATCTCGATTCCGGCTGCTTTTGCATGGCTGATTGCCTCGATTGTCTGCGGCATGACACCATCGTCCGCTGCAACTACCAGAATTGCAATATCCGTCGCAGTTGCACCCCTCATACGCATTGCCGTGAACGCTTCATGACCCGGTGTATCCAAAAATGTGATCTTCTGTCCGTCAATCGAAACAACGTATGCACCGATATGCTGTGTAATACCGCCGGCCTCGCGATCGATCACGTGTGTATTTCGGATTGCATCAAGGAGGGATGTTTTACCGTGATCTACGTGTCCCATTACGCAGACTACCGGAGGTCTTGGTACCAGACTGTCCTCATTTTCTGCATCCTCCTTCAGAAGTTCTTCGATCACATCGACTTTCACCTCTTTTTCACAGATACAGTTGAACTCCAGTGCAATCTCCTCTGCCTTTTCGAATTCAATTTCCTGATTTACGGTTACCATCGTGCCCTGCAAAAAGAGCTTCTTTACCAGCTGGGCCGGCTGAACCTTCATCGCTTCAGCAAGCTCACTGATCGTAAGCTTTTCCGGGATTGTGATCGTACGAATGGTATCCTCCGGCTTTTCCTGTTTCTGTACCGGCGGTTTTACCGGTGCAGACTGCTTTCTTCCGTTCTTTGAAGACGGACGTCCGCTCTGATTCTTTTCCAGTCTTTCAAGCTTTTCGCCCTTTTCCACGCGGTTACGGTCGCCGCGTTCTGTTCTTTTTCTGCTTTCTTTTTCAAGTGGTTTGGACTCTACCGGTGCTTTTGGAACTCCTGCCGAACGACCGCCCTGGCCGCCTCTTGCACCACCGTCCTGGTATCTTCCGCCCTGACCGCCTCTTGTGCCGCCGTCCTGGTATCTTCCGCCCTGGCTGCTTCTTG
>Ga0129317_1000237_pt1 | contig 66143 bp, 70 predicted proteins | sample Cm1ome_FD_94430 | JGI IMG/M metagenome (GOLD analysis project Ga0129317, IMG submission 94430) | Eastern black-and-white colobus group fecal microbial communities from Wisconsin, USA - Cm1105 metagenome | ecosystem: Host-associated > Mammals > Digestive system > Large intestine > Fecal | place...
ATGCTTTGAAACCAGCTACACTGCGTACCATTTCTTTTATAGAATTTAAATTGGTAGTTTTAAGGATCCAATGTTGGTAAATAGTGTAAATTGGTAACAGCAGCTGCCAGTAGAAATCTCGACACATCGGCACACAGAAATGGTAAATAGCCCCGAGGAAAGTTATGAAGATCATAAAAAAAGACTATGCCTTGACACATCTGTCTCAGCATAGTCGCTATATTTATTCTTTAATTATTTGTTCGGTTTCCAGAGTTTCAGTTCTTAAATCATTCTCTGAAGTGTTGTCAGGTTCTGCAGACTGAGTACCAGACATGTAATCTCAGTCACAATCAGCATTATTTCAAAAATAGCCTCACCGATAAACTGGAATGCCAGCGCCTGAATGATCAGAATCACAGCTGTCACAATCATGAACACTCGGATTCTTGCAGCACAGTTAAGCATCTCCTCAATCTTATCTTCCTGCTTCTTAGAGCCTTTGTTCTTACCGCCCTTCTTCGGAACCCTTCTCATCGAAGCGATGTCTGCTGTTATCTTGATGTTATACATGACAACCATTATAAGCTGCATCAGAATCAGGGCAATAAATCCGAATACCATCTTCCTAAGACCGAATCCTGTAAGAATGTGAATAGGTCTTGTAAAAAGGCTTAAAAATTCACATACAAAAATCAGATACAGATATGTTCTGGTCTTCGCAAGGTCACCTCTACTTTGTTTCATTATTTAGTCCTCTACTTTGTTAATTAATTCCGCAATATATTCGACTACCTCGTCAATAGTCATATCAGATGTGTCGAGGTACACCGCGTCCTCCGCCTGCGTCAGCGGGTTGAGCTCTCTTGTGATGTCCTGCTCATCTCTCTCTTCGATCTGCTCTCTGATCTTATCAAGGTCAGCTTCCTTACCTGCCTCGACCAGCTGATCGTAACGTCTCTTAGCTCTTACAATTGAAGATGCTGTGAGAAAAACCTTAACCTCGGCATCCTTGATAACATTAGTACCGATATCACGACCGTCCATTACAAGACTTCTTGTATTGGCCATATCGCTGCTGAGCTTGCTGATAAGCTCTCTAACGCAAGCCTTCTGTGACACCTTAGATGCCCACATTGACACCTCTGGAGTTCTGATCTCCGAGCTTACATCCTCACCGTCAAGCAGAATGCTGCTGCCGTCAAAATCAAGCTTTGTACGAGAAACGATCTCCTCAATTGCCGCATCATCGTCTTCCGACACGCCGCTTCTTGAAACCTTCAGCGCAACCGCTCTATACATCGCACCTGTATCAACATAATCTAAATGAAACATCTCCGCCACAAGCTTGGCTATCGTACTCTTCCCGGCCCCTCCGGGTCCGTCAATTGCAACTCTAAGCATTTCCATCTCCTCAAGTTAAAAAATAATTAAATCCAGATTAAACAATCTAAAATCGCCTGTCTTAAACAAGCTTATTAATCTCTTCAATAAACGTATCAACAGACTGAAACTCTCTGTAAACAGACGCAAATCTCACGTACGCAACCTTGTCAATTCGACGAAGCTCGTCCATAATCATTGTACCTATAAAAGTGCTCTGGATTTCCTTCTCCATTGTGTTGTTCAGTCCGCGCTCGATATTCTCGGCAATCTTCTGAACATCCTCGTACGTAACCTTAGTCTTCTGACAGGCTCTCATCAGACCGTTAATAATCTTGTTCTTGTCGAACGGCTCCCTCGAACCATCCTTCTTCACAACAACGAGAAGCGAATTCTCAATCTTCTCAAAAGTTGTAAATCTCTTGTGACATTTCTCACACTCACGTCTTCTTCTGGTAGCCAGACCCTCTTCAACCGGTCTTGAATCTACGACCTTGGTGTCTTCATGATTACAATAAGGACACTTCATACTCCCTGCTCCTTCTCTCGTGCTTTCTCGTGCAAAAATCTCTCTGGCGCTCTCACGTCCCGTGCATCCATCTATTTGCTGTATTCGATAACCTTATCCATCACCTTATTATAAAGGCAAAGAGTGTAAAGATTGTTAGCCTCCGCATACTCTTCAATTGAAAGTCCGTTCTCTGACTTGAACGTATCCTCAGTATATCCGGCATCCTTGATAAGCTTCTTGAGGTACTTCTCATACTCACCATTGCTGATCTTAATACCTTCCTTATCAGCAATTGAATGAATAATCAATTCTTCCTTAACAGTGTTCTTCGCAGACTTCTTGGCATTCTTCTTAAATTCCTTCTCAGAAATACCATAGTTGCTTGTCATATAATCGTTAAGGCTCATATCGTTAGACTCAGCAGCACTGGTATATCTATCAATAACAAGCTTGTATCTGCTCTTGTACTCTTTCTCAGGCATACTAGTCATCTCACTGTTATCAGCAATCTGGTTGAAAAGATCAAGCTTCTTGTTCTTGTCAGCCTCCTGCTCCTTCTCAGTCTGTAGATTCTTCCTGATGTCAGCCTCATACTCCTCAGTATTATTAAAGTCAGTGTTATCCTGAACAAACTGGTCATTGTACTCAGGAATAACTTCCTCCTGCATTGACTTAACTGTTACCGTAAATACTGCATCCTTGCCCGCTACATCATCTGACGCATAGTTCTCTGGGAATGTAACGTTAATGTCAAAAGTCTCCCCGACTTTATGTCCCACGATACCTTCTGCAAATCCGTCGATGAAATTGCTGTTGTCAATATCAAGTGTTGTGCTGCCACTTCCGCCTTCAAACTTCTTGCCATCAATACGACCAACGTAGTCAATATCAACAGTAGACTCTGTAGTAACAGTACCCTTCTTAACCTCAGTAGAAGTCTTAGACTGCTCTAGCACCGAATTGATGTACGACTCTACATCACCATCACTGACCTTAGCTGCAGTAACATCTGAAGAAAGGCCATTGTAATTACCAAGCTTCAGATACTTTGAACAATCAAAATTATAGTCAGTAGGAATGGACACATCAATTCCTCCACATCCTGTCAAAACAAAAATCGCCCCTGCGATCAAAAGTGAAATCTTACTTAAATCTCTGTATCTCTTCATAATTAACCCCTGAATACTAATTATGTACATTTAAAAGAATGGTAACACAGTATCTTGTCATTTTCAATCTTGAACAAGTGTTAACTCTGCGTTAACTGTGTGACGCTTTAGACTAGTCTCAAGCCGCTCTTTAAAATAAAACAGCAAATAAAAAACGGCCCTGGTCCGGCCGTCTTTTATTTGCGAAAATTATTTAACTAAGAAAGAACAATCAAAAGAAAAAGGTAAATCGTCGATTTCTTTCGACACCCATATGATAACCCTTTTTTATGTTGTTTCTGTGAGAAAATGAAAACGGCTGTGTGTCGTTCATGTCGCAAAAATGTAAAGATACTTCTATTTACAATTAAGATCTGTATATCATTATAGTTGGAATCAGAAAGAGATATGGCGCTGTGATAAATGCAAGCCAGAGCGCCGACTTCGCTGCCTGCGCCGCGCTGAGTCCATTATTTCTAAGTATCCATCTGTCCAGATAGAATATCACCACACCTGAAATAACGATAGCGATTGCAATCAACATAAACGAAACAATGCCTCCGAACGGATTTGTAGCCATCTGTGATATGGCTTCTGCAAAAGCTGAACCTTCTGGGAACATATCCTGAAAAGTTAACAATACAAATAACAGGAATGCACCGGCAAAATCTGCGAGAAAACCAGCAAGACAAATCTTCCATGTATTCTTACGGCAGAACACACTGCGTTCAGATTCATTCCCCAGACTGAAATATAAGACAGCTCTATCAATCAGATAATTAGCCGGTATCAGCAGCAGCCAGAGATAAGTTGGAATAAAAATCAGCATCCATATAGGAAACAGCACATTATATAACTTAATTCCATTTCTGTTCATTATAGCAGGTCTCCTTCCTTTGATCAGATCTGAATAATTACAAATTACGCAAAATCATCATCTGACTCTCTTTGCAATATTATTTCATGTTTCTTGTTTTGTAATATCTAATTTTCGATATTATATTACATTTTCGCAAATAATAATATCGCAGATTTCTCTAATCAAATATCGCCAGCAAGCCAATCACAAGAAAAACCCGCCACTCGGCGGGTTCAATCTTCTACTTATTCACATATCCTAGGCTTTATCGCTATCGCCCTCAGTCTCTGAAGCTTCTGCAGCCTTCTTAGCAGCGGCTGCTGCTCGTCTTGCTGCAGCTCTTCTCTCCTTGAGCTTAGCATTGTAATCCAGAAGCAGCCACCATGCTACTGCAACGGCTGCAATCAGGATCGCAGCGCCTGCGATTACCCCGATATGACTTGTGAAGTAATCCATGGTTCGTAACCTAATCCGTTATGTGACTAGTTGAACTTCTTAGCTGTCTCGCAAAGTGCAGCGAAGTCAGCTGGGTTGTGGATTGCCATCTCTGAAAGCATCTTTCTGTTGATCTCGATGCCAGCCTTCTTAAGACCGTTCATGAGCTTTGAGTAGCTGATGCCGTTGTTTCTAGCACCTGCGTTGATTCTTGCGATCCAGAGTCTTCTGTATTCTCTCTTCTTGTTCTTTCTACCAACGTAAGCAGATCTGAGACCTCTCATTACAGCTGGGTTAGCAGCCTTGAAAGTGTTCTTTCTTCTTCCGTAGTATCCCTTAGCGAGCTTAATTACCTTCTTATGTCTCTTGTGAGCGTTAACGCCCTTCTTTACTCTTGCCATTCTTCTTACCTCCTAATTACTTACCCATTGCCCTAAGCATTCTCTTTAGATCTGCGCTAGTGAGAGTAGTTGCCTTTCTGAGGCCTCTCTTTCTCTTAGCAGTCTTCTTAGTAAGAATGTGGCTCTTGAATGCCTTGTTTCTCTTAACCTTACCTGAACCTGTAAGCTTCATTCTCTTCATAGCGCCTCTGTGAGACTTCATCTTCTTAGCCATTGTGTATTTCCTCCTATGACTTAAATTATTGACTTACTTATCCTTCTTAGGGGCGAGGAACATATTCATTCTTCTACCCTCCATCTTAGGCTTCTTCTCGATAACTCCGTACTCGCTAACGATGTCAGCAAAATACTCCATTACCTCGAAGCCCTTTGCAACGTAATCACGCTCTCTTCCTCTGAATCTCAGAGAAACCTTAAGCTTGTCGCCATCCTTAAGGAACTTGATTGCAGTCTTTGCCTTAACCTGAACATCATGCTCTTCGATTGAAGGTGAAAGACGAATCTCCTTAACTTCTGTAACCTTCTGATTCTTTTTACTCTGCTTCTCTTTCTTCTGAAGCTCATAACGGTACTTACCGTAGTCGAGGATCTTGCATACTGGGGGCTCTGCGTTAGGTGAAACATTCACCAGATCCAGATTAGCCTCATCAGCAAGAGCCATAGCATCATCGATGCTCATAACTCCACGCATCTCTCCGTTCTCGTCGATTACTCTAACCTCAGCAGCACGGATTTCCTCGTTGATCTGATTCTCCTTACTAATGACTATACCTCCGTAAAATAAAAAACGCGGATACAGACAGTACCCGCGTGAAATCTTCCTTAAAAGATATGTGGCCCTAACAACTCATAGTCGTAAGGCGAGAAGCGGATAACTTCTGCTTTGACTTTCAAATTATACATTTATCCCGTGACAATGTCAACGGTTATTTGCAACTTTCTTAGATAAATTATTGCAGCATATCTGCCATCATAATCAGCAACTTATCAATGCCAAAAGGCTTGGCGATATGCCCGTTCATTCCCGCTTCGAACGCGTTTCTTCTGTCCTCGTCGAATGCATTCGCGGTCATTGCTACAATAGGAATTCTTGCCTTAGCAGGATTCTCCATAGCCCTTATCGTTCTCGTTGCCTCATAGCCATCCATTCTAGGCATCTGAACGTCCATCAGTATCATATCATAATGTCCCGTAGGCGTGTCGTCAAGCATTTTGACGCAGACATCACCATCCGTCGCGCGATCAACAGACATTCCAGCATCCTCTAAGATTGTAATCGCAATCTCAGCATTCAGATTATTATCCTCCGCAAGAAGAATCCTTCGACCTGTCAGGAAGGAAGAATCCGAAGAACGTGTATTCTGACAGTCAGAGGATGAGATCTCGTCGGTGAACTTTAGAGCACCTGCAACCGCAAACGTTGTGCCCACGCCAGGCTCGCTTTTGACAGAAATCGTGCCGTGCATCAAATCGACAAGCTTCTTTACAATAGGCATTCCGAGGCCTGTTCCTAGAACCTTGCTCTCTGTGCTTGAGTGCTCGCGGCTAAAAGGATCATAAAGGTGCGGCAGAAATTCTGCAGACATTCCGATTCCGTTATCTTTAAGGATAACCTCGAATACTCCGTAGCCATCTCGGTCGCATGGCAGCTCGTGAATAGCAAAATCAATCTGTCCACCTGACTCTGTATATTTGATGGCGTTGCTCACAAGATTAAGAAAAATCTCGCGGAGCTTTGTCTCATCTGAAATAATAAAATTATGCTGAATGTCCACGATTCTGTTGAACGTAAGATTCTTTGAGTCTATCAGCGGCTCAAAGAGGTCGTGCAGCTGATTGATAAGCTTGTTAATATCAATTGTTTTCTGCTCGACAACCTCGTTACCACTTTCGATTCTGGCCATCTCGAGAACATTGTTGATGAGTGAGATCATAACATTGTTCGCGTCTTTTATTTTCGAAATGTACTTCTCCGTTCTATCTCTGTCATCTATATGTTTCTCTAGAAGATCCGTGAAGCCGATAATTGCATTCATCGGAGTTCTGATATCGTGCGACATACTGAAAAGAAAATCACTCTTGGCCTGGTTCGCCTCTTCAGCTTTTCTCATCTCATGCTCAATAATCTTGCGCTGCTTGGTATAAGTTCTGCGGAGCTTCTCAACCTCTTCTTTAAGCCTCTCTTCATATTCATACTTAGGGTTGACCTCTGTAAAAAAAGTCATATAAAGCTTGTCATCCTGTTCGAAGAAACTAAGCTTCGCGGTCAGTATCTTCGGCGTCTTATCCAGAGATTCATACACCGAATGGTAGTTCAAGGTTATTACATCACCCGGCTTCTTCTTCTGAAGCTCGCTAAGACAGCAAATCTTCCTCATATATTCAATTTCCTCAGGTTCTGTCATATATGAAATGATTGAGTCTTCCATGTACTCATCCCATAGCTCAGAAATCTCAGCATTCTTAATCTCTGCACCGTCCCTAAGGAGTCTCGACTGCGTACCGTCGTTAAGATCAACAATTGCACATGACATGAAATCCTTAGGCATCGCATTTATAAAAATACGATTAGTCTCAAGCGACTCTCTCATATGTTCATTTTCATAAACACTTGTAACATCTAAGCAGACGCACATCATAAGAAGGCGCCCCTCGATGTCCTTAATTATCTTGCATCGGTCGACAATCCACATATAAGAGCCATCCTTCTTCATCATTCTGTAATGATTCTCGAACTTATGCCCCTCGTTGAAATTATAACTATTGCTGTCATGAACCTTAACTCTGTCATCAGGATGAATGATATTAATCAGCATGCCCGAAGTCTCACGCTTAAACTCATCATAATCAGTGTATCCGAGCATCTCGAGCATCCTGTCATTCACATAATAAAGTGGAATTCCGCCCTCAAGATAGCCTCCAATCAGTCCAATTTGTACAAAATCGTAGTTATCATAGTCCTTGGCAGACTCATTGTATTCGTCTCCCTTCAGATGTCCAAGAGTGTTCTGCTCATGTTCTCCTATCTTACGGCAGCTCACGGTGTACCTACCCTCGTCGATTTTGGCAAAAACAGACTGCACCCATTCCTCACATCCCGGGTCGAAGAACAGTGGCGACGAATCATTTTCACTGTTTGCAATCGGGCAGTGAAGGCATGGAAAATTACGCTTCATCCGCGCCTCATAGCAAATGTCGCCCACCTTCAAATCAGGATATGATTTCTGGGCGTTGTCGTTAAAATAGACAACTCTAAAGTCGTCAGAAATAACGTAAAATTCGTTGTCGAACTCGCAAGTTTTTGTCATTAATTACCTCAATTAGAACAGCTCTTCGCTGTACCTTCCTTCGTTAAGCATCTTCGCAAAAGACGCTTTTACAGCCGGCACATCCTCGCGGTACGTCATTCCGTACCATGTGTCGTCTGTTCTTAGAACTTTTACTTGTATAGCATCCTTCTCAAGGAGCTCTCCGATATAAATCGGAATCAGGAATTCTGATTTAAGCGGATTCTCAGGAACGACTTTCTCAAAAAATTCTTTGAAGCCATCCTTAAGTGATGAAACAATATTCTCGCCAAAGCCCCACATGTTCATTGAAACAAGTGACTCAGGGTCGATTGAAACTCCATCAGACTCAGCACCAGACTTCGTCTTGATGATATTCTTAGTCTCGCAAACATCTATAAGATAAGCATCATCGTTCATGCGGCAAATTCCTCTTGTAACTCCACCATTCTCTGAAAGAGTATTTCTTAAAACGAAGCCTGCCATACACGCATCACCGCCTGAAACAAGGTACTCGTGAACAAGGCAAAAGCCCTCCTTACCATAGTAGTCGTCCGCGTTAATTACGGCAAAAGGCTCCCTGATCAGATCTCTTGCAGTCAGAACTGCCTGTCCTGTTCCCCAAGGCTTAGTTCTTCCCTCAGGAACCTCAAAGCCTGATGGGATGTCATTAAGATCCTGGAGTGCATAGCATACCTCTATGCCCTTCTCGCCGCAAACAGCCTCGATTCTGTCTCCGATAACCTCTCTGAAGTCTGCCTCAATATCCTTCCTTATGATAAAAATAATCTTATTAAAACCAGCATCAATCGCGTCCTTGATTGAATAATCCATAATGATGTGGCCACGATCGTCAACCAGCTCAAGCTGCTTGATGCCGCCTCCAAAACGCGATCCGATTCCTGCCGCCATAATTACTAATGAAGTTTTCATTATTCTCCTCCGTTTATGTCTCTGTTCTTGTGTTCATGTTTATGTTCATACATAAGCTCATCAGCTTTGTTAAACAATTCCGTGAACTCTTCATTGCTTGAACCCGCCGGAATCTCTACGATACCGAAGCTAAACTCCTGAGCGTAAGTTTTGCCCGGATCATCGGAGAACTGCTTCTGCATGCGGCTTAATTTGGCCGTAGCGACTTCTATCGAGCAGTCTCTCAGCACTATGCAGAATTCATCTCCTCCCATGCGGACAAAAACATCGTCTGATCTTATTCCGCGTCTCACCGTGTCGACGAAATGCATGATGTAGTAATCGCCTTCCTCGTGTCCGTGCTGATCGTTGATATACTTAAGGTTATCAAGATCACAATAGCACAGCACCATCGCTTCCTGACGTGCCAGAAGTTCTTGCATTATCCTGTAGAAAAACGCTCTGTTTCCGATTCCGGTAAGCGTATCAATATTTGCTTCATCCACAAGCTTCTGCTCGCGGTCGTCGAGCTGGCTTATCATACGATTGAATGCCTCTGAGAATTCTCCAAGGTACGATACTGTCTGCGTGTAATCACCCTTCGCTACCTGCTTGGCCTGCCATGTGAGGTGATTTAAGTTAGCGTGAATGTTCTTAAGATTCTCACACAGAAGGTTGTCGCGCGGTGGAACTTCGACTGAAAGGTTACCAGTGGAAAGCGCCGCGGAGTATTCTTTCATCTCTGCCAAGGCTTTCTCAAGATACTGAAGGCCGAGGCCAAGCTTCTTAAAAGGCTCGTCGAGCTCGTCAACGTCGATTGTCTTAACCTTAGAATCGTAGAGAATACTTTTCAGATATTCAAAAAGCAGCTCATTATTTATTTCAACTCTCTTGTCTTCCATTGTGAACTATCCTATATTTATCTGCTTATTATCAGTCAATTCTTACTAGTCGATTTCAGCGCGGAATCTGCATACTCTGTCACCTGTTGCCCAGCAGTCAACCTCAACCGCGTTATAGCTGTTTCCTGAATACTTAGTTAGAACTCCCGAAATGAATCCCTCATCGTAATTGCACACTGTCTCTCCGAGAACCGGAAGGCCTGAGCAATCAGCATCCTCCGCTACGGTGAGAATGATTCTGCCCGTAGAATCATCGACATCCTCGACTCTGAGAACACCGATCTTCATCTCTGCAAGTCTGTCCTGAAGCTCACTTATGAAGCTATCCAGTGGCTGCTCGAGGTTCAGATACTTGCTGGCAAAATACTCGCCTGCTCTTCTTCCTGCATTTCTGAAAATCTCAACCTGTTTCTCCTTGCCAAATTGCTCAATAAGTTCCTCCTTAAGCGAGTACTCAAGGAGTCTGTAAACAGCGACCGGAATTTCATCTCCAAGGTTGCCCCTGCAGCCATCAGTGCAAGTCATATAATCTTCAAATCTTATTGGCTTAACATCTTTTAGAAAAATGTTGTCACCCATAATTATCATCTCCAGACATTTAATTGAATAAATGGAGCTGGCGACGGGAATCGAACCTGCAACCTGCTGATTACGGATCAGCTGCTCTGCCAATTGAGCTACGCCAGCATATCTTTTATTATAACAGAACACATATAGCCTTGCAAAGTTGTGTTATACTGTTGATTATACATATCATTAATATAAGCTGGATGAGCCAGACAAGAATGTGTGAGGTGTAAACTATGACAAATGAAAAATATTCAATTATATTCAGTACAATGACAGGAAACACCAAGGAGCTCGCAGATGCAATCCGCGGAGCACTCCCAGCAGAGAACTGCGAATATTTTGGCCTGAGTAAGGATTTTGAAACAGCTACCGGTGCAGATGCGATTTCCGACATGCTTTATATCGGTTTCTGGACCGACAGAGGCCACGCTGACGCGGCAACACTCGACCTTCTATCTAAGCTTGATAGCAAGAAGATTTTCCTCTTTGGAACAGCGGGTTTTGGCGGCAGCAAAGCATATTTTGACCAGATCTTAAACGCTACCAAAGAGTCAATCGGCGAGAACAACACCGTTGTTGGCGAATTCATGTGCCAGGGCAAAATGCCGCAGTCTGTAAAAGACCGCTACATGAAGATGAAGGAAAGCCCTGACGCGCCGGCAAATCTCGACCAGCTAATTGAGAACTGGGACCGTGCACTATCGCACCCTGATGCGGATGACCTGTCGGCAATAGCAACGGCAGTTAAAGCTCTGTAGCATGAAAAAGACCGCGGCGTGCGCAATGTCATTAAGCGCAGGCCTGCGGCCGCTTTTTAGATATTTCAGTTTTCTTCTATATTTATGCCTCTGCTGTCAGCTGGTCAAAGACATCGAGGGCGATTGCGCTGTATGCCATGCCAGGGCCACCGCAGATCAGGATTGCTGCGTTGAGTGCTGCAACAAGCTCTTCTCTTGTTCCGCCAGCCTCGATGAGTTCGCCAACGTGTGAGTAGATGCAAGGCTCGCACTTTCTTGAAACGGTAACTATGCAACCAGAATCATACTATACGTGCTCTGCATCGCCGTTATGTGATTCGGATACTTCATTGTTTCCTCATTTGACAGTATAGATGTAACATAATATAATCAATATATAAGAAAGGCCACCGATAGACGGCGTGCCCTGCACTTATTAGTTAATCATTTAAATAACCGCTAAGTTTGCTAGGCTCAGGCGGTTATTTTTCGTTTTTGCGAAACAGTATATAGCATATCTGAAATGTTCCATATATGGATCCGCCCAGTAACCCAAGCAGAATTGATATTTCTTCGAATGTCATCTGTAGCGTCCTCCTTTCCAGAGGAACGAAAAACTGTCCCTCTTAAATAGTTAAGCAAGGACACACCGCCTACCATCTTGGTAGCCGATATTAATTATAACAAGTCATATATTTTCAAATGTGAATATCAGGTGTGGCATTTTACGTCCATATCACTAAATCCTGGATTAAAATCACTTTCCATCTATCTGCATTTACAGTTCAATCCCATTCATCTCATCGAGCTCATCCGGATCTGGCAGCGACTGCATTGCAGTAAGTGTCCTCTCAAGAAGCTCATTAAGCTCCCAGCCAAGCTGCTCGGCGCCGCGTCCGATAACATCTCGACTGCAGCCGGCCGCGAACTTCTTATCCTTGTACTTCTTCTTAAGTGACTTCAGTTCCATGTCCTTGCAGCTCTTAGACGGCCTCATCAGAATCGCCGCACCTATAATTCCCGTAAGCTCGTCGCATGCAAAAAGCACTTTCTCCATCTCGTGCTCCGGCTCTACGTCGACACAAATTCCGTATCCGTGGCTCACCACCGCGTGCACCAGCTCCTCCGGCGCATTGATCTCAGCAAGCAGCTCCGGCGCCTTCTGGCAGTGCTCCTCCGGCCACATTCCGAAATCGATGTCGTGCAGAAGTCCGCACATTCCCCAGAACTCCTCTTCGTCACCGTTGCCGAGCTCGCGGGCAAAATACTTCATCACCCCTTCAACCGTCACGGCGTGATGCAGATGGAATGGTTCCTTGTTATATTTCTTAAGAAGCTCCCAGGCTTCCTCTCTCGTAAAATTAACTGTGTTCATACAATATGCCCTCTTTCTCCTTCAGCGCACTCTTGTGCGCTTTCTTCATCTTATACATCTTCATATCAGCAACCACCTTCGTCACCTCGATGTCATCCCCAACATGGAACTCCGCGGCACCGAAAGAAACATACGGCAGCATAGGAAACTGCTTTCTTCGGGACTCGAGTTCGAAGATAAGAGCCTTTTGGCAGGGAAACATGTCGGCATCAACATTCATAAGCACGCAGAATTCATCTCCGCCAGTTCGATAGCATAGGCCGACCTCGGAAAAAGCCGCTTTGATTGCGCCCGCGATTTCCTTAAGACACTCGTCACCGATCTGATGGCCGTAAGTGTCGTTGACCCCCTTGAAATTGTCGAGATCAAACACAATCAGCACTTTATCCTGTTTAAGCAGCCTGGTTTTGTTAAGATAACTGCCCTGATTCAACAATCCGGTCAGGCCGTCGAGCTGCATCCACATACTGTTGCAATACACGTAAAACAGCATAGCAAGCATGGTCGCGCACAGACACATGATGTGAAGCTGCGGGAAGACCACCTGAATCATCGAGCCCGCGAGCAGAAACACACTAATCAGAAAAATTGTGCCACGGCTCTGATTCTGATACGTCTTGATAATCTTGACCGTAGTAACGAGCAGATAAAGAAGGCTCATCGCATAAGTGGCGAAATATATGCCAAAAAGGTCGCCTCTCGTGTAGTGATTGTACTGATCGACGTAAAACACGCCACCAAACGGGAACGAGATCGCCAGAAATGCGAGGTAAGTAAGCTCCGCCCAGATAACTGTCTTCTTCGTCTTATTCTCCGCAATGGCAAAAGACATGGCGATTGGAACCGCAGGTGTGAGCCCAAAGCCAAGATAATTCGAGATTATGCTGATCCATCGAAGCACCGCCGGCCCCTCGTCCACCGCAACAGTCAGAAGCTCAAGCGCCGAAATTGACATTATAGTAAGGAAGGAAAATATAAACCATTTCCTTCTCTCTACGCCAAGTGTCTCATTATGCTTCACGAAAACGCACATAATGCTGAGCACAAAAGCATTAATTATCGTAATCACTGTAAAGTAATAATCCATCCTGTACCTCGTTATCTAGTAGTGTTACCAGATAACTTTAACATATTATCCTAGTAATCTCTCGTAAATTCTCTCATCCTCATCTTTAAAAACATTAAAAATTATCTGAATCTTTGATCCGGTCTTTGCCTTATAATCCCTCACCGTCTGCACTGCTATCTCAGCCGCACGCTCATTCGGAAACATGAACACACCAGTAGAAATGCAGCAGAACGCAATGCTTCCAATGTTATTCTGGTCGGCGAGCTCGAGACACGAATTGTAGCAGGAACGTAGGAGTTCCTCATCCCGAGAAGTAAGTGCCCCCGCAACAATCGGTCCCACCGTATGAATTACATAGTCACACGGGAGGTTGAAACCGGGAGTTATTTTGGCCGTGCCAGTTGGCTCCTCGTGCCCCTGACGCTGCATCAGGGCATCGCAATAATTCCTAAGCTGCACGCCCGCATAGGTGTGGATGCAGTTGTCGATGCAGTTGTGGCAAGGCTGGTAGCAGCCAGTCATTCCGCTGTTCGCCGCGTTCACAATCGCGCTAGCGCCAAGTCTGGTGATGTCGCCCTTCCAGAGGTACAGGTCCGGCTCGCGCTCATTGATGTCGCCTAGAGTCACAGTCCCCTTTGCCTCGTTCACTGCCAAAAGATATTCGTCCTGAACCTTCAGAAATTCCTCGTTCATGCGTCCCGGCATTCTGATGTTCATCAGCGATCTCAGCATGCGCCACTGCTCATCCTCACCAGACGGAACATTAACATTTCTGATATCAGGCTGATCCTTAAGCAGTTCATCAATCAGAAACTCCCTCTTTTCATTCATTTTCATATCTGCACCTCCCATCTGCCGTCATAATAACTTGTAGCTATAGATTACCACTGAAAAGCCCACATCGAAAGTAGGCACTTTTTGTAACTGCAATGTCCTGTGTGGCAGACACGTACACCTCAGCCCAACGCGGCAGACAATTACTGTATTCAGCGCGTTCGTCTGCCGATGCGAACACTTACAAACACGCTATCGCTCCGGCGCGGCAGATGATTCATATATATGTCCATTCGTCTGCCAAGGTGCAGACATTCTGGCATTTCAAAAGCAAACGTCTGCCGAAATGCCGACGATACGGCCAAAACACAAATTTCGTATGCCGCTTGAATCCTCCGCTCCGATTGAAATTTACAGATGAATCGAGCATAACTATTGAATCGTATGCAAATTCTATCCGAATTTGCAGATGTTACTGATAGTTTGCCTAAAACATCTGCCGTTGGCTGCTCCCAGCTTACAATCATGCAGCATACGATTTTTAATAAACCATTCAAAAGTCTGCATTTCGGCAGACGAACATCCAAGAAACTCACAATTGTCTGCGTTTCGGCAGACGAGCATCCAGAATCACTAACTCGTCTGCACACAAAGTAATATGACTTCGCGCTTCTACACCCCTGCGCTCTGTACACCCCCCACTACTGCACTTTATGCACCTTGGATTTAAAATTTAAAATGATGAATAAATTCCAAAAAATAAAAAATCGCCCTGAGCTTTCGCTCCGGGCGATATATCATTTATCTCTCTCAAATCCAAGGAACCTTGTCCCCTGGAATGTCAGTCTGCCCTCGTCATCATCGTCGAGCAGCCCATACTCCTGCCCGGAAACCGCGAATTCAATTCTGTCCCCGCTTTCCACCTCAAAAGTCACATAATACGTCGTATACACATCTGTGTGCATTCCCATCGCGCCAGTCTCATCTCCTGCGTGCGGGTGATTGTGATGCGTAAGATGCATTCTTTTGGTCACGACCCTCGCATCCACAGTGAGCTTCGGCGAGTGATTATTGTCGTTCCATCGATTGATGCATCGAACGATTGTGTACACGAACATGCAGAACATTATGACGCCCATGCCCATAAAGACAATGTCAAAAGTATCATATAACATCATCGCAAACCTCCCGTTTTGTCGCAGTTATTCTTCTTTAATACAGCATCACACCTAAGTAAGATTTTATTTAACTTTGATGCTCTTCACCTTAGACCAGTTTGAATAGAAGTACTCGGTATGATCATTGCTCTTATCTTTATAGACAAACCTTACCCTAAAGTAATATTTCTTACCTTTCTTTACAGGATTTGAATACACGCCATTGTACTCGCTTTCTACAGTACCTCTTACAGTTTTAGATGGAGGAAATTTGCTACTTGTTGAGTATTCTACAAAAATTTTATCATAAATAGTGGAAAAATAGCCATATTCTATTTTTATCTTTTTCCCCTTTTTATTAACTGCGTTCAACTTCTTTATGTTAGGTCTTGTTGAATATCTATACTTTGTATATTCACATTCAGGAACCCTACATTCTGATTTATATAGTCCTGTAAGATATTTCTTCTCATTCTTATAACTGTGAACATGCTTTGAAAGTGTTGTTGTAATTAATTTGCTATCAGAAGCATAAATTTCAATATATACTCTCTGTCCTTCCTTTAGACGAGTAGCAAGCCAGCATTTGTTGTGATACTGGTTGTAACCACTAGAAGCTATGTAGTCTCCTTCTTCGTCCATTACATCAATAGAAGTATGTTCAGAGAAGTTGTCCAAATCTATCTGGTAATATCCAGTTTCAGGGACATCAAACTTGTAATAATGCTCATATTCATAATCATCATCATTGTCATAGAATCTATAAGTCAATGAATCTCCCACATATATAGGTTCCGCTGTCTGCACATTGTTCGCATACGTTGGTGTAACGCCAATTACGCAAACAACAAACAATGTCGCTGCTATTATTTCTAATGTCTTTCGTACCGTTGAAATCATTTCATGTCTCCTTTCACTGCCGCAATCTGTACCAGTACCTACAGTCTACAGCAATTCATCATCATTGTGAATATACAACGAAAGAGGCCATCACAACCCCTTTCATCTATTCGTAAATTCTTATTATCTCTCCTTGGCACCAACCATTCTTCTAATCAGTTCCATAATCTCCTGGTCACTATGCCCCTTCTCGTCACACCATTCGATGACTTCTTTAATGTCGCTACTAATCTGCTCATTTGTCATATCAGTCCACACTCCTTTCGCAAAATATATCGTTAATCTTATTTTACATAGTATAGATTCCAATACAACAACTAAGTGACCCATCGCTGCTTAAGCGGCGTTTTTCGCCTCTTTATTATTCGTGATCTGTAAGGACTGCCCTCGCCTTCTCCAGATACTCATCCTTTGCCTTCTCCGGTTCAAGCAGCTTTATCTCCCCGGCGAACTTAAACAACCAGCTGTAGAAATTCGGGCTTAGCGCCACTTCCGGATACGCGTAGAAAGTCTCATCCGTCGCAATCTCGGTCTCGACATGCTCGCCGAACCTGTCGATGACATATTTCATAAGATGGTTCTTACACTCAAGCTTTACTGTTACAGTCTCACCGTCATACATCTCGAATATCTGACGGGAATAGCGTTCTAGAGAGAAATCTTGGAGCCGCTTCTCGGCTTTCTCTGCCAAAAGTTTCACTCCTGATATCCGATCCGCCCTGAAAGATGAGATATTGTCGTGTTTCTCTGAATATCCCACAACATAGTAAAAGTCCTCATTCCAGAATAATGCGTATGGACTTAGAGTATAAATCTCGCCATCGTTTCTAAGTACCTTCTTCTTTTGCGGAGTGTAATCGCTATACTGGAAAGCAATCTTCTTCTTGGAAGATATTGCATTATTAACCGTGTCGATTATGTACAGAAGACTTTCATTGTTTGATTTGATACGGTTAGTGGCATAGATATTACGTTTCAGTTCCTTCTGTTCATATTTACTAGCAAGAGAGATGATCTTCTTTGAAATTATCTGACTCTTTCTCTGTGTAATAAATCTTGATGAAGAAACAGCATCAATAAGCAGCTTCAGTTCTGCCTGCTCAAATCTTCTTTCACCCCAAAAGTATCTGTTTGGTTTGCTCTGAATAGTAACAATATCCATACCGCATTCAACCATCAGATCAATATCTCCCTTAAAAGTCTTGCGGTTTGTGACAATTCCGTTCTCGTCAAGGAAGTCCAATATTTCAAAAGTTGTAAGCGGATGCTGCTGGTCAGTAGTTTCATAAAGAAGCTTCTGAACAAGGAGCAACCTGCGTTTCATAGTGTTTGGTTCTGCTTTCATATTACTTTTTATTTACAATCATATCGTTAATGATGCTGTCAAAGAACTACTCGTATACTGATTTTCGGCTCTGTTAATAGAGATAGATTCATGATTACTTCATATGATATGCGATTCATACATTGTTTCAAAATAAATTACTACTTGAAGAGGCTTACTAATCCAGATAAATCCAAGTCATCAATTGTAGAAGGCATAGAATCCTCATATAGGTTGTTTGTTAGATAACGTGTCCGATAATTATAATTTGGATGTAATCTCTCTTCAATTTCAGTAATACACTTTACAGATTTTTTAAATGTTTTATCATCCATAATAAAATACAGTGATTCTGGTGAAAGGTTCTCACATTCCATAATAAGTGTGTTATGGGTTGTCATAATTATTTGTCCAGTTATTTGACCAGAAATTGCTTCTAATAATTTCGCAGATAATAAATCATGCATCCTAATTCCATACTCGTCAATTACTACACATTTTCCTGATGCAGCTGCAACAAACGCCGGAATCAAACCCAGTATCTCTTTTGTTCCAGTCGACTCAAGTGAGAAATCTATATCGTACACTTTTTCTTCAATGCATTTACGCAAGTACAATCTATATCTAATTTTATTTTCATCAAAAGTCTTTTGATAAAAGACTTTAACAACATCTTTAAATATACTTTTAAAAAAAATATCTAACATTTCTTCGACTTGATTTAAAAGATTTTCTTCTGTTGTTTTTACCATTCCCATTTGTAGGTTTTCAAGAATACAATCTTCAGTTGCATAATCTTTTCCTGAACCCAATTTGAATTCAATATCAGTTAAATGCAATAATACATCCATTAAATTGCCTGATATATTTGAATTAATAAATGTATCGGCCTTATCTGACATTTCATAAATTAAAATCGACAGTAAGGAATGCTTACCCCAAAGCATCTTAGCTTGTTTGTAAATTAAATTGTATAACTCTTTGCTTTCAAATATTTTTGAGTTTATGCTAATTTCATCATCTTCGATATTAAAGTAGCAGCCTCTTCTCTTTGAAAGCTTGTACTCCAATCGTTCTTTTACAATACAATTTTCATCCATCTCGATATAGTATGAACCTGAGTTACCATTAATCACAAAACAGTATTCTACTGACATGTTTTCTTTTGAATCCACCATCTTATAGTTGTTAATTATTTGTTCGATGCCTTTCATAGATAAACGTGTTTTAAGCATCTGCAATGCTGCATCCTGTTTAACGGGAAAGTCCTCAGGTGGTGATATCCTTTCTTCGAGTATATCGTTTAAAACACCTCTGACTTCCATTGTCTCTATTGTCCTTCTTAAAAGCAAAAAAGCTTGAGCTATTGTAGTTTTTCCACTTCCATTAATTCCATATATAACAGCTAAACTCTTTGCTATATTCCTTTTAGAGCATAAGTCTATACTCACATCTTTAAATGACTTAAAATTCTTTAGTTTTATACATGTAAACATCGTTATTGTCTCCTTAATTCATTTTTTAACTATAACAAATTACAATGCTTATTTCAATATTTGTTAGTGTTTAACTTATTATTTGTAATAGTTTATTACAGTATTTCTCACTATTGACTCATAATCTATTTTAATGTATATTTGATTCATGATTAGCAATCACTATGTTTGAGTGCTAACAAATTAACATTTAGGAAGGAGGGATTCTATGACAGAAATCCTAATTTTAAGTTCTAAGCTATATCCTGATAGTGACACAACCAACTATGGAGATTGTATTCTTATACAAACAGATTCTGATCTCATAATATATGATTGTGGACATGAAAGGCACGCAGAAGAAGTGTTAACATATATGGCCAAACACAATATTTCTAAAGCAAAGATTGTTCTATCTCACAATGATTCTGATCATTTTAGAGGTATTCAAAAGTTAATTGAATCTGGCAAAATAACTACCATAAAGACTACTCTGCTTTTAAAATACAAAAATCAGCTTCTAGCTCGAATTGATGATAAACGTAAAACTAAAGAAAGTGTTTCTAAACAGTTACTAGAGCTTTATGGCAATATTGCTAAACTTTCTGGTGCCCCTATAGAAGATATATATGAACATCCTGAAGATGTATGTCCTGGAGTATCTATAGTAGGTCCTGATTTAGAGTATATGCTAGATACTGTAGCAAAACGGCTCGATGGTCGCGAGTCTAACACCCAAGATGGTGAAACTGCTGTTAATGCAACAAGTATACAGGTTTCTGTAGACATTAACGATAACAAAATGCTGTTATGTGGTGATTGTTCTTTTGCGGCAATTGAAAATATTGTTCGTGATTATCAGTGCATACAACTCCCCCATCACGGTAAGGTAAAACAGGCAGAATTAATATGGGAAAAAAAATGGAATCAAACATCTCACTTTTATGTTATATCCGACAATACTGGCAACAGTAACGGTGGATCGAATGATCTTAACACTAAAGGCCATCGTGTTTATAACACAAAAGGCAATGACAACATTAAGATTTCAAAAGATATGTTTTCCTCTACATCATTCACCACAGAAAAGACATTAGGAAGATAGAATATGCGCTATTTACTACAAAAAGAATTTGAAGAAGAACTATTAGTAAGAAAGTCATTCTTGTATGACTCTCTCAGATTATGGTTTTATGAAACAAAAAGAGAAGGTGAATTCATAACACTTACATGTATGCCAACAAATATGTACCCTGATTTTCTTATGATTCTAGGTCATAATATATCAGTCAAAACATACTTATCTAATCATATTTTGGCAGAATCAAAAATAGTTGCAATTACCTGTGATGGTAATTGCAACTTTAAACAGTTTAATTTACAAAATAAAGACTTATATATTCCGCATCAAAACAGCTCAAATCTAGTCAACTTACTATGCGGATCTAAGTATAATTTTTCATTTGATTTAACTGAATCCGAGATTATGTTCTATAATTCACCAAAAACATGGTCACTAGATAAACGTATTGATAGTTCATTTAAAAAAATTAAGAAAAGGAAATAATATAATGAACAATTTATTCAAATCATTTGATACTTATAATTTAAGAGCTAGAGTAAGTGTAGGTATAGTATTATTCGTGCCACTACTTTTCTCAACGTACTTGTTACTTCCACACATACCAAATATATCATTTACAACAGTTATAATTATAATGATTTTTGGAATGTGTAACTTAATGATTTTGTTATCTAGAAGCAGAAGTTACACATCTGAAAAAGAATGTTTTCCGAAATTATTGCCAGCGCAACAAATGTTACTACCAACAGATAGTTCTATTGATACAATAACCAAGCAACGCTACTACGAATTCCTATGCTCACATATTGAGAACATTTCATTTTCCGGTGAATATAAAACAGTTGAGCAAGCGTGTATATCTTCCATCAATTGGCTAATATCTCAAACTCGTGATTCAGAAAAATTTCCCTTAATATATGAAGAGAATATAAATTATGGATTTGCAAAAAATCTATATAGCTTAAAGCCTGTAGGAATAACTATTTCATCATTATTCATTGCTTTAGAAATGCTAATAATACATCTTCAATGTGTTTGTACAATCAGAATAGAATTATTTAACCCCGTAAATATGACTATGGCTATAGGGATATGCGTCATAACTTTGCTAATGTGGATTTTTATGATTAATAAAAATTTGGTAATTGAAAGTGGAAAAAAATATGCATATGCACTTCTATCTTCTTGTGATTCAGGACTACTATAACATGTTGCTAGCGTCGGTAATAAACATACACTCCGGTTCTGTAAATTCTGACAAGTTAGATATATCTGTTTATACTTCATTATGTCCTCCTAATTCTGAGCTGTTTGTCTGCAAACCAACAGTATCACAGAATTAGGAACAAAAAACGCTTTAGCACCACCATATGCTAAAGCGTATTTTTACTCTTTTCCGTTTTTCCCCAGAACCAGCAAAGGGTAGTGTTTACCCCCAAAGTTGACACAGAGCCGATTTAACTAATTATGGTTAAATCTCCGTCCTTTTTAATACCCCAACAAGTGTATAGGTAGGGGTTTGAAACACCACAACGAAATGGATAGGTACCCCCTAAACCCCAAAAGAATTTAGGCTCTATAAATTTTTTAGGGGTTCTGGTGTGATCCCAGTTACCCAGACATCTGATCAATAGACAACCAGACTGTATCACCATCAAAAGTTGTTTCAACTTTCCCCTGATCATTAAAGATTCTGATTACATCCCTTCTATTTTTTCTTTCTCTCGAACTTTACATTGCCATTTTCATCAATATTCATCTGCAAGGTTCTGAGTTGTTTCTCAAAGAATTGTTTCCTATTTACATCATCCATATTGATTCTAAGAATTTTAAGTGATTCTCTAAATATATCTTCCAGATTGAATTGTTGCTTTTCAAGTGCAGCATCGATGTATTTAAGAAGTATGTCGTTACGTAGCTTCTCAGATTCACCACTAGAATTGAAATCATCGAGATAGCAGCATAATACTCCCGCGTCAGCAAGAACCGTCTTGTAATCATGGCTACACTTGATTCTCTCCACCATTACCAGGAACTCTGCATCTCCTTTAAGGCTGTCAATAACAGTCCAGAAGTCAGAATCTGAACTAAGCAGAACAAACGACTTAACACCTTCCTTGTAGCATTCCTGACATATACGGGCTATAACCATTCCGTCTACTCTCGACTTTTGTTCCAAAAGACGATCAACCATAATATGTTCGATTGGAATATCAGTACATTCCTTAAGCTCCTGCCAACCAAGGTTGGTATGCACATCATCTACAAGAATCATTTTGTTTATCTTTTCAAGATGATTCCATTCCAGACTCTGCAGCATTGAGATAATGTTGTAAACATCTGAATTCTCGCAATCTACAACCATATCAATCTTGCTGCCACTTGCAAGGAACTCATATATATTGCCTTTAATCTTCTTGCTGACATCAGTGACCTTGTTGTATTCGGAGAATATATCGAAATTCTTCTCATACAGTAGCACGCAAAATTTCTTATCATTCTTCAGAATATTTCCGTCATGTTCTCCGAGATTCCAGTTGATGTATCTCTGGAAAGGATATCTTATGGCATATTCCTTTATTCCATCAAGCTCCGTCTTCACCTCTGACGTTGTCTTGCCATTGTTCATTATGAAGAGGTCTTTGACATAATCCCATCTGATCCAGTCTGGTAATATTTGCTTGCAATTGTTAATTCTATCGGATATTAATTTATTAACTTCAACAAGATAATCAAGTGGAGTCATAGTGCTTTTCTGTGACAATCTTACTCCATCCTTTGCAAGAGTACTTACAACATCAGATGGTATAAACTCTGATGAACCAAGTACCGTCTTGGCATTGTTCTTCCACTCAAAGAACATTCTTCCACCACGCATTACTAATGCAGACCGAATAATTGAAAGATTTCTGATAATCCTCGCATTCTTATTGTGTTCAAGTCGCTTAAACACACTTTCTTCGAAGTTCCTACCATCTGCAAAATTCTCGTGCCACACACCTATCATATATGCAATTATTGATACAATTTCATACTTCTGATCTTTTTCCGGTATAAACTGTTCTTCCTCTGCAATAGATTCCAGTCCAAGGAAATCTCCAAGGTTGTTTAATGTTATCTTCTCCGCCATTCTATCTATATCCTCTAAAAATGTACAATTGTATAAACAAGTCTGAATAAAGCTTATATAGTTTAAACTGATTCAATTATATAGTATATCCAATTCCATTTACAATTTATCATCACAGAGATTACAGAGCTAGAAAACGAGCTACACCTTTATTACGCAGCCACAGATAGCACTACACGGACAAAAAAGAGCCGCATCTGCGACCCTTTGTTTATCTTGTTTATCTACATTGCAGCTATTATTGGCACCCTATCACAAGGCCACCCCATAGAGGCCATGTTACTCCGGCAAGTCCATAAATAGCCATCAGAGGAATCTGTACTTACCTTTACCATGGCCAGCAACTGATTCAATTATCATATTATCCTTAAGCAATTTAAGAATATCTGAAGCCCTTGATTTCTTTATTCCCAATTCAGCTTCTATCATTGAACGACCAAATATCGTATCATTGCCGTACTTGTCATACAGTATTACCACATGTTTAATCGTTTTTTTCTGCGCTCCAATATCCAGTAATTTCTTACGAATGTCCGCTTTCATGCTCTCAATGTCCGCATTGTTACTTTCAATGTCCGCTTCTGCTGAAACATCAAATCTTCCACTGATATGCATCGCCCTATTGCGCAACTCATTATCTTCCTTAAGCAAAAGATTTCTCAGAAAGAGCTCAAGAAACTCCGTAGTCTCGTGTACCCCATTCAGAATATCGTTATAATTTGCTCTAACAAGCGCGTTTCTGAAATACCAGGCATTGTCTGCAAAAATATCGTTCGCCGCTTCAAATCCCAGTGTTCTCAAATACTTTATAAAGAACACCGCCGTAGTTCTCGTATTTCCCTCGCCAAAAATATGAATCTGCCACAGCCTCGCAACGAACATCGCGAGATGTTTTATAATCTCATCGGTGCTCAGTCTGGCGTAGCTAAACTTCTTCTCGCGGTCAAAATCGTATTCAAGTGTCGCCTCAAGTTCCGTGGCACTTCCGTATGTTACTGTTGCCCCGTCAAGAACCCATTCTTTCTTCGTAATGTTGTAATCACGAATCTGACCCGCATGCTGGTATATATCCGTAAACAACTTGCGATGAATAGAAACATACTCGTTAGGAGTAAATGAAAAAGAAGGCTCAGAAAGAATCTGTGCAATTCTCACTGACACCTTATCAGCCTCTTCAGTTCTATCCGAGGAATCCATCATTGGATTCTCTTCGTAGTAACTGTCAAGCAGCTCACGAGCTTCATCAAGTGTAATGTCGCCCTCAATATTCTTAATAGCAGTATCAATCAGATACTTAGATGGCTTTAACCCATCCACAGCCTGAAGCCCAATTGCAGTATTCCACGCGTACCCCTTCTCGCGAAGGCCAGGTTCAGTCTGTCTCAAATATTCCTTAAACGGATCACTCTTCATTTTATACTCGTCTCCCAACACAATAAGTTTATAACTCATCAGCCTTGTAGATATTATACCCCTCGTAGTAATAGCTATGATCAATGCCCTTCATATACATATCTCTGTCATCAACCATATCAGTCATCGCATTCATCAGAACATACTTGATTTCAATATCCTTTATCGGACTGCGCTCCATCGCCATAAGGTAGTCATCTTTGTCGACCTTGCTCCAGTCTACAACCTTATGTATCTCTTTCTTAAACATCAAGTCGAGCCATATGCGCATGCTCCTGCCATTACCTTCTCTAAACGGATGAGCGGCATTCATTTCAACATACTTCTCAACAATTTCATCAAAGTTTGACTGTGGCATTTTTTCAATATGCTTAATTGACGATTCGAGATACATCACAGGAGCAAATCGAAAATCTCCCTTTGCTATATTCACAGTTCTTACAGTCCCAGCAAACTCATAGATTTCGCCAAAAAGCGCTCTATGAATCTCTGAAAGTGCTTCAAAAGAACCCGGTGTCAATTCATCGAGTCTTCCGCTTTCAAACAGCCATGCCGCTTTCTTCTTGCTGATTTGTTCTTCAACTCTGGCAAGCTCAGCAGAGTCTGTTATTCCCAAAATATTATCAAGTGCCATTTTCTTTCCTCCAGTTTATACAATAATTATAAACTGTAATATTCACACCGTAAACGCAAACATATTAATCCAATTTCTGATATACGTTCACATTGTCCAGATCGTATTCTGAATCACTCGATGTTGTTTCCACAAAGAGATATCCGTCTTTCAATGTAAAAAGCATCTCCTCTACAACCGGTTCTTTCAGACTTTCACCATCTATTGCTGTAATAGTTATTTTCTGTCTGAACTGGCTTTCGCTTATAACTTCCTTATCGCCTACCTCAGTGCCAGGAACACCCTTGAACATGCTTTTAACTCCATCATCATCTATTTCAAGACGGGAATTCATCGAAGCATCAGAACCATATTTTGCCCGAAACTCATCGCCCTTAATGATGTTATCAGCGATGCACTCATCACCTTGTTCAACGACACCACAAAACTGCCAGGTTCCGTTCATCGAGCCGGAATCCTCCGCTGCACAGGCACATAACGCAATTGCAAAGGTCGCAATAATAAGCGATACACAAATCCATTTCATTCTCATAGCCAACCTCCTGGGTTTGCTGCATCAAGTAATATCAAAGTCACTAGCAGCACTTGTTTAGAGTCTAATACATGTGCCATATCTCACCTCATTAATATATGGGGGTAATAGTTATACTTGCCTGGAAGTATTTCTGAAAATAATACAAAAATCAATGTTTTTTCAGAAATATCTATTTTGTATCACCTCAACGCAACCATACATATTACAGCGCGACAGCATGAATCGCTAGCATGATTCTATTTTGCAGAAATTATTTTTTGAAAAAGCTTAAATATGAGTATGATACTGCCACATCAGTTTTTGTTCTTTAGTTTCGTGCTGATGAATACAATAATTAAGCTAACTACGGCGACAACTAACACTGTTCCTGAATATGACAGAAATCGCGGCACACCCCGCTCATAACCATTGATTGGCGTTGTCCAGCTAAATAAAAATGTGCTTGTTAGAAGATACGACGCACATCCAAAAAATACTGCAAATGATAATTTCTGTATTATATTCCAAAAGGAATTATGTTTATTATTGCCATTTTTACTCACGTTTCTCCACCTAATGCTCATATCAAAAGTCGACTGAGCATTACTCCTTTCTTCCTCTCTTGAAGCTCATAATAGTTTTTAATAGTATCTCTGTCAAGAGATGCTATTCCTTGGTGAACGTAGTTTATCAAGGGCTCCACAATTTCTGTTGTAAGCTGAAAACAAAAATCACCAGCCAAAGCCGGTGATTTTCACTTATTACTGCATATTGTAATTTACCGATTCAAGCGGGGAGATTTTATCTCCTCACCAGCATAAATCTATTTCGTCTAGAAAAGTTGTCCCGGTTGCTTAAGCTTCTCTTTGTATGGAAACCCCTTATCAAATTCGTCAGCTTCTGCATCATCTACAAAATATCCTGCAGGTGTTCCATACTCTCCAGTTATGCCCTCTAAATAGCCCGGAATTAACTCCTTGCAAAGGAAGAACGATGCATCTTCACCCTCTGGAAGTCCATGATAACGAATACCGAATTCGCTAGCATAGGTAAATCCACTCTTTCCGTAGAAGTCAATGTTACCTTCAAAGCATACTGCACCGAATCCCATCTTTGCAGCCTTATCGAGAGAATAGTCCAGCAATACCTTGCCATATCCCATTCCCTTAAGCTCTGGTGTGATGCAGATAGGCCCCATGGTCACAATTGGAATATTGCTCCCGTCATCAGCCTTAATCACTGCTTTCACGAAAGCGTTCTGACCTATCAACTTTCCATTAAGCTCCATCACAAAATCAAGTTCTGAGATAAAGCTTGGGTCAGTTCTCAGCTGATTCAACACATAATGCTCCAGACAGCCGGGACGATACACATTCCAAAATGCTTCTCTCACAAGGTTTTCTACTTCACGGTATTCTTCTTTTTTCTCCAAACGTATTGTAATGTTATTTTTATCCATTCTTTATTTCCTCCTGAATGTTGTTAACTTCAACTGCATTTCTGCGGGAGGTTGTGTTTGACTGTATCCGCAACCTCCCGGTTACGCTACAATCTCCATTGTGTTGTACTTGATCAAAAAGCACTCTCCTTTAAATTTAATTTTTATATTTAAGCCTCAATGGCAAAATAACTACATATAACAGACTGGAATTTTACAAGTACCTTATAGCTTCATACATTCAAACCTATTATATCAATTTTTTCTTGATTTAATCATAAAAAATGCTATACCAGCAACTATTATGTATCCGAACAATGAAATAACAGATGATTCAATTCCAAATTCTCCACCTGTGATGGCGAAATCTTTTGAATTAAGTACATATGTCATTATAGAATATTTATCCATTTTTTCCCCAATAGCTAATCCTCCACCAATAATCACAACGTTCCAGATAGCATGAACTATTCCACTATTCCAAACTGAACCACTTTCTATTGCAATCATCGAAAACATAACGCCTACCATCGTTCCGGCGATAATTACTAATAAACAACTGCCTATTGAAAAATCCTGTCCTAGAACATGTACAATACCAAATAACATTGATGGAACAATTACAGCCACCTTAATATTCCATCTTTTCTTTAATGCATTAAGTATAACTCCTCTAAACACCATTTCTTCAACAAATCCAGCCGCTATTCCGGTAAATGCAACCCCTGCGCTTAAAGTATTGAACATCTGATTTCCATTCATATTTGAGGATACATACTTACCGTTGAATATTAAAAGATAACTTCCTTTTATAACAAATGGTAATAATACAGCTATTAAAATCCATCTTATCTTAATAGCAAATTTAGGCATTCCGAAATCCGAAGTCGGCAATTTAATAATTTTGCTAATAAACATTTTCAGAATAAGATATGTCAATCCAGCATATATAATTCCAGCGATAATATTACAAATGCCAGTTGGAATTTTTATTATGACAAACATACTTGCAATGGATTGTGCAATAATCTGTGTGATTATTAAAATAAATATGGCAACAAATGATGTGCTAATTGCTTTTTTTGTACTCATTTTATTTCTCCTTTATAACTTTCGATTTTCTCAATTCTCCAAACTTGCCATCATCAGTAATGCCAAACCGGATGATCCCGTCACCAAAATTGGCATATGCACTGACTGTCTTTAAAATTGTATTTGTTACTCGCTCTTTCACTTCAAACGAACGGTTCTCTTTCATCTGCCAAACCTCCATTACTGTTTTCGAACCTTTATTGTATCAAAACAAACGAAAAAATAAACGTATTTATTTGCGTTTGATTTTTCGTTTGCTTTATAAACTGGAAGTTGTCGCTATGGATTTTTTCTTTTCATCATCGATTGATGATCAGACGTAGCATAACCGTTCTTTTACGCAAGCATAAAATTGTGAAAAAGGGATTTTGTTCTTATTCTTTTTTATGAAATTCTTTCAGATTTAATTCACGTTTCAATTCTTCCTCTGACGGCAGATAGGTGAAGTATTTAGATGCAAATATCTGGTGATTGTCTTCGGGAAGTGTATATTTTACAATGGAATCTCCCTTATCTGCACAAAGAACTATCCCAATAGGCTGCGTATCTCCTTCATTCATCATTTCACGAGTATAATAATTCACATACATCTGCATTTGCCCTAAATCCTGATGAGTCAGTTTTCCCATTTTCAAATCAATGAGAACAAAGCATTTTAGGATATAGTTATAAAATACCAAATCAATGAAAAAGTCTTGTCCATCTAATGTAAATCTTTTCTGACGTGCTACAAAAGAAAAACCTCTTCCAAGTTCCAAAAGGAAATGTTGAAGATGATCAATCAAAGCCTGTTCTAAATCTCCTTCATACACATGCGTATCAGGTTGAATCTGCAGAAATTCTATAACATAAGGATCTTTCACTATTTTCTCATATTCTAATTTTGGCTCCGTTGTTTGAATTTCTTTTGTAACAGCTGCCTTATCTTGACTTGCTAAAATGCGCTGATAATACATTGTATTAACTTGTCGTTCCAGCTGTCGAACACTCCATGTTGCTTTTGCACATTCCTCCATATAAAACGTTCTTGCCTGTTCATCATTTATACGCATCAAGACACGATAATGCGACCAACTCAATTCAGGACACAGTGTGTCTCGAATTGGGAAAGTGCAATAAAACTGTCTCATCTTACGAAGATTCGATATATCAAAGCCTTTTCCGAACTCTGCTGTCAGCTGCTCAGAAAGATATTCTAGCAATCTCTTTCCATACTCTTTACTCCTCAATTTCTTGGTCAATAAAAGTTGAAGTTATCTAAATCTTTCTTATAGGATGTCTAATAACTGTTTTCCATTTTTCAGGGGCAACCTTTCTTGCATCTGATAGATATATTTCATGATGTAATCTTTCCATATTCATATCATTAACATATCCATTCTCCTCCAAATACACATCCATAAGTGCAACAGTTGCAGGTTCATTGTCAAATGCTCCTAAATGCAATATTTGAACACACAATCCCTCATCAATAGTTAAAAACTCTGCCGATGAACAGTCTATTTTTTTCTTTTTAGTTGCTGTTTCTACCGCCCAATCAAAATCCGCTTTAGATACGAAGTCCGGTAAGCGAATAACAGAAATCCAGTTAAAAGCAGATTTATTTGCATAATCCACACCCTTAACATCGTCTTGCCACCAAAAGCCTTCAAGCGGAGGAACAACATATTCAAAAAATCCCTCAATTTTATAATCCGTCTTATAACTCATTTTCAGTGTATATGCAATGGCATATAAAACACTGATTGCCAGCTGATATGCACCGCCTTCCTCATTCGGATCACCTTTTCCTCTGACAGCAATATAGTTAGCCTTCGTAATATTTATAATCTCTGGCTTGTTCTTCGGCATGTAAAACTCTTTATATTCTTTCTTAAAATCAAAAGCCACAACTACCTCCATAAATTACGATTTCTCTTTACCTCTCCATCAACGACATATTCATAAATAGGAAACCATGACATCATTTTTATTTCGCCAGGATCAGTACAGCTAGAGGCACCTACTGCTCGATGTTGTATGTCGATTACTGTCGCCATTACTGACTGCGTGCAGATGTTTCGCTTCTTCTTTTCTCTTGAAGAGAGTGCGAACCCTATGCAAAGAAAGATAACACCAATAAAGCAGAATATGGACACAATCATTAACAACACCCAATACGATTCATTTACATTTACCATTTAAGCCACCTCTGTAAAGCCTGATTTTTCTTTATCATAATATACCACAACCTCTTCCTATTAGTATGATGTATAATGGAGTCTTTGCTCCCCTCGAGTTATCTCTCATCTCTATCAAATGACGTTGAAATTAGATTCGGCATTCTTTCCCTCGTAGCATCAATCATCCTCTTAAACTCTTCCTTTGTAAGAGTAATTTCTTTTGACATTCTTTCGTGGTCCGTGCTCCAATCTCTAATATCTACCTTAGGCTGTCCCTCGTTCCATGAGACAATATTAATCTCCTTTCTCCATCCGTTTTCGTATGCCTTAATAACACCAATATGTCCTGTAATCTCATCAGATTATCATCCGGTGTTATATTTTCAAATCGTTTGTGCTTCTCATAGTATCCTTTCTTGCAAAAATAATTCTTAATCGACCCGAACATGCTCTGCTTCGGATCCTTCATATGATGCCGATAGATAATCGTGTTAGAGTCTTCAAGGTTATCTTTATTGTTCGCATCAATGAAAAGTGTCCCCATCACACTGTAGTCACCTTGCAGATTTTCATTAAGATATCTTCGGTTGTTATCACACTTGACCACAGGATAATTAATACTTGTTCCCTTTTGATAAATCCAGCCGACTACATCCGTATTAATCCTCCATAGCTTTTCAAAATTGATCTCTCCATCAAACTCATCCGCACTAACCGCTTCTACAACTGCTTTATTACCCCGATCCGCATCTCTATATCTACTAAGCTCCGTCCAAAAGTTATATATGCAGAATATAGAAATCCCCAAGGCTACGAACATCATCACATTCCTAAACCACTTCACATTACATTTCCTCCTCATCAAAAAAGACAGCCGAAGCTCAATCTCCTTAACTTGGTGACATTGAGCCGAAGCTGCCTTTTATCTCGTATGATTTTTGTATCTAAAATTAGTCCATCACATTTTGTTTGTTCGTTTGATTACTTGATCTTTGCAGTCTTTATTTTTGAGATCTTACCCCACTTAACTGTACCGCTTCCTTCATAATCCTTAGCATAAGCTCTAACCTTTACTTTGTACTTACCCTTTTCGAGCTTAGCAAACTTCTTTGAAACCTTCTTACCCTTTACTGACCAAGTCTTCCATCTCTTAGCATTAGCTTTCTTGTAGAAAATCTTGTATCCAGTAGCATTCTCAGCTCCCGAAGCCTTTACAGTCATAGCTTTCTTAGCAGTCTTAACTGTGAATGCAGGAGTTCCTACCTCAAGCTCTGGGATTTCTTCCTGTGCTACTAACACCGCTCCGCATACTGAGCATTTCTTACCCTCAGTGAGTCCATTTGAGAATACTGTTGCAGACTTAGCCTCAAGAACTACTTCCTTATGACCAGTTGCCGTTATCGTTTCGCGATCTTTTACTGCATCACAGTAACGGCAGTGAATGGACTTGCTACCGTCTGATTCACAGGTTGCTTCTTTATCAATCGTATAATCGCTTTCCCAACTGTGTCCATTCGAATTGATATCTTTGGTTTCAACCACCTGGCATACAGTACAAGTACGTTTTTCACTTCCATTATAGGTACAGCTTGGATAGATCACTGTCTCCCAGTTACCAAAGCTGTGTCCTGTCGCTGTGATTTCTCTGTAAGTAGTGTAGTCACACTTATTACAGGTATCATAAGCATCCCAACCGTTAGCGGTGCAAGTTGCCGTCTGTGCCTTATGATGTACGAGGTCGTGACCTGCTGCTGTTATCGTGTCGCGATCTTTTACTGCATCACAGTTACTGCAATGAATGGACTTGCTACCGTCTGATTCACAGGTTGCTTCTTTGTCAATCGTATAATCGCTTTTCCAGTTGTGTTCTACTTTTGGGATTGCCCTATAACTTCCACGATTGCATATCTCGCATTTGCGACTTTCCTTCCCCGCTTTTGTGCAAGTTGCAGGAGTATCTGTCTTAAATTCACTCCACTTGTGCTCTTCATAATTGACCTGACCGTAACAAACACTGCAACTCTTCCAATGTCCTTTTACATCTGTATACAATTTGTCTTCCAAGTTGTGCGCCTCCTGCCCACTAAATTTACCAACGCAGCATATTTTACAGTAATCCGACACAACATTGTGATACAAAGAATCTATCTTCGTATATATCACAGTAAGCTGGTTACCACAACTGGAACATTGCCTCGTTTCCGCAAACGCCATTATCGGCATAAGGATGAGCACTATGCATGGAATAAGTAAGATACTGAATAATCGTTTCTTCATCTTGTTTCCTCCCTTCCGTCGTCCTTCGACAGCTTAAAATCATATTTCATTTCCAACATTGCAAACAGCTTATACATAACCTTGGTTGCAATTGCCTTTATATCCAGTGACTGAATAAAGGTAAGTACCTTTTCCTGCTCTTCCTCCGGTACCTTGTACACCCGCATCGCCGCTGTCAAAAAGCGACTGAGCTTGCGTTCCAATGGAAAATGAATATCACATTTTCTCGCCATATAGCTGCGCATAAGTCCCGCAGTTCCAATTTCCATCTCATAAAAATCGCTCTCGGAATTATCGGGAAAATTTACGCCAAAAATCTGCTTCAGCTCTGCCGTGGTATGCAGGTAGATATATTCCGATGTATCGGGCAAGGAATAGGCTTCAATGTAGATTTCCCTCAGGTTCTCATTAAGTTCAGTCAGTGTCAGTTGGATCGCCGTTTCCACAGCATAAGCGTAAACCGGTGGCAACTTGCTATCTGCAATGCTTCTCGCCACACCGAACTGTCCGCCGAACATCGTTTCGGTCAGTTCCAGCAAAATTCTGTCCTTGGTAGGAAACAGATTTAAATAGCTTCCCCTTGCTACTCCTGCTTCGCCCACAATCTGACTGACAGATGTATTATGATAGCCCTGCTCCAAAAAGAGACGAACGCACACGGTCAGTATTTTCCTCTTTGTCTCACTGCTGTTTCTTCGCAAATATACCACCTCTCTTTAAATATATTAGTATATGTACTAACAATATTATATTAAGTATGTGAAGGCAATTAATATTTTATAATTTACCTCTATAAAATTGTGCCATTCCCATAAACGCCATTTTTCACGGAACTATATGACTTCTTAAATGCTGCCTGAAGCACAAAAATCACCAGCCTAAGCCGGTGATTTTCACTTATTACTGCATATTAGAATTTATTAGGCAGATCTATTTATCAAATCATTATGAAATTGCTATAAACTGAATTATTTACTCATTGTCCATTTCAACTAAAACTGAATCTTCCACATCAAAAAAGTCATCCATGTTACTACTCAAACCGCTGGACTTCCACGCCTGTTCAAAAGAAATATTCTCTATATTGCTAAGATAAATATAAACTGAATCTTTATCTGCATTTGGAATTCTTCCTTTTATTTCAAGGCGATATTTATAATTATAATCATCACAATTCCATGTACCATCTTCCATCTTGTAATAGGTTTTCATATTACCTTCTATTGTTTCATTAATCTCGTTATCCTTTTGACCATTACATCCAATTAATGCAAAAGCATACAGCACGCTAAGCGCAAATATGATTACCTTTTTCATAACATCATACTCCTATCAAATTCTGATATTTTATGCTTGGTCAAATCTCGATTATCTTAATTCAACAAACTAGAATTTGGAACGTGCTTTATAAATTTTTTCCGATTCCCTCAAGTTCGTTCATGGAATCCTTGTTTTTTTCAAGTTCATCTCTGGCTGTTGCATAATATGATTTTTTGAAAAGCATATCCCATGAAAGATATTTTGCCATACAGTCAAACTGCTTATCAATCAACTCATACTGGATACTGTCTGCGGGAGAACCGCCTACAACAATCTTACCCACTTTTTTATTTTTTAACTGCAATCCACGGCAGTAGCACTTATCAATGATAAGTTTCAATTGTGCTGACATCCCCCACCAATAAACTGGTGTAGCAAAAAGAATCATCTCTGCGGCAGCAATTTTATCAATTGTAGGATTTGTATCATCCTTATCGACGCATCCCTTAGAGCATTGACAGACACCACATCCCTTGCATGGTGCAATGTTGAGTTTGTCAGGTTCAATGATTTCAATTTCATTCTTTTCTGATGCTCCTTTTATAAATGCATTGATTGCTGCCAGCGTATTTCCTTTTCTGGCACTTCCATTAATGATTACAATTTTCATGCGTGTATCCTCCAACTTTCGATTTGTAGTCTTGTTTATCCTATGATATTTCTATTTTTACTAGGTAGTCAATAGCATAAGGCATCATATTAGATACCTTATGTACGGGCACCGTTAGGTGCCGCTTCTATCTTTCAGAATCCATTGGTATAAGCAGACAGGCAGTCTCAAAATGGGAGAACGGAACTTCTGATTAGAGCACGTCTAACTTAATTGCTCTTGCAAAGTTATTTAGCTAATACCGCAACCTGAATTGCCTTTACTGCATTCTCCATGTGTCTGACATCTTCATCACACAGCTTAATATCCAAACATTTTACGGTATCTTCCACACTGGAGGCTTTTCGCATTCCAACTAAAAGACTCATTCGGTCATACTGAGACAATGCCCAGGCTTCTACTAATGCTGCAAAACTGCAATTGTATTTTTTACAAAGCGGCTTCCAAATTTCAAAGGCTCTGCGCAACCCCTCCTTTTTTTCTGGATTTGTCCAAGGTATCCTGGATCTGATATCGGTTTTCGCAAACTCCCGCTCCAAAAATGCTGGGGAAGTTAAAAATCCTTCTTCCAGCACACCATAAGTTTGAAATACTGTGTTGTGTTTTTTACACAATTCAAAATACTCTCTGCCATGGAAAGGAGAAAGAATGCTGAAAAATTCTTGCACGACAGAGACTCTTCCGCCGGTTGATTGATATGCAGCTAAATCCGCTGGCTGACTGTTAGAAAGTCCATAAGTACGAATTGTTCCTTCTCGAACCATATCTTCCAAAGCCCCAACAGTCTCCTCCACAGGAAAGCTATCACAAACATAATGTACAATAATAGAATCTAGATAATCGGTTCCCATTCTGCGCAGAGAATCCTCCACATCCTTTTTGACAGCCGCTGCTCGTGTATCATTATTAACAGTATAACCATCTCTTTCATAATGGAAATTACCACCTTCGTTTCTCCAATTCAATGAGCATTTGGTCTGCAAAACAAAATCTTCTCTTCTACCCTTAAGTACCTTACCAAGTAGTTCCTCACTTACTCCTGTACCATACACCGGTGCAGTATCTATGTAATTCACTCCATATTCAAGGCAAGCATCAAGCAAACGCTTCGCATCCTTAACTGTAGAATTTTTATCTGTCCAAACACTTCCGCCACCAAGTCCCCAAGTACCTAATGCAACTACAGAAACATCAATATCTGTGTTGCCAAGCTTCTGAAATTTCATTGTAACTCCTCCGTTTTTGTTGTTCTCTATGTTATTGAGTAAAAACTATTAAACTTCATTTTTCATGTCATCCATACAAACTGGAAGTTGTTACATTGGCGAATGAATCCACATGTGTCCCAAAATCAAGATACTAAGCACTATTACAAGCAATAATGCTATACCAATTGCTTTGTGCTTTCGCTTAAAAGCGATAAAACTTCCCACACCCATTACTATGTATGCGAGAAGCAATAACATCGTAAAACTCATATGACCTCCTTAAATTACGATTTGTCTTTATCATAATATACCACAAAACAATCTGATTAGTATGATGTATAAGGGAGCCTTTGCTTCCCTCAGACTGAAGACAAATCCACAGTTTCAAAGCAGAAAAATAAATACTTAAATTCTGCCAATAAAAAAGGAATCAGTATCAAAATGACTGTCTCCATGTAATTACTGGCAAAAATCGCACATTCAATCCCCACTTTTTATTTGGCTCGCTTCCTCTCAGGTGCTCCGAGGAGGCCTCATATGCTCTCGTATGCTCATTTCAATTTCTCGGTAAAAATTCCGGCAATAGTCCATAAACCCCGTAACCACGGGCTTTTCCCGTGATTTCAGGGCATAAAAAAACTCGAAGCCGATGCTTCGAGATTCGTGGTAAATGGTTGCGGGGGCAGGACTTGAACCTACGACCTTCGGGTTATGAGCCCGACGAGCTACCAACTGCTCCACCCCGCGATATTAAGTTATGGTGCCGGAAACCGGGGTCGAACCGGTACGATCTTTTAGGATCGGGGGATTTTAAGTCCCCTGCGTCTGCCAATTCCGCCATTCCGGCGTATTAAATAAAAATGGCTCCGAGGGTGGGGCTCGAACCCACAACCTACCGGTTAACAGCCGGTTGCTCTGCCATTGAGCTACCTCGGAAAAACGTCCCTTTGTTTCGCGACAATTGTTATTATACTCATCTGTGCGGTGTTTGTCAACATTTATTTGAAATCTTTTTAAAAAAGATTTATTATTGACTTGTGACCGTGGTCACCCGCGCTTCCTGAGCGCTAACAAAACTGATTATACACACATTAAGCAAAGGAGTCAAGAGAATTTTTTATGTCATCTGTACTTTTACCAATAGTTAATTTATGTAATCAGAATTACATCCTCTGTGAAGTCCGTTCAGATCTTGTAGAACAGCCTGGTGAGATCTGCCTTCCTGGTGGGCACCGCAACGAAGGAGAATCAATCGAAGAAACTGCACTTCGCGAAACAATGGAGGAACTTGCAATCCCGGCAGAATATATCCATCTAACCGGAGAGTCTTTTGCCCGTGAGATGAATGACGGTCGTGTTGTCAATGCAGTAATTGCCGTGCTTGACAGACAGGCGCTCGCATCGATCAGACGTCAGGAGAGTGAAGTTGCGGGATGGTTCCTGCTGCCGATTAACTGGCTTCGTAACCACCCTGCTGAGGAGTATGATTACAGCAAGCGAGATTTGATGCCTGAGAAGCTTAATTCCTATCTTGAGGGGTATTCATCTTCACTTGAAGGAAAGACGCTCTGCTGGGACTATGAAGGCCGTATCGTGTGGGGTCTGACCGCAGGCATCATCGACCAGTTCCTTTCGGAGTACCGCTAGAAGAGAGGTACTCGGTAAACCATCAATGCATGGATAGACCGTTACCTCCGCTTGGTTGCACCGCTGCTCTTTTCGGTTATCTGCAGTGAATTCTGTAGAGGAATCAGCTTATTTGATGAAATCCTCTCGGCATCCGTAGAAGATTAGGTACTGGCGAGAAATCCTCTACATAGGCACTCAAAACACTCTAATGATTAGGCTCATCACTTTTCCTCAGGGATTTAATAGAAATAATAAACCTGCATTGGTCGATAGCAGCTTGACTATGAGCCTCAAACAGTGTCCAATTGTGTTTGCGCCAAGTTATGACTCAGATTCTCCACTCTTGCCAGCCAGGCTGTCATGTTCTTGCTCATCGTCAAGCTTAGATTGCTTTCCGTATGCAGGTTTTCATTTTTTAATTTTTGTTTGAAGCAAGTATTCTTTACGCGTAGACTGCACAATTGTCCAGATTCTGTGATTTCGATAATTCAAGGACATAGTACTCGTCCATATCTATAATTATTGAAGGCTTTTGGACAGCCCCACTGTCCATATTCAGATATTATGGGGAATAATGGACAAGATATCACTCAGTATTTCACGGTTGAACCCATTCAATGCATAATTTTATGTCCAAGGAAATTGATTTCTAAGAATCTACGCCAATTATCTTGTCCAAGAAACTTGATTTTATGAGCTTAACGCCAAACGCCCTGTCCAAGAAACTTGATTTTATGGGGTTAACGCCAAACGCCTTGTCCAAGAAACTGGATTTCATGAACTTAACGCCCATCAGTCGTTCCATTGTAGTGTATATACAGATTTGTTATAATTCCCTCAGTCGAGGACTAACGCAACATTACGAAAAACCCACAGTTCGTAATTCAAACTGTGGGTTCATCTTTAATCTTTAATCTTTTAAGCATCTAGCAGGTACTTTTAATCAATTCAATCTTATTAAGATACTTATCTCTGTTGACCTTATCTCCGATTGCATCATATACATCGGCAAGCTCTTTCATAACATCGGTGTTACTAGGTGAGAGAACGAGTACCTTCTTATAGGCCTCAATTGCTCCATCCGAATCCATCATCGCAGACTTCGCAGCTCCGATGTAGTACCATAGCGGCCACCACTGGCTGTATCTGCCCTCAGTGTACTTCTCTAGGATCTCAAGGCCGCCCTGGAAGTTTCCTCCCATAATCATGTTACAGCCCTTCTCTATTACAACCGGCTCTTCAAGTGAAGTCATTCTCTCAGCGATCTCCTTGCGAAGATCACCGATTTCATTCTCAGGAACACCTCTTACATTGTCCTCGCTGTAATCAGTTGCCTCAGGATCAGAAAGCTCCATGAATGAATCCCATGTCAGCTTCGCCTTTGTATAAAGCCCGAGGTTCAGGTATCCGTATCCGAGGAAATAATAACCCATCGCAAAGCGCGGATGAAGCATTGTAAGAACCTCGAAAATTTCGAGTGCCTCAGCCTTGAAGCGTCCTACGTAATCCTCCTCCTGCTCCTCGATCTCGTATGCATCCTTGCACGCACGGCCATAAAGATACAGCGCGTCACAAGACTTCGGATCAAGCATAAGCGCCGTTCTGAAGAACATACAGGCAACCTCATAATCTCCAGCCTGTGCACTCTTGGCACCCTCACCGATAAGAACTCTCGAAGCAGTATCCCCGAAAACTCTCTTAATATACTCAATATACTTTGGTGCGTACACGAAATTATTATCTCCACCGACAATTCTCGCCATTCCAAGCGCAATTGTCAGAGTGCTCATTCCCTCGTCATCAAAGATCAGAGGAACCGGAACACCGTGGAGAATATCGGCCACACCGGCCTTCTTAAGATAATCATCCTTGAGCTCGTCAAAAATAATTCCCTTATTGGTCTCTACCAGGTATTTGCTGATTCTGTCTTTACTCTCGCTCAAACTTAAATCGCCCATCCCTTCTTCTCGAATTTTCTAATATCATCGCCGATGATGTCCTCAAGCTCAGCATGGAGAATATCCATCATAATTTGAATCTTAAGAGTCTCATTCAGCTCGTCATAAATTCCTGTCGCAAAAGCGTACACAATTCTGTATCTCGCCTCGATGCTGTCAAGCTTTCTCTCGTAACCGTGATTATAAATAAACGTAGTCAACTTCTCGAACAGATCATAAGGCTTAAGGCCAGTATCTGTAAGCAGTCTAGGAATCGATGTACCAAAGCCCTTTGATGCAAAAACATCTGCAATCTTCGCAACCCTTCTTATATCAAGAAGCTCAAGTGCATTCATGTGGCTAGACGAAATCACGCGGTACGGTGGAGTGCTACTGATCTGGTATGAATATTTAGCAAGCTCATCTCTCATCTTGCATCCGACCGGCAGACACAGTGTGTCCACGTTGAAGGTTGTCGCGCCGAGGCCGTATGCCTTGTTGAATGAACGTGCAAAAAGATCTTTCGACTCGCACGGCATTCCCGCTTTGAGATTGATGTTTACCTTCACTGTTCCACTCTGCATCAGCTTTGTGATGTTGTACATGAGCGGATAGATGTTCTCCTTACGGCCAGCCTCTGACAGAACCTCTGCATTAGTACTCTCGATATCAACATTGAACTCAAAAAGCCCCTCTCTTGCAGTGCTCAGAAGTCTTACAGCCTCATCATCCAGATTGTCTCCATCTATGTCAAACACGAAGCTTGTTCTTCCATTATCGTTATTAAGGATGTACTCCCATATTCTGTAAGCTCTCTGGATGTTGTAGTTGAACCACTTGTCAATGAAAACAACCATCTTGACATTCTTAACCAAGAAATATCTAAGCTCTGTACATACTCTGTTCAAGCTCAGTGATCTAATATTAAACTCTGGTATGTACTGCGCATACTTGCATCTGTCTGCAGCACCTCTGAATGACTCGTAGTAAACCACGTCATCAGATTCTAAAGCAACCTTCTCGTATGGGAACGGCAAATCCTCGAGCTGAACCGGTGCATCATAAGGATTTACGATAATGTTATCATCCTCCCTGTATGCAAGCCCCGGAATCGATGCAAAATCAAACTCATATGTTACTACAGTCTTCATGAAGTTGAACATTACATGCTCTGCCTCACCTCTGATTACATAGTCAACATATGGGTGCTCCTCCATATACGCCTGAGTATCGAAGCTGACGAACATTCCACCCGCCACAACAATAGAAGTCGGTGCAGCCTTCTTGAACATCTCTGCAAGTGCTGCAATTCTTCTCGAATTAGTCTGATTAACATGGAAATATACGATATTATAACCACCCCTGAGAATGGACTCATAGATGTCACTTGTCAGGTCAGACTCTTCGAATTCTCTTACCGTAATGTCGATAGGAGCCTTCTCTATTACATTGTAAATATACTTGAAAACAAGCTTGGAGCTAAGCTCCGGGCTCTTAATTGTAGCAAGCAGAAGCTTCATTGAACTCACCTACATCCTCTCCGGTGCCTTAATGCCAAGAATAGCGAGGCATTCGCAAATAGCCTTCTTAGAAGCAGCAACAAGTGCAAGCTTAGCATTTCTCTCGTCATCATTATCAACGAGAACGTGCTCATCGTGGTAGAACTTGTTGAAGCCCTGAGCGACATCCACAAGATGTCTTGTCAGAATTGATGGCTCATACTTGTCAGCAGCATCGCTGATAACCTGAGGAATCTGGTATAGAAGCTTGATGAGGCTGTAAGCACTCTCGCTTGTGATGTACTCAGTATTGATGTTATCGAGAGCTGCAATATCCTCAGCAGTAACGCCTGCCTTACGAAGAACGCTGCATGCCCTTGCGTGTGTGTACTGAACGTATGGACCAGTCTCGCCGTCAAAGTTAAGCACCTTATCCCAGCTGAAAACATAATCCTTGATTCTGTTGTTAGAAAGCTCCTGGAAAATAACAGCACCGATACCAACCTGCTTTGAAATCTCCTCAAGATCCTCCATCTCAGAATTCTTCTCTCTCATAATCTCGAGAGTCTTCTCAACCGCATTGTTAAGAACATCCTCAAGGAATACGACACGACCATGTCTTGTTGACATTGTTCCCTCTTCAAGACTTACAAGTCCAAAAGGAACGTGGATACAATCCTTCTCCCACTCATATCCCATGAGCTCGAGAACCTTCTTCCACTGCTTGAAGTGGAGGTTCTGCTGAGAAGCAACAACGTAAATACTCTTAGTGAAGTCGTAATGTGACTTTCTGTAAATCGCAGTAGCAATATCTCTTGTAGCATAAAGTGATGATCCGTCAGACTTAGTGATAAGCGCAGCACCGAGACCGTACTCATCAAGATCAACGATGTTAGCACCTTCTGACTTAACAAGGAGTCCCTTCTCCTTAAGCTCCTCGATTACTGCAGGCATCTTGTCTGAATAGAAGCTCTCTCCAGCGTATGAGTCAAAAGTGATTCCGAGCATATCGTAAACTCTGTTGAACTCAGCAAGTGAAAGCTCTCTGAACTTCTCCCAAAGTGCGTACTCCTCAGGTTCGCCGTTCTCGAGGCGGACAAAAGTCTCTCTTGCTTCATCGTTAAGCTCCGGATGCTCCTCTGCCTCTACGTGGAACTTAGTATAGTATCCAAGAAGTGCCTTGATTGGCTCCTTCTCAAGCTCCTCCTCGCTTCCCCACTTTCTGTAGGCAACAATCATCTTACCGAACTGAGTTCCGTAATCTCCGAGGTGGTTAACACCTACAACCTTGTAACCCATCTTTCTGTAAAGGTTGCAGATAGCATTACCGATAACAGTACTTCTGATATGACCGATATGGAAAGGCTTCGCAATGTTAGGAGATGAGAAGTCAACTACAACAGTCTTGCCCTCTCCAGCAGTGCTTGCACCAAAATCATCATTACCAAGAATACCATTAAGAAGCTCGCCTGAAACGAACTCTCTCTTTACAAAAATATTAACGTATGCGTTAACCTGCTGAACATCAGCAAACTCTTCGCAAGCACCGATTCTTGAAGCAATATCAGCAGCAATCATCTGTGGTGCCTTGCGCATAGTCTTGGCAAGTCTGAAACATGGGAATGCATAATCACCCATGCTCTCATCGGCAGGAACCTCGATCATTGATGCGATCTCTGCCACGTCGAGGCCAAGCGCCTCATCATAAATCTTCTCTGCAATCAGTTCTTTAAAATCTATCATTACTTCAAGTACTCCTTAAAATTATTCTCTGTGTAAACTGGTACACCCATTTCAATGAGCTTCGCAGTAAAAACTCCGTTTCCCTCGACGAGTGTTCCGCTGAAGGTTCCGTCATAAACCTTACCGACACCGCATGATGGGCTGTTCGCCTTAAGGATCGCTCCCTCAAGCTTCTCACCCGAAAGAAATGCATGTTCAAGTGCATCGCAAAGTGTCTTGCTCGCACCTGCATCGAATTCAAAAGACAGATCCTTGCCCTCGCTGTTAATTACCTTGAGTCCATCCTCTGCCAAAACCTGCTCTGCAGGTGGTCTTGGCGATTCAAGCCCTCCCGCTGTCTCAGGACATACGGCAACATAGGAACGTCCATCAATAAATTTTAACACATCTTCATTCCGATTGTTACCACCATTATACTTGCAGTCGTAACCTAGAAGACATCCGCTGACAATATACATAGATTAATCTCCTATCGTTTGAATTCAACTATAGTTGCACCCTCGCCGCCTTCATCGTAAGGTGCAGCGCTAAACTTCTTAACGTGCTTGTTTCTCTTAAGCTCAGCTCTAAGTCCGCTCTTAAGAATACCTTCGCCTCGTCCGTGAATGATTCTCACCTGACCAAGGCCTGCAAGGTACGCATCATCAAGATATTTGTTCATTTCATAAATCGCATCGTCGAGATTTCTTCCGATAAGGTTAAGCTCTGTTCTTATCGTCTTGGCTTTCGCGTTGGCAAAAGACATTCTGCCCGCCTTCTGCTTCATGCGTTCCTTGCTTCCCGCCTCTTCGCTCTCTATTACCATAAGATCGCTGATCTTACAGTTTGTCTTGAGCATTCCGATGCGGACTGATACGTTGCCCTTTGAATCTGGCATTGATTCGATTGTGCCGTTCTCTCCAAGTCTCAGGTGCTTAACCCTTAATCCTACACTCACCTGATCTGGTGTAAGAGCTTTACCGGTCTGAACCTTACTTACCTTAGCAGCAGGCTTGAAATCTGACTCAGCTTCGCGAAGCTTACGTCTTCCTGAAGCTACTGCGTTCACAGCGTGACCACTCTCACGGCCCTTCTTCCTTGCTTCTCTGATCTCTGCACTTATCTCATCAACAGTGCTCTCGGCATCCTTAAGAAGCATTCTTGCCTCTTCTCTTGCCTCCTCGAGAATCTTCTCAGCCTTGCGCTTCGCCTTGTTTATCTCATTCTCAGCTTCCTTAAGTCTGCTGTCAGCAAGTTCTTCTGTAGTTCTTGCTCCCTCAAGAATCTCTTCCGCCTTCTTGCGGTCGCTCTCAACTCTTGTAACAGCCTTCTCAAAGTTGAGCTGATTATCGTCAAGAAGCTGACCTGCTCTCTCGATAATTGATTCATCAAGACCGAGCTTCCTTGTAATCTCAAAGGCGCTTGACTTGCCTGGTATTCCGACTCTAAGTCTATAAGTTGGAGACAGCGTCTCAACGTTAAACTCCATCGATGCGTTCTCAACACCTGGAGTTGAAAGTGCGTATTTCTTAAGCTCAGTGTAATGAGTTGTTGCTGCAACCAGCGCACCCATTTCCTTAAGTCTTTCAAGCTCAGCAATTCCAAGAGCAGCACCCTCAAGAGGATCTGTTCCGGCACCAAGCTCATCGAGCAGAACCAGTGTTCTAGGTCCCGCATTCTCAAATATCTCTATTACATTCTTCATGTGTGAGCTGAAGGTTGACAAGCTCTGCTCAATGCTTTGCTCATCTCCTATATCAGCCATAATCTCATCAAGAATCGGAATCTCACTTGTGTAATCTGCAGGAATATGAAGTCCGCTCTGCGCCATCAGAACCATAAGTCCGATAGTCTTAAGCGTAACAGTCTTACCTCCAGTATTAGGACCTGTAATAAGAAGTGTTGTGAAATCACAGCCAAGCTCAACGCTTACCGGCACAACCTTGTCGTCTGGAATAAGAGGATGACGACCCGAATTGATTACTATTCTGCCTTCCTCATTAAGTGCAGGTTCGTTTCCGCCCATCATTACTGAAAGCTTACCCTTGGCGTTGATGAAGTCAAGTTCAACAAGGAGCTCCTGATTGTTCTTCATCTCCTGATAGTGCTCAGCAACCCTTGAACTGAAAAGCTCGAGGATTCTTGTAATCTCAGCCTGCTCATCAAGCTCGAGCTGTCTAAGCTCGTTGTTTATCTGTACAATCGCCTGTGGCTCGATAAAATATGTCGCACCAGTCGATGACTGGTCATGGACAATTCCAGGAACCTGACTTACGTACTCCTTCTTGACAGGAATAACATATCTGCCGTTACGTACAGTTACAATAGCATCCTGCAGGTATGGCTTGTCGTGTCCGACATACTTCTGCATTCTTGTCTTGATAAGGTCGTTCTTGTTTCTTATATCTCTTCTTATTCTCTTAAGCTCAGGCGATGCATTATCAGACATCTCGTCCTCGCTTGCAATCGAAACTTCGATATCCTTCTCAAGCTTTGGTACAGGTGTGAGGAGGTTGCCAATCTCTGGGATAATCTTAAGTCCCTCAGGCATGTCACCTGTCAGAAAAGCTTTGGCCTCTCTTGTGATTGCAAGGCTCATTCTTACCTTAAGAAGTTCACGCATACTAAGTATCCTGCCACGTCTTGCCATGTCCAGGATACTTCTTATATCGCCCACATTGCCGAGAGGAATACTTCCCTTATACATAATAACGGAAACTGCCTCAGTAGTTTCCGTTAATGCGTCCGACACCATACGGATATTCGAGACAGGCTCAAGCTTGAATGCCTTCTGTTTAGCAAGCTCAGAACCTGCCTGCTCCGCTAGCAGGTCAGTAATCTTATTAAATTCCAGTGTCCGCAGAATCTTAGAGTTCATCGCTTTGGTTCAGCTTTCTGAGTGTCTTCATCTCGTTTCTGAGGTTAACGTTCTCCATCTGAAGCTCGAAGTATGAATTCTCCATCTCAGCGAGCTTATCCTGAAGCTTCTTAACGTCCTCAGAGTTCTGTGACTGTCTGTCGCACTCTGTAGCCATCTGTTCCTTAAGATCTGTTACCTGTTTCTTAGCATTCTCCCACATGGAAATGTAATGCTTTACATCATTGTCAAGCTGATAATTCTCAGTCTGAAGCTTAAGGAGCATATCATTGTTATCCATAAGCTTCTCAGCAATATTGATTGCTGAAAGAACTGCAGACTTGAAATTTGGATTGCTGTTCAGCGCACGTGCAGTACGTCTGAGCTCATCGTCAACGTACTTAGCAATCTCTCTGATTTTCTCTTCACTCTTCTCACCTGACAGTACATAGCTAGTACCGCAGATTTCAACATCAGCTCTGCACTTTTCCATTTGATTACCTCATTAGTTATAGTTTTATCTGATACTTTCGTACATCACAATAGCAGCTGCGACAGCTGCATTAAGCGACTCGATTGAACCTCTCATCGGAATTGTAATTCTCTCATCTGCCGCCTCGGAAATCTCATCTGAGACTCCGTTTCCTTCGTTTCCGATTACAAGCGCAATCCCTGACGAAAGACCGGCCTCGTAATACGGTACCGTTGCCTCAGGCTCGGTCACGCATATTCTGAGTCCTATATCATGAAGCATTTGCTCTGCTTCAGCAGCACTCTCCGCAAACAGAACAGGAAGGTCAAAAACCATTCCGGCCGTTGCTCTGAGCACCTTCGGTGAGTAAAGATCTGCTGTTCCCTTGATCATCATCACCGCGCTATATCCCGCAGCGACAGCAGTTCTTATCATCGTACCAATATTACCTGGATCCTGAACTCTGTCAAGAACCAGAACGTTATCATCTCTGCCAAGCTTCGAAAGAATTGCCTGCTCGTCGTATTCCCTCGAAACGACTGCAAGGACTCCAGATCCGTTCTCCGCATCTGAAATCTTCTCGTATAGTTCTCTTGGAACTACATACAGATCTCTTATCCTCTCATTAAGTGCATCAAGTCTTGGTGAATCGAAGTCCTCCGATGCGACTACATAATCCACTGATGCGCCCTTGGCAAGAGCTTCTTCAACAAGATTGATGCCCTCTATAACGAACTTAGAGAGGGCATCTCTGTGTTTCTTCGATCCAAGCTTCCTTATCAGTTTAAGCTTCCGGTTGTCCGCTGCTTCTATCCTGATTGACATAAGTCTTATCTAAGGAACTCAGGCACATCAAAGTTAAGTGTGCTGTGCTTGTCCTGTGAATCATTCTCTAGAATTGTGTGAAGATCCATCTCTCTGCCTGTAAGACCGTCCTCAAGCTCTACAGGTGTTCCCTGTGTCATAGGTGCCTTGATTGGCTCAAGCTCCTCCATGACAGGGTCGACTCCTGAAGTTGAGAAATCTGTAGCGATAATAGTTACAGATACCTTGTCCTCCATGTCATCACTTACTGTAGCACCAAAGATGATGTTAGCATCTGGATCAGCCTCTTCCTGAATCTGCTCAGCAATGTTTGAAATGTCGAGCATACCCATGTCATATCCACCTGATACGTAGAGAAGGATTGACTTAGCTCCGTCGATTGAAGTCTCAAGGAGTGGTGAATCGACTGCATTTCTAACAGCCTCTTCAACCTTGTTCTCGCCTGTACCAACACCAACACCCATGTGAGCAATTCCTCTGCCCTCCATAACTGTCTTAACATCGGCAAAGTCAACGTTAACAAGTCCGTATTCTGAGATAAGGTCACTGATACCCTGAACACCCTGTCTGAGTACATCGTCAGCCATTGCAAATGCCTGAAGCATTGAAGTGTTTCTCTCAGATGTATCGATAAGCTTGTCGTTAGGAATAACAACAAGTGAATCTACAAAATTTGAAAGATACTGGATACCCTTAGCAGCTCTGTTCCATCTCTTCTTACCCTCGAAGGTGAATGGCTTAGTAACTACTGCTACTGTAAGAGCGCCTAGATCCATAGCACACTTTGCGATGATTGGTGCAGCACCAGTTCCTGTACCGCCGCCCATTCCTGCAGTGATGAATACCATGTCAGCACCCTGAAGATGTGATCTGATCTCATCAATAGTCTCCTCTGCAGCCTTCTGTCCAACCTCAGGATTAGCTCCAGCTCCTCTACCTCCTGAAATCTTCTCACCAATCTGTATCTTAACCTCTGCCTTGCATCTTGACAGAGCCTGTCTATCTGTATTAACAGCAATAAAAGTAACTCCCTGCAGTCCGGCATCTACCATTCGATTAACGGCATTGCATCCACCGCCACCAACACCAACTACCTTAATGATTGCGGCGTTGTCCTGCTCAGCTACGAAATCTGAAACAAATTCCATTATATAGCCCTCCTCAAAAATATATATTTAAATAATACCATATAAAGCGACATTTTTCATCCTTAATTTGCTACTCTACGCTCGGTACAAAGGATGCATAGCCCTCTTCTGTTATGGTTATCGTTCCGCGCTTAATGTTCTTGGAGAAAAGATCCTCAACGACCTTATGAAGACGTCCCGAATCTATCGCATCTACTATAGTTTCTTCCGTTCCTTTGACCAGAAGCGCCTCATAAATATATGCATTTACATACAGGTCTGTCATCTTAAGTCTTGTAAAATACAGATCGCCCTTAATCATCGCATTAAGTATCGAAAGCGAATTAGAAAGTACTCTGCTGTCAGTCGCCTCAATCTTCTCGCCTAGCTTTATCTTTGATACCCTTATGCCCTCGATGATTGTAATTTTAGGTTCTGTTCTTGTCTTTCTGAGAAGCACACCCTCACTATCAATGATGAGATAATCCTCACCGTAGACGATTGCGGCTGTCTGTTCTCTTTCTTCAACGCGGATCACCAGTGTGCCCGGAAGTGATCTTCGAACCTTCGCACTCTTGATGTACGGGTTGGCCTCGAGATAGTCTATGATTGAACTTTTGTCCGCGTTATATATGATGTTGTGTCCCGGCTCCGCATGTGCCATCGCGATGATTTCTTCAGCAGTGAAGTATGAGTTTCCTTCGACCATTATCGATGTCACGGTAAAAAATCCTGAGAATGAAAACGCAATTGCTCCGATTACAACGACTATCGCAATCAGTCTGTTTCTCATCATGTTGCGCTCGCGGATTTTCTTCTGCAGTCGCTCTTCCTTACGCTTTCTTATCTTATCATCGACGAGCATGTAGTATTCCTGGTCTGGAAGTCCGTACTGCTTCTCTGAGCCCTCAGTCACAACCTCAGTTTCAGTATTCTCTGAAGCATCAGAATCATGCACCATCATATCCTCATTATTCTCATCTATCTGTTGCATTCAAGCTCCTTCATTATTTCGTTATATATAAGCTCTGTTGCATTAACAGGCGCGAGCTTTGCACTTGCTTCTTCCATCTCAGCAAGCTTCTCTCTGTCGCCCTCAAGTTCCTTTACAGCCTCAATTACGATTGCTGAAGTGTTGCCGTCCTCTCTTACGATTATTGCACCACCCTCGTCGGCAACCGACTTGGCATTGTGATACTGATGGTCTGCAGTAACATTAGGTGATGGAACGAAAATTGCCGCTCTTCCTACCATTGTTGTCTCCGCTACTGAAAGCGCGCCCGATCTTGAGATTACAAGATTACTTGCGCTGATTACAGACGGCATATCGTTTATGTATGCAGATACTCTGATGTTTGATGCATCGCTAAGTCCATTCTCCGCGAGGTTCTTCTGGACATCATCGTAATACTCTCTTCCTGTACCCCAGAGCACGGTAACTCCCGGCTTACCTGAATATTCTTTTGCCAGTGAATATCCGATCTCGTTTATTGCATCTGAACCGAGGCTTCCTCCGAAGATCATAATGACAAAATCATTTTCAGGGATTTCGAGCTTCTGTCTGTCCTCTACTCTGTCTCTTCCGTAAAATTCTTTTCTTACTGGGTTTCCTGAGTACATAAGCTTATCCTGCTCCTTGAAGTACTCGTGACCGCCGTTAAATCCAAGGAACACCTTCTTAGCGTATCTTGAAAGAAGTCTGTTTGAAATTCCTGGGAATGCATTCTGCTCATGAATAAATACCGGCACGCCGGCTTTGGCAGCTGCGAGCACTACCGGTACTGAAACAAAGCTTCCTGTAGACATTACAACATCAGGCTTAAACTGCTTCATAATCTTGTATGCCTCAGATCTTCCCTTCAGAGTCTCTGCTACAGTCTTTATAAGTCTCACAGGATTTGATCTGTCAAACCACTGTGCAGTTACAATCTTAAGCTCGTAGCCTGCAGCCGGAACAATCTTAGTCTCTAATCCGTACTGATGAGCTACGTATATTACTTCATTGTCAGGGTTCTTCTCCCTGAACTTATCTCCAATTGCAAGTGCGGGATAGATATGGCCTCCCGTGCAGCCTCCGGTAAGAATAACCTTCATTATTCAGCCTCTCTTGTTCTGTTTTCTCTATTCTCTCTATTTGCTTTTCTCTTTTTTCTTCGTTCCTTCTCGGAAAGTGCGTTTATTTCCAGAAGTGGTGACATCTTCTGCCCCTTAGATACGTTGAGCACGATTCCCATCGCAATCATAAATACCCAGATTGATGTTCCACCTGAGCTGACGAACGGAAGTGTGATACCTGTTGCCGGCATGGTTGATGTAACTACGGCTACATTGATAATTACGTGAAGACCGAGCATTACCGCTACGCCGGAAGACAGGAACAGGCCAAAACGATCTCGAGCCTTAAGAGCTACCATTACACACTGATACATCAGATATATATACGCCAGCATAAGAATCAGGAAGCCTATGAATCCAAGCTCCTCGCCGATAATCGCGAGGATAAAGTCGTTCTGCGGCTCAGGTAGATACAGATTCTTGGAAATACTGTTTCCCCAGCCAAGTCCCTTAAGGCCTCCGTTACCGAGAGCTATAATTCCCTGGGTTACCTGATAACCGTCACCCTGTGCCACTGCAAAAGGATCCAGGAAGCTTGTGATACGTGAGTACCAGTGAGTCCCCTTTCCGAATATCAGAATAGCGAATATTCCAGCAATACCTGCACCGACTACACCACCGATGTATCTCATATCCATTCCTGCTACGATTGATATCGCTACCATAATCGCGCAGACAACTATCGCTGTTGACAGGTTAGGCTGCCAGATAATGAGTGCCGCATGAACCATCATTACACCAAGTACTGTCAGCAGTCCGTCCTTGTTCCACTGTCTTGCACCCTTCGGATGCTTAATGAAAAATGCTGATGTCCAGATTATCATACAGAGCTTACTAATCTCACCTGGTGTGATTGTAACTCCGACATTAATCCATCTTGTTGCATTGTTTACTGTAACGCCAAGTGGAGTCATAAGAATCAGAAGCAGTCCCACACTTATATAAAGCAATGGCTTGCTCCACCTCATATATTTGTGATAATCGAAATTGGCAGTAACAAGAAGCATCACAAATCCGGTGGCTGCGAACATTCCCTGTTTCCTTAGGTAGAAATACGTATCCGGCTTCTCAACATTAACTGTCGAATAGAAGCCCGCACTGAATACCATGATTACACCGAAAACAGAAAGTGCAATTACCATCACAAGAATCATGTAGTTGCAGTCCGCAAGGCTCTTTCTCACATAAGAAATCGCGTTAGCGAATATTGATGGTCCGTTGCTCGCTCTCTTAGCCCTCTTCGCCTTCTTCTTATTTGCTTTAGTGACCTTCTTGTCTTTTCTTGCCATTATCTGTCTTGTCGTTCCTTTACTTTATTTAAGCTTGCTTACGCATTCCTTGAAATGTCTTCCTCTTACTTCATAGCTTGGGTACATATCCCAGCTTGCACATGCAGGTGAAAGAAGAACATTGTCGCCCTCCGTAGCAAGCTCTCTGCATCTTGCGACGCAGTCTTCCATCGTCTTTTCGTTATAAATCTCTGTGAAGCCCTCTCTTCTTGCAGCTTCCTCAATCTGATTCGCATCTCTTCCGAGAAGAACAAGTGCTTTTACTCTGCCAGGCATTGCCTTCGCAAAATCTGTAAAGTCCTGCGCTTTGCCGTCTCCTCCTGCAATCAGAAGAATATTCTTCTTAAGAGCTTTAAGTGCGATAACAGCCGCATCAACGTTAGTACCCTTAGAGTCGTTATAATACTTAACTCCGTCCACAGTTGCTGAGTACTCGATTCTGTGCTCAACGCCGCCAAAATTCTTAATCGCCTCACCGATTATCTCTACATTGATTCCACTGCAGTAGATGATTGCCGCTGCCGCAAGCGCATTCTCAACGTTGTGGTCGCCTAGAATCTTAAGCTCATCTCTGTTGCAGATATGATGAATGTTTCCATCAAAGTCCTTAATCACGAGCTCTTCTCCGTCGAGATATGCTCCTGCCTCAGGCTTGTTTATACGGCCAAAAGGAAATCTTCTCGCCTTCGATCCTTCTCCGAGCTTCATGCATGCTTCGTCGTCGAGATTAAGTACGAGATAGTCGTCCTCTGTCTGTGCCTTAGTGATATTGGCTTTGGCTGCTCCATAAGCCTCCATTGTTTTATGTCTGTTAAGGTGATCAGGTGTCAGGTTAAGAATTGCAGCAACAACAGGCTTGAATTTTGATGCCGTCTCAAGCTGGAAGCTTGAAGCCTCTGCAACAAACCAGTTCTCTCCGTCACCCTTTCTGCTCTCCATCGCCGCAGTGATTACAGGGTTTCCTATATTACCAACCACATCAGTCTTTCGACCTGCAGCCTTAAAAATCTCTCCAGTAAGAGCAGTTGTTGTAGTCTTGCCGTTAGTTCCTGTTATAGCCGCGTACTTTCCCTTAGACAGTCTGTATGCAAGCTCGAACTCGCCGATAATCTCACAGCCTGCCTTCATTGCAGAATGTACAAAAGGCTTATCCATAGGAATTCCAGGGCTGAGAACCATAAGGTCATAGTCCTTGTATGACTTAGGCTCCTCACCTCCGAGGTATACCTTAAGTCTATTAACAGCCATATAGTCCTTGATATCATCAGACAGCTTAGATAGGCTGTTTGAATCCATACATGTAACAGCGCAGCCAAGTTCATGAAGTGCCTTAACGGCAGCCTTGCCCGACTTACCCATTCCAACTACAATTGCTTTCATATTCTTAAAATCATAAGCACATCTTTCCTGATCTGACATTATATTGCCTCCCTTAGCATGCTGCAAAATATGCTATAAGTGAGCATACTGCAGTGAAAATACAGAATCTTGTTACTACCTGAGTCTCCTTGAGTCCGCCAAGCTCGAAATGGTGGTGGATCGGAGCCATACGGAAGATTCTTTTGCCCCCGGTCTTCTTAAAATATGTAACCTGAATGATTACAGAAAGAGCCTCAATTACGAAGATGAGACCAGCGATTGGAAGCAGAAACTCGAGATGACCTACAATCGCAACGGCTGTAAGGCATCCGCCAAGAGCCATTGAACCGGTATCTCCCATAAAGATCTTCGCAGGATACTTGTTGAACACGAGGAAACCAAGAAGTGCACCGATAAGTGCAACCGCACCTGTGACCATCGCATCGTTAGCAAACTGTGAGACTCTAACGCCGATTGCAGCAAATGTAAGAGTCGCGATTGCAGTTGTGCTTGAAGCAAGTCCATCGAGTCCGTCAGTCAGGTTAACAGCATTGGCCATCGCAACCTCAACGAAAATAATGAACGGAATATAAAGAATTCCGAAATTAACACTTACCTTGAAGAAAGGAATAAATACCTCTGTTCCAGAAGTCATCATCATGTACACACCGATTGCCGCACCGAAAAGGAACTGAATCAGCAGCTTCTGCTTCGGAGTAAGTCCCTCATTTTCCTTCTTGGCAATCTTGTTGTAATCGTCGATGAAACCGATAAGGCCAAAAGCATACATCGAAAGCAGGATAACTATCTTATCCTTGCTCATTCCTCCGCTCAGAAGAATTGCTGCTGTAACACCGATGATGATTGCGATTCCTCCCATTGTAGGAGTTCCGGCCTTGCTCTGATGTGCCTTAGGTCCTTCCTCTCTGATGTACTGACCGAACTGATTCTTCTTAAGATACGGTATCAGAAGTCCCGTAGCGACTGTTGATACGATAAATGCAATAAGCAGGTTAATGCCTGGATTATGCAAGTTGATCATAGGAATAATTCCTCCCTTTTAGTTAAATAATTTCATAATTGCGTGTGATACCTCATGCAGTCCCATTGCATTTGAGGCTTTGACCAGGATAACGTCTCCCGGCTTAACGATGCCACCGATTGCTTCAATTGCAGCATCCTTAGTCTCGTAGCTGTAAACATGACCGCTACCGTTATCAATGTAACCAGCTGCCATCTCCATCGATGACTTGCCGATTGTCACAAGGTAATCAAGCCCAATCTCTGCAGCGTATTTGCCGACGCTTCTATGCATCCTGAGACTGTCAGAGCCAAGCTCGCCCATATCGCCGAGCACAGCTCCCTTTCGCTCACCCTTGCTTCTTACGATGATGTCAATTCCGGCCTTCATCGATTCAGGACTCGCGTTATATGTGTCATTAAGTACTGTAACGCTGTCATTACGCAGGATATCGAGTCTGTTTCCTGAAAGCTCAGCATTCATAAGAGCCTCACATGCATCCTCAGGAGAGATTCCCATATATTCTCCGCACGCTACAGCAAGTGCTGCATTACCGAGGTTATGTACTCCAACCACCGGAAGCTTAAGTGCATAAGCCTTTCCGTCACGCACCAGAGTAGATTTTACACCATCGATACCCTCATCGCAAACGTCCGCAATTCTGTAGTCTGCGTCATTATTTCTTCCTATTGTTGTGATTCTGAAGTCTCCGCTACTGTGGCTTCTGATGTTTTCAACGGTGGTGAACTTACAGTCAGTATTTGCAATCAGCAGATTCTCCGGTCCGAAAAGTGATGTGATTCTAAGCTTCGCATCAATCAGCTTATCCTGTGAACCGAAGTACTCCATATGTGATGAGCCGACCATAGTTATAACGGCCGCATCTGGCTTTACGATCTGGACCAGGTCCGCCATGTCAGGACCTGAACCGATTCCCACCTCGATAACAGCAACCTCAATATCCTCATCAAAACCGAACACGGTCAGCGGAATCCCGAACTCGCTGTTAAGATTTCCAGGGGTTTTGCCCGTGCGGTACTTGCTTGAAAGAACGCTGTAGATAAATTCCTTCGTGCTCGTCTTGCCGACACTTCCTGTAACAGCAATCTTCTTAAGATTCTTCCAGTCATCCATATACTTCTCGGCGAGATTCATAAGAGCTCTTGTTGTATCCGCTACAAGAAAGACGTTCATATCGCCGTGCGCCGCCATCTTCTCAGCCCATGCCTCATCTGAAACAACAACCGCATGACAGCCCTTCTCTCTCACATCCTCGAGATACTTGTGGGCATCAGTTCTCTCTCCGATAATGCAAAAGAAAAGTGTATTCTCTCCCGCCTGTCTCGAGTCGATAACAACATTGTCCACGTAATGGTATTCTCCGTTAGCCGCCTCTGCAAAGAGCTTGCCCTTCGTTCCGGCAGCTATATATTCTATTGATGTTCTTCTCATTAATGTTCCTCCGTGCCGGTCTACATGATTCTACTCGCTATAGATGTAGACCTTGCTGTTCTTCTTCGCATTGGTTCCCGCCTTAGGGTACTGGTCCTGAACTACGAATGACTTCGCGTTATTCTTTTCTTCAGGCATAACCTTGTACTTGAGGCCTGCCTTGGCAAGCTCTTCGATTGCCTTCTGGCTGTCCATACCTGTGACATCAGGAACTCTTACCTGGCTGCTTCCGGCATTCGCCTTCTCGCTGCTTGTATACTTCTTCTCAACGCCGAGGTAAACAAGTGACTTCTTCATTACCTCCTTGACGATAGGACCGGCAGTATTGTTACCGTACATTACCTTAGTTGGCTTGTGCACGATTACTACCATCGACAGAACAGGGTCATCCATCGGTGCCATTGCGACAAAAGAAGTATCTGTCGAATTTGAGTATCCGCCGGCTGTCGCGATATTCGCTGTACCGGTCTTACCACCTATTCTGTAGCCAGGAACGTAAGCTTCACTTCCTCCAGCATCAGATACATAGTACTCCATGATTTCTCTCATGTAGTCAGCAGTCTCCTCTGAAACTACCTGACGAACCTCTTTGTCCTTAATTGTCTCAACAGTCTTGCCTTTCGAATCGACAATCTTCTTAACAAGCTTAGGCTTCATCATAACGCCGTCATTTCCAAAAGAATTAACTGCGCACAGAAGCTGCATTGGCGTTATCGCGATACCCTGTCCGAAACCTGTAGTCGCAAGGTCAACAGGTCCTAGTGAATCAACATCCTTAACGATTGAGTTTGTCTCACCAGGAAGATCTATTCCTGTTCTCTCACCAAATCCGAAAAGATCGATATAGTTATAGAATGTCGATGCTCCCATATCGAGCGCAACTCTTGCAAGTGCAGGGTTGCAGGAATTACCAACTGCCTTCTTAAGGCTCTGTGCACCGTGCACAAACAGACAGTTAAGCTTAGTTCCGTTGACGTCAATGTATCCAGGGCAATAATATGTAGAATTTCTTGATGCATGATTTGTCTCAAGAGCCGCCGCTGCTGTAATCAGCTTAAATGTTGAACCAGGCTCGTAGATCTTCGAAATCGCATCAATAGTCCACATATCACTTAAATACTCGCTCTGCTTCTTATCTGACAGGCTGTCAAAATACGCCTTCTGACTCGATGAATCCGGCTCGTTAGGAGTATTAGGATCATAGTCAGGTGTTGCCGCTACTGCAAGCACGTCTCCTGTCTTAGGATTCATAACGATGCATGTAATCTTCTCAGCACCTGTTCTCTGCATTCCCCTGTCGATTGCTTCCTCAACGTAGTTCTGAATTACAGAGTCGAGTGTTGTTACAATGCTATTTCCGTCCTGTGGCTGGTAGTACTTGCTTGATCCTGTAGCAATCGCATTACCATCTCTATCCGTAGTCTTTACAGTTCTTCCGTTAACTCCAGCAAGCACTGTATTGTATTCATATTCAAGACCGGTTCTACCGCTGTTCTCGCTGTTAACACTTCCAAGAACCTGCGCGGCAAAAGCGCCGTTCGGATAATAGCGTGACACCTCTGTCTGCACGACAACGCTGTCCTTCCAGAGCTTCTTCGCCTTAGTTACATCCTTCTGGCTAAGACCATTCGCAAGCTCCACAAGATTGTCCTCGGATGTCAGTCTTCCCTTCGCAGCCTTCTCGCTGATTCCGGCAATCTCTGAAAGCAGCTTAACCGATTCTTCCCTGCTGGCCTCGCTTACTTCCTTGCTCTTGTAGATATCCTGCGTATAGCCAAAAAGCTTGTACTTAGTTACGGACTTGGCAAGAACGTTTCCGTTTGAGTCGTAGATAGATCCTCTAAGCGCATCAATCTCCGTATCGATCTTCTGCATCGAAGCCGCCATAGTCTTAAGATCATCTGACTTTACAATCTGCCAGTAGCCCATTCTGAAGACAAGCAAAACCATCAGAAGTAGCAGAAAGCCGGCTCCAAGAGCCAGTCTCAGTCTGTTAAGCTTCATTACCGAAAGGTTACTATATTGTTCATCAGGTGCTATCGCATCTGCTAACTTACTGAATCTTTTCGAAAGTTTGTTTTTACTCAAATACTCTCTCCTCAAAACCAAATCATTATATTATACCACTTATCTATTATTATAAGCACAAAAGCCACCCGTCTGTGATGACATGGTGGCATTTTATTCTCTCCGTATACTTAGCCGTATACTTCTTCTCTGATGGCATCCGCGAGACTTGAACCCTCTGGCTTCTCATCCTTGATTCTTACATAGTTGCTCGAGTTAGGATAGACCATTCCGTATTTCCTGGTGGCCGACTTCTCAATCTTATCGAGAGTTGTCTCATCGGTTATCTCATTGTTGATTGAATCAATCTCCGCAGCTAAATAACTGTTCTGCTGCTCGATTTCATTATTGATTGCTCTCAGCTTAGCAGCGTATGCAGTCATAAGTACAAAAGTCAGTACCACACATGTAGCTATTACGCCAAGAACGATTACTTCGCTGTTAATCTTTTTAGCTCGTGCTTCCATTGTATTCGTATCCTCCCCGAACAAATACGTGTTTTTCTATCTAAAGTGTCATATATTCTAAGTAAAATATCGGTGTCTTAAAGCTATGCCTTAAAGCAAGTTCTTACAGCTTCTCGATAACCCTGAGCTTCGCGCTTCGCGCTCTCGGGTTCTCCTCAAGCTCTTCCCCGCTTGCAATAAGAGGTTTTCTTGTAACCTTCTTAACATCGGCTACCTTGCCGCATACACATACCGGAAAATCCTTCGGGCAAGTGCACGGGTTAAGCCTTCTGTCAAAAGCAACCTTAACCATTCGATCCTCAAGTGAGTGGAATGTTATGATTGCCAGTCTTCCACCCGGTGCAAGAAGATCTGGCAGCTTGTCCAGTGCTCTTCTTAAATGCTCAAGCTCCGCATTAACCTCAATTCTGATTGCCTGGAATGTTCTCTTTGCAGGATGAGGTCCCTCTCTTCTTGCAGCTGCAGGAATTGCCTTCTTTATAATGTCAACCAGCTCTCCAGTTGTCTCAATCGGCTTAATGCTTCTCTCCTTCACAATAAACTGTGCAATTCTAGAAGCCCACTTCTCTTCGCCGTATTCCTTAATAATTCTGTGAAGCTCCTGCTCACTATATTCATTAACCACCTGATAAGCTGAGAACGCGTCATCCTCATTCATTCTCATATCCATCGGGGCATCATGCATATATGAAAAGCCTCTCTCCGCAGTGTCCAGCTGAAATGATGAAACGCCAAGATCAAGCAGAATTCCATCCACCTTGCCACCAGCAACCTCTTCTATCTTCTCAACCTCACTGTAATTAGCGTGAATATACTTGCGATTGCAGTCATAAACGCTAAGTCTCTCACTTGCCGCATTAATAGCAGCAGTATCTCTGTCCACTCCAATGAGTGTTCCCTCTGAAGAAAGTCTCTCACAGATTCCTGATGAATGACCTCCGCCACCAAGAGTACCGTCAACATAAATGCCATCGGGTCTGATATTCAGAGATTCCAAAACCTCATTGTAAAGAACAGGTACATGTTCAAATTTCATATTCACCTCTGATTCTGTGTAGTCTTCTTAGTGCAGCGACCCATAATAACTAAAGATCATACATGTCGAGCTTTCTTAGGAAGTCCTCGTCATCCATGATGTTCTCTTCCTCAGGATCATCAAGAACCTCAGCACTCCAGATTTCTATCTTATCCATCGCGCCCTTAGTAACGAGCTCCTTAGTAATTCCGGCATACTCTCTAAGATGAGCCGGAATAAGAATTCTTCCCTGTGCATCCAAGATGCATTCCTCTGTATTCGAGAAAAACTCTCTAATAAATCTTCTTACATCTCTGTCAGACTGCTTAAGCTTCTTGATCTTATCGACCAGCACATCCCAGTCCTCCATCGCATAGATATAAAGACACTTATCAAAACCGCGAGTAAGCATGCACCTGCCTCCGAGCTGATCTCTATACTTGGCAGGGATAATTACTCTGTACTTATTATCAAGTTTGTTCTGATATGTACCGGTAAACATAAGCCCTCAATCCTGCGATTCCTGTGTAAGATAACTGCGCCTTGCCAGCGCGTCTAAAATGCTGAGTGGTTAGACACCACTCCATAGTGATTATCCCCATTTTACCCCACACTCCTCCATTATTCAAATAAAAATTGTAAAAATAGGAAATTTTTCCCCACCATTCGCCCACACCCACCACCGAAGTACCACTTCGTAGTTAAACTTACCCAGCTCCACCGCGATGATTTTTCTATATGTTGTCGGCTGGCGGAAGTTGTCGGCGCGGTGAAAGTTATCGATGCGGTTGAAGCTGCCGACGTGGCGGGTTGGTGGATCCTTTCCTAAAAATTCTACAAACAAAGCCCGGGCTAAACTCTGATCAGAGCTTAGCCCGGGCTTTCCGTACAAGTTTCCGTATCTTATTTTATTTCATCAACGGTCCATCTGCCTTCAGTTCTTACAGTGTCTCCACTTACAAGTCTGAAATAGATAACCTTTCTGCCATCTTCCTCCACGAAATCACTTCTGTAAACTGAAACTTCCTCGCCTAGCAGTGTCTCATGGAAGAACCTGATGCTTAGAGAATTAATAACATAGTCTCCCGCATTCGGAATTGCATCCCACATCGGATCGATATACATAACATTATTCATGTGATTATTCATATCAATCTGTGAATGCCTTACCGTAAAGTTGTGGTCAAGAACCATGTCAAGGTGCTTAGGAATTCTGAATCTCTCAGACATCTCAAGTTCAACCGCAGGCTCAAAAGGTCCGTTCGCGTAATCATGATCCTTGAACTTTATAAACTTGCCTGATTCGAGATTGATAAGACCCCAGTTGGAATATGCCTTAAGAACAACCTTGTCACCGCAGACAGCATCGTAGTTTCTTGGGAAATTAACAGTCTTTCCTTCTGTGAGCCAGGTCCTCACCTTAAGCTCATCATACTCATTGATATCATCATAGAATTCGACAGTCATTCTGCTTACGACAAACGCCTTCTTATCTACATCGTGCATTGTCTTGTAATCTGTACCGTAAGATCTCAGATGTGAATCACCGACCTCCTGCAACATTGCTACAATTCTTTCAGGACGAACTCTTCCACTGCCGTCCACATCCTGCGATCCAACTCTGACATTAAGAACATGCTTAATTCCATCTTCAAGATTACACATTATATAACTAAACCTCCATTAACACCGATTACCTGACCAGTGATAAAAGACGACTTCTCAGATGCGAGAAACTCTATTGTCTTTACCACGTCATCCGGTGTTCCAATTCTTTCAAGCGGAGTCTCATCCGCAATTTCAGATCTTATCTCATCTGAAACATTATTGTTCATCGCCGTATCAATCATTCCCGGCGCAACACAGTTAACTCTGATGCCGGAAGGTCCGACCTCCTTAGCCAGTGCTTTTGTCAGGCCGATAAGTCCCGCCTTCGAAACAGAATACGCAACCTCGCAAGAAGCACCCACCTGTCCCCACATTGAGGACACGATAACGATTGACCCCTTGTGCTCAGAAATCATTTCCGGCAGAAGTCTGTCGATGCAGTAATATGCACTGTTAAGGTTAGTATTCATAACCTCATTCCATCTCGCAGGACCGATGTCGGTAACAAGATTGAAATCTGAAATTCCTGCATTAAGAATGAGCACATCAACCTTACCTCCGAGCGCCTCGAGAGCCTCATCCGCTGCCTGACTTACCTTATTGTAGTCAGAAACATCACACTTAATCGCTGTCGCTCCGGTCTCGTAAGCAAGCTCGCCAGCCGCGCTGTCAGACTTCTTATAAAAGAAGACTACTCTGTTGCCACCTCTGACAAAAGCTCTTACGGCCTCCGCTCCTATTCCGCGTGATCCGCCGGTAATTATAATATTCATATTGTCCCCGTATTTAACCCAATTATTAACTTTCCTAAATAAATAACTTCCTAAGTTAATTCTAGAAGAATGACTTGACCCAATCAACAATTTTTGCAAAGAAGCCTCTTGCCTCATCTGTGTCAAGCGCATTTCTGATATCCTTGAGAATTGAAGCTGACTGATTCTTTACGTTGCTCCAGTCGATATCAAGATCCTGAAGCTTCTGAAGCATATCTCTGATCTTATTGATGTTGTCCTGTGAGAGGCTGATACCTGCCTTGTCAGCAGCCTCCTTGATTGACTCTTCAATCTCACTTGCTGACATATCAGGATTATCTGCAAGGTCTTCCTTTACAGATGCGATAACCTCTTCAACAGCAGACTTATCACCGACTTCCTCACCGATGTCACCTGTTGTAGTAAGCTCCTCAACACTTCCATCGATTACATCGTCAGAAACATCCTCGCCTGTCATTTTCTCATAAAGCTTGATAGTTCCAACAAGCGCAGCAGTTCCAGAAATCTCGTAAGGACCAGCAACAACTACATCCGCGCCCTTTACACCGGCAGTTGCAAGCGCGTTCTTGTACATTCCCTCTGTGCAGTAATTGATATTGTAGATGCACACGTTGATGTCATCGCTGCTGTTCTCTTCAATAAGTACTGAAGAAAGAGCGTTTGTTCCGATTGCAGCTGAGCTTACGTGTCCGTCAAGGTACTGATGCTCCTCAGCATTTGTAACATATGACACATTGCAGTCATCGATGTTGCTTACACCAAGCAGCTTAAGGACAGTTTCCTTCTGTGAGCTTGAAAGATCCGCACCTAGTGAAAGATATCTGTCACCTGACGCAGCATACGCAAAGCTGCTTAGACACATTACCATTGCGAGTGACGCTGCTGTAATTCTCTTGAACTTCTTCATATAGTATTTCCCCCTGTACGTGAAATATTTATGTTTTTCATTATTGTATAAACTAAATCATGATATGCCATACCGCAAAAGCAGCAACCCATGCGATCAGGCACTGCCAGATCACAACTCCGAATGCCCACCTGCCGCCGAGCTCACTTCTGATTGTAGAAATCGCTGCAACGCAAGGTGTGTAAAGCAAGCTGAAAACAAGCATGCTTGCCGCAGCCGCAGTTGAAAGCGCAGTCTTGATTGACTCACCGAACAGCACCTGCATTGTCGATACAACAGATTCCTTCGCCATAAAGCCCGAAATAAGAGCCGTGCAGATTCTCCAGTCACCTAGTCCGATTGGCTTAAGCAGCACCGCTATCGCTGATGCAACAGACGCCAGAATGCTGTCTGACGAATCAGTAACCATATTCATTCTGTAATCGAAGGTCTGTAGGAACCACACAACGATTGTTGCAATCAGGATTACCGAGAATGCTCTCTCGAGGAAATCCTTAGCCTTGTCCCACAGAAGTCTCGCAACATTACCCGCACCAGGCAGTCTATAGTTCGGAAGCTCCATAACGAATGGAGATGCATTTCCTTTGAACACTGTCTTCTGCGAGATAAGTGCAAAAACTACGCCGAGTGCAATTCCGAGGAAGTAAAGTCCCGTCATAATCAGGCCACCCCTTCCCGGGAAGAATGCATTTACAAAGAATCCGTAAATAGGAAGCTTCGCACTGCAACTCATAAATGGAGTCATAAGAACTGTCATTCTTCTGTCCCTGATGCTCGGAAGCGTTCTCGCCGCCATGACCGCCGGAACAGTACAACCGAAACCAATGAGCATCGGCACGATGCTTTTGCCCGAGAGACCGATCTTACGAAGAAGCTTGTCCATCACAAAAGCAACTCTTGCGATATAACCGCTGTCCTCCATAATTGAAAGGAAGAAAAACAGCGTTACGATAATCGGCAGGAAACTCACGACACTTCCCACGCCAGTCATCACACCATCAATGATCAGGCTGTGAACGACTGAATTAACCTCAAGACCTGTCATAAGATTGTCGAGCCCGTTTGTGATTGCGCCGATTCCAGCTTCGAGAATCCCCTGGAAAAATGCACCAATCACATTAAAGGTCAGATAAAACGTTGCCATCATTATAATGATGAAACTTGGTATTGCTGTGAATTTTCCAGTAAGAATTCTGTCAATTTTCTCACTTCTTACTCTTTCTTTACTCTCACGAGGTTTTACAACTGTCTTCTCACACAGCCTTTCAATGAATTCGAATCTCATATCAGCAATCGCCGCACTTCTGTCAAGACCTCTTTCGTTCTCCATCTGAAGTACGATGTGTTCTAGAGTTTCAAGCTCATTCTCGTCAAGCTTTAATCTCTCTGTAACTAGAGTATCACCCTCAATCGCCTTCGTAGCAGCAAATCGCAGCGGTATATCCTCTTCAATCGCATGATCCTCAATCATATGAATCACACTGTGAATGCATCTGTGAACCGCACCCTTGTTGTCGTCCTTACTGCAAAAATCATGTACTCGTGGTTTCTCTCTGTTCTGTGCGATGTGAAGCGCGTGCTCGATAAGCTCATCTATTCCCTGTCCGCGGCTCGCCGAAATCGGAACTACCGGAACACCGAGATCCATCTCAAGCGCGTTGACGTCAACACTTCCGCCATTTCCATGTACCTCATCCATCATGTTAAGAGCAATAACCATAGGAATATCGAGTTCTAGAAGCTGCATGCTGAGATACAGATTTCTCGCAATATTCGTCGCATCAACGATATTGATAATCGCAGTCGGATGCTCATCTAATACGAAATTTCTCGAAACAATCTCCTCGATACTGTATGGAGACATCGAGTAAATACCAGGGAGATCAGTAACGATGGTATTCGGATGCCCCTTAATAGAGCCCGACTTTCTATCGACAGTAACACCCGGAAAATTTCCGACGTGCTGGTTCGAACCTGTCAGAGCATTAAAAAGCGTCGTCTTTCCGCAGTTCTGATTTCCAACCAGCGCATATGAAAGCGTGCTGCCCTCAGGTAGCGGATCCGCCTCCTCTTCGTTATGATACTTTCCTGTTTCGCCTATTCCCGGATGATCAATCTCCTCAATTCTCTCCGGGAACTCGTGCTTTCTCGTTCTCTTCTCAATCTGCTCGATCTCAATCTTTGCCGCATCCTCAAGTCTCAAAGTAAGCTCATAACCATGAATCTGCAGCTCCATCGGATCTCCCATCGGTGCAAGCTTGACAAGTGTCACCTCCGCACCCGGAATAAGACCCATGTCGAGAAAATGCTGCCTTAAAGCACCCTCTCCACCAACCGATCTTATAATTGCACTCTTTCCCATTTCAAGTCGATTAAGCTTCATAATCTAACATTCACCCCATATAAATAATTCTATTTCATAATTGTCGGCAAAGTCGTGCCACCATATGGCATAACAATCACCGTTGCCTCTTCGCCGTAGTGTCCAAAAGCATAATCAAACGCGTCCTGAACCGTCCCGTAAGGCTCCATGAAGCAGTTTCTAACCTCGTCATCACTCATCTCCGAGACAAGATAAATTCGAGCCTTCTCAAGAACCATCGCAATAGCTGTAGCCTTGTGTCCACCAAGCACGAATCCCTTACGAAGCCTCTCAATAAGCTCCTCCGGCTTCGCTGCCTCATTCATCCATTCCTCAAAAACCTTCGAACCAAGGCCTTCACTGCATTCACCCACAAGTATCACCGTGCCTCCAGGTCTGACTGCACGGCTTGCATTATCAAGCGCCTTCTGATTCTGATAAAGTGACGCATCCTTCGGCGCCCCACTATTCGCTGCAATAACGATATCTGCCTTCATCGGAATCTGGACACTATACATGCTATCAAGAAACCTGCATCCATCACGATGAGCCTTAATATAATCACCCGCACACGCGTATACAATATCCTTACCCTCATCGAGAACAACATTCAGAATAAAATCTATTCCGACAATGCTCGCCGCTTCCTCAAGATCTTCTCTTAGCGGATTATCTAAGACATTACCAGTCCTGCACCTTGGATCTAACATCATCGAATGATTAACAGAAATAGCCGCAGGAGTCGAACACCCTGGCATCAAAGCCTTGGCACCACCAGAATAACCTGCAAAATAATGATATTCCACATTACCAAGACATATTCTGACATCTGCACAAGCTACTTCTCTTGTAATCTCAATCGGTGTTCCCCTAGAAGTTTCCCCAAGCATCACACAGTCATCCGGATCAGAATCTATGCAAGTAATCTCGCTCCATGCCCTCTCGCCTGCGAGCTTTCTCATCTCCCCTTCGGTATGATGTCTGTGGCTTCCAATGGCAAAAAGAAGTTTAATGTCATCTGCCGATACTCCGCCCTCATAGAGTTCATCAAGCAGTAGAGGCATAACCTTCGCTGTCGGCATCGGCCTTGTAATATCACTCGTAATAATCGCAATACTCTGTCCCGGCTTTACAATATCCCTAAGCCTCGGCGAGCCGATAGGATTCATAAGGGCATACTCTACCGCAGCTTCATCCCTATATTTAGTTCGTACATTATTAGCACCGAGCACAGACACAATATTCCTATCCGGAACATCAACACTCTGAAAACTGCTACCATAACCGAGCGTTATTTTCATATATTAAAATCTCTCATTCGTAATATAGAATTCATCAACTTTAGAATGCTGTACAAAATACAACAATTTAAATTATAGCACAGCACCAACGCAATCTATAAACTTCATCAAAAACACATAAAAAAAGAAGACTCCATAATGGAATCTTCTAGAAAAAAGAAAAACCGGCGACGTCCTAATTTCCCAGGAGGCTGCCCTCCAAGTATCTTCAGCGCTAAAGAGCTTAACTTCTGTGTTCGGGATGGGTACAGGTGTATCC